>Ga0182027_10000616_pt1 | contig 61080 bp, 50 predicted proteins | sample 712E1DmetaG_FD_121300 | JGI IMG/M metagenome (GOLD analysis project Ga0182027, IMG submission 121300) | Permafrost microbial communities from Stordalen Mire, Sweden - 712E1D metaG (Illumina Assembly) | ecosystem: Environmental > Terrestrial > Soil > Wetlands > Permafrost | place: Sweden...
CGGTTTGCGAAAGCGTGGTTCCCGGCTATTTGTAGCCCATGCGCGCTTTCCTCCGTGTGTTTTTTACCATGGGATTCTTCTCAATGTTCACCGCGGCGCGGGCCGAGCCGCTGGCGGTTGGGGCCGCCGCTCCGGCCGTCACCGGCCTCACTGACGCCGGCAACAAACTCGACCTCGGGGCGACCTACGCCCGGGGTTACACGCTGGTCTACTTCTTCCCCAAGGCCGACACGCCGGGCTGCACCGCCGAAGGCTGCAGCCTGCGCGACGCGTATCAGGATCTCTCCGACAAAGGGGTCACCGTGATCGGCGTGAGCGCGGACGACGTGCCCGCGCAGAAGGCCTTCAAGGAGAAATACCATTTCCCGTTCACACTCCTGGCGGACAAGGACCGCACCGTGATCAACGCGTTTGGGGTGCCGGTGCGCGAGATTCCGGCCGTCGGAGCCTTTGCTTCGAGGCAGTCCTTCCTGATCAACAGGCAGGGCAAGATCGTGTGGCGCGACCTCAAGGCGTCCACCAAGGAACAGGCTGCCGACGTGTTGAAGGCGCTGGCCGGCGCCACCGCCGGCCAGGGGGCGAAGAATTAGGAGCGAAGATTCAAGACCGGAGCGCGGTCTCCGGCTCTGGTCTTCCCTCTTCATTGCTGAATCGGCGCCGCCGGCGCCGTCTCAGCTCTTAGTTCTTCGTTATTGAATCGGACGCGGCGGCGCCGTCCGCCGCCGCCGGCAGGCGTGTGATTGACACTTTGTCGACGCGGTGGCGGTCCATGTCGATGACCTCGAAACGCCAGCCTTCCCATTCGAAACGATCACCCACCACGGGGATGCGGCCGAACCGCGTCATGACCAGCCCGCCGAGCGTCTGGTAGTCGGCCTCCGCCTCCTGCGGCAATTCGTCGACATGGAGGATCGTCTTGAGCTCGTTGATGGCGAGCGTGGCATCGATCAACCAGGAGCCGTCTTCGCGCCGCTTGGCCTCGGGCTGGTCGCGTTGTCCCTGGGCGGGCAGGTCGCCGACGATCGCCTCCAACACGTCGATCAGAGTAACCATGCCCTGGATGCTGCCGAATTCGTCGGCGATAAGGGCGGTATGCCGGCCGGCTTTCTTGAACGACTCGAGCAGCTGTACGCAATTCATCGTCTCCGGCACGACGAGCGGCGGCGTGAGGAGGTTTTTCAGACTCGTCTGGATGCCGATGGCGGAATGCGCCCACAAGGCCTTCACGGCGACCATGCCCAGCACCTGGTCCCGGTTGTCCTGATAGACGGGAAAATGCGAATGTCCGCTGGCCACGATCTTGCGCCAGTTGACGTCCTCGGTGTCGTCGATGTTGAGGAAGACGATTTTCGGCCGCGGCGTCATGATCGCGGTGACGGGCAGCTGATCGAGACGCAGCACGCCTTCGATCATTTCTTTCTCGGCCTGGCGAAAAACGCCGGCCTTCCAGCCCTGCTCGACGAGGATATTGACCTCTTCGTCGGTCACCGGGGTCTCCCGGCGACGGGTGAGCCCAAATGGTTTCAGGACGAAATCGGTGGCGGCGCTGAGGAGGTCGATGATGGGTGAAACCGGGCGCGACAGTGCTTGAAGCGGGCCGGCCATCAGCCGGGCGATGCGTTCCGGGTTGCTTAGGGCGATCCGCTTGGGAACGAGTTCGCAGAGAATGACGGAGAAGAACGTAATCAGGCCCACCACCCCTCCGAAGGCGATTGAATCGGCCCAGGGCGCCAGGGCGGGAAACCGCCCAAGCCAAGCGGCCACCTGTCCGGCGATGGTTGAACCTCCGAAGGCTCCCGCGAGGACGCCGCACACCGTGATGCCAACCTGGACCGTGGAAAGGAACCGGGTGGGCTGCGAAGAAAGATCGAGGGCAGCCCTCGCGCCGGCGTCGCCTTCATCGGCGAGCTGCCTGAGCCGGGCCTTTCGGGCCGAGACAATCGCAATCTCCGCCATGGCGAAAAGACCGTTCGCCGCCAACAACAGGCCCAGGATGAACAGCTCAGTGGAGATTCCCGACATGGAGAAGGAACGCAGTCTACGGAACGGTACCGGCCGGGGCAACCCCTTTCACCCGGCGGGTCTGGCGCGGGGTGTCGCAAACCCACAAGCAGGATGCCCGTGCCACGACGGCGCGTCCCCGTGCTACGTCTTTGCCGAGTATAGCGCCACCAACGCGGCGCCGATGGCTTGCGAGAGTTCTCCGAGCGACGCGGGGAGAATCTTCATCGTCGCGCGCTGCGTAGGCCAAAGGCAGGGCAGGGCTGCTTCGCGGAAGACGCGCAAATAGCGTCCGCGGAACTCCGGGGTGGTCGCCTCCGGATCCATCAAACCGCCCCCGATGACCACGAATCCGGGGTCCAGGGCCATCGAGAGGACGGCCGCATGGAGCCCCAACGCCCGGGCCTGAAAGTCGAAGATCCCGACCGCCAGCGGATCGCCTTTTTGCGCGAGTGTGCGCAACGAGAAAACTTTCTCCCGGATTGGCAGCGGGGAGTGCGCCAGTTCGTGTTCCGGGTGTTCCGCCAGCTTGTCGGCGAGGAGGTAGGGCAATCCGGAGAGGGTCGTGTAGGCCTCGATGCAGCCCCACGTCCGTCCGCAACCGCAGGGGTAGGGCCGGACACCGAGGAGGTGAAGAGGGGCGGGCATGTGCGCGGCCTCCATCCCGGCCAGTGTGTCACCGTCCAGCGGCAGGCCGTCCTGCCCGATGTAGGCGCAGCCCAGGCCGGAGCCCGGGGCCAGCATGAGCACCGACGCCCGTGTGTTCCCGCGGGCCAGCCGGGCTTCGGCGACGCCGCCGAATTTCCCGTCGTTGCCGACAAAAAGGTCGATCGGGCGGCCGGCCGCCTCTGCCAGCGCACGTGCGTAATCCGCCCGGAAATCCCATCCCTCGAAGGCCGGCGGCAGATTGGCCGATCGCGCGAGGACGCCGTAGCGCTGGTAGGGCCCTGGGATCGCCAGTCCGACCCCCCGGACTTCACCCCAGATCAGATGGTTCTCAGCGAGAAACCCGTTCGCGCCCTGGATCCAGCCCTGGACCACCGCGTCCCTGCCGGCCTGGGCGTTGGTGGAACTTTGCAGGAGCTTCGTGGAAATCGTGGAGCCATCCGCCCACACGCCGCCCGTTTTCGAAGTTGTGGCGCCGCTGTCGGTGCCGATGAACACGCCTGGATTCAGATTCATGATAAGGTTTTGATTGGCGGGTTTTCGCGGAAGATGCAAAGGGGAAAGTGGGTGACGATCGCCCGACCGCCGGGAGAAAGAGCCTATCAAGTGGCCACGAGCGCCAGCCCCTCGACACGCTCGGGGCCTTGACCCATTCGACTCCGCTCAGGGTCATCCTGAACCTGTCGAACGGATGAGCCTGTCGGAACGGCGAGTGGATCTGAGATCGAACATCGGCTCGCTGGCGCTCGCCGCTACGCAGGATCGGAGTTTTTCCCCCTCTGGTGCAAAACTTGTTTTGCGGATGGGGCATGATGGCCTCGACTCAGCCTGCATAGGTCGAGGCGAGCGCCTGCACGGTCGCCCGGACGCGTGTCCGGAGTTCGGCTGGGGCGACGACCTCGGCTGCCGCGCCCCATCCGAGCACCCAACGTTCGATTTCGGCCAGCGCGCCCAACCGCAGGCGCAGCTCCAGACCGCCATCCGGCAGGGACCGCATCTCCTGGGACTCGTGCCATTCGCGCTCGCGCAGGCGGTCGGCCACCCCGGCCTTGAAGCGGATCACGACGAGGTAATTGCGGTCTCCTCCGAGGATGCCCAGCGCACTGGCGAAAAATTTTTCGGGCAGGAAGTCTGCCGGCCGGGCAAACCCGGCGCCGGTGAGGGCGATGGCGGTGATGCGCGGCAGGGCGAACGTCCGCAGCGCCGCCCGCTCGGGATCGAAGCCGATCAGATACCAGAGGTTTTCGCGGTTGGCGAGGTGGTACGGCCGGACCCGGCGGTGGGTCGGCTTCGTCTCGCCGGGTTTGCGGTAATCGAATTCCACCTCGGTCTGCCGAAGCACGGCGGTGCTGAGGGTGTTGAAGACCGCCAGGTCGGCCTTGCCCAGGCCGATGTTTTTGAAGGACACGGCGCGCAGTTCGTCGGCCGGGGAGAAAGAGATCCTGTCTTTCAGCCCCCCTGACAGTTTTTCAAAGGCGACCTCCAATTGCCGGTGAAACGGCGTGCCCCGGTATTGCTCCAGAGCCCGCCGTGCGACCAGCAGCGCCAGGAGCTCCCCTTCGGTCACCTGCACGGTCGGGAATGCGTTGACCGGCTGGGTGTAGCGGTACGCCTGGATTTGCGGATCGAATTCGATCGGCAGGGCGAGCCGATCGCGCATAAATGCGATATCCCGCACGATGGTCTTGCGGCAGACCTCCAGCAGTTTCACCAGCCTGGTGCAGTTGACGAGGGCGCCGCGGCGTAGCTCCTCGTGGATCCGGAGCATGCGTTCGAGCGGGGGGCGGGAGAGGGAAGCGCGCGGGACCATGTGCAAATATCTGTTCATTTCGTTGCAGCACGCGACGATTTTTTGGAGGGCGGTGCGCCCGACTTTGCCAAGGCTCCGTCGTGGCCCGTCCAAAATGCAGGGCTTCGCCGAAGCTCGAAGAGCGAAGGCGGGCTGTCACCGCCAATGGTTGTGCGGCGCTGACGGCGCAGCGCCCTCCAACTTTGGTTGCGCCCTCAAGGCCGCAGGGCAAAAAATCCAGCATATTTTTTAGGTTGGGACAGGCAATGTCCCACCATGAGGGCTAATATACCGTCCATGAAACTACTTGCCTGCTTCACGATTGCTGCCCCGCTCGAACTCTCCTGGTCGCATTTCGGCACGCGCTGGCGCGCCACGCTCTCGCCACAGGTGCGCTTTGAGCAGGCCACAGACGGGGACGCCTGGTCGCCGGCGGAGCCGTCCGAGGACGTCATTGCGTCCGGGGCCGTCGCCTTGGACGCCGCCGGTTGGCGCCGTTATTCGGAATTCCTGCCCCCGGAGGAGCGGGCCTTCCTCGGTAAGTTCCACTTCGGCCGGCTGGGCGCACTCCAGGTCATCGCGCATTGCCCCGCCTTGCTGGCGGAACTGGTGGCGACACCGGCGCTGACGGTGTTTCTGGCGAATCACGCGAGCCTGCGCGGAGCAGTGGGGGCGCGGTGGGAGGAAATCGCCGCGATCCACGAACGCAGCGGGATCTTCGGTTTGCTGGAGTGGCTCGGTCTGCCGGCATCGCGCCAGACACTGGGCATTCTGCAGCAGATCACCGACCCGGATCTGCCCAAGCGGCTGCTCGAACCCCTGCGCACGAGTCTTTGGGAGCCCGAGGGTATCTGGCTGTTGCGGCAGGCCGGACCGATGACTGACCGGCAACTGGCCCGCCGGTGCCACGCGCTGGCGGCATGATGATGTCTGGGGTGGAAAAGAGTGGGGAGGTCCGACTTCGGGGCACAACGGCAAGAAAAAATCTGGTCATGAAATAAAACAATTTGAGTTCTGCTGGGGAAGTTCGGATGATTGGCGCCATTGATGACGAAACCCCGAGAAAGCGAACATTCTGTCTACGATCTTCGTGCGGCGTTGGATATTCACTCGCAGGAGAGTGGAGCGCCTTTTCTCGAGAGGCGGCAGTCGTTGCGGGATATCGTCCAACGCGCCCATGCCGACGCTCCGGTACTGGAACGGGAACTCAGCGAGATTCAACGGCGTCTGGGTACGGCGGCGGAAAGGCCGGGAGACGTCGAACGTGCGAGTGCTGTTGGGCATCAGCTCACGAATCTGACGTGTTTGGCGGTGTTGATGGAGGGTCTCAACGCGATGAACTGACGATAGCAGCGTGTCGGACTTCGACCTCCCGCTGCTATTGCAAAATGGCTCCGCCATTTTGGACCGGAACCGCAACTTCTCTCCGATTCGGAGGAAGAAGACAGCGGCGGCAACGACTGAGATTGTGCCAATATCGGTTTTCTTGGAGGTCAGACAACCCCATATGCGAATCATCCTGATACTATTCTTCGCTTGTTCCCTGGTGCGCGCGGATTCGACGGCGGAACTCAAATCTGCGCTTGCCGGCCTTCACGGCCGGAATCCGGTGAAGGCTCGCGTCGAGTTTCAATCGTCGGGTCGCGTCAGCGAGGTGAGCAAGCTTGACGGGGACGGCGGCAAGGCGACCGCCCTGGTTGAGGACGGTCCGTATGGTTTGAGTGTATTTTGGAGCCGTGCGCTCGTCGAGCAAGTCGCTGGCGAGCGCAAGGTAGAGGCTCGAGACCCGGACAAACCGTCCGCTGCCGGTCGGGCGATGGACGAATTAAATGCCAGCCGCCTAAATAATTATCTAAACGCGGCGCCTGCGTTGCTGGACAAGCTCGTGGAGGCCAAGCTCATCGAGGAGGCGGCCGACACCAGGGAGGGCCAGCCGGTCCGGCGATTGACCTTCAAAGTGACTCCGCCCTTGAACGAGCGAAGCCGGAAGATCATCAAGGAAATCGACGCGACCGTCCGGGTCTGGATAGGCGCGGATGGGCTGCCGGTGGCCGGAGATAGCCGTGTGAGACTCAAGGGGCGTGCCCTGCTCGTAATCGCGTTTGAATCCACGGAGACGGAGCAGTTCCGCTTTCAGCACACCGGGGATCGGCTTCTGGTAGTGCGGCACATCAGGGAGACGGATGGTTCGGGTGGCGGTGAAAGCAACCACCAGAAGTCGGTGGAAAATCTCAGCGTGGTCGGCGGCTGAGGCGGGCGGTTATCCTGCTGCCGGCAGAATATCTTTCACGGACGGCCCGGAGCGCGCAGAAGTCGGGTCGGGTGCAGAAACCTCCGAGCGCTCCTTTTTCCCGGGCGCATCTCCCGATTGACGGTGAAGCAGGCTGGGAAGCCTGCGCCACTTTCGGCAAACCCCGGCAACCATCGTCAATCGACAGATGCGCTCCGTTCTCTCCGCTTGCCGGGAAATAATTTGAACAGGGTGGGGAATCCGATTAGATCATTTCCCCTGCTCCCAGAGAAGCTCGCCCAGACCTCGCCGATTTTAGACGTGTTGGCACTCGCGTGGTCCTTGCAGTCAGTCGTAGAATCCTCGTTAGGGTTTACCTTACATGTTTGCCATCATTTACATCGGACTGGTCGCCGTGCTGGCATACCAACTTCGAACCCGAATCCTGCTTTTGGATGGGTTCAAGGGAGTGTTTCAATATATCCTCTCACTGGGTCTGACCCTATTCCTGGTCGACTGGCTGGATTTCCTTCTGTACGTCGTCTGCGGGTGGGGGATGGTTCGCCTGGCGGCTTCTTGGGCGGTTCTGTTGGTTCCGATCGTGTGGCTTTCGTTCGCCCGCAGCGCGGGACCATCCGGCGGACCGGCCAAACCCCTTTTGGCCTGGATCAACAGGCTGCCAGATTCGAAATGGGATCTCTGGTGCCTGTTCGTGATTTTTTTCGTGATGATTCGCTTCTATTCGGGGCTCGATTTCGACGCCAAAGGTTCTTTCTGGTCGACCTTCAATTTCGACGACACCCCGTTCCATCTATCAGTGACGCAAGCCCTCCTGAATGCCCATCACTTTCCTCCGATGGACTTGGACATGGCGCCTTACCCGCTCAAGTACCATTTCATGGCCGACTTCTGGCTTGCTCAACTGCACGAGCTAGGAATGCGTACTGTAGATTCTGTTTGGGAAATGAATTGCCTGAGCGGATTGATCATGGTCGGGTCGCTCTGGGCGGTCTTCAAGAAATGGCTCAAACTCTCTTCTCCCTGGGTGATGCTGGCGTGCTTGATCTTTCTCTTTCTCAACACGGCCCTGGTTAACATCGTCCATTACCTTTGGTTCAAACCGACCTTCTTCAGACCGGAGTCGCTCTTTGACGGATTGCTGACGTTTCCCTATTTCAATTTCGAATCGTCGCTTCGTAATATGTTCGCTCCTCAGCGGGGGTTGCTTTTCACATTTCCGCTGGGGCTGCTGATTCTTGACGCGGTGTTCGGTGGGAGGGAAGACCTGGCGCCTGAGCAGGCGTTGGCCCATGCTCAGACCAGAACCCTACAAGCCCTGGTGCTCGTCTGCCTCCTGCCTTTCTCTCACATTGTGATGTTCGCAGTGCTGATGTGCTGTCTTGTGCCACCGGTGTGGGCTCATCGGCATTGGCTTCTCCGGCGATATTGGATCTGGCTGCCGATGCTGACATTCGCGGGCCTTCAGTTGCTCTATTTTCTGGCGTATGGACCTACTTCGCATCCGGGATTTTCTTCATGGAATCTGAATCTGGAGTTGCCTATGAAGGAGTTCGAAGATGTGCCGGCAGGCTTAAGGCGCGCCGTTTTTTGGTTCTTCATTGACGGGGATTTCCTGTTTTGGGGAGGGCTTTTTGCCTGGGCGGCGCTGCGCCGACGATCACGGGCTCTGCCGGATTCCGAGCCATCGGGACCCCTGAGGACTTTCTTGTGGCAGTGGCGATGGTATTTCGCGGTCTGCGGTCTCATGTTCCTGGGGATCAATTTCTACCGCTACAGCTTTGACTGGGGAGACAGCAACAAATTCGTCCTTTTCCTCAACTTCGGTCTCACCATGGTAATCGTATTGGGAGTGGCCGGCCTGAGGGGAGGTCCGAGCCGGATCTGGGCGCGCATTCTCTGGCTGTTCTTCTTTGTCCTTTGCATTGCTCCTCCCTCGTACAGACTTGTGGCCAGTGTGCTGGCCGAACCGTATGGATCGGTGCTGCTCTTAACCGGTGATGAGCGCGCCGCGGCAAGGTGGCTAAGGAGCTCGACCCGACCCTCGGACGTCGTCCTGACGGGCGCCTATGGGTACATTCATTTCGTATCGTCATTGGCGGGCAGACCCGTGTTGGCCGGCCTCTATGGTGATTCAAGTCCCTACCGTCAGGATGATCGCAGAGAGGAAATCCGACGCATCTACGAGGAGGGCGACCTGCGCGCGCTCCGGAAGCTCGGTCCGCAATTCGTCTGCATCTCGCGGTACGAGCGCGATCGCTACAAGCTGCATCCCTGCTGGCAGGAGTTCATCAAGAAGCCGGGAGTCTTGGTTTTTCAGGCGACGTCAGAAGATTGCTACGCGGTCTACATTCTCGACGCGCGCCGTTTGTTGGAACTGGACTCGGCCGGCTCATTTGAGACGACCAAACAGCAATCCCAAGGTTCAGCGCAGCCTGTTGCCGCCACCGTTTCGGGCGAGCATCATTGAGGATTTCGGGCGTGACAACCGCCTGATCGAAACGTCGCAGGGAGATGCCTGCGGAGCACTGGACGTCGCTTCAATCAACTGTCCTCCGGGCGGCTCTTCCGGATCTTGCGTACGACGGCCTGCGGGCGGCGATTGATGCTTACACAGGCGCGGCCAAGGTATTCGCCGATCAATCCGAGAACGACCATCTGCGTGCCTGAGAAAACGAGCAAGGCTGCGATTGTCGATCCCCAGCCAAATGCGGGGCCATGGTCGGTCAGGAACAGGACGGTGACCCAGACCAGGCCGGCCAGACCAAGCGCGCCCATTGCCAGTCCAACCACCGTTGCAATGCGCAGCGGCCGAACGGAAAAACTCACCAGCATTCTCAGCCACAATCGCACCAGCATTCGGAGGGTGTACCGGCTCCGGCCGCTGCTGCGGGGCCGATGTTTGACATCCACAGATGCTATGTGGCATGTGGCTTGGAGGATCAGACCGTCGATGTAGGGGAAGGGCCCCTCGTACTGGGTGATCTCTTCAATCAGGAACCGGCTCATACAGCGAAAACTCGAGAGATACAGCCCCGGCGGCTTGTCCAGCACCCAGGTGGCGATCTGGTTGACGAACCAACTGCCCCAGTTTCGCCAGGCGGCGTGTTGTTTTTCCTCGTAACGGCCAAAGACGACATCGTAATCACCGTTCTGTCCGGCGGTGAGCAGTTTCAACACTTCCGACGGTGGATTCTGGCCATCATCATCCATGGTCACCACCCATTGACCACGGGTTTTGCGCAGACCTGTAAGCACAGCGTTATGTTCGCCGAAATTGCGCGCCAGATCGACGACGGTCACTGGAACCGGGCAGGTCGTCAGGATTCTCCGGCACGCCCGCGCCATGTCGTCCGGGCTGCCATCGTTCACAAGAATGATCTCCATGCCGCCCTCGACAGGGAGGGTGGTCAGTTCATTCACAACGCGTTCGATGGAGCCGGCGCTTCCGTACAGCGGGATCACCACGCTTAGCGTCGGGGGATTGGAACTCATCGTTGATCTCCCTATTTACGCTCCGATTCTGTCCAAGCAAGCACTTGGGTTGCGACCGAATCGATATCTGCTTCTGACAGATTCGGGTGGACGGGCAAATTGACCACTTCTGCGCAGCACAGTTCAGACACTGCGAGCTCACCAGCGATCGCAGGGGCGAAACTCTGAAATGCCGGCTGGTGGTGTACGGGCACTGGAAAGAGGGTCTGGGCGACGATCTGTTGCGCGCCGAGCCAGGCGACGAGTCCGTCGCGGTTTTTTATTCGAATCGTGAACTGGTGAAATACCGCTTGATCGCCTGCGGAGGGGCGCGGCGGAAGACGGACGCCTTCGAGTGCCCGGAAGTACCGTTCCGCCAGGGCTCGCCGCCGCAGGTTCTCATCTTTGAGATAATGCAGGTGCACGCGCAGGACGGCGGCCTGGACTTCGTCAAGGCGGCTGTTGCGACCTCTGAGGTCTTCGCTGAAGTAACGCTTCCGCCATCCATATTGACGCAACGCACATACCCGCTCCGCAAGAGCCTGGTTATTTGTAACCACTGCCCCGCCGTCGCCGAGGGCTGCGAGGTTTTTGGTTGGATAAAAACTGAACGCAGCGGCGTGGCTCCAGCCACCTGCCTGGCGGCCCCCCGCACTTGCGCCGTGCGCCTGAGCGCAGTCTTCGACGATGATCAACCCGCGGCTGCCGACCGCCGCTGCGATATCGGCCATGGCGCACGGGTGGCCATAAAGATGAACCGGCACCACTGCCCTCACCGCAGCCCCCCGCGGGGAAGCGAGCAGTTCGGCCAGTCGATCGGGGCTCAGGCACATTGTGACGGGGTCGACGTCGCACAAGACTGGCCTCGCCCCACTCGCGACGATGGCCGCGATGGTCGCCGAGGCTGTATTGGCGGGAGCAACGACCCCGTCGCCGGGTCTGACGCCCGCCGCAAGCAGCGCCAATTCGAGCGCATCGGTGCCGTTGCCGACCGCCACACAGAAATTCGTGCCTAACCAAGCGCCTAATTCGCGCTCGAAGGCCTCGACCTCCGGGCCGAGGACGTAGCGACCGCTTTCAAGAACGCGCCCGACCGCGGCCTGCACCTCAGCCGCGTGGGCTGCATGATAGGCCCGCGGGTCCGCGTTTGCGATGATCTTGGCGGGAGGCGCGTTCACACGTAATGCGGCAGCTCCCGCCGATAGTAGGCCAGCGTGCGCCGCAGCCCTTCCCGGAGGGACACGCGTGGAACCCAGCCCAGGGTCTCGCGGATAAGCGACCAGTTGGCGTAATAGTCGCCGACGTCGATCTTTCGTCGTTCGGGCGGGAACCTTCGCGACGACTTGCACCCGCTGCCGTTCACATCAATCAGCAGCTGCGCGAGGTCCGCCAACGAAATCTGTTCGAGCCCGCCAAGATTGAATACCCGCCCCACTGCGGCGGGCTCTGCCGCCGTCAGCAGCAGCGCGTTCACGCAATCGTCGACGTAGGTGAAGTCGCGGATCTGGCTTCCTCCCCAAACTTCGATCGGTTTCTGTTCCAAAAGCATCCTTATCCAAGCGCCGAGAAAGGTCTGGCGTGCGTCCTTGATCCGCATGCGTGGCCCGATGGTGTTGGTCAGCCGAAGCACGCTGGTCTTGAGGCCATGAAGCTCGTGATAGAGCTGATGATATAACTCCCCAGCGCGTTTGTTGACACCGTTGACGTCGACCGGATGGATCGGATGTTTCTCGTCAACCGGCAGATAATCGGGTCGCCCGTAAACCTGGCGCGTGCTGGCAAAGACGATTCGCACAGCCGGATTGTGGTGGCGACAGGCTTCGAGAATTGAAAGTTGAGCACGGCAATTGATCTCCAGGTCGGTTGTTGGATCGAGCACCGAGTCGAGATGGCTCGTCTGGCCGGCGAGGTTAAATAAAACATCCTGTCCTTGCACAAGGACCGGAAGCACATGCTCGTCGCGGACATCGGCGAGATTGACCTCAACCTGTCGCGCGATGCCGTGGATATTGCGCAAGTTGCCGCCGTATTCGGGAATGAGGCTGTCGACAAGAAGTACCCGCGCATTCCACCGGACCAGCTGTCGGGCGAGATTCGAGCCGATGAACCCAAGGCCTCCGGTGATGAGAACACGTTTGCCTTCGAAGAACCGCGCAGGCGAAGAAGCATCGGCCATGAGGCCTTTAATAAGGAAGGGGATGCGTTCTTTCAAGGTTTTTGACACACACGGCAAAAACCGACGTTCCCGCCGGCCAGCGGCCGCCGGCTTGCAGCCAGGCTCCCTCGATCGCCATTGCCCGGCGCATTGCCCCGGAGACCCAAGCTGGATAGCGATGCACATCGCTGCCCGAGGCCGGCGGCGGCAGGAGCTTGCGTCGAGCGGCTATGAGCGGAAGGGGGAGGCAATTCCAGTAGGTGCTGAACACTGGTTCCAGGCCGGCAGTCCTCAACAGGGAGAGTACTTCGGCTCGGACGAACCGGTGCCGGCCGCCGACACGCTGGTCATGGTAGGACCACAACCAGCGGTAGGCCGGTTCGTTCACCACGAGGGCGCCGCCGGGCCGCAGACAGCGCGCCGCTTCGCGGTAGGCCTCGACTGGACGCTCCAGTTGGTAAACCACGTCGAGGCAGGTGATGAAGTCGAATTCACTTTCTGGAAATGGGATCGCAGTGATCGAACCCACCGAGACGGGGCATGAGCAGCGTTTTCGCGCCCATTCCAACGCTGATTCTGAGCAATCCAATCCGCACAGCTGCGCGTTCGGAAACCACTCGTGCAGCCGTCGCAACAGACCTCCCGTGCCACAACCTGCGTCAAGCAGCCGGGTTCCCGGCCCGATTCCGCGCGCGGCGAGGATCCGCCTGACGTGGTTGTGCAAAGCGGTGAAATGCCAGAGATCATCCTCCAGTTCGGCCAGCCTCCGGTATTCATCAGAGTCCATCGCCATGGTCTTTGCGTGGAATTCCATCCATTCCGATCTACGAGTCGCGGTCACCTTGCTCCCTGTCGGCATCCGCGCTGAGGGACGCGATCAGAACCGGACATGTCTCCATGAAATATGCGCAGGGTTAGGGGGTTGCTCAGCGACGCGGAGGGTCCGGGCACTTGGGCAGATCATTCGACGGGGGGCATGGTGTCAAATGCGTCCATGAAATCGCGGCATTGGACGCTTGCCAGTCGGACTGCGGGTGCCGTTTGCTCCTGGCGCGCATGCGCGAAATCCTGTTTATTTGCACCGGCAACTACTATCGCAGCCGCTTTTCAGAGGCGTTGTTTAATCACGAGGCGTCCCGACGCGGTCTCGACTGGCGCGCATTTTCGCGGGGTCTGGCAATCCACCTCGCTCCGCCGGGCCTGTCGCTCCATACGCTCCGCCGTATGCAGGAAAGGGGAATTCCGCGCGATGCCACCGACACGAACCCGGAACAGGTGCAGGAGGCGGATTTCCAGCGCGCCGCGCGGATCGTGGCCTTGAAGGAAACCGAACACCGGCCGCTGATGGCCCGGTTGCATCCCGCCTGGGAGAAACGGATCACGTATTGGGAGATCAGCGACCTTGATGTTGCGACGGCGGACGTGACGTTAGCCGCGATCGAGGCCAAGGTCCTGGCGTTGACCGACGAGCTCGAACGAGCGGAAGGCGATTAGGTTGGAATGTCCCATTGAGATGCGACGCCCTCGGCGCGTTTTTGAAGGGATGTACGCGACGAGGGCGTCGCGTCTTCAAAACACCGCTTGTATCGCGGGATCATGCCGACTCCGGATCCACTCGCTGGCGCTCGCGGCGACAAAACGGGCGCCGTTACGTCAAGAGTCTAGTCTACTGCCGCCGGATTCGCTGGGGTCTTCTTGCCAGCCAATGCGGATTGTTCGGCGGCCAGCAACTCGGTGTACATCGTGGCCGAATCGGGTGCCGCGAGAAGACGCGCCACGACGTCGGTCTTCTGCGCGATGAGACAAAGGCGGGCCAGCGTATGCAGGTGGATGCGTTCATCCTGGCAGCAGATCAAAAAGAACAGCCACGTGGGCCGGCCGTCGGGCGCGCCAAAGTGGATTTCCTGCACGGTTCGGCCCACTACGATGAACGAGTCTTCAAAACGGTAAGGCTGGAGATTCCGGCAATGCAGGATGGCGAGGCCGCCCGGCAGTCCCGTGGAGCAAAGTTGCTCCCGCGCCTCCACACTCGCCAGGAAATCCGTTGGATCCATCACCCGCCCTGTCGCCTCCGCCAGGGCGACCAGGTCGCGAATGACGGATTTTTTCGTCTTCGAGGTCATCGCCGCTGCGATGAAATTAGGCTGAAGCAGATTGGGGAGCAGCGCCTCGTGAGCGAGAATCGCTCGCGTGCTCTGGGTCGATTTCTGGTGGTAGGCCGCGAGGCGTTTTGGCGGCAGGCCCATGATTCGCTGCGAGGCCCAGGCGTCGAGCTCGCCACGCAGGAAGACGATCCGCCCGCCACGGTCCTGGTGCGGGATATCCGTGGTCTTGACCAGCTGCTCCAACTCGTTGCGCGTGAGGTGCAAGTAGTCAGCAGCGGCGGGCAGGTCGAGGGTCTGGTAGGGCATCGACTGTGCAGGCTAGCACGACCGGCGCGATGAGGGGACAAAAAAATTTGGCTCCGAGAATTGCCGCTCATCAAGACAACATCCCGGCCGGTCCCCCATTGACTTGCCCTCTTTCTGAAACCACGCGATATTCGACCGTTGGAGATCCCATGATACCGACACAGATCGAAAAAGCCGTCTATTTTCGTGCGCTTCATGCCGGCCCTGACGTTCTGTTTGCGCCGGGATTGCCCGATCTGGCGGCGGTGCGCACTGTCTGCGCTGCGGTCTCGAAACCGGTCAACTTCATGGTGGGAATCAAGGGGAAATCGTTCACCGTGGCCGAACTCCAGGCGGCCGGAGTGCGACGGATCAGCCTCGCCAACTCGCTCTATCGCGTTGCGATGACCGGCCTGCTCGACGCAGCGCGCGAGGTGAAGGCGACCGGCACCTTCGGTTTTCTCGATCGATCCCTGACGGGGCCGGAGCTGGGCGGTCTGATGCGGATCTGACGCCTGGCGCCGGCTCAGGCATCCGGCTGGAGCAGGGCGCCGACGACCGGCAGATCGGCGGCGGCGAGATCGTAGCCGGACAGCCCGTTCGGCGGCACCCATGCGATGGCGAGATGTTCCACAGGTGCCGGCTCTGGCGAGCCTGGCGCCAGACGGCAGAAAAAAGGAATCATCTCGATGGTCATGCGCTCGTAGGCATGCGTGAAGCGCGGAAGCGGATGAATGACGCGGATCTCGCACGTGAGCTCCTCCCGGATCTCGCGGATGAGAGCGGATTCGGCGGTCTCGCCCAGCTCGACCTTGCCGCCGGGGAATTCCCATTTCCGTGCCTGATGCTTGGACTCGGGTCGTTGCGCGAGCAAGACACGACCTCCGCGCTCGATCACGGCGGCAACCACGGGCAGGGGAAGGGGATCCTGGGACACGGGCACAGATGTTCCGTGCTGTGACGGACGGCGCAACCAAAACCGTGGCGCCCCCGGATTCAGGAGCCTCGCCCTCCAGGTACCTTCGATCCGCAAGGATTTGCGACGCGTTGTATAGTGGCAAATGACGCCAGCCATTTGCTTAGGAACATGGAGGGCGAAGCCCGACAGGTTCCTGGCCGGCAACTTTTTGCTTCGTGGTGTGTTTTGTGGGTATGAAACAGTTCCTCTCGATTTCACTGAAAGTGCTTCTCGCGGCGTTGATTGGAGTGGCAATCATCCATATCTGGCCGCTGGCGATCTTGCCGGTCGTCGTCGGTCTCGTACTTGGGCTCGGATTGCTCGCGCTGTTCTTCGTCTGCTTGTTGGCCGTCGGAGCCGTTGGCGGTGGAGTCGTGATCGGTTTGCTGGCGCTCGTGTTGGGACTGCTGGCGCTGCTCTCGCCCGTGTTGATCCCGGCAGCGTTGCTTTTAGGTGTCATATGGCTGGTGAGGAAATTGAGCCGCACCCAGCCACGTCCGCCGGTGGCCGCCTAGCAGCGCGTCGGACTTCGTCCCACTGCGCTGCTAGTGGCAAATGGCGTTCGCCATTTGCTCCGGAAACGATAATATTCTGAGGTTCAGTGGAAAACTATCTTTGCTGGAGAGCGGCGAAGTAGTATGCCTACCCGTTCTGCTGGCCAGCAGAATAGACTTAGACCGCCAGACGCCGATGTTTCTGCCGTATGGTCTGCGTGAGCGATAACCTCAAACGGCTCTTCGCCCTCAAAAACCTCGCGACCGCGGCGTAGACCTTCCGCCCGAACCTTCCCCGGCCTGGAAAAACGGGCCGGTGTCGGGAAAGAACCGTTCCCGGCGGATTTGTGTCCGGCCTCCGCCGCTACGAAATCATTTTTAGGTCTCACGCACTGCTACGCATACGTCCGTCCCAAATGGCGCCAGCCATTTGATGAGGAGCACGGAGGACGAAGTCTCACGGGCTCCTGCTGACGGGTTGCAGCCGGCCTAACAGCGTTGAGAACCTCCGCTTGTAATCCCGGGTTGGGCTGCGATTCCTCTCGGTTGGAGTTGAGCCGGCGGTCGAACCCAGGCATGCTCGGTGGTTCTATTCCACCATGAGCGCTGTTCCCGTAGTCTTTAACAACACCGTCCTGCGCGACGGACATCAGTCTTTGGCTGCCACCCGGATGTCGACGAGCCAGATCGCAACCGTTGCGCCCGAGCTCGACACCGTGGGTTTCGGCACCCTCGAAACCTGGGGCGGCGCGACCATCGATTCCGGGCTGCGTTTTCTCTCCGAGTTTCCGTTTGACCGGCTCGACGCGGTGAAGCGCCTGGCGCCAAAGACGCCGCACACGATGCTGCTGCGCGGCCAGAACATCGTCCAATACACCAATTTTCCCGACGACGTGGTTGAGGCCTTTGTCGCCGCGTCCGCCCGACACGGCATGGACATTTTCCGCGTGTTCGACGCGCTCAACGACCTGCGTAACATCGAGACCGCGGTCAAGGCGGTGAAAAAAGCGGGCAAGCATGCGCAGGGCGTGATCTGTTACACCACCAGCCCGGTGCATACGCCCGAGATGCTGATCGAGCTCGGCACGAAGATCGAGGCGATGAACTGCGATTCCATCTGCATCAAGGACATGGCCGGACTGCTGCCGCCCCACATCGCCTTTCAGATCGTGCGCGGCCTGAAAACGCGGGTGAAAATTCCGGTGGTTGTGCATACGCACGAAACGGCGGGCTTTGGCGCCGCCGCCTATTACGCTGCTGTCGAAGCGGGAGTTGACTCGGTGGATACATCGATATCCCCCTTTGCCAATGGTACCGGCCAGCCCGACACCTGGCGCATGCTGCAAGCGCTTTCAGGGCATCCGCGCCGTCCGAGCTACGATCTGGCCAAACTCAGCCATCTGCGAGACGTGCTCACCGGTATTTACGCCGAGCTGGCTGCGTTCACCAGTCCGAGAAATGAGGTGGTGGACAATGATGTGCTCATCTACCAGGTGCCCGGCGGCATGCTCAGCAACTTCCGCAATCAGCTCAAGGAACAGAAAATGGGAGACCGCTTTGTTGAGGTCATGCGGGAGATGCCCTACGTGCGCGAGTGCCTCGGCTGGATTCCGCTCGTCACACCGACCTCGCAGATTGTGGGTGTGCAGGCAATGCTCAACGTGAAGTTTGGTCGCTGGAAGAACTTCTCGCCCGAGGCGACGAAGATCGCGCTTGGCTACTACGGAAAGACACCCGGACCGATCGATCCCGAAGTGTTGGCCCTGGCCGAGAAGCTCAGCGGCAAGCCCCGCTTCACCGGCCGGCCGGCCGACGCCCTCGAACCCCGCATGCCCAAGCTCCGCGCTGAGCTCGCGCAAAAAGGCCTGCCCTCGGACGACGAGCACTGCGTGATCTACGCAATGTTTCCGCAAGAGCTGGAGAAGCTCTACAAGGCGCGAGAGAGCAAGGCGGCGGCGCCTGCGGCTACGACGGTTGCCCCGGCGGTGGTGGTCGCGCCGCAACCTGAGGTCAAGGCTCCGGCACCGGTTCCGCTGATGATTCCTGGAACGGGCAAGAAGATCAGCCAGCTCGCGCTGACGATCGACGGCAAGCGGCACCAAGTTTCCGTGGAAGAGATCGCGTAGGAAGCCTGCTCGCAGGCGATTCTTTCCTCGGCATCGCGCGCAAGCGCGCTTCCTACAACCTGCGGGGATTCGGGGGCAGCCCCGTTTTGGAGGAATTCGGACGACGAATATTGAGGCGTAGATGGACTAATGGATTTGGATCCATTTGTCCTGGGTTTGAATCGGCCTATATCGATTTTTGGCGTTTGGGCAAAAGGCTCCCCTCAAGCGGACCATTTTCCCATGAATAGGATCTTGCAAATTGAAACGGGGTTGTCGGTGCTCGAAGCATGGCTGCCTCCCACATCAGGGAGACTGATCACGCCAGGCGGCGCTTTGTTCGAACGCGTTTCGGACAGGATATCGACGATCCACACATCTACGATCTGGTGATCAACAGGGACCGTATGACGTCGGCAGCGGTGGCGCGCCTCATCGTCGAATCGCCGCGCAACCGGCGGATTGATCAAGCTGGCGGATCACTGCCCCAGGCGGGCGAGGCAGGCCTTCACGAGTCCGGACCACAGAGGGTAGGCGGCCGCCTGGAGGTGCGTGCCGTCGGTGCTTAGCTCCGGTTTCAGGTGACCGCCGGATGACAGCACTGTGTTGAGTTCGAGGAACTCGACGTGGTAGGATTCGCAGTAGGCATGAAGGTGGGAATCCAAAGCAATGATCGTAGCATTGGTTCCAGGCTCGTCGGTTTTGAGGATGACGGATTGCACGACGGGAATAACCCCGTGTGCACGCCACCAAGCGATCGTCTTGACATAATTCGTAAAGACTCGGTCGGGCGGCACGCCGAGCGTGAGATCGTTGATGCCTCCTTGAAGGAAGACGATCTTCACGTGGGGGTGTTCGCGGAGGACGTCTTCAAACGTCCAAGCCAGCTGTCCGGTCGTGTAGCCGGGAATGCCCCAGTTGACGACGTCATTGCGTCCGAGCAACTGCTCCCAGTTACCCTGGTGCGTGATCGAGTCGCCTATCATGACGATGGATTTATCCGACGGAGCCGGGGTCGTATCGGCGCCGAACGCGAGGGGCAGCACACCACAGCCGAGAGCAATCAGGATGCAAAGAAATGTTTTCATCAATGGGTGGATTATAGGGAACAACATATTCCATCAACCTTTCAAAATGAGACTGGCGAGGGGCCAATCGCTCACGGGGAAAGGTCCGCCGACGGAATCCCCGCACGGCATGGCCGTCGAGCTTATCCGGCCCGACGCGGCTCCCCTGATGCAGATTTGCCGGACGAACCATGCCCGTGACGTGCTGTTCATGCGCGAGCTCCGCTGGGAATCTGAATAGGGCGCCGCGTATGGGGCGACCAGCGGGTGAAAGAGGTCAGCAACGCCCTCGGCTTCGCCAATCCGTTCCATTTCTCCCGGGTGTTTCGCCATTACCTCGGCCGGTCTCCGTCGCAGCGATGAAGGCAACCCGGTGCGGAGGCCAGCGGCCCCGGGATCGCCGCAGGCCGCGTTCACTGCCTCTGCAAAATCGAGGGCATTCAACAGGCCTCCGCCGAAAAAGACGTGGCCGGATCGTCCGGGAAGCGGGTTCCTTCATCAAGCGACCGGTTGCCGAACAAGCCGAATCAATGTGCAAAATGCAAAGTTTGACCCCTTAGGATCCGCCTATGCTTTTTCCATCGTCTCGAGCCTGGCGGCGGCCGTCTCCCACTCGGCGGTGGCGGCGTGCAGGCGGTCCACCACCCCCGTCAATTCACGGTTGAGGGCGGCGGGCTTGCCGGCCTCGGTGTAGGTCTCCGGCGCCTCGAGCTCGGCGGTTAGCTCCGCCTGGCGGGTTTCGAGTCCTCCAACCTCTTTTTCCAGGTGGAAGACTCGGGCGCGGAGGTCTTTCAATCCGGCTGACTTTGCGGCGCGCGCCTCGGCCTCGGCCCGCCGCTGTTCGCGAGTCTTTGGTCCGGTGCGCCCGCCGGACGGCTCACGGTCCGGGGCGGATTCGAGGCCGGGTTGACGGTTGGAGAGGGCCAGATGCTCGCTGCTGCTGTCGAGGGCTGCGCGGGCGTCGGTGGCACGCGATTTCTCCAGGTAATAATCATAGTCGCCGTGGTAGAGGGTCAGGCGGCCGGTGTCGATGTGCAGCACGCTTTTGGCAAGTGCGCGGATGAAATAGACGTCGTGACTGATGAAGATCAGAGTGCCTTCGTACGCCTGCAGGGCGGCGACGAGCGCATCCGTGCTGGGGATGTCGAGGTGCGTGCTCGGCTCGTCCATCAAGAGCAGATTGGGCGGCGCAAGCAGCAGGCGCGCGAGCGCGAGGCGCGATTTTTCCCCGCCGCTGAGGATGGCGATCTTCTTGTGAACGTCGTCCTTGCGGAAAAGAAAAGCGCCAAGGAGCGTGCGAGCGGTCTGTTCTGTCAGGGACGGATTGTGCGCGCGCATTTCCATCGCTTCGACGAGCACGGTGTGTTCGGGATTCAGCACATCGAGGCGGTTCTGGGAGAAATAGCCGCCGCGGACGTTGTGGCCGGGGTCGCGCGTCCCGGCCTGGATTGGCACGACGCCGGCAAGGATTTTGAGCAGCGTGGACTTGCCCGCGCCGTTGGGGCCGACCAGCACGATGCGCTGGCCGCGCTCCGCGACAAAATCCAGCCCGCGATAGACCACGTGGTCACCGTAAGCCTGTGAGACTCCTGCGAGCGTCATCACCCGCAGTCCGCTGCGCGGGGGCTGGGGAAAATGGAAATGCATGCGGGCGATCTCGGCCTCGGGCGCCTCGATGGCCTCGGCGAGAATGTGCGCAATCTGTTTTTCCTTCGACTTGGCGCGGGATGCGAGGGAGGCCTTGGCTCCAAAACGGTCAATGAAACGCTGAAGGTGGGCGACCTCGCGCTGCTGGTTCTTGAAGGCGGCGAGTTGCTGGGATTCGCTGGCCTCGCGCAGCCGGAGGAAGTCATCGTAGTTGCCGTTCCAGCGCCAGAGACTCTCGCGGCGCAGTTCGAGGACGCCGGTGCACAGGGCGTTGAGAAACGCCCGGTCGTGCGAGATCATCAGCAAGGCGCCGGGATAGCGCGACAGGTAATCCTGAAACCACAGCAGCGCTTCGAGATCGAGGTGGTTGGTCGGCTCGTCCAGCATCAACAGGTCCGGGGATTGGACGAGGAGGCGCGCGAGATGCGCGCGCATGACCCAGCCGCCGGAGAACGTGCGTGCGGGCCGGTGATGGTCGTCCTCGCGAAATCCGAGGCCGGCGAGGATCTGTTTGGCGCGCGGTTCGAGGGTGTAGTCGTCAATCGTGGAATCGTGCGCGTGCGCGGCGGGCTCCTCGAGGTCTTCCCGCCGGCTGCGGGGACTCGCGGTCGCCGGACTCATGGCCAGCTGCAGAATAGTCTCTTCCCCCGCAGGCATGCTTTCCTGGGGGAGGAAACCGACGGTGGTGCCCCGTTGCCAGGTGAGGGTGCCCTCATCGGGCGAATCCTCGCCCAGAATGATGCGGAACAGCGTTGTCTTGCCCGCGCCGTTTGCGCCCACGAGCCCGAAGCGGTCGCCCCGCAGGATCGTGAACGCGACCTCCGAGAACAAGGTCCGCGTTCCGAAATGTTTGGCGATGGTGGCGAGCGTGAGCATGGTGGGAGATCGGAAAGGAAGCGAGGGAACACGGTCTGCCGGCGAGCGACGCCTCGCTGACCTATTGCGGCAGAAGCGTGGAGACCAGGGCTTTCTCCTCCATTAATTCGTTCTCGGTCGCAGTGAGCTTGCTGCGGCTGAAGTCACTGACTGGCACGCCCGGCACCACGGACCATTTATTGCCGTCGCTCCGGATCGGGAACGAGTAAACCAAGCCTGGCGCAATGCCGTAGGCGCCGTCTGAGTGGACGCCGACGCTGAAAAAATCGCCAGCGGGCGTCGGAGTGGTGAGCGCCCGGACGGTGTCGACCACGGCGTTGGCGGCGGAAGCAGCCGAGCTGGCTCCGCGGGCCTCGATGATCGTGGCGCCGCGTTTCTGCACCGTGGGGATGAAAGTCTCCTTGAACCACGGCTCGTCTCTAATGACCTCTGGCGCGGCCCGGCCTCCGATCTTCGCGTTGGCGAAGTCGGGATACATCGTCGTGCTGTGATTTCCCCAGATGGCGAGGTTGGTGACCGCCGAGATGTCCACAGCGGCCTTCTTGGCGAGCTGGGTCTTGGCGCGGTTCTGGTCAAGCATTGTCATCGCGAACCACCGGTCGGCCGGCACGGCCCTGGCGTTGTTGAGCGCGATCAGGCAGTTGGTATTGCAAGGATTGCCGATGACCAGCACGCGGATATCGGACGCGCCGTTGCGCGCGATGGCCTGGCCCTGGCCCGTGAAGATCTTGCCGTTGATGCCGAGCAGGTCCTTGCGCTCCATCCCGGCCTTGCGCGGCACCGAGCCGACGAGGAACGCCCAGTTGACGCCCTTGAAGCCTTCGTCGAGCGAGGCTGTTGGGACGACTCCCTGAAGAAGGGGAAACGCGCAGTCTTCGAGTTCCATTACGACGCCGTTCAGCGCCCTCAGCGCCTGCTCGATCTCCAAAAGGTGGAGGATTACCGGCTGATCCGGGCCGAACATCGAGCCAGAGGCGATGCGAAATAAAAGAGAATAGCCGATCTGGCCGGCAGCGCCAGTGACAGCAACGCGGATGGGAGATTTCATGAACGGCTGGAGTTCTACAGGTCGGAGAGACTGATTGAATGCGAATCGCTTCGGATGGCTAGGAATTAGCGTGCGCAATGGTGATGATTAATCTGAGCTCGGTCGACGGCAAGCTGGCGCCCGGGCCGAAACACAGTCTGCACCACAAGGCTGCTCTCAATGTTCCAATATCGGTTGATTTCATCGCGGCGCGCGACGGTTTTGTTGGAGGGCGAGGCTCCTGCCGGGTCGCAAACCCACGGCTCGCCGGGAGGCTCGCCCTCCATTTTGGTTGCGGCTTCAGCCGCGTTAGACTCCTTGAACTGCGTAACATGTTGCGGGCAGGTCGAATTTTCAGACAGCGGTTCTTTCTTGCGAGCCATGATCCCATTTCCCCTAACGACGCGTACGCGCAGCGGACGCCACAGCGAGGCGCTCAACACTGCCGGCTCATTGTTGACCGAAAACCGAGTCCTTTTGCGCGCGATGGCCTGAGGCGGCGCCTCGCTGGGAAATATGTCGGCTATGAGCGAAACCGCGGTGCGAGGGCGGCATGGACTTCGCGTATCACCGCCTCGGTGACGGGCCAGTCGATGCACGGATCGGTAATCGACACGCCGTGGCGAAGTTGTTCGCGCGGTTGAGGAAACGGCTGGCTTCCGGCGAAAAGATTGCTCTCGATCATTGCTCCCAAGATCGAGGCGTTCCCGGCGGACACCTGCTGAATGATGGCCCGGAGAACCTCTGGCTGGCGCTCGGGCTGTTTCGCAGAATTCGCGTGACTGCAGTCGACCAGGATAGCTTTGGGCAGTCTGGCTTTCTCCAGCAACCGCTCGGCATCGGCGATGTGGGCCGGACTGTAATTCGGTCCGCCAGAACCGCCGCGCAGCACGATATGGCAGTTTGGGTTTCCGCGGGTTACGATGGCGGAGGCGGTTCCCTCGATGCTGATGCCCAGGAAGGTCTGGGGCTGGGCTGCCGCCAGAATGGCGTTGATTGCAGCCTGCAGGTTGCCATCCGTGCAGTTCTTGAAGCCGAGGGGCATCGAAAGGCCGGAGGCCATTTGCCGGTGGGTTTGCGATTCGGTCGTCCGCGCCCCGATGGCGCACCAACAGACCAAGTCGGCGATGTATTGCGGAGTGATAGGATCGAGCATCTCCGTGGCCGTAGGCAGGCCCAGATCGAGCACAGTTCGCAGGAAAGTGCGGGCAAGCCGGAGGCCCTCGGCGATGTCGTGCGAGCCATCCAGGCGGGGATCCATGATGAGGCCCTTCCAACCGACCGTCGTGCGTGGCTTCTCGAAGTACACACGCATGACGACCAACACGCGATCCGCAACCTCCCGGGAAAGCCGGGCCAGTCGCTCTCCATACTCCAGACCCGCAGAGAGATCATGAATTGAACAAGGCCCGACGATCAAAAGAAAACGATGGTCGTCTCCAAAGATGAGATCGTGAATCTCTCGCCGGGCACGGGTGATGAATTCGGCCTGCACGGCGGTTTTTGGCAGGGCTCGGAGAAGTTCGCGAGGCGTCGGCAGGACTCGAGTCTCGACGACATTGATGTCGGACGTTTTTTGCACAGAGGCGGCAAACTGGGGTTCCATATCTCGGCAGGCAAGCCTGGGATGTTGGGATGAGCCGTTTGAGGATACCACCGCGGGAGCGACGTAAATTGGGCAAAATAAAGCGGGCCGGCTACCCCTAACCGGCCCGCTATTGCTTTCTTAGTTACCCCAATATCTCCCGCTATGCAGGAGAAGTGGAGAATTGAAACGCCACAAGAAGCTACAGAAATCCGGATTCGTCAAATAAATCTTCGATATTTGGCCGCACCCGTATCGCAAATGGCTCGTAATAAGCTGCATGAAGCTTGATTTTTTCTAGCGTAAACCGCCCCAAGGAGGCTGACTCCCGGCCAGCGTGTATGATTTGCATTGCGCCTGAGGTCGCAACCAAGGGTGGCACGACCTGAGACCGGCGGCTTCGCCGGTGGAAGACTGATGGGATTGGAAATCGAGCTAATGACTGATTTTTGGGAAGAATCAGGCTCGCCTGCTCCTCCGAAGCCTTCGAAACTCGCCCTTTCAATTTTACTCATGAAAGACTTGGCCATCGCGCGATTTGCCGAAATCTATGGGCATGCTCCAACCGTCGTGACGTGGGCGCCGGGACGCATCGAGTTCATCGGCAACCACACCGATTACAACGGTGGGACCGTGCTTGGCGCCGCCATCGACCTGGGGATGTGCGTGGCGGTTGCGCCGGCTCCTGCCGGTAACCTGAGTTTCGCCACCGAAACCCAGCGCGGCATTGTCACCGTGCCGACGTCTGCCCCCGGCAAGCAGACCGGACCGCAGCGATGGGTGAATTACCCGCTCGGGATCTGGAACAGCTTCCGGGAGTTCGGCTGGAAGCAGCCGGATGGATTGGAATACCTCGCCTGTTCGAATCTTCCGGTCGGCGCCGGGCTGAGCAGCAGCGCGGCGATTGAACTGGCTTCGGCTCTCGCGTATCTCGGTTTGACAGGCGGCAATCCGGCGCGCGAGGAGGTCGTGAAGCTTGGACGCTACGCGGAAAACAATTTTGTCGGGGTGCCTTGTGGAATCCTGGACCAGGGCGTGTCGGGATTTGGCCGAAAGAACCATCTGGTATTCATCGACTGTCGCGGTCCACGGTTCGAGACCGTGCCGATGCCGGCCGGGGCGCATTTCTGGGTCTTCAATACCCACACGAAGCATGCCCTTATCGACGGTCTTTATGCCAAGCGTCATCGCGAATGCATGGATGCTGCGAAAGGACTTGGCGTGTCCCTGCTCGCCGATGTGACGCCGTCCCAGCTCGAACAGAAGCGCGCCCTGCTCCCGGAAGTCAACTACCGGCGGGCGAAGCACGTGGTCGAGGAGATCGATCGCGTGGCGCAAGTGCGGGTGGCACTCGCCGGAGGCGATCTTGCCGAAGTCGGGCGATTGTTGACCGCGTCCCATCGCAGTTCGAAAACCCAGTTTGAGAACAGTACACCGGAGCTTGATTTTCTCGTCGAGACCCTCTCCGGGGCGCCCCATGTTTACGGCGCCCGGTTGACCGGGGGCGGATTTGGCGGCGCCGTGATGGCCTTTACCGACGCGGAATTCTCGGCATCGGAAGCTTCGCGCGTGGCTGACGCCTATGTGGACCGTTTTTGCTCCAAGCCCGATGTGCTTCATTGCGAAACCGGCGAAGGAGCGGCGAGGTTGAGTCTCTAGGGCGTCTCTATTCAAATTGTAGGAAGCTCGCTTGCGAGCGATCCGCTCGTGAAATTCGCCCGTTCCTCGACTTCGCTCGCTCTGCTGGCCAGCAGAATGAGGCGTTTCGACAGGCTCAAGGCCCCGAGCATGTCGAGGGGCTTGTCGAATGGGCGAGCGGGCTTCCTACGCCGGTCACCTGACGGGATCTTGTCCACGCGTGAACACCGTGATTTTTGCATAGTCACGGCTAAGGCGGGATGAGCGCTTTGTAGCTGGCCTCCGCTGAGGCCGGCCCCGCGTTTGTCAAGGTTGAGGAAAGGACACCCGGGCTACAGGATTTCTTGCGACTGCGGCGCGCGATGATTTGACACGCACAATATGGCGGCGCTGCTTATCAAGGCTCGTGTATTTGCCTGACGCAGACGGTAGGGCACGACCGTTGGGCGCGCCGGCTACAACGGACGGCCCGGCGGTCCGTCCCTACCTGTCAGGTTGATTTGCGAGATCCAATAATCGATGAAATGTGGGTGCCCGCATGAGTTCCACGCCTGCTTCTGCTCCCGAAACGCCGCCGGCTGCTTCCGAAGCGCCGCTTAATACGATTGCGATCGCCAACGATCCGGCCCGTTCCGAAGCCGACTGGTACGAGCACGTATATCAGGGCGACAAGGTGCCCCAGCTCACGGTGCGGGCGGTGGCGATGGGTGCGGTGCTGGGCATGTTGATGAGCGCGGCAAATCTCTATACCACGCTCAAAATTGGTTGGTTGTTCGGGGTGGCCATTACGGCCTGCGTCCTCTCGTACGTCATCTGGAATACACTGCGAATCCTCTCTTTCGGCCGGCTCTCCCAGATGTCGCTGCTCGAGAACAACTGCATGCAGTCGACAGCGTCGGCGGCTGGCTACTCAACCGGTAGCACCATTGCCACGGCCTTCGGGGCGTTGCTCCTGCTGGAGGGTCATCATCAACCCGTGTGGATCGTCGCTTCCTTCACCCTCTTCACTGCAGCGCTGGGCGTTTTTCTGGCGGTTCCGATGAAACGCCAGATGATCAATCAGGAGAAACTGCCTTTTCCGTCGGGCATTGCCGCTGCAGTCACCTTGAAAAGCCTGTACACCCAGGGCGCCGAGGCAGTGCGCACGGCTTACGTATTGGTTGGGGGACTGGTGGCCGGCGTGGTCGTCGGCATCCTCAATACCAGTACTGGCACGCTGGCGATTCTCGACCGTTTCTTCATCCGGACGAAGATCCAGCTGGCCGAGCTGATTCCGGCCTCCGGCTATGCGACGATCGACGGCAGGCAGCTCATCGGGTTTGGTTTTGAACCCAGCCTGCTCTTGCTGGGCGCCGGGATGATTGTGGGGCTGCGCGTGAGCCTCTCCATGCTGGCAGGCTCGCTGCTGCTGTATCTCTGGGTGGGACCGGCGCTGATCGCCATGGACGTCGCGCACCTGGGCGACGCGGCGTACAAGATTTCCATTCCGCTCATCGGTGGCGGCACCATCTATCATCTTCCGCGCTGGGCGCTCTGGGGCGGCACCGCCACGATGGTGTTCTCCAGTCTGGCGGCGCTGGCGCTCCAATGGCAGACCATCGCACGCTCCTTCACCGGCCTCCGCCGCGCCCGCAATCGCCCGGCCCCGTCGGAGCTCGATCAACGCATGGCGGCCATCGAGGTGCCGCTCAGCTGGCTGGTTGTCGGCCTCGTTCCGATCACCATCGGACTTCTCACCGTTCAATACTTTGCGTTTCACATCAATGCCTGGCTGGGACTTGTGGCGATCGGCATGTCGTTCGTTCTGAGCGTCGTGGCGTGCCGGGCCACGGGCGAGACCGATACGAATCCGATTGGTGCCATGGGCAAGGTCATGCAATTGCTCTTCGCGGTCCTTTCGCCCCCCGCGGCTTCGAGCGTGCGTGTTTCGCTGGAGCACAATCTCATGGCGGCTGCCGCCGGCGCCAATTCGGCGTCCTCGAGCGCCGACCTTCTCACCGATCTCAAGAGCGGCTATCTGCTCGGCGCCAACCCGCGCCGGCAGTTCATCGCCCAGTTCATTGGCATTTTCTTCGGGACCCTGGCCATTGTGCCTGCCTGGTACCTCATGGTGCCGACGAAGGAGAAACTCGAGGCCTTCAATCCACCGGCCACCAACATGTGGCGGGCGGTCGCGGAATTGCTTTCGGGCGGCGGTCTCAACCAGCTGCCACCCAGCGCAAAGATGGCCATCGTGCTCGGTGCGCTGGTCGGCGTCGCTTTGCCGCTGTTGGGCAAATTGCTGCCGAAGGCGGCGCCCTATCTGCCGTCGGCCATGGGCCTGGGTCTGTCCTGGATCATGGTCTTCAGCAACTGCCAGGCTTTCGCCATCGGCGCGATCATCGTCTGGCTTTGGACCAGACTCCATGCCCGTTCGGCCGAGGGCTACAGCGTGGCGCTGGCCTCGGGATTCATCGCCGGCGAGTCGCTGATCAAGGCCATCATTGCGATGACGGCCACGGCAATCGGGCTGCTGGCCGCCAGATTGTAACCCCGCGAGGCGGAGCCTCAAACCATCCGATGCTTCTAGCCCGCATATTTCGCAATTCGAGGACTCCAGCTGGTGTTCTTTTCCTTGGAGCCGGCAGAATAATCCCACAATCTCGGCATCAGCCTCCCTTGACCGTATGAAGAAGAAGCCCGTGAAACGCATCGGAATCCTCACCGCCGGCGGTGATAGCCCGGGATTGAACGCCGCTATCCGGGCGGTGGGCAAGGCCGCCATCGGCGAATACGGATGGGAGATGATTGGCTTTCGCGATGGCTATCTCGGTCTCGCCCTCAACCGGTGGGTGCGTTTCGACAAAGCGCGGCTGGCCGGCATCCTCACCGTCGGCGGCACGGTCCTGGGTACGAGCCGCGACAAACCTCATCGCATGGAGATCAACGGCAAGGTGAGGGACATGACCGGCGCGATCGTCACCAACTATCGGCGGCTGCGGCTCGACGCCCTCGTTTGCATCGGGGGAGGCGGCACGCAAAAGAACGCGCTGCGGTTGCAGGAAAAAGGTCTGAACATCATTACCATCCCGAAGACCATTGATAATGATGTGGCGCTGACCGACGCGACCATCGGCTTTGACACGGCGCTTGGCATTGCCACGGAAGCGCTCGACCGGTTGCACAGCACCGCCCACAGCCACCACCGCATTATCATCGCGGAGATCATGGGCCATCGCGCCGGCTGGTTGACGCTCGGGGCAGGCATCGCTGGCGGAGCCGATGTCATCCTCATTCCGGAGATTCCCTACGATGTCGAGAAAGTGGTGGCGGCGATCCGCCGCCGTTTGCGCAACGGCACCAATTTTAGCATCGTGGCCATCGCGGAGGGCGCGATGTCAAAGCACGATGCCGTGGCCTTCGGCGCGGTTGAAGCCCGGCGCAAGGCGGCCAATACGGAGCTGGAGCGGCAGCATGTGAAAGAGGAACTGGCGTCGTTGGAAGCGCGGCACGCTGGCAACACCCTGCGTCTGGCGAAACAGCTGGAGGAGCTCACGCATCTTGAAGCGCGTGTCACCATCCTGGGTTACGTGCAGCGCGGCGGCACACCCTCCGTCGCCGATCGGTTGCTGGCCACGCGGTTGGGCACAGCGTGCGCCGGCTTCATCCAGGAGGGGGTGTTTGGCGTGATGGTGGCGGCGCGCGGCGACGGCGTGAAAGCCGTGCCCATCGGAGAAGTGGCGGGCAAATTGAAGACCGTGCCGACGGATCACCAATGGATCGAGGCCGCACGCCGGGTAGGCACCTGCCTCGGCGATTGAGCAGGAGCGTGCCGGACGTCGTCTGCACGCTCCTCACCAACGCAGCAACGCCGTCTTGGGTCCTGTGGCCGGCAGGGTGAACGACAGCCGGCCGGTTGCTGCGTCGTGTTGAAAAGCGATCGCCTCATCCTGGGCCATCACGGATCTGGGGGGCTTCTCCGTCCAGACGACGACATCGCCGCCATCGCGCAGAGTGATGGCGTACGTGCCATCGACATGCCAGCCTTTCGCCAAGATTGCACCGGTGCTGTTGAGTTTGTCGGCCAGACCAAACAGTGCCACTCCCTGATCCACGGGCGCGAACGACACAATCTCCCAGCCGCCCTCGGCCAGCTGCATCGGCTTGCGATCAGCACGCCGGCAATGCCACACGCGGTTGGCCTGCTGTGCGAACGCGGCGAATTCGTCGCCCGCAAGGTCCGGCGCATCCGCTGGCGAAACGGTTCCGGCGATGGTGACGCGCGCAGTTTCGGTGGCGTGATAGTTGGCATTGAAAAGGCCGATGACGGCGCAATCATTGTTGTAATTGAAGATCTTCAACAGCACCGGTTCCCGGGTGACGTTGGCGAAGAGGCAGTCGCGCGTCGGGCGTCCGGGCTGGTCTGCCCGCAGCACGCTGCCGTCGGAGAGGACGAGTTTGCGCAGCAGCGCGAAGTTGTGGCCGTCGACCGTGTCCGAGACGTAGACCGGCCCGCCCGAGACAGCCCGACCGGCGGCGTGGAAGGATCCCATGACATGATCGGATTGAAACATGTCCCAGTCGGGCTGCATGAATTCGCCGAACCAGACTCCCACCTGGGCGTTGCAGTAAAGATGCGCACCATGGGTTTCGGGCCGCGTGGGCCAGAAATCGATCGAGGTGCGGATGAGGTTTGAGAGCGGAGAGCCGTAATAGGTCTCCATGCCGTTCGACATGCAGTTGATGAGCCGGCCGGCGAAGTGGGACGCCACCGAGAGTTCCAGCGCCTTGCGGTAGGCGCGCGTGAGGGCCACCCGTCCCCCGTGGCCGGACGCCAGGCTTTCGATCACCGCCTGATTATCCACTTTGACGCCGTCCACGCCCTGCGCCTGCAGACCGCGGTGGTAGTCGTCCATGAACTTTCCGATCTGCTCTCCCGGCACGAGGCCGGCGAGCGGGCCCCAATATTCGACATTCAGCATCGGTTCGTGCCGCAGGATGCCAGGGCCATACGAGCGCGCCACGTCCTGTACTTGGTAGGCGGGCAACTCGCCGCCATCGACGCCGCCCCAGTAGCCGTTCAGCGCGTGCCATACGAGAAAGGTGCGGATCTTGAATTCCTTCTTGGCGAGGCGCACGGTCGCGGAAAGGTCGCCGCCAAAACGTCCGTTGGGCGCGAGCGACAAGAGGCGCTCCTCGCCGGTGGGCTCCACTTTGGTCGACTGCCAGCCGTCGTCGAGGATCATGAACCGCGGTTCCACGCCGCCCTTGGCGAACGACTCCAGTCCGGCGCGCACTTTGTCGGCCGAGACTTCCCGATAGAACGTGTTCCAGGTGCACCAGCCGAAGCGATCAGTGAAGTCTGGCAGTGATTTGTTCTTGCGGAGCCGGGTGGTGCCGAGTCGGGTAGCCACGGCCCGCGCTCCGGCTGCGGCCAGCTGATAGGGGTCGTGGCCGGCTGCAATAAAAAGTGCGACTCCGCCAGTTCCGACCGTGAAGGGATCGCCCGTTTCGCCCGACAGCATCAATCCAACGGGACGGCCACCCAGCGAAAAACGAAAGGCGCCATCGATCAATGGCACCAGCATCACGCACTCGCCGGATTCAGTTTCGGCCAGCAGCCACTGCGTCTCGGCCTGCACCTCGGCGTGGGTCGTGCCGGCCGCGGGGCGCATCCAAAACGGTTCATATCGATGGCAGCTGGTGAAACGCCGCAGTCCGGCGATGGTCCCCAGCGAAGACTGGAGGAACGAGCTGGATTTTTCGGCTGACATTCGCAAGAAGACGCCGGTGCCAGAATCATCTTTTACGACGGCGAATGAGGAGGGCACGCCGGACAGTACGGGCTGGTCATCCAGCCGGAGGGTTCCGTCTTGGAGAGAAGCATTCATGGCAAAGGTGGCGTCGCCGCGGAGAAGGGCGGCCAGGCCCGCCAGGAAGAAGAGTGGTCTCAGGCGCCGGCGAGCCCCCGCGATTGCTCTGGAGCAGGAATTCATTGGTGGATGAGTTCGTGCGACAGGCGGGAACGCGCTACAGCAGCTCGGAAAAGCGCGCGAAATAGGCGTCCACCCACCGGTGCAGGACGAGAAAATAGATCAGCCCCGCGGCTGCGAGCATCGGGCCGAACGGTACCTGCACTCCGAAGCCAACGGGTCCGGCTGGGTTGGGTGCGACGGCTGGGGCCGGCGCGCCTGGGGTGGCTGATGCCACCGCGTCGCTTTCCGGCGCCGGCGTTTTAGCGGAGGCCCGCCGGCCGAAAAGACCGTGCCAGAGGAGGGCCAGGGCAAACCACAGGGTGCCAATGACGGCGCCGCCAAATACTGCGAACACCGCGCCTGGCCAGCCGACAAAAGCGCCGATGGCGCCGACGAATTTCACATCGCCGAATCCCATCGCTTCCTTTTTTAGCACCGCCTCGGCCGGGAGCGCGATCCACAAGACCAGGCCCGAACCCACGAGAAGGCCGATGACGCTGTCGATTCCTGAGCGCAGGCCGGCGATGAAAAAAAGTTCGTGCTGTCTTCCGTGGAGCGAGGGCAACGCGCACGAGAGCGCGAGACCCGCCAGGCCCAACCCAAGCGTGAAAGCGTCGGGGATGACCATATGGTCCAGATCGATGAACGTGGCGGCAATCAAGGCGGCGCAGAGCAGCATGCCGCACAGCGCCTTGGCCGGTGGAAACGAACACCAGCAGGTGGTGAACAGCAACGCCGTCAGCGCTTCGACACAGGGATAACGGAAACTGAAGCGCCGGCCACAGCAGCGGGCGTGTCCGCGCAAGATGAACCAGCTGAGAATCGGGAGATTGTCGTACCAGGCGATCAGTGCTCCGCAGCCGCAATGCGAGCGGGGGGTGACCACGGACTGCCCCGCCGGGATCCGGTAGATGCAGACATTGAGGAAGCTGCCGATGCAGGCGCCGAACACAAAGACCATGGCGGGGAAGAACCACGGGAAAACAGCGGAAAAGGCGGCGTAGCCAGACATGGGATGGAGCCATTGCGGCGGGCGGTGGTTCGAAAGTCAAATCCTGGCTGATCGGCGGGAGTCATGAAGCACGGCAGTGTCAAAGTCATCGGAGGCGTGGTGATGCGGTAAGCGCGTGTCGAGAGATAGGACGCAGCTGGCGGTTATGGCACAGCGGCGCGGAGGGGCGGGCCGGTCGGAAGGCAGGCATTGGTCACCACGATGGGTGTCAGCGGGGTGCGTCGACGACGGGATCCACGCGCCGGCGCCGCAGCATGGCGAAAACACTTGAGGGCGGCGCTGCGCGCATTTGTGTTGCACGCACAAGAAGATCGCCAGGCAGTCCGCACCTTTCTCGTAGAGGAGGAACTGCGCGCGGGCTCTCTGGCAGTGCTCGGCGTCGGCGGTGACCGGCGTGCCGGCCAGCGTGCTCGGCTCGCGAATTGTCTACAGTCTGCACGCAAGCCATCGAGTAGAGTGCCCGAACGTGGTCCGCGTGCTCCGCGGTTGCCGCCTTGGCAATCCGAAGTCGATGGGCAAGGCGGTCTCTCCGACTCGCGGTATGCGATCGTCCAATACACAGAACACGGCGATTGCGCCGCTGACGGAACTCCGGACGCCGGTCCAGACCGGCGCTACGAGGGACAGAGGATCAGCAGGCGCTTGGGAACGATGCTGCGCATGAATCGGAGCGCAGGCTGAATCGATAATTCGTGGAGACGCGATGCCAGGTCCTTTGCGACGCGGCTCGCGCGAAGAACTCACTATGGATGAGGCACGCCGCATCATCGCAGCGCATGGAGGCCGGCCCTTGACCGCAGCCGGAAAACGGCAACCGCGCTGCGCGGTGCTACGGATTTGGGGCGTCGGGCGGAGGTGGCGCGTCCTGCTCGTCGGCGTCGATTTCGACCACTCGGGCAATGGAGAGCAGCTTGTCGCCTTCGTCGAGGTCGACGAGCTTGACCCCCTTCGCGCCGCGACCGGTCTCGCGGATTTCGTTGACGCGGGTGCGCACGCTCTGGCCTTTGGCGGTGAGGAGCATGACCTCGTCGTTGTCATGCACGCTCAGCGCGCCGGCGACGCTCACCGATGCGTCTTCAGGCAGGTCGATGGCAATGACTCCCGTGCCGCCGCGGTTGATCAGCCGGTAGTCTTCGAAGCGGGTGCGGACGCCGAGGCCGGCCTCGCTGGCGACGAGGAACTTCGCCTCATGGTCGACCACCTCGATGACGTCGAGATAATCGCTGTCGAGCTTGAAGCGCATGCCGGTGACGCCGCCGGTGGCGCGACCGGTGGGGCGGAACAGATCGTCGCCGGAATCGGGATCGCGCTCGCGGAAGCGGACGGCAAGGCCCTGGTGGGAGACCAGGATGAGCTCGTTGTCGCCGGTTGTGAGCACAGCGCCGATGACGCTGTCTCCCTCATCGAGATTGATCCCGATCAAGCCGCCATCGCGTGTGCAGTTGGCGTAGTCGGCCAGGGAGCTTTTTTTAATGACGCCCCTCTTCGTGGCCATGACCAGGTAGCGGTCCTCCGTGAAGTCCTTTACGCAGACCATTGCCGCGATCTTTTCCCCCTCGGCGGGCCGCAGGAAGGACGAGACCGATTTTCCCTTCGAGGCGCGCGTGCCTTCGGGGACGTCATACACCTTCTTCGCATGGCACTGACCGGTGCTCGTAAGGAAAAGGATGTAGTCGTGCGTGCTCGCAGTGAACAGGTGCTCGACAAAGTCCTCGTCGTAGGTCTCGGTGCCGATGACGCCTTTGCCGCCGCGGCGCTGCGAACGGTAGTCTGCGACGGGCGTGCGTTTGATGAATCCCAGGTGGGAGACCGTCATGACGCAACCCTCGTTTGGAATGACGTCTTCCATGCGGAATTCGCCCAGGGCGCCGATGATCTCGGTGCGGCGGGGCTGTGAGTACTTCTCCTTCAGCGCCTGCAGCTCATCCTTGATGACGGCGAGGAGCTTGGCCTCGGATTCGAGGATGCTGCGCAGTTCCTCGATGAGTTTGATGAGCTCAAGATACTCCGCCTCAATCTTGTCCCGCTCGAGACCGGTGAGCTGGTACAGGCGCAATTCGAGAATGGCGGTGACCTGGCGGTCGGAGAGCGGATAGCGCGCCATCAACACAACCTTGGCCTCCTCCCGGTTCTGGGCTGCGCGGATGATGCGGACGAAGTCGTCCAGGTTGTCGAGAGCGATCTTGTAGCCCTCGAGAATGTGCGCACGGGCCTCGGCCTGGCGGAGCCGGAACTTGGTGCGGCGGGTGATCACATCGCGCCGGTGTTCGATGTAGCACTCGATGAGCTCCTTGATGTTCATCTGCTTCGGCCGCTTCTTGTCGAGGGCCAGGAGGATGACGCCAAAGGTGGATTCTAGGGCGGTCTTTTGGAAGAGCTGATTGATGACGACCTTGGACTGTTCGCCGCGTTTCAGTTCGATGACGATGCGTGTGTTCTCGTCGGATTCGTCGCGCAGATCGCGGATCCCGTCGATCAGTTTGTCGGACACCAGATCAGCGATGCGGGTGACGAGGGTGGAGCGGTTGACGTTGTAAGGGATCTCGGTGATGACGATCTGCTCGCCGCCGCCCTTGGGCTCCTCAGTATGGGCCTTGCCGCGGACGCGGACGATGCCTCTCCCGGTCTTGAGATACGAGATGATGCCCTCGCGGCCGGCAATGACGCCGCCGGTGGGAAAATCCGGTCCCGGGATCATGTCGACGACTTCGTCCACGGAGATATGCGGGCGGTCGATGACGGCGCAGATCGCGACGATCAGTTCATCGAGGTTATGGGGCGGGATGTTGGTCGCCATGCCGACCGCGATGCCGGTCGAACCGTTCATCAGGAGCCCGGGCAGGGCAGCGGGCAGGACGCTCGGCTCCGTGGTCTCCTCGTTGTAATTGGGGGTGAGATCAACCGTGTCCTCGTCGAGATCCCGGAGCAATTCCTCGGCGGCTTCGGCGAGGCGGCACTCGGTGTAGCGGTAGGCGGCCGGCGGATCGCCGTCAACGGAACCGAAATTGCCCTGAGGATTGACCAGCGGATAGCGGAGAACCCAGGACTGGCCGAGTCGCACCAGCGCGTCGTAGACCGAGGCGTCGCCATGCGGGTGGTAGTTTCCGAGCACTTCGCCGACGACCTTGGCGCACTTGTGGTGGGGCCGGTTGTGCAGGAGCCCCAAGCGGAACATCGCGTAAAGGATGCGCCGCTGGACCGGCTTCAGCCCATCCCGTGCATCGGGCAGGGCGCGCGAGATGATCACTGACATCGAGTAATCGATGTAGGCCGTCTGCATGATGTCGGTGATATTCGCCGTCGAGAGTTTTTCGTTCGCGGTGTACATTGCAGGGAAGTAGCGAGTAGCGAGAAGCAGGTAGCGAGGAGGGGAGAATCAGCGCGGGCAGCGGATCGGTGGTTCGAGATGCCAGCTGCTCGCCACGGACTACCCGCTACAGTCTCTTACACATCCAGATATTGCACATTGAGCGCGTTGTCCTCGATGAACTGGCGCCGGGGAGGAACTTCGTCGCCCATGAGGAGCGTGAACAGGTGGTCGGCCTTGGCGGCGTCGTCGATCGAGACCTTGAGAAGCCGGCGCTTGTCCGGATCCATTGTAGTTTCGAACAGTTGTCCGGGGTTCATTTCACCCAGGCCCTTGTAGCGCTGGATGGAAAGCCCGCGGCGTCCGAGGTTGCGGATGTGATGAAGGATTTCGAACGGCGCGTGCAGTTCCGTCCGCGTCTCGCTTTTCTGGCCAAGATTCTCGACCAAACCATAGCGCGGCTCCTCGGTGGCAAGAAAGCGCGAGATGTCGAGTCCGCCCGCCGCCATGGAGCGGAGCAGCTTGGTCATCTCCGTGGATTCGAAGATCTCATGAATCGTGATGCGGCGCGAGGCTGCCGGACCGGGACCGCTGTTTTCAGCGGATTTCGCCAGCCCGGTGCCATCGGGCTGATCGGAACCATCGGCGTCGAGCCCCGTGCGCTGGATGAACTCCGCGCGCTCCTCGTCATTCCGCAGGAACTCGTGCGACTCCTTGTTTCCTTCGCGGATGCGCGCGACGTAGCGCGGCAGTTCGTGCGTCTGCGGAAGGTGCAGGTCAAGATACTCGACCAAGGAGGCGCCGAAGCGGGTGACGCCGGCGCCCAACTTCTCCAGCGACGCCAGGGTCTCGACGATCTTGTCGATCTGTTCCGACTTGAAGTTCGTCTGGTCGCGGAGCCGCGTCAGCGTGACGTCCTCGGAACCCAGCTCGAGGAGGATGCGGTTGAGCTGTTCATCGTTGTCGATGTACTGTTCGCGCTTCTTCCTCTTGATCTTGTAGAGTGGCGGCTGGGCGATGTAGACGAAACCCCGATCGAGGAGGCCGCGCATCTGCCGATAGAGAAACGTGAGGAGCAGGGTGCGGATGTGCGAGCCGTCGACGTCGGCATCCGTCATTATAATGATCTTGTGATAGCGGGCTTTGTCGCCGTTGAATGCGGATTCGTCCTCGCCGGTGCCTATTCCGGTGCCGATGGCCGTGATGAGGGTTCTGATCTCCTCGTTGTTGAGAACCTTGTCCAACTGGGCCTTCTCGCTGTTAATCACTTTGCCCCGGAGCGGAAGGATGGCCTGGAAACGGCGGTCACGGCCCTGCTTGGCCGAGCCGCCTGCGGAGTTGCCCTCGACGATGTAGAGCTCGGTGAGGCTGGCATCACGCTCGGAGCAGTCCGCGAGCTTGCCGGGCAGTCCGCCGCCGGAGAGAGCGCCCTTGCGGATCGTTTCGCGTGCCTTTCGCGCCGCTTCGCGGGCGCGCGCGGCGTTCAGGCATTTGTCGATCACACGCCGGGCGATGGAGGTTTCCTTCTCGAAGAGGAACTTCAGTTTCTCGCCGACAATCTTTTGGACGATGCCGTCGACCTCGGAGTTCGAGAGCTTCGTCTTGGTCTGGCCTTCGAAGCGGGGTTCCGACAATTTCACGGAGACCACCGCCACCAGCCCTTCGCGCACGTCATCGCCGGTGATCCCGGGATCCTTCTCTTTGATCAGGTTGTTGGATTTGGCAAAGTTGTTGATGACGCGCGTCAATGCCGTGCGGAAGCCGGAGAGGTGCGTGCCGCCCTCGAGATTGAAGATGGAGTTGGCGTAGGCGAAGATCTGGTCGTTGTACGAGTCGTTGTACTGCATCGCCACGTCGACCATGGTTCCGGCCTTGGTCGGGTCCTCGTTGGGCACGGTGTCGGAGAACGTGATGGGTTTCTCGTGGAGGACGATTTTGTTGGTGTTGAGAAACCGGACGAACTCGGTGATGCCGTCCTTGAACAGGAACTTTTCCTGCTTCTGGGACCGTTCGTCTTTCAGGTCGATGGAGACGCCGGGGTTGAGGAAGGCCAGTTCGCGCAGGCGATTGGCCAGGATCTCGTATTTGAACTCCCGCGTGCTTAGAAAGATTTCCGGGTCGGGTTTGAACGTGATCTTCGTGCCCGTTTTCTTGGTCTCCCCGAGAACCGCCATCTTCTGCACGGTCTTGCCCTGCTCGAAACGCATGTGATAGACCCTGCCATTCCGGCGCACTTCCGCCTCGAACCATTCGGAGACGGCATTGACGCATTTCGCGCCGACCCCGTGAAGGCCGCCGGACACCTGGTAGGCGCCCTTGCCGAACTTTCCGCCGGCATGCAGATTGGTCAACACGAGCTCGAGCGCCGGGATCTTGTAGACGGGATGTTCGTCGACGGGAATGCCGCGCCCGTTGTCTTCGATGGAGCAGGAGCCATCGATGTGAATGGTCACCGTGACCTGTGAGGCGAAGCCGGCGAGGGCCTCGTCGATGGAGTTGTCAACGACTTCGAAGACGCAGTGGTGCAGACCCCGCTCCATCGTGTCGCCGATGTACATGTCCGGTCGCTTCCGAACACCCTCGAGGCCCTCGAGCTTCTGGATTTTCGAAGCGTCGTAGTCGGCGGCTCCAGCTTGGATTCTGCTCAGGTTTTCCGGGTCTTCTTGGTCGGGCATGCGGGTGAGATTTGGCGGCAAAAACGAAGTGGAAATTGTCTTGGAGAATGCGCCAGCCGACAACGTTTTTCTTTCCACTTTCGTTCTGGGCTTCGATTTTGAGTTGCCAGCTTAAGATAATTGTATAAGTGGCTGAAGACGTGAAGCTTTCTGTGAAAGTCGATTATGCCTGCCGAGTGCTTGCGCAACTCGCGCGCCACCACGGCGAAGACAGGCTCGCCCATATTGAGGAACTGGCCGAGATCGAGGCGGTTCCGGCGAACTACCTGGTGCAGATTTTAAGCGAGCTTCGGAACGGAGGACTTATCACCAGCCGACGAGGAAAACAAGGTGGGTACATTTTGGCCCGGGCTCCGGACAAGATCACGCTTTACGACATCGTGAAGCTCATCGAGGGCGACCATCTGGAGCTTGGCGGGAATGCTGAGGGGCATTCCGGCAAACGCGTTCAACAGGTCTGGCGCGAGATCCGTGCGGCGCTGGAAGAAAAATACAAAAGCTATACGCTCGACATGCTGGTGCCGCGCGCTCCGGGCGAGATGTATTACATTTAGCGAGGCGCCGCCTCAGACCAAGATCGAGTCTTGATGCGGCGCGGAGGTTGGAGGCTTATCAAGGTGGGAGCCAGCGCCTCGCTAAGGGTCCGCTGCGCGGACCGGGCGACCGGTGGGATTCGAACACTGCAACCCCGAAAGAACCGCGGTCTGCAGACTTGACCTGATCGCAGCATGTTTCGGAATTCAAGGAGTTCAGCGAGGCGCCCGCGAGAATCCTGTTTGACCCTTCCCGGCCCGGCGGCACAGTGAGGCACCCATGTCGACACCCACGATTGAGAAGCTCCTCATTCTGCAGGATCGCGACCAGAAGCGTTTGGCGCAGGAGGGCCTGTTGCGGACGATCCCGCGCGACGTCGCTGCAATCGAACAGAAGATCGCCGGAGAACAGACTGCGCTGGGGGCCGCCCGCGGCGAACTGCAGCAGCTGGAACTGAAGAAAAAGGCGATGGAAAGCGAAATCGCCGCTGCGACCGAGCAGATGGGCCGTTACCGGAGCCAGCAGCTCCAGGTGCGGAAGAACGATGAATATCAGGCGTTGGGCGGTGAGATCACGCGTACCCAGTCCGCCATCGGCACGCTGGAAGGACAGGAGCTCGAGGTGATGTATGCGATTGATGAGGCGCGGCGGAAGGTCACCGCGGCCGGGGAAGAGTTGAAGCGCAACGTCAGCGGGCATGAAGCGCGCATCCGTCTCTTGCGCGAACGCGAAATCACGCTGCATGGCGAGCTCCAGGCGGCGCAGGTCCTCGTTGCTACGGCGCGAGAGGGGATCGATGAAGCGGTGCGGCGCCTTTATGACCGGCTTGCCTCCAAACCGGGCTTGCCCGCGGTCGTGGCCGTCCGCGAAGGCAAATGTGGCGGTTGCCACCTCAAGATTTCTTCCAACGTCGAGAGCGAATCGCGCAAGGCGGACAAGGTCGTGACCTGCGACCAGTGCGGCCGCATCGTGTACTGGGAATCGTGAGCGCCGGCGGCGCTCACGCGAAGGAAGAACGAAGATTGAAGATGAAGATCAGCCGGACGGGCGTTTGAGCCGGTGCTGCGCAGCTTGGGAAAGGGGCGTCTTGCATCTTCCTTTTTCCATCTTCATTATCGTTGGCTTGGTCTTGGGGCCAGATCGTCGCTCCGTTCTTTGGAAACATCCCGACGGCGCGGCTAAACCCGCGCCAAGTGCGCCGACATGCCGGGGCAACCCGGATTTTGCCGGCGGTTCGGAGAGGAAAGTCCGGACACCCTCGGGCAGGATTCCCGGCAAGAAATGTTGACGTGCCGGCCCGGTTGGCCGCAAAGCCACCGACCGGAAACGCTTCTGCTCAAGCCGGGGCACGGCGGGTCAAGCCGCTGTGACGGATAGTGCCACAGAGAATATACCGCCTTTCGGCGGGTGAGAGTGAAAAGGGAGAGTGAGAGGGGAAACCCGTTCACTTTCACCCTCGCTTTCACTCCCGCAGGGCAAGGGTGAAAAGGTGGGGTAAGAGCCCACCGCGCCGGCAGCGATGCTGGCGGCAGGGAAAACCCAATCCGGTGCAAGACAAAATAGGGGACTGGACGGCCCGTCCTGGAGTCCCGGGTATGTCGCATCTTCCTGCGCTCGTTTGGCGGGCGATGGAGGGCGGATCTCGCAAGGGATCCGAGAGAAATGACGGTCAGCCCGGCGCAAGCCGGGGTACAGAATCCGGCTTACGGCCCCAAGACCATTCACTCCGCCGGCAGCACGCGGAAGGAATTCGACCTTGACTCGTCTGGAGGCGTCTGAGTCTGTAACCCCTTACCGTATCCAATCACGCCATGGCCAACACAAAATCCGCCATCAAGAACGCCCGCAAAGCCACCAAACGCATGCTGCGCAACAAGGCGGTGAAGACCCGCCTCAAGACGCTGGCCACGCAGCTGAAAGTCGCCACCAAGTCCGCCGACGCGGCGGCGGCCAAGAGCGCTGCGATCGCCTACGTCGCAGCAAGCGACAAGGCCGTGCGCAGTGGTGTCGTGCACGCCAATGCTGCCGCCCGCGTAAAATCGCACACGGCGAAGCTGGTGTTTGCCAAGTAAGCGAGTCTTCGTTTTAGTCGCCCCCCGCTGCTTCCAGGCCGTGGGGGGTTGTGTTTTACGCGCCGTGAACCGACGGCGGCTGCAAACCGCCCCCCATGGCAATCCGGCGGCTCCGGCCGACGGCAATGCCGGCCGGTCCGCCGCGCGACCGCCCACCGGACTGGATGAACTCAGAAGTATCCATATGTCTCTTACGCCAGCCACGGCCGGGGGCATCTGCCCAGCCCAGCTGCGGCATATTCCGAATTGCCGCCGGTGTTGGGGAAACTGGCCGGACCCGAAGCGGCGCCGACGCAAGATGTGTTTCCCGGCAATGGGGTGCCTGCCATGGGCGCGATTTTCGGCCGGCGCGGGCTTGATCTGGCGCGGCCGGAGGACACGCGGCTGGCGGAAACGGTGGAGACGTGGCGGGAGCATGGTGCGAAAGATCGATCTTGAACGCGCTCGATGGAACGTGGATTACCGGAGTCGTCGACCGGGCCGTAATCGAGCGTGATGTGGTAGGACAGAGGTCTACTCGGGCCATGGTGGTCGATTTCGAGTCCAATCGGGTCGAGGGCTGGACGAGAAAGGAGTGGCGAAGGAGCGCTGCTGAGGACAGCTCGACCTGTATCGACGGATTGCTCACGTACGGACGGGCGTTTCATCCAAGCCGACCGGCTGTCAATTCGTGTTTGCCGACTCTCAGGGGGCGACTACGATGCAACCGTCCCCAAATTCTGCTTTACAGAGGGAAAAAAGCGCCGCACGGTGCGGTCCAGAGAATTATTCAACCCTATGGGCAATCTGAAGAAGAAACGTCGGCTCAAGATGAACAAGCACAAGCGCCGTAAGCGCTTGAAGTCACACCGCCATCAAAAGCGCACCTGGCAAAAGTAGACGCCCGGTCTTCGGTGGCATCTGGCGCCCCCTTGCCCGCCGCTGGTCTTGCGGCGGGCTTTTTGTTTCCCTGGCAACAAGGCGTCAATGTCGCAGGTGGCGGCATCGAAAGAGAATAGGGGGCCAGCAAAAGAAGATCGGAGTTCAGATTTAGTCTTGTCATGTGCCGGGTTCTTTATAGAAACCATGGTGCTTCGCAAATCGTGTAGTAAAAGGTTGGCCGGTCGCGCGTTTTAGGACCGGTGGCCTCCAGACTGTTCCGAGATAAAATACGCCGTCTTCATCGACTCGATTCCCCGCATGTTATCTTTCTCGAAGAAAACAAGAGGATTCTATGTCGACATCAGTGGATCGGCTGTGCTGATGGCGCGCACATCATCGTCCGATGCTCCGATGATGATCGAAGAGATAAGGGAGGTTCCGTTGGCCGATGTGGCGGCGGTGCAAAGAGCGGTGAAGGATTTGCAAGGCAAGAGGGCTGGCGGTTACTTGCATGCTAGTTGCGGAGTCTATCCATCCCACCGGTTGGTGCGACGGGTGACCCTCGATCTCAAGCGTGTCAAGGAGCCAGACTATTTTAAGGAGATTTGCACGCAACAGTTTCGCCTGGAAGAGGAAAAATGCACCATCGCGGTGCTTAATGCTGCTGATGGCACAGACTACGATCCGGGAAAGGCTGTGGCCCAAAAGGAAGTAATCTTCACCGGTGGGCTGATTGACGAATTACTGGCGGTTCAAGAAAGACTGCTCACGTTGGGCCTTTTTCCCGAACGGTTGGAACTTGGCACGCTTGCCGTCTTGGGCGCAGTGGAAAACTACCACGGGTTCGCGCAACTGAAGACCCCTACGCTACTGCTGGAGATAGATGCAGATAGCACGCAATCTTTCGTTATAGGCGCGGGAGGTCTCGATGTCAGCCGATCGATCCCCCACGGATTTGGGGCGATGATCTCGGTCGTCCAGAAGGAGCTGAACCTGAAGGACGAAGAGTCGGCACGAAAGCTTTTCTATTCGAATACCTTCGACTTTACGAATATGGGCGGCTTGTTGACGAGGAAGGTATTGAAAGAGCTCCAGTCACTGATAGGTTTTTATGAGGTGCAGACCGGCCAATCGATCGGACAGGTGTTATGCACGCAGATGCCGCCCAAACTCGCTTGGTTAGGGGGAGCGATCGCGAAGGAACTGGGTGTGGAATTGCTCAAGGTGAATTTCGCGGATTGGCTGAAGTCGCGTGAGATCAGCTTTGCCAGTTCGGTCGAGCCCTCGGGATTGGATGCGAGATGGTTGGCGGTGTTCGGCCTAATGACCTACTACGATGCAGTTGCTGTGGCGAAGAAGTGAACAATCGCAGGCCAGGCTGGTCGACGCCTGGCATCCGAATTTCCGCAATCGTGAACGGTTGCCGGACACGAAGGTGGTGCGCACGTTTTTCTTCGTCAATGTCACCGCTATTACCGTGGTGCTTGGCCTCATCTTGTGTTTCTGGTACCAGGAATACCGCATTAGGGTCATGGATCGACAGTTGACCGTTTGGCAGGCGCAGATCGCCAAGAACAAGAAGAGCGCCGCCGAGGCAGGTGCGCTGTCAAAGAGATTTGCGGAGGATGAGAAGAAGATTCGCGAGCTAGATGCCTTTCTTCAACAACGCTTTGTGCTTACGCAGTTCCTAGTCCATCTCGGGAAGTCGTTGCCTGCCAATTTGGTGATCGACGCGGTTGAAATTCACGAAACCGGCATCACCCTTCACGGCAGCGTCGCCGGTTCGCCGGTGGAGGCTGTGGAGCGCACGACCGCGTACGTTGAGTTGTTGCAGCGTGATGATTATTTCAAAGGCGCCTTCGAAACCAAGGACGTTAGGCCGGATGTGAAGCGTGATCAGGCGTCCGGGCACGTCACCTTCGATTTGTCCATGCAATTCAAAATGAAGGCGAAGAAGTAATCATGACGTTAACCTTTAAGAACGTGCTTGAGTTTCTGAAGCGATATCCACTCGGAGTCGTTTGTGTGACGCTGAGCATCGCTGTACTGATCGCGTATTACGTCAGGAACAATTGGGCGAGCGAACTCGGCACCCGGCTTGCAGAGGTGGACGTCCAGGCTCAGAATACACTTAGCGATGTCGAGAATTCCGCCAATCTCATTGAACAATATGCGGCTTTGTCCAAGGCGGCGAAAGAACTGGATTCCCGATTGGTACGGAGTGTGGAACGTCCGCGCAACCAGCAATTTTTTTATGCATTGGAATCGGAGACCGGCATGAAGGAGATTGGTCTTCAGCAAGGCGGTGCTAATTTCAGGAATGGCGTCGGCGGGCTTGGGTTTTCGATCACGGTGGAAGGCGATTTTCATCAGATTCTCGACTTTGTGGGTCATCTTGAATCCGGGCAGCATTTCTACCGCTTGATTTCGGCGTCGCTTTCCCGTCAGGGGCCGAGCAACCCATCTGCCTCGAGAACAATGATCAACCTGATGCTTAACATTGAATTGCTCGGTTCGCCATGAGAAGCATCCATCATGCGTGGGTCTGTTGGCTGGTCGTGGGCGCCGGGGTATTGCAGTTGCACGGCGGTGACGTGGCCAGTCCCGGCAAACGCCAGGCGACGCTGGATCTTGCGTCCCAATTGTTAGCACCCCGCCAGAATCCGGCATCGAAATTGCCGGACGAGCTGGTAAATCCGTTCAACCCCGGATTCAAGGTCGTCGCCAACTCGAATGCCGTGCGTACGCCGAGTAGTTCGGATCGGGAGGTTCTGGAGAAGATCGCCTCAACCATCACACCTTCCGGCATGATGATGTTTGGAGGCCGGCCGCTGCTGCTTCTCCGCGAGAAGAAGCTCAGAGTCGGCGATAATCTGAAGATGAATTCCGACGGTTTCGACTACACTGTGGTCATCACTGCGATCGAGGAAACCTCATTCCGTCTCCGTCTAAATCACGAAGAAATTACCCGCCCAATCAAACCAGGAAAGAACCCATGAGAACACGTTCCCTTGAGCTGGCGCTCATTCTGCTCACGTCTGCCGCCATCGGGCGAAGTCAATCTGCTCCCGCCGTACAGGCTGGAGCTGATGTGCCTGTTGCGGCTGCGAAACCGGCCGCCGCAGCTCAGGGGACGGACGTCGCCGCGGCCGGAGTCACCCGCAACAAAGACACCTTGTCGGTCGATTTCCCTGATGAGGACATTCGGACGATTCTACGGAATGTCGCCGATCTCTTCGAATTGAATCTTGTGGTGCCGGACGCCCTTCAGGGCAAGACCTCCATCAAGCTCCACGATGTGACGTGGCGCCAGATTTTTGAAGTCGTCCTCACGCCCGTCGGTTATACCTATGTCGACGATGCGGGGATCATCAAGATCGTCAGCATGGCAAGCTTGGCCGAGGAGCCGGTGACCACTGAAGTGTTCATTCTGAGCTATGCCCGCGCCGCGGAGGTCCAGCCGTCCATCGTAACCATGATCGAAAGCGGCAAGGGTGGAAAGCTGACCCTGGACGCCCGGAGCAATTCAATTATCGTTACCGAGCGCCCCTCCAGGCTGAACAAGATCCGCCCGATCATCACGCAACTCGACCGGGCCACAGATCAAGTGATGATTGAATCGAAATTCATCGAAGTCACGTCTGAGGATGTCAAAAATCTCGGGGTAAACTGGGCGTCGATGCAGAATTATAATTTGAGGCTTAGCAATTTGCAGGAGGGTATCGAGGCCAGCAGTATCCCGAACGCATTTTACAATCTGGTCAACAATCCCGGCAAGACTGCTCTGATCGGCACCGGCGCGACTGCTCACACCGGTGTGCAAGGCTTGGTGGCAAGCCAAACGGGTGTTGCTGCTCCGGCTGCGATGACAGGTTTACCCGCGGTCTTTTCTGCTTCGGATTTCGCCTTGGTCCTCGCAGCCCTTCAATCGTTGAATTCCACCAGGGTCGTGTCGAATCCGACCATTGTCACCTTGAACAACACCGAAGCCACGATCAACATCGGCGAGGAATATCCGATTCCTAGATATACGTATGATCAGGAGCGCGGTTCGTTTGAAGTGAGCGGATTCGAATACAAGCCCATCGGCATCATCCTCAAGGTGACGCCGCAGGTGAATGCAAGTGGATTCATCAAGCTAATGCTTAACCCTGAGGTGAGTTCGACAAGCAACACGGTCAGTTTCGGTGGTGCGGGCGGGGCCACAATTCCGATCATCAACACGCGCAAGGCGACGACCCAGGTTACGCTCAAGGACGGTTATACAATGGGTATTGGCGGGCTAGTCTCATCCAACAACGTGAGAAACAACTCCCAAATACCCGTGCTTGGTTCTATCCCATTGTTGGGTAAATTATTCCAAAGCAAGAACAGTGACCAGTCGAAGACCAACCTTATCATTTTCGTTACCGCAAAGACAGTGAGCCCCAATGGCGCTGCTGTGAATGAAGTCTTTGATCCGCGCGAAACGCGGGGAATGGGGTTGCGGCAGGGCGATCTGCCTGGCTATCGCGATGGTTCTGATCCTTTCCTTTCCGTCGAAGAGAAGAAGGGGAAGAAATAGATATCCGCTGCTGCAGCTTGGCCAGCGCTACTATCGATTCGTTTCCGAGCGTGTCTTCCGAAGGCACGCTCGTTTTTTTGTGCGGTCAGGCGTTCAATGCCGGAGTGGCTGGTTTTAGAACAGATCTTGCAAGTATTCGTTAGCCATTTTTAGGGGAATCGCTAATCTTGAGCCTTGCATGATTGCCCACAGCACCCCAACCGCAGGCTTACCTCGAACCGGTTTTGCCGACCTCTTCCTTCGTCTTCAGCCGCAAATGGGCGAGCTGGATCGGTTTCTGCGTTCGCAACTCTGCAGTTTCGAGCCTGAGATACGTAGCGCCGTGGAGTACTGCCTCGAAGGTTCTGGGAAACGCATTCGGCCGGCCCTCGTTTTCTTCAGCGGTTGGCGCGCCGCGGAAAGAATTGAGCCCGCGTTGGTCCGTGCCGCAGCCGTGGTCGAAATGGTGCATCTCGCGACGCTGGTTCACGACGACATCATGGATGGAGCGGATGTTCGGCGCAACCAACCCACGGTGGCAAGGCGTTATGGAGCCGATGTCGCCGTCCTGCTTGGTGACGCATTGCTCGCTCACGCGGTCTACCTTGCGGCGCAGTTTCCGTCAGCGGAGATTTGTCGAGTCGTTTCAGACGCCACCCGAAAGGTCTGCGCAGGTGAAATCGCCCAGACTCTCCGCCGGGGTGATCCTGCGATTTCCCTGGCCGACTATCGTCGGATTATCGGATTGAAAACAGCCGAACTATTCCGGCTGTCGTGCCTGCTCGGAAGTGGGTTGGCTGGATTCGAGGACGGTTTTGTGGAGGCAGCCGCTGCCTTCGGTCAGCGACTTGGCTCCGCCTATCAAATCTACGATGATCTGGTCGACTTTTTTGGCGAAGAGAAACGAATCGGCAAGACGTTGGGGACAGACCTGTCTGGAGGAAAAGTCACGCTGCCGACACTCATCTTGCTCAACAGACTGCCGACGAGAGAGAGGGACGATTTGGTGGAGGAAATCCGAGAACGGCGCGCCACTCCACTGGAAGGAAGGCGCGCCCTCATGAACGCATACGGAGTTTTTCCTGAGGTTGCTGATAGTGTGCGGATTGAGTTGGAGGCAGGGGCTGCGTTGCTAGTCCAGTGGGCGCATCTTGAACCTACGCCATTGCTCGTTCAAGTGCTCGGTTTATTGCAGGATCAGGTGAGCAGTCTCCCATGCGGCAAGAACGCTTAGAATCCGTTTGCGTCAGGATAGTCTTTTGATTTGCTTCAACTCGATGGCCTTCACCAAAGCACTCAGCAAGACCCTGGTGATGACTCCTGAGCGCCAGCAGGAGGCTGATTCTGATTGGGAGGTGGTCAGGCGAGTCCAGGCCGGAGATGTGGCGGCCTTTGACAAGTTGATGCGCAAATACAGGGAGCGCATCTATTCCGTGATCTACAATTTGTGCGCCAATCGCGAGGATGCGGCGGACCTCACGCAGGGGACATTTATCAAGACGTTTCAATCCATCAACCGTTTCCAGGGCCAGTCATCGTTTTTCACCTGGCTCTACAGAATCGGTGTCAATGCCACTCTGACTCATCTGCGAAAGAACAGGTTACGAACGTTTTTTAGCTTCGAGCAGTTTACGGAGGAGGAAAAATCCTCCGAAATCATCGACGCCTTGACCGACAAAACCGGAGCGGACCGGGCGGCGTTTGTAAAAGAACTGCAAGAAAAATTGAACGAAGCGTTGCAGAAACTGTCTATCAAGCATCGAACGGTGGTTACATTATTTGAAATTGACGGACTGAGCCATGATGAGATTGCGGAAATCGTCGGTTGTTCAGTGGGAACGGTGCGGTCGCGCCTGCATTATGCCAAGCTGCTGCTGCAGGCTGAACTTCAATCCTATCTTCGTTAGTTGATCATGCCCGACCGCCGATCCCAGACCCCGTCTCGAGTTACTGTGGAGGATTTGCTCCACATGAAACGGACCGAGCGCCCTCCGCCGGAGTTCTGGGCTGGATTTGAACAGGAACTGCGCCAGAAGCAACTCGCCGCTCTGGTAGAACGAAGGTCATGGTGGCACGGCCCTGCAGCGACCTTCAACCGGTTTGGCTGGCTGCGACTGCCCTTTGGGGCGACTGCGGTGCTTGCGGTCACTTTGGTTTCGATTCGCCATTACTCCGCTTCGGACCGTTATCGTGATGAACCGCGCGGGGTTGTGTCTGGAGAGAAGGCGGCACTCCCGACCAAGACATTGAAAAATCTGGCCGAATTCAAGCCTGTGAAAAGTGCGCGCGCCGCGCCTCAGTCAATGACGTCTGATGTGGAGGTTATACCAAAGAGCTCCGAGTCCGGTTTCGTGGCCTCCGATGCCCTGCGGGAGTCGTCTCAACAATTTGCAGCGCCGGTTCGGCACGGGGAAGAATTGCATGATCCGGCTGAAACTTCGGGCTTTGGCCCCTTGGTTGCGTCTCCCGCCATCCAGTTAGGCTCGCCGGGTGACGTCGATTCGATCCCGGTTGAGGCGACTGCGCATTTGGGCGGTTTTGAGGACCGTTCGATCTCGACGCTTCGGCCCCATCGCGTTGCGGAGGCACTCCCGACGGCAGTCGCGGTGACGGAACAACGACGGTCGCGCTTGCTGGCCGCGCTTGGATCTGCCGGGACTTATACGCCAGAACCATCTGCTCCAGAACATGCCAAGCGCAGTGTTATCCGCTATCTGGCAGAAGATGGGTGGGACCGCTCGATCAGCCGGCTTCAAGCCGATGCTGATCGCCTTTCGATCAGATTCTGACGGCCGGTCGCTACTTCTTGGGCGTGGCGTGGGAGGCGGCGCAGGCGTCGGTAAAGAAATCGTTTCCCTTGTCGTCAACAAGGATGAATGCCGGGAAATCCTGGACTTCAATTTTCCACACCGCCTCCATGCCGAGTTCCGGGTATTCGAGCATCTCCACTTTGCGGATGTTCTCTTTTGCAAGAATGGCCGCAGGGCCGCCGATCGATCCCAGATAGAAGCCGCCGAATTTCTTGCACGCGTCGGTCACCTGTTTGCTGCGATTGCCTTTGGCGATCATCACCATCGATCCGCCGAGTGACTGGAACAGCTCGACGTAGCTGTCCATGCGCCCCGCAGTCGTCGGACCGAAGGAGCCGGATGCATACCCTTGGGGTGTCTTGGCCGGACCGGCATAGTAGACCGGGTGTCGCAGGAAATATTCGGGCAGGCCCTGGCCAGCGTCGACGCGTTCCTTGAGCTTGGCATGGGCGATGTCGCGTGCTACGATGATCGTGCCGTTGAGCGAAAGCCTTGTGGTGACCGGATAACGGGCAAGCTCGGCAAGAATCTCCTTCATCGGCCGGTTGAGGTCGAGGCGGACGATGTTTTCTTCGGGAATGACTCGAAGGCGATCCGGAATGAAACGACCGGGATTAGGTTCCAGCTGTTCGAGCCACACGCCGTCCCGGTCGATGCGGGCCTTGATGTTGCGATCGGCCGAGCAGGAGACGCCGACGCCGACCGGGCAGGACGCGCCGTGTCGCGGCAGGCGGATGATGCGCACGTCGAGCGCGAAATACCGGCCGCCGAACTGGGCGCCAATGCCGCAGGCCTGTGCGGCCGCGAGGATTCTGCCCTCCAATTCGACATCGCGAAAAGCCTGGCCCAGCTCGTTGCCTTTGACAGGCAAACCATCGAGGTATTTGGCCGACGCAAGCTTCACGGTTTTCAGACAGGCTTCCGCAGAAGTCCCTCCGATCACGATTGCCAGATGATATGGCGGACACGCGGCAGTCCCGAGATGTCTCATCTTGTCGACGATGAAGGCCTCCAGGCTTTTCGGGTTCAGCAGCGCCTTGGTTTCCTGGTACAGAAAAGTCTTGTTGGCCGAGCCGCCGCCTTTGGCGACGAAAAGAAATTCGTAGCTGGCGCCCTCGGTGGCGTAGAGATCGATCTGGGCCGGCAGATTGGTGCCGGAGTTTATCTCCTGATACATGTCAAGGGGTACGGTCTGCGAGTAGCGGAGATTTTCCTCAGTGTAGGTCTGATAGATGCCCTTGGACAGGTATTCGGCGTCGTTGGCGCCGGTCCAGACCTGTTGCCCCTTCTTGGCGATGACGGTCGCGGTGCCCGTGTCCTGGCAGAACGGCAGGATTCCTTCGGCCGAGATCTCGGCGTTGCGCAGCAGCGTCAAGGCGACGTAGCGATCGTTTGCGGATGCTAGTGGATCGTCGAGGATCGCCGCCACTTGTTTGAGGTGCTTCTCGCGCAGCAGAAACGAGCAATCGCGCATCGCCTGGTGCGCGAGGTAGGCGAGGGCTGTGGGATCGACCTTGAGGATCTCCCGGTCTGCGAACGTGCTCGTAGTGACGAGATCTTTGGTGAGGAGACGATAATGGGTCTCATCCTGGCTGAGGGGAAAAGGTTCTTGATAACGAAACGGAGGAACGGGCATGGCGAAAATACGTTGGGTGAACAGCCTGAATAATCCTGCAGAAAACGGTGTGGGCGAGCTGAATTAGTGGCGGTTGCGGCAAATATTAGGCCGTCCGCGAACTTGCGGCTGCGTCAGCGCCCGTTCTTCTTGCCGGGAACGGTTTCGGCGCCTCCGGCGGGCAGCCTTCACAACAGCTTCATCTTGGGGAGGTCCTGTACATCGATCAAACCAACCGGCTGGCCGGTATCATCCACGACCACGAGATCGTCGATCTTGAACCGGTCGAAAACCCGCAATGCCTCGACGGCGAGTGCGTCGCAATGGACAGTTTTCGGTGTGCGGGTCATGAAGCGGTCGACCGGTTGCGAAAGAAAATCGGGGCTGCTCAGAACGTGGCGGCGGAAATCACCGTCCGTCAGGATGCCCGTGAGTCTGCCCGAGGATTCGTCCACGAGAGCGATGGAGCCGGCCTTGGCTTTGGTCATGCCGAGAATCGCGTCTTGCACCGTGCGCTTGTCGGTCATCACCGGAAGACGCTCTCCAACGCGCATGATGTCCTTTACTTTGAGCAGCAGGGCGGTGCCGAGATTGCCCGCGGGATGCAGGCGCGCAAAATCCTCCCGGGTGAACCCCCGGCGCTCGAGTAGCACCATGGCGAGCGCATCGCCGAGCGCGAGGGCTGCGGTCGTGCTGGCGGTGGGCGCGAGCCGCAGAGGGCAAGCTTCCTGTCGGACGCAATAGAGCAGCCTTAGGTCGGCCCCCTTGGCGAGTTCCGAATCAGGATTGCCGGTCAGCGCGACGAGGGTCAGTTCAAACCGTTTCAACATCGTCAACAGCCGTAACATCTCAGCGGTCTGGCCGCTGTTGCTCAGGAGCACCGCCAGATCGCCCGCCGCACACAGGCCAAGGTCGCCGTGCAGCGCCTGCGTAGCGTCAAGAAAACACGAGGTTACGCCCGTGCTGTTGAACGTGCCGGCAAGTTTCTGGGCGATATGGGCCGACTTCCCGACACCGCTGAAAATCAGTTTCCGTCCGGCCTTCTGCGCCGCCTCAATGGCTTGTACTACCGCCACGAATGTCTCGTCCAAGGCATCCGCAGTATTTTGGAGCGCCTCCATTTCGATCCGGATGCACTCTCGACCGCGGGCGAGAGCGGATTGGGCGTCGGGAGTCATTTAGGATTTGTGTTGGAAATGCGCGTGCTGTGAACTTAGTCCTCGGTTTTGCGCATTCAATCCCATTCCGGTGCCTCTATGCGGCGACTGTATCACATGTTGGAATTGCCTCGCGCGTTGCTGTGCCTGACCTTGCTCCTGCTGGCGGGTTGCGATGGCACCGATCGCCTCGTCCTCGGCACGGAAACGAACGAACCATATTACCGGCAGGGTGATCAGTTGAAGCGGCAGGGGCGTTACCAGGAGGCACTTGGCGCTTACCTCAAGGTCATCGAGAGGCGAAACGACGATGCGCCAGAATCGCATCTCGAGGCGGGGTTGATCTATCAGCAATATCTCAAGGACCCGATCTACGCGATCTACCATCTCCGCAAATATCTCGAATTGGAGCCCAATTCGCGCCAGGCCGGTTTGGTGCGGCAGCGAATCGATGCCGCGATGCGCGATTTCGCTCGATCGTTGCCCGCCCGGCCCCTGGAGGACCAAATGCTGCGGCTTGATCTGATGAACAAGATCGACGAGCTCCAGAAGCAGAATCTCGAACTCAAGCAGGAGCTCGCCAAGCAAAATCCGGGTGCGGCGAGTGCGGGCGGAGACTCCGGGGCGACGCTGGTTCCCGTGCCGGAGGTCGTTCCTTCCCCGCCTGGCAAGCGCGGGGCATACTTCAAATCGCCGGCCGCCGAGCCTGCAGCGACGCGACCGGCCCAAGCAGCAGAACAGTCTGGGACGCCGTCGACCAAGCCGTCCGCCGCTGCCCGGACGCACGTGGTTGCCCAAGGTGAAACGCTCGGCAAAATCGCCCAACACTATTATGGTAGCAGCGCCAAATGGCATGCCATCCTCGACGCCAACCGCGACGTGCTGAAGGACGAAAAGGCGGTGAAGCCGGGGATGACATTGAAGATTCCATAGCAGGAGCTCGTCGGACTTCGTCCTCCGGGCTCCTTGTCAAATGGCTGGCGCCATTTGGGACGGACTTATGCATAGCAGTGCGGGAGACCTAGAAAATGACTTCTTGGGAGCGGAGGCCGGTGATGGGCATGGGCCTGCCTAGGCCACACCGGACTGGACCTGGCGATCGCCAGGGCAATCGTGGAAGCGCATCGCGGCACGATCGATGTGCAGAGCCGGCTGGGCGAAGGTACGACGGTCACCGTCCGTCTGCCCGCCTGATTCCAATAGCCTCGATCATCACGGATCTTTTTCAGCCGGCGCAGATCGGAAGCAGGCCGCTCAATGATTCCACTGAAATGGATCAGGCCGACAATCCGGTCCTTGTTCCGGCAAACGCCTCCATCCCAAAATGGCGGACGCCATTTGGAGGGAGCGGGCGGACGAAGTCCGACACGCTCCTACGGCGAATACTCAGCCCAGCTACTGCTCGTTTCCGTTACGCGCACGCGTTCGATGCGTACGCGACTCGCGAACACGGGGCGGGTGGCGGGATTCAGCACGGTTTCTGCGAGCCGACGTTGCAGCTCCTCGAACACCGTCCGGGCTATGACCTCGGTGGTTGGGTCGATCTTCTCGAACGGAATCACACGATCGCCATAGGTATCACGGAAATACGTGAACTGAGGGTCTTGCGTGTTGATGCACAGCGCATGATCCCACGCATCGAGGAGCGGCGTGAGCGCCTGCTTGATCGTGCTGAAATCGCAGACCATGCCGTTGGCGTCGAGCTCGTCGGCCGCCAGCACCACTTCAATCTTCCGGCTGTGGCCGTGCGGAAAGCGGCACTTTTCCGGGTGCTTCGAAAGCATGTGCCCGCTCTCGATTTCAAATGTCTTGCAGATGCGGAAGGGCATGAACGATGGCGAGTGCCGCAAAAATCCAGCCAAAGCGCAAGCGTCCGTCACACGGTCTTCGAAAACCGGCGCGACCCTTTCTCCAGATAGGCATCGAACCGCATGGCGATGATGCGGATGAGCAGCGCGCCAACGCCTGTGACGACAAATCCCTCCGGGGTGCGCCGTAGCAGGCCGTCGGCTTCGAGGTCGGCCAGGGATCCGATCTCCCGGGCGAATTTGGCTGCGAAATCCACCCCGAGCCGGCGCGAGAGATCTGCGTAGTCGATCCGCCGGTCGCACATGATGCGCATGATGACCTGCCCGCGGATGCGGTCCTCTTCGCTCAGCACGAGGCCGCGCTCTAGCGGCAGGCGGCCGGCGTCGAGCGCCGCATAGTAAGCCGGCAGTTCCTTCAGGTTCTGCCGGTAGGAATCTCCGGTCTGCGAGATCGACGACATGCCGAATCCATAGATCGAAGTCCCCGCATGTGTGCTGTAGCCCTGGAAATTGCGTTGCAACGTGCCCTCGCGCTGGGCGACGGCCAGTTCGTCATCGGCGCGGGCGAAATGGTCCATGCCGATGTACACCATCCCGGCGGCAGTCAGCATCCGCACGGCGGTCGCGAGCATCTTCAGTTTCTCCTCGGTGGAGGGAAGATTCGCCTGTTTTTCAAAGATGCGTTGGGACGGCTTGATCCACGGCACATGCGCGTAACTGAAGACCGCCAGCCGGTCGGGCTGCAGCGTGAGCACATCGTCGATCGTGCGGGCGAACGAGTCCGCAGTCTGATGCGGCAGGCCGAAGATCAGGTCCACGCTGATCGATTGGTACCCTTCGGCCCGCATCCAATCGAAGGCCTGCCGGGTGACCTCCATCGGCTGCACCCGATGGATCGCGAGCTGCACCTCCGGGTTGGTGTCCTGGACTCCCATCGAGGCGCGATTGCAGCCGAGTTCGCGGAACGCGCGCACATGATCCCGGGTAATGCGGCGCGGATCGACCTCGACGCTGTTCTCAGAATCGTCGGCGAATTTGAACTGCGAATGGATCGCCTCGCCGAGCCGCCGGATCTCCGTCGGCGGGAGAAACGTGGGGGTGCCTCCGCCGAAATGCATCTGCGCGACGCGCCGGTCCGCATTGAGCAGGGGTTGCATCAGCGTCAGTTCTTTCCCGAGGTAATCGACATAACCGGCGGCGGCATCGCGTTTCAGTGTGATCACCGTCGTGCAGCCGCAGAACCAGCACAACGTCTCGCAGAACGGCAGATGGAAATAGAGCGAGAGCGGGTGCCCGGACTCCTGGTTGTCCCGGCCAACGGCCTCGACCAGCGCGCCGCCTGGCGCCGCCTCCGTGAATTGCGGCGCGGTCGGATAAGAGGTGTAGCGGGGTCCCGGAACATTGTATTTCCGGACCAGCTCGAGGTCGAACTCGGCCGCGGCTGGCGGGTTTCCGGTGGTGGGACTGGGCACAATCATGATGAAGGTTTGGCAGATGCCAAAAATGAGGGACTCGGGTCTATTTGCGAGGCTGGATGACGGTTTGTCCGGCGGCCGCCCAGGGTCTTTCGTTTTGATGAGCCGTCGCGCAATCGCACGGGCAGGACGCCCATAAGCGTTAACTTACCGTATGCATGGCGACAGGCCGAGTACCCGGCCTTGCCGCGGATTTTTGTATCCTGGTAGGGACGGACCGCCGGGCCGTCCGTTCTCCTCGGCGCGCCCAGCGGTCGCGCCCTACCGATATCGGCAATGGGATTTGTACGCTTCGTGAGGTTAATGCTTATGGGCGTCCCGCCCATGTCAGACGCGACTCGTTTCAAAACAAAAGCCCCTGGGGCGGTCGCCTACCACGCTCGCATTTTTCGGAGCATCGCCTCGTACAGCGGAGGCAAGGCTGCGCGAAGGTGGACAACGCCGGCTTCACTGCGGCCGCCGGGATGGGCAACGCGGGCGACGATTTCCGACGCATCAGCTTCATCGGATTCCTGGAGGAGAAGCGTGCCCAGCATGGTTTGCCGCACCATGTGCCGGCAGAATTCGCGATCATAGCCCCTGCGTGTCGCCAGGGTATCGGCCAGAAGTTCCATCATGGTGACGTAGAGAGCCGGGCCACAGCTGAATAGCGCCGTGTAAAACGGAATCTCCTCCGGTGGAAGCACGTGGACCGATCCGACGGATGCCAGGGTGTCGAAAACGAGACTGCGGTCGGGATCGCTTAGCGTGGGGCTGCAGTTTAGGGCAGTGATTCCCCTGCGGACCGCCATGGTGACGTTGGGAAGGCATTCGGCCCACCGGTCGGTGAATTGGGCGAGGGGAACTCCGATCACGCACGGGACAATCAAGGGTCGTCGCTGGCGGATCAGGTCCTTGTTCGTTTCCAGGATCTCCAGGGCGTCCGGCGGCTTGGTCCAGATAAAAACCAGGTCACATTGGCGCAATACCTCTGCTGCGGACGAACAAAGGCGGAGGCTCGGAACCTGCGCGGCGACGGCCTCGGCCTTGGGTGCGCTCCGGTTGAAGGCGCAGAGGCCGCCGGTGTGTCCCGACTGGTCGATCCCACGGGCAAGCGCCGAGCCGAGGCGCCCCAGACCGATGATGCCGATGCTAGTATTCATTAAGTGAAGACAAACTTGATGGCCCGGGCTTTGAAGAAGGTGTAGTTGAACACGCCCCCGGGTCCGGCCGTCCGACGGAGGTCGGCGATGCCCTGCTGCCAGCCGACCGGGTCAATCATTCCAGCCTGCAAGGCTTTTTCTTCGACGCCTTCCACCATCGCCGTGAACGTGTTTCGCGTGAAACCTTCGACCATATCAGGCCGGCTGGAGTCGGCATACACGACGCGCGGTGAAACCGCGATCTCCGAGAAGCCGGCCTGATCCAGCAGGGGATAGAGCCGCCGGCCGATCAGCGAGTCGCCGCCATCACGTTTCTGGAGATCGACCAGGCATTGAATGGCCCTCTTCGCGAATTCGCTGTCCGGATGAAAATAGGCGGAGCCGTGGTCGCCTTCGATGACGGTGATGGTCCCGCCCGGCCGCAGAACGCGTTTCAATTCCGTCAGGGCGCGCAACGGCTCTGCCAGATGTTCCAGCACGAAACAGACAAAGACCGCATCAAATTCCCCGTTGGAAAACGGCAGGTTCATTACGTCGGCGTTCTCGAAGCGTACGTTGGTCATGCGCTCCTGCTCCACTGCTTGTCGGGCCAGTTCAAGCGAAGCGCTCGAAAGATCGACGGAAACAAGGCGCGCGGACGGATTGTTCCGGGCCAGCAGCACCGTTTGGGCGCCCGTGCCGCAACCGGCTTCGAGGACCCGCGCTCCTGCCGGATAACGCTCATCGTGGTGGAGCAACTCCGACAACGTCAGCGCCTGGTCGCCAAGACGAACAGACTCCCGTGCCGAGTAACCATGGACGTAGGGAATTGAAGTCATTGCCTTGCTGCGACCTTACGACCAGAACAGAGTTCCAGATCAGTGTTATCCTAGATTCCGCAGTTGAGGCTTCTGCTCCCCGTAGCTGCGAGCGTGAGCCCCTCGGCCCGCTCGGGGCCTTGAGCTTGTCGAAACGGCGAGTGGATTCCGTCTCAACTGCGGAATCTAGGGTCATTGCTTATCCGGCAATTCCCACAAAAAGCTTTCCCGTGCGAGGAGGGTTGTGCCGTCTGCGGCCAACAGGCGCAGGTGCCACGCATCCGGCCGGACTTTCACTCCCGGCCAGTCGGATCCGGTCAGGCCGAGCTGGCAAACGCAGCGGCCATGGGGCAGATCGGCGGCGAAAGTGAACGTCTTGGGCTCGGGCGAGATCGGACTGATGACCTGCAACTCGAATTTTGCCCCCGCCATGGAGGCGTGGGGGTTCTTCAACCGGATCAACCAATAGTAACCGGCTCGTTCCGCCGGCTGGCTGCGCAGCATTCTGGTGCCGCCGTTGTTCTCTTTGGCCCCAAAGTATTCACTCAGGCGGTGAAAGGATTCGGCGGTGCGCCAGCCGGTGAAAACATGCACGATCTCCACATCTGCCGCCAGACCTGAAACCGGTGACAGGAGCGTAACCAGGAACAACACCGCCGGAACGCGGAAAGACGAAAGCATATGCTGAAGAGTGACGGCCAAAACGCATCGGCACAAGAGCGGAGCGCAGGGATCCGGCTCTCGGCAAGCCGGCTTCATCCTATTGAGTCTCGCAAATCAGCCTGGCAGGTAGGGACGGACCGCCCGACTTCGCCAAGGCTTCGTCGTGGCCTGTCCCGGATGAAGGGCCTCGCCGAAGCTCGCAGAGCGTAGGCGGGCCGGGCCGTCCGTCGGACTCGGCGCGCCCAGCGGTCGCGCCCTACCATTTGCGTCAGTCAAATATGCGAGACTCAATAGATTCCGCTGTTGAGACTTCGCCTCCTCGTAGCGGCTAGCGCCAGCAAGTCGATTCCGCCTCAACTGCGGAATTTGGGTTCATGGATTGACGCGTCCGCCGCGCGTACGCACAGCGAGGCGCTTTTGCACGCCCAGGTTTTCCCCCACGGCTGATTCTCTATGCTAATATCGATTCTCCTCGTCGTGACGCGCGACGATTTTGTTGGAGGGCGGTGCGTCGTCACCGCCACGGAGTCGAAAGGCGCTGACGCCCGTTCGACAAGCTCAGGGTCCCGAGCCGTTTCGACAGGCTCAAGGCCCCGAGCGTGTCGAGGGGCAAGGTCGAGGGAGCGCAGCGCCCTCCACCTTTGATTGCGGCCTCAGCCGCGTTGGGCCGTGTTGCATTTGCTAGTCTGTGGCACGCCTCGCCAGATAAACGTCTTTGTATTGATGCAGGCCCAGGAGCGCCGGGCGCCAGTTCCTGACAGCCGGGTGACGGAGATACACCCGGGTGCCGAAAAATATCGGGGCGATCGGCGCTTCGTTGAGCAGCAGGGCTTCAGCCTGCTGATAGAGTCCAGCCCTCCGTGACGGATCCAGCGTGGAACCCGCCGTCGCAATCAGGCGATCATACTCCGGGCTGGACCAGCCGGTGGAATTGTTGCCGCTGTCGCTCGTGAACAGTTCGAGATAGGTGCTCGGATCCACGTAGTCGCCGATCCAATGGGCGTATGAGAGATCGTAGTTCCGCAGCCGTTCGTCGCTGAGCCACACCCGCTGTTCCTTGTTGGCGAGAGTCACCGTGATCCCGAGTTCGCGCCGCCACATCTGTTGCACTGCCTCGAGCAGCCGCTGGTTCAATTCCAGCGTGGCGAACTGGATCTCCACCGGCGGGAATCCGCGGCCGTCAGGGTATCCTGCCTCCGCCAGCAACCGCCGGGCGGCCGGGAAATCATCAGGGATGGCGGCGCGTGCCGTGTAGCCCGGAAGGCCCGGCGGGGTCAGGCAATGTGCAGGTTGCTGGCCGCCGAGCGTGACCTCGTGGACCAGGGCTGTGCGATCAAAGGCGCGGGCCAGCGCCTGGCGCACGCGCGGATCTGTGAAGGGTTTTCGCCCGGTGTTGAAACGGAGGAAGGCGGTGTCCAGAAATGGATCAATGCGCAGGATTGCAGGTTGATTCTGGCGGTAAAAGGCGATTCGCGAAAGAGGCACGTCAGAGGTCACATGCAGTTGCCCGGAGCGGAATGCGGCCTCTTGCGTGGAGGCGTTCTCGATCGGATAGAAAACGATGCGGTTCAACCGAACCTGACGCGCGTCCCAGTAATCCGGGTTGCGATCGACCACCACGCGGTTGCCGGGCGACCATTCTTTGAGGAAGAACGGGCCGTTGCAGACCATGTTCTCCGGCCGGGTCCACGGCACCGCACGATCGTCGAACTGGCCCAGCTTCTCGATCGAAGCCTGGTGCGCCGGAAACCAGGCGGGCAGGGTGGCCGCTGCGGCCAGAAAGGGCGCGGGCCGGGCGAGGTTGATCTCCAGCGTCTGATTGTCAGGCGCGCGAACGCCGACCTGCGAGAAATCAACGAGCTGGCCGGCGTTGAAGGCCTCGGCATTCCGGATCGGGAAAAGCACGTACGCATACTCCGAGGCGAGCCTGGGCGAAAGCGCACGATGAATTCCGAACACAAAATCGTGGGCGGTCAGGGGATCGCCGTTGCTCCAACGGGCGCCGCTTCTGAGGTGGAACCGCCAGATCAATCCGTCACTCGATGTCTCCCATCGCTCGGCAGCCGCCGGAATCGGCTGGGATGTGACCTCATCGATCCCGGTCAAACCCTCGAACAAGGCGACCACAATGTTGAAATCATTGTAGGAAACGACGATGTGCGGATCGAGATCGCGCGGTTCCGAGCCGTTTCCCAGGTGCAACACCTGCTCGCGAATGCCAGCTTGGGCCGGCGTTTCGCGGCGTCTGCACCCGGTCGCGAGAAAAATGATGCACGAGAGACCGAGGATGATGGCAATCCACGCCGCCCGGTCTGGGAAACCCGGAATGCCCCGGGTGTGAAGAAACCTTTTCGACGTAGCTGCGAGCGCCAGCCCCTCGACACGCTCGGGGCCCTGAGCCTGTCGAACGGGCGGGCAGGATTCCAAATCCGGATCCACTCGCTGGCGCTCGCGGCCACTTGCCGAACGCGGCTTCCGAGGAACGAGAGATGATCGTACCGGGCGCATGATTGCACGAAAGCAGGCCTTGCACGC
>Ga0182027_10000617_pt1 | contig 61031 bp, 57 predicted proteins | sample 712E1DmetaG_FD_121300 | JGI IMG/M metagenome (GOLD analysis project Ga0182027, IMG submission 121300) | Permafrost microbial communities from Stordalen Mire, Sweden - 712E1D metaG (Illumina Assembly) | ecosystem: Environmental > Terrestrial > Soil > Wetlands > Permafrost | place: Sweden...
AAGAATACAATACGGTAAGACCTCATAGCTCGCTCGGACGGATACCTCCAGTGATCTATGCAGAACAATTTAAACACAGAAAACTCTCATTGCAACTGTGATACTTTTTGGGGTAAGGTCGGAACCAATCAATACAACTGTTACAGAAGTTCCATCAAGTTGTTTGCTAATCCATCTTTTTATTGCATCTTCTCCTTCTTTTTCTACTTTCTCAAAGTCCGCTGCATCAATAAAGCCAGCAGCTTCTTTGTTGTCTTTTGTAACCCAACTATTTCTTATTTGATTTGCTCTCCATACATCGTTTTTGTAATGGAAGCTAAAAAATACTTTTCGTGCCATTGTTATTCTCCTCTAGTTAAAAATGATTTTGTAAAATGCTTATTGCTTTAAGAATATGATTTATTAACTCATCATCATTAAGTGATTTATCACCGATCTGCTTTAGGGCATCAACTAGGCCAGAATTGTTCGGATAGTAAAGATTTGGATTCGTCATCACTTTATTCCAAAGTTCTTCCGAAGCATATCCTGTTGCTCCAACTGGTATTGGAATAACGCCTTGTTTTGTTGCAACTTCAAACTCTTCAATCATTCCATTGGATAGTGTCCATCCTCCTTTCCCATCATCTTTATTTCCAAAAATGAAAAGCGCTAAACCTGCATGTTTAATCATCTCCTTTCTATATTCTAAGTTTCTTTCTTCTTTGGTTTTTGATCCAGTAACAACTTGTGGAAATGGTCGCAAAACTAGCGCATCATCAAGATGTCTGTATTTAGTTGAAAACACATATTCCGTTGCACCGTTAATTACGGCGCTGCCAATTCCATAACCAACACCTGAAACAATTTTATAGCCCAATGATGCTATTTTGTAACTAAGTTTATGAACAAAATAAAGTGCTTCTTTTTCTGATCTTGGGTCATATTTTTTTGCAGCACCCGAAATAAATATGTTTGAACGCAATACTTTTTTCTGAATTGCTGAAAGCACCCCGGTGATTTCAGAGTAGTCGTCAATCAAAAGTGCATTTATTGAATAACGTCTTAGGTCTTTTATTTTAAGGCGATGTCGTATTTCTGCGTAATGAAATTCTTCATCTGTTTTGAAGTCTTTACGATTTATATTTTTAAAAAAACAGTAATGGTCACTTTGATTTTGTCCAAGTAAAATTCTTATTCGGCTAAGAATATATTCAAGATTTGGGTCGTCAAAACTGAAACCAATAAATAGAAATGTTTTTGCAACTAAGTCACCTTGCAATACAGTTGTATAAAGACGTCTTTTCTCATTATATCCTTCGTAATCGTCCTTAGTTAAAATAGCTTGGTCAGGCAAAGAAACATCACCGTGCATTTTGTAAACATCAGCATCCCTTTTAGAGATATTAGTAGATAAACTTTCTTGTGTAATTTTCGTATCCGGTGTTTTGCCTTCTTCTTCAATAGCTTTTTCAATTAGTTTGTCATAGTTGGTTGTCCAATAAGTTTGTATTGGCAGAGTGGCAAGGATTTTATGGTTTGTCGTAACAGATGTTCCCTGTGTGAACTCTTCAATTAGCAATTGATTAAGTTTGTGTCGGTTGTTTCCTTTTTCGTTGTAGTGAAATTGGGCAATTGCAATGAGATCATTTTCTTTGTCAACATCAAGATTTAGTTCTGCCGCAATGTCTCTCAATAGATTTTTCCAATTCACAAACCCTGCCGGAATAGAAAGTCCTGCACCTGCGAAAATTGCTGCATTATTTTCTTTTATTGCCTTTGCATATGTGTCAACAAAGCGGTTCAGAGTTTGTTCCATTTTATTATCCTATCTCGTGTTGTTCTGTCAAAATATAACTTGTCGGTTGAAGATTGCACTTTTGCCACAGCATGACGCTAACTACATCTTACCTGACCCCCTCACCTTAAAACCATCCCTCCCCAAAACCCCCATATCTTCAAATTTCGCTTTTCCAAGGCCCCCCTCCTACTCCCCCCACATCCACAAATACACCGTAATCAAATCCCCAATCGCGTCCGCGAAAATCTCCCTTGTAAGCGCGGGCAGCGCCGCCTGGTCATATTGGCTCGGGTTGTTGATGGGAAACAGCTTGAGGCTGCGTTCCTTTGCCTGCACGCAGATGTCTATCATGAAGTCCATCAGTCCCCTGTCCGGTATTGCATAGGGCCTTATAAGACTGAGATCGTTTTTTTCTTTAAGGGAAAACCGCACCTGGGGGGTCAGGTTGGTTTCCTGGTAATAGTTGTCGGGGGTGTCTGCCACGAGGCCGCACTCTGCCAGGGCCGCCGGTGTGCATGCTTTTTCCCACAGGTCTTCTATCTGTTCGTGGAGTGAATTGGCATAATAGCGCTCGACGGGCCTGGGCTTGGTGGTGTCGTTGTCTGAAGGCGGATTGTCGCGGATGTCGCAGTGCATGGGCACGTGCGCGTCAATCACGTAATGCGAGATCATTAAATACAAGTATATGATCTGTTGCTGGTTAAAATGGTCGTTGTGCGCGCGCAGTTTTATCAGGTCGCTGATGATGCGCGCCAGGTGGTCTACCTTGTATGCCAAGCCGCCGCCGCCTTTGACGCGGTAATATTTCTTGTTGTTGCGCTCGTGGGTCTCCGCCGCGAACCTGGGGGCATCGGGAAATTCCTGGTCGGTAAACAGTTTGAAGGAGTGGTAAATGCTTTTGTCGCCCAGAACGTCGTCCGGCGCCCAGCTCGCTTCCACGATGGCTTCCTGGTGGCTGAGGAGCAGGCGCTGGAGGTCAACCGCCTTTTGTTTTATTCTGGCCCTTGTCGCAATTTCCGCGGCAGTGCCGCCCGGGGTCCGCATGTTGTCCACCGATTCATGCAGGAATTCAATGGCCTTGGAAGCGATGTAGATGTGGGTGTTGTGTTTCACCGGGATCTCCTTTTCTTGAGAATGGTAAAGTGTTTTGCTTTTTTATTCTTTCCTGGAACTTCGCCTTCCGCATCAACGCATTTACGTATCCAACACTCCAACGCTCCAACGCTCCAACGCTCCAACGCTCCAACGCTCTAACGCTCCAACGCTCCAACGCTCCAACGCATCAACTCTCCAACGCTCCAACGGATTTAATATAAGAACCCCATCCCCTCCGCGTCAAGCCCGCTCTCTTAACAAGGTGTATTCAAACTTTGTCCAATCAGTCAATTTTTCGTTTCCCTGAAATAAACTTTTTTCATGGGGGATAGCATGCGTTTCGCGCACGTTTAAATTTTTGAATACAGGTTTAATTCTTTATCTGGCAAAAGGTTGTGGAAAGTGGAATATTTGTGCAAGATGTAAAGTAATTGGGCGTTCCATAAATTAATGTTCTGGTGGGGCAACCCTGAGGAAAATTAAATAATTTGGGCGTTCCGCCACTTCGTGGCGGCGGCCCTCCTTGCGGGCTCGGCTATTCGCCTCGTTGCCGGATAGCCCTTATGCCTGGCGGCAGGGTCTACCGGCAATGCGCTCTAGCGCACCGCTCCAGTCCTGCCTAACGCTGGGCAGAAGCCCTTTCCCCACGTGTCAAGAATGGCCTGCGCGAATTGGTTTGCGTGTTTTTTCTCGCCATCAGCGCCGGCCTGAGGGCCCAAGGGTTGGCCGCTCGTGCTGTTTGAGCCCGGCATCTTTGTACAAAGTCCAACACTTGTCCTGCCGGGTGAGTTCACGAGCGGCCCTTGGGCCCGAGGACAAGCCGGCGGCGCGGGATCCAGGGGTGCTCGCTGGCACAGGGCAAAAGACATAATATCTGGTGCGAAGCACCAACTACTTTACCCTGGGGAACGCAAGTGACAAAGCACCCCTGGTCGGGGGTACCGGGGGCCGACGCTCCCGGCTCAGTTGCAGCACGGCCAACAGCCGAGAGACAAGGCGGCGCTTACAAAGGTGCTTGCTGGCACAGGGCAAAAGACACAATATCTGGTGCGAAGCACCAACTACTTTACCCTGGGGAACGCAAGTGACAAAGTGCCCCTTGGTCGGGGTCCGGGGGCCGATGCCCCCGTGTGTTATTTAAATGGGAAATGATTGGTGGAATTGTTATTGAGAAAACGCAAATGGAAAAATAACTATTGAGGTATCATTGGCATTTATGCTGCCAAATTGCCATGTTTTTGAATATTTCAGCAGATATCGTTCAAGGTTTCTATTATTTATTGTACTTTTCGTTATTCTTGTTGATAGTACTGAGCCATCTTTAATTATGACCAATTCCATAAATATCCAACCATTTATTTTATAAATCCGTTTATATATAATGTCATATTTGTCTTTCATTTGCCGCATATATTTATTATCAACAAGCGTATTCATTAATGTTGTATAATCCCTTCCTCCTTTTATAACACCCTGTTTTTCTTTTTTATATTCTTCAGAATGGAGATATTGAGATGTCTCATAACCGGTATATTTGATGGTACTGCAATTAATTAAAACAAGAATAGCGGCCACTATTTTAGTAAATCTTTTCATAATTCCACCGTCTTCCTTTATCGGGCAACCCTCTGCCTCTACGCTTTAAAAACTATGTATTCCTAGCGCAAATAGCAAATTTAATTTCTTGTGGGTCAACCGGGTAAACTATCCCGCAAACCAGCCCACCTGGACCGTATCAAATTGTATCTCGCGAATAAATATCGTGTCGGTTTTTAATGAATCCACGAAATGAGCGTCCTTCAATTTTACCGTTACTGTGTAATTATGGATAAAACCCGTCGTATCAATTTCAGACCTCTTGATTTCCAAGGTTCCGTTTATTGCTTTCCACACATCCGGCATTTGGTCATTCGGGAAAATCATGTCATTGCAATACATGAAATTGGTTTGTATCCTGGTATCTTTGTTTACCGAATAATAATCGTAGTGCACGGTGTAATTATGCAAAGAGCTGTCAATTTTTACGGCAGCAAAGCTTGTCGGAAATGTCAGGGGGTCTTGAAACGTTTCAATAACGATCCATTTTGATTGTAAAGCATTTGATTTGTAAACGACAAAATTGCCGCAGCCTGAAGGCGCGGAGGTGAATTCCGCCGAAATGTCTTTTTCGCTTGGGCCTTGGGATGGGATGATGGGATTACATGAGCAAAAATATGCAATGGCGCACAGGCATAGAACGGGTGCGGCTTTTTTCATTGTAGACCCCCAATATGTGTATTAGAGTATTCTACAAGATAGTCGCTCGGATGATAAAATAGGTTCAATGATTGATGTCATGTCTCGTCCTGCAACCCTCTCTCTTCCCCTTTTTAAAAATTAGGCATTCTTTGCGCAAATAGCAAAACTCTCATCTTGCGGGTCAAGCGGTAAGCAGTTTTCTTAATTGTGGTTTTAGCGCCAGGCGGGACTGGAGGTCGCGCTGGAGCGCGATGCCGCCCGGACCCGCCGCGCAGCGGCATAGGGCCGGGGCGGCCCGAGGCCTGCGGCCGAGACCGGAAGGAGGGCCGCCGCCGTCTTCGGCGGGGCGCCCAGATCTTCTCTTGAATATTAAGCCAGGCAGAATCTCCCCAACCAAATCACTTTTTATTATACTTCAATTACTCAACTTCCCAATTCCCCATCACCCTGTTTTTCTTCTTTTCCCCATGCAGCCTCTTACCCTCTATCCGCCTTCCTTTTGACGCGTATGTCGGCCTTGTCCTTTTCCGTTTTTTCGGCTCGGTAAGCGCCTTTCTGATAAGTAAAACGAGCCGTTCGACCGCATCGGCCCTGTTCCTCTCCTGGGTGCGGAACCTGCTGGCGCTGATCATCAGAACGCCGTGGGCGGTGGCCCGCGCGCCCGCGATGCGCAACAGCCGCTGTTTGACGCGTCCATCAAGCGACGGCGATTGCAGGATATCGAACCTCAGGCGGGCGGCGGTGGAGACTTTATTCACGTTCTGGCCGCCCGGCCCGCCGGAACGGACAAACGAGAACGACAGTTCTTTTTCGTTGATTTCACACTGCGGGGTGACGGGAATCATAATCACGAGGTAAAAGCCCGCTCGTTGAGCCGCTGGATGCGCTGGGCAAGAAGTTTGGACAAAAACAGGGCGTAATGGGGCTTGCGCTTGACCGCCTCTATAAAATCGTCCTTGGAAATGGGAATGAGCGTGCCGGACGTTCTCGCCGTTACCGTGGCGCTGCGCCGGTTGTTGAGCAGAAACGACATCTCGCCCATGAACACGTCGTCGGGCGAAAGGCTGGAAACTGTCCGGCCGTTCACGATGACGTCGTACTGGCCCTTGACAATATAATACATCGAATTGCCCTGCTCGCCGTAGCGGAAAACCACCTGGCCGGCGCGCACGTTCTTTGCGGCGATGAACTTGAAGAGCGCCGGCGTGGCCGCGCTCACGTCCCGCTGGTAGGCGATTTCGAAGCTCACCTCGTTGCCGGTTTCGTTGTAATACAGGTTGCGCATGAGGGTCTTTGTCATGGTGATGCCCCTGCCGTGCAGCTCGAGCGCTCCTGTTTTGTGAAGGCCGCTTACGAACCTGCGCCAGTCGAACCCCTTGCCTTCGTCGGCGATAAAAAACCGCGCGCATTCGGGCAGGATGGAATATTCCAGGATAACGCGTTTTTTCGCGATCCGCGGGTTTTCGCATTTCTGACTTATAAGTTCCTGGATCATTTTTCCGCTTTCGAGCCACTGCGTCTTTTCCTCGTAGGTTATGCCGCAGTTGCCGTGCTCTATGGCGTTCATGAGCATCTCGAAAATGGACAGGGCGAGCACGGGCTTGTCCTCCAGCCCGACCCGGAGACAGCTTACCAGAAAATTGCTGATGAGGTTTGCAAAGCAGCTGGCCTCAAGCGGATCATTTTTCATTTTAAAGGAACCGGAAATGTTCCACACGAGGTCAATACCGAGATCGCGCTGGAACAGGATGCGCCGGTTGTTGCGCACGATTTCCATGATTTTCGGCAACTGCCGCTCGAGATCGTCTTCCAGGATTGCGACTATGATGTTGGCGCCCTTAATTTCATCGAGCCGCGTAAGCTCCGCGAATTCGCTGCACAGGGCGATGATGCCGCCGTGGAAAATCCACGGGTCGGCCATGATGTTCTCCATCAGGGCGAACGCGTTGAAGTTCTTGTCCGAGAAGTCAATGCATACCAGCTCGGGCATTTCCATGTTGAGAAAATCGAGCGCCAGCGCCGGCTGCATGAGCACCGCGCTGTTGAAATCGGCGTTTCTCTTTTTGCCCACGAGCTGCCGCACGCGCGTAAAAAGCGCGTCGTTGGTGGAAATGAGGGGAATTGTGCCCATGGTATTTTCTACTGTTCCTTTACCACTGGTAAAGTACGACCGCCCCGTAGTCCCCGTTGCCCGCAACGGGGACAATCTTCAGGTTCTGTATTTTGTTCCGGGTGAATATCAGGTTGCTGACAATCCCTATCGCCGCGCCGGCAAGGACATCAATCGGATAATGATTGTTGGATTCGATGCGGCTCCACCCGACCAGCGACGCCGCTGCATAGGCTGGCAGCCCGTACGAATGCCCGTAGCGCATATCAAGAAACGCCGCTCCGCAGAACGCGCTCGACGTATGGCCCGACGGGAACGACTGCTCTCCGCCATTCGGGCGCGTCTCGCGGACCGTGTATTTGAGCGCATAGCTGACGCCCAGCGTGGCGGCAAACGCGCAGGTGAGCTGAAGACATCCCTTCCAGTCTTTTTTGACAAGAGCGATTCCGAGCCCGGCCGCGGGCAGGGCATACTGTCCTATGTCCCCAGCCTTTTCGAAATAATCGGTGGAAAAAACCGGAGTGGAAATAAAAAGGCCGAGAAGTGCCGTTATTAATATTTTTTTCATTCTGCTGTTCTTTGTTTGATATATGATCCCCTCCACCTCCCTATGAGAGCGTTTTTCTGGTGCCCCCCAGGGGGTTAGGGGGCTTTTGGAAAACCCGGTTTTATTAATTATAACAGGTCCTTATAATCCGCGCAATACTGCTTCCGGTCGCATGCGCCGCAGTGGTTTCCCATCCATATTCCGTCGAATTCGTCCATGATCTGCCGTATAATTTTTTTATCGGTCGTTGAGATTCCCATTTCGAAATTGCGCCGGGCGTCCGATTTCGCGCCCATGCCCGCGCCCGTGAGGTTCGCGCTCCCCATGTAAGCCATTGTGCCGTCAATCACCACGCACTTGAAATGCACCCTGGGGCACAGGATTCTTTCCATCCCGTCAATGAGCGCCGGATATTTGTCGAAGTCCCTGCGAAAAGCAGGGCCCGGCTCCTTGGCATGAATGAGGCGGATCTCAACGCCCCGCTTTGCGCAATCCGAAAGCACCTCGAGAAACGGCACCATGCGGCCTTTTTTCGAAACATAGAGGTCTTTGAGGTCCGATGTGCCCATCCACACGAAATGTTCCGCGCGGGGTATCTCTTCCAACACCACCCTGGTGTAGATTTCCCGGTCGGTAATAAATTGGATTGTTTCCACAAGGGCGGTTTGCCATGCGGGGACAGGGTGAGAAAGCCCGGCCGGCAGAAAACATGCTGTTTCCTGCCGGTATTCCGGACGATTAAAATCAGATTGATATTGGCGCGGTTCCGCCGTATTTCGTGGCTTTTTTCGCCTGCTTCTCAAGCCGTTTTTCCTTAAGGGTTTTTGTGGGCTGTTTCTTGAGATCTTTCTTCGAATCCTGGGCATGTGACATACGCACAACTCCTTTGTTTGAAGAATAAAGGCACCCGCTTTCGCGGCGTTATATGATATAAATATAAAAACCGGGAACGTTGTTGCGCATCTTGTTAATGAAAAGGAGCATTAAAACAATGATACTCCGACTTACCGGCTGAAAAATTCTTTGTAAACCCTGTAATGCTCCGAGTCCTTATAATCGCCCTTTGTAATGGCTGGTCCGTCAAAACAGTATACGGCCGCGCCGGGGCACGAAAGCAGAATGGGAGAATGCGTGGCGATAATGAACTGCGCATGTCCCTGCGCCGCGGTTTGAGAAAGCAATGCAAGCAGCCTGAGCTGGCTCGCCGGCGACAGACCTGTTTCCGGCTCGTCAAGGAAATACACGCCCTTCACCTTGAAGCACGCGGTGAAAAACGAAAGGATGGACTGGCCGTGCGACTGGCTCACCAGCGATTTCCCGCCGAAATAGTCAAGCAGGCCCGGGTCCATTGAGGCCCATTCGTCAATCATATTGGTGTAATTTCTGAAAAGGTCGGAGCCGAAAAACGAGCCCGGCACATGCCCCCGCACCCATTCAATATCCACGAACTTGAAAAATTCTTTTTCATACGGGTTGAATTCACAGCGGTCCCTGCCGGATTCCTCTCCCCAGATATAGATGCCGCACTGTTTGGCCATGGCGTGCATGAGGGTGGATTTGCCCGTGGCGTTTTCGCCTACAAAAAAGGTGACGGGCGTGGAAAATTCGATAAACGGCGTGTTGTGAAATACGGGCAGATTAAAAGGATAGATATTTTTTACCGGGAATTTTTCCCTGAGAATAACCACGCTTTTCAGGTGCATTGTCGTTCTTCCGAAGGTGCAACTGCCGCTGTAAAAGGCGGCGGAATCAGCAGCAGTATTTTTTAAACAGCTCCTCGGACAGTTTCGCGCCCTGCTCGGTGAGCAACACGGACTTCGATTTGCTTTTGGGATTGCTGATATACCCCTTGTTGAAAAGGCGCTCCATGGTGTCCCATTCAAGGCCTTTCCACGCCCGCACGCCGGCATCGGAACTGAATGACGTCAGATGCAGCAGGGCCATGGCCATCTCGTCAACCTTCTCTTTATTGTATTCCATATGCGCGTCCTTTTTTAAGGATATTTTAAAGATAATTTACGGGCATATAAAATCCAGCAAATGTTTGTTATTTCTCTCTCAAAGCAAGAAAATCCGAGTTCCAGTCCTGCAGCACGGGCTGGAAGCCAAGCTTCGCCAGGTCTGCTTTCATCTCGTCAAGCGAGCGGGTGTCGGCTATATCGAACTGCGCCGTGGATATGCTGTTAGGCGCGTGTCCGCCAACGGCCGTTGAAACGCCGGCCGACATTTTCGTAACGCCGAGCGGCGCTATGGCGTCGCGGAACCGCTTTGATTCCCGGGTGGAAACCGTTATGCCGCAGCGCGGAAGGAACAGCCTTGCGGCCAGGAGCATCTGAACATAAAGCGTGTCGCTGACTTTGCAATAAGGCTCAAAATCACGCACCATTGGCCGCAGCCGGGGAAATGCGACTGAAGTCTCCACCGAAGGATGGTTTTTTTGTATATACCGCGCGTGAAGTCCTGCAAAAAACGCCTCTGACCTTGGCTCAAACAGCCCCATGAGCGCGCCCACGGTGACCGAGCGTACGCCGGCCATCGCCGCGCGGTCGGGCGCATCGAGCCGGAACTGGTAATTGTCCTTTGGCCCACCCCTGTGCAGTTCATGGTACTTGGCCTCGTTGTACGCTTCCTGATAAAGGGTGAGGCCGTCCGTTCCGAATGCCACGAGCGCCGAGTATTCTTCCTGCGACATCGGATACACCTCGATGGAGACTGACGAGAATGAATCGCTGATGATGGAAACCGCCTCGCGGATGTATTCGGGTGACGCGACCGGACGTGATTCGCCCGTGAGCACGAGAATATGACGCATCCCGGTCGCCGCAATCGCTTCGGCCTCCTGCCGGATTTTTTCAAACGACAGATGGTTCCGGGCAATCCGGTGCTGCCGGGCAAACGAGCAGTAGGGACAGCCGTTGTCGCAATGGTCGGATATATAAAGAGGGGTGAAAACAAACATCACGTTGCCGAAGTTCTTTTTGGTGAGCGCATGCGCCTTCTGGGCCATGGGTTCCAGATAAGCGGTTGCCGTTTCTGAAAGAAGGGAAAGGTAATCAAGGTTGGAAAGTTTGTCTTTGTCAAGTATCGTTTCGACCTGTTGCGGCGTCACGGAGGCACAATAGCCGCTGAAATCAAAATTCTCATACTGCTTGATGGTATTGTAAAAAGACATTGTCTGTCCTGTCAATTAGTCATCCAGGAAGCCCGTAAGCGGCGACGACGCCCTTCCCGTCTTCGAAACGCTCCCCAACCCCGCCAGAAACGCGAGGCGGCCCGCTTCAACGGCCAGCCGAAACGCATGCGCCATTGCAACAGGGTCGCTGCTTGACGCAATGGCAGTATTGAGAAGAACGGCCGCGGCGCCTATTTCCATCGCATGCGCCGCATGCGACGGCCTGCCTATGCCCGCATCCACGATTACCGGGACGTTAATTTCCTCCACCATGATTTCAATGAGCTCCAGTGTGCGTAGGCCGCGGTTTGAGCCTATGGGAGCGCCGAGCGGCATGACCGCGGCAGCACCGGCGGCAACGAGTTTCCGGGCGAGCGGCAAATCAGGCGACATGTACGGCAGCACGACAAACCCTTCTTTTGCGAGAATTTCGGTTGCCTTGAGTGTTTCGATGTTGTCGGGCAGCAGGTATTTCTGGTCTTCGATAACTTCTATCTTCACCCAGTTTCCGCACCCCATTTCCCTGGCGAGCCGCGCAAGCCGCACCGCTTCATCCGCGGTGCGCGCGCCCGACGTGTTGGGAAGCAGGATTTTTCCCTTGGGAATGTGCTGAAGCACGTTCTCGCCGGGATGATCGAAGTCCACCCGGCGAAGCGCAACCGTAATGATATCGCATTGCGCGGCCGCGACAACCTCGGCGACGATCCGCTCATCGCTGTATTTGCCCGATCCGGTGATTAGCCGCGAGCGTATTTTTTTTCCGCCTATTTCAAGCAAATCTTCCATAGTTTATCTCTGTATTCTTTCAATCCGCAATCGTCAATCTACAATCTGCAATTCTTTTTATCCGCCGCCAACAAACCTCAGAATTTCAACAACGTCGCCGCCCTTCAATACTGTCGAGCCGAAACAATCTTTTTTGACAATTGTTTTGTTCAGCTCCACCACGACGCATGCCGGGTCGATGCTCCTTGCAGACAGCAGCTTTTCAATTGACATGTCCGGAGCAATTGATTCCGGTTTCCCGTTGATACGAATGTTCATATCATCATCCAATCATCCAGGGTAATTAAATTAATTTCGGCAGGAGGTCTTTTGATTTTTTTTTGGCGGGGCTGAATGGAGGAACAAGGCCGGCGCGTTATTTCATCGAAAGGGACTTGATAATCCGGCACATCATTTTCTCTGCCTTTCCGATTCCTTGTCCGCATACACCACCGCGCCCGGAGGCACCGACGAGGTGATCCATGTGTTTCCGCCGATCACCGCGCCCTTGCCGATGACGGTATCCCCTCCCAGGATCGTGGCGTTGGCATAGATGATGACTTCGTCATGGATGTCGGGGTGCCGCTTGACCCCGCGCCTGGGATGTCCTTTTTTGTCGAACGGCGACAGCGCGCCGAGGGTGACGCCCTGGTAAAGCCGGACATTTTTTCCGATGGTGGTCGTTTCGCCGATTACCACGCCCGTGCCGTGGTCGATAAAAAACCTCGGCGCGATTTTCGCGCCCGGATGGATGTCTATGCCGGTCCTTGAATGCGCGTGCTCCGACATGATCCTCGGCACGAGCGGCACTTCCAGGTCGTACAGCAGGTGCGCGACACGATAGGTGGCTATCGCTTCGATGCAAGGATAGCTGAGAATGATCTCCTCCAGGCACGACGCGGCAGGGTCGCCTTCATACGCTGCCTCGATGTCCTGCAGAAGCGTGCTGCGGATTTCCGGAAGAGATTCGATGAGGGTCATGAGCGCTTTTTGGGCGCGCTCTTCGCAGGAGCAATCATCACAGCCGTCCTTTTTTTTGCAGTGGTACTTGAAAATCTCCGCCATGATTTTCACGAGCCGCAGGCTGATGTGACGCAGCGTGTCGCCGATGTAAAAATTCATTTCCTTTTTACCGACTTTGTCCTTGCTGTAGAACCCGGGGAAAATGACGGCCAGAATATCGTTGAGTACCTCGTAAATCGCTGTCCTGCCCGACAAATCGAGCCTCTCCTCTTCCTGTGTGTAAAAGGCCGAAAGGATGTTCTGCTCAAGTTTGTCGGCCACCTGCGGGACACGCTTGTTGATCCACTCAATCATCCTGGCGTCCTGCGCCTGCTGCTTTCCGTTTTTTTTATTCACCTGCTTGTCCTTCTCTTTTGGCTGTCATGCCCGTGGAAACGGGCATCCGGCAAAGACTCAAGACTGGATTGGCGGACGCCATAGTTCCAGCCGTATCGTGTGCAGCCGTAGTCGCAAGCCCGCTTAGGCGGGAATGACATTTTTATTGGCAAATTTCAGAGACACACTAGTACTGGGTCGTTTCGTGGATAAATTTTATCCACTGCGAAAAAAATTCATTGCGGTGCGCGCGCCAGGTATTGACCGGCAAGTCTATGTTGAAATTCCTGGGCGGCTCCACGTCCTTCCTGCCCGCGCCCAGGTCGCGCTTGTATTCTTCGATAAGCCTGCTCGGCTCGTATTCGAGGTGGCCGAGATGCATGAGAAAACGCTGGTCGCTGCTCTCGAAAATGACGTATCCCGTTTCCTTGGAATGCGCGAGAAGCTTGATTCTCCCCTTGTCGCGTTCGGCCTCGAGCACGTTGTCGGGAATGCCCGAATGCCTGCTCTGCGGGCACCAGAATACGTCGTCCATGTCGCCGGTAACGCGGTGGTCGCGGTCGAGATTGACGGCTTCGAATACGCCGAACTGTTTTTTCGGATAAATGACCTTTTCCATGCCGAGGAACTTGGCAATGGCGAGCGCGCCCCAGCACAGGCCCAGCGTGGACGGTATGTTTCTCTGTGCGTAACGCAAAATACGCAGGATTTCTTCCCAGTAGGTCACCTGTTCAAACGGTATTTCCTCCACGGGAGCGCCGGTCACGATGAGCCCGTCGAGCTTGTTTCGCGCCACGGCATCTTCAAAAGTGACATATAATTTATCGAGGTGCTCCTGGTCGGTGCTGTTGTACTTGTGCGTCTCCAGGCGTATCCATATAGGTTCGATCTGGAGTACGGAACGGCCCAGCGGGTAAAGAAGGCTGAATTCGTACCGTTCCGCCTGCGGCATGATGTTGAGGATGCCGATGCGCAGCGCGCGTATGTCTTCCTTGAGCGCCTGGTTCTGGTCGACGCATAATACGCGGCGCTGTTCGAGCGCTGCCTTCGCATGATAGTCTTTTTGAAGAACGATTGTCATCCGTGTTTTCCTTGTTACTTAGGGACCGCCCATTGCGGCCGCTGCCAGGTTTTCTGATTTATTATTCCACCGTCGCCGGAACGCTTTTTGTATGTTCATCAAATACAGAAATCGAAATCCTTCAATTCCTTTCTGTCCAGAACGTCCTGCAGGGTGACCGAACACAGCACCTTTTTCTGTGCGTCCATGAGTTCCTTCCAGACTGTCCTTGCTTTACATGACGCAATCCGGTCGCAGGCATTTTTGTTTTCGAGGCAATCCACCGGTGCAAGCGACCCTTCAAGCGCCTGAACCACGTCGAAAAGCACGATTTGCGACGGAGGTCTTTTAAGAACACATCCGCCGTGCGCACCCCTAACGGTATCTATGAACCCGCTGTTTTTCAAGGAGATGAGAATGTTAACCAGGTATGCCTGGGAGACACCCTGGGATGAGGCTATGCTTTTCCTCTTTATCGGGTCACGGCCGTAACACTTTGCAATTTCAAGAATTGCGCGAGTCCCGTACCTGCATTTCGTTGAAAGTTTAAAAGCCATGATTCTATTTCGATTTTATGATTGTTTATATTGTTTACTAAATACCTTAACAAAATAATTTTATTAATTTTCCATGTCAAGCAAAGCTGCGGAACGACTTGATGTTTCGAAGGATGATGTTTCGTTCCGGCTAAAATAAAAAAAACGCATCCGCTTCGCATATTGCAAAGCGGATGCGTTGTACGTATTGCCGGGTGACGTTACTTTGCCAGCTTCTTTGCAAGGGACCCGATTAGAGCGGATGCCGTGGATTGATCCATCAAAACGGTGTTTGTTACTTCCTTGGTGATGCTTGTTGTCATTGTGGTGGTAATTTTAAAACCGACCTTAATGGATACTCCCAGGACTTTTGTCCACACATAAGCCGAATCAAAAGCGATAGTCACGTTGTTGCCGGAACTGGTGGTAACTTTTGCCGAAGAGGTGTTCCCACCAGCGATATACGAAAAATAAGCGTCCCCCCCAACGGTTACCCCTTCGAGATCAATGGCGTCTACGGCGGTTGTCGTGCCGCCAACATCTACACTGAGGTTGGTGAGACTATTTTCCACCTGCACCTTTGTCTCCGGAGCAGGCGCAAGAGTAAGTGTGCACCCGCTTACCAGAACAATAAGGCACAACGCTGCCAGACCTGAAAGTTTTTTAAACATGATCAACACTCCTTTGGTTAATGGTTATTACTGTTGGCATTCTATCGATTTGCATCTGTTAATTTAGCCGGACTACTTTGTCTCGACTTTCGTCCGGACTTCGTCGTCATTCCTCGAACGGACTTTGACGCTGCGATTGTCGTCATCGTCTGATCCGCGCCCGGAATTGGATTCCACACGGACACTGGCAGCAGGTCGTGCTTCCTCAGGCGGATTGGATGATTCCACCCGCACCTTGGCCGAAGGCCGCTCTTCTCGCGGTTGCGGAGGATTCACGCTTTCGGTGGACTCCACCCTTCTTCTCGAATTCTCATCCTGCTTCACTTTCACGTCGGCTGACGATTCCACTTGACCGCGAGCCGTTACTCTCCGGAATTTTGGCCCCACAGGCACAACAACGTGAGGACGCGACGAGTCCTTCACTTCCACTCTCACGATCTGATGCTCGCCCCTTTCCACCCGCACCCGGTTCGGGACAACCGTGACAAAGGGCGCTCGCGCAACCCTTCGCACAAAATCAAGGCGCGGGGGTGCACTGCTGTACACGTGGACGCTGGTTTCGGACTGAAAAGGCCTGGCCCGCACTTCCACGTGTGCACGAATGTCGGGCGTGGTGAAAAACGGCGCAGGGCAAAACATCCACTCCACGCTCACTGACCCGTGATGATGATGTCCGGCCAGCGGAGGAGGCGGCAGGGGCGCCCATGCGATTTCCCGGTCAGTCACGTTCCATTGGACCCGCGCAGGAGACCATTCATACCCGGGGACCCAGATCCAGCCCAGTTCCGGGTCGTTAGACCAGTTGCCGTAATGGCACACGATCCAGCCGAAAGGCTCATCGGAATCCCACATCCATCCATCGCTGGTATTCACCCAATGCCCGTAGGTAAACGGCCGCCAGCCGGCCTCGGCATCGGGACGCCAAACGGTCCCGTATCCATGCACATGTATCCATTCGCCGTATTCGTCAAGATCGCGGAAATTTTCCCGCACCGATGCCCGGACCGACACCTCAACCTGGGCGCAAACCGGTTTGGAGCCTGCGGCCGCAATCATCAGGAAACCGAGAACTGCAATGGTTCGTATTTTCATAGGTTTCTCCTTTGGTGATATAAAAGCATTTAAAACAAAATAATTTGGGGATTTAAGCAAGTCGAATAGATTTGTTGGATTTGCCGACCCGGGAGACCTGGAACCGAGGCTGTATCCGGCCAGGTCAATATTACCGGGTGTCTGCTCATAGCCCGCTGTCCGCCGCCGAGTGAAGGCCGTGGATCCACGACATGGTCAGTCCGAGCACGATCATCAACCCGAAATACAGCGTGGCGAACGTGATGCGTGTGGTCCGCGAAACCGTAAAATATTCCTTATTGGGTGATTTCCATAAACGGTAAGCCTGAAACGCGCCAAGTATGACAAAAATTATGACAATGGGGTTCGGATAGCGCAATGCGATAAAAACGAGCACCGGTATGCCGATGATCCACATGAGGGGTGAAATGGCGGTCACGATTCGCCCGCCGTCAAGCGGATGCACGGGCACAAGGTTGAAAAGATTGAGCAGGCACCCTGTATAGGCAAGGGCCAGAAACAGATTGCTTTTAAGGACAATGCCAAGCGCCAGGCACACAAACGCTCCTATACTTCCCAGCACCGGTCCGCCCGAGGCGATAATTGCCTCGGTGCGCGCATTGGTGGGCTGCTGCTTCATCGAAATAAAGGCACCCACGAAGGGAATGAAAATAGGCATCGATACCTTGAGGCCGGCCGCGCGCGCCGCAAGCACATGGCCGCTTTCGTGCACGGCAATGAGCAATACAAAACCCGCTGCGTACCACCACCCGAACTGCGTGGCGTATACCCATATCATGACCAACATTGATATAATGGTGCCGGCCATTTTGCCGAATTTCAAGGCAATGAGAATGGATTTGAACTTGAGGAGCACAACACCGATCCCGGCAAGCACGGCCCAGAGACCGCCCCGCTTTTTTTGGGGCTGCGGTGACTGGAATGAGGTTGGAATTTTCGGCTCAAAGGCGGAGGTCGGACTTTTAAAGCCGGAATGTTCATCTGACATGATTTAACGCTCCTTGTCGGTATTGAACAGGGTGATTTTCCTGCCGGGCGGACGCTATTGCACTATGCTTCTTCACCAACCCGAGCAACGCTATCATTTCATCATCCGACTCAACGCTGTCGCCTTTTGTCGTAAGATAATCACCCGAAATATACCCGTTCGCACCCGCGCAGAAAATAAGCGGCTGCATTTTCCCCAGGTTGGCTTCCCTGCCTCCGCACACCTTAATCGTCTTGTCGGGATGCCCAAGGCGGAACATCGAAACAATTTTAAGAAATTCAAGCGGTGATTCCTGCGGCGGTTTAACTGACGTGCCCGGAATGGCGTTAAGGAAATTTATGGGGATCGTGTCCACATCCAGCGTTTTTAATTCGAGGCAGAGCGCCTTCCTGTCGTCCCAGGTCTCCCCCATGCCGAAAACGCCGCCGCAGCACACCTTCAGACCCGCCTTCTTTGCCGCTTTCACGGTTGTAACCCTGTCGTCGTAGACATGCGTGGACACGATTGACGGATAATACCGCCTGCTCGTTTCGAGATTGTGGTTGTAACACGACACGCCGGAATCCTTAAGCAAACGGAATTCCTCTTCGGAAAGAATGCCCAGCGAGGCGTGCAGCTCGCCCCTGCATTTTTTAAGTGCATCGGCGACTTTTTGAACTTCATCACGGGAAAGCTTTCTGCCGCTCGAGACCACGCAGAAGGTGAGGTTTTTTTCATGCGCGGCCCTGCAGTTTTTCATGATTTCTTCGGGACGCGCAAGGGATTTTACCTCCACCCCGGCCTGGTTGTGCGACGACTGTGCACAGAACGCGCAGTCCTCGCTGCACCCGCCCGATTTGACGCTCATCAGCGCGCAGGGATCAACGATGTTGCTAAAAAAATGCCTGCGGACCAGGTCGGCGCAGGAAAACAGAAGGGTGATTTCCTTTTCGGGCCAGGTAATCACGGCGTCCAGGTCGTCTTCGCCGATTGACCTATTTATTGCTTTATCGTAAAGATGCTGGGCCTTTTGGAACGGGGTCATTCGATAATCCTTTTCACTTCGTCACATCGATCGGTAAAAAATGCATGCCCGCCATCAAGCAATTTACATTCCGCGCCTATCATTCCCGCAAGCGCTTCGCCTGCCAGATACGGTATGACCCTGTCGTCTCTTCCATGAACAACAAGGGTCTCACATTCTGTTTTTTTTACCATACCAACAAGGTTCGCCTTTTCAAGGAACATCAAACCTTTAATGAGCGTCTGCTTATCATACAATTTTGAAAATATTTTTCTTTCAGCCAGTCCGCATTGCACCATAAAATCACTGACAACCGTATTTTCTTTTTCTTTAAGTTCCCTTATCATCGCCTGAATAATAGCCGGCCTCTGCCCGGACCTGAACCCCTCGCGTCTGCAGAACGACGGTGTGGCTGATAAAAGACAAAGCCTTTTTACCTGCACCAGCTGCGCAAGGCCGCAGGCCATTATTGCGCCGGTTGACCAGCCTGCAATTCCGGCAACGTCCATTGCCAGGTATCCGGCGATCTTTTTTTTAACGACATCCACCCAGTTTTCAATCAGCCTTTCTTCATCGAACAGCAGCGGCATCATTTCATTTACATCAAGGTATACGCTCTCCTCCCCGAAAACCGGCTGCAGAATCCTGGGGGAAATTGCCCACCCGCCGAACACGATCCATGGTTTACCCATGGGATTTCTTCCATTCCTTTAATTGGTCTGCGACATACGCAAGATCATCGGATGAAGCACCCAGATGAATGGAAAACCGAATGCGCGCCGTGTTGAGCGGAACGGTCGGCGGCCTGATTGCCGGGGCTTTTATTCCTCGCTGCATGAGAAATGCGGAAAGATCGAGCGCCTCGCTGTCGCTTTTTACAATGCACGGCACGATCTGGGTGGCGGAGTTCAAGGTGTTAAAACCGAGCGCCATTATTCCTTTCCGGAAAGCAAGCGCTTTTTCCTTCAACTTCTTCCCCATTTCAGGATGGCGCCTGATATACCGGACTGCGGCAAGGTCCTGCGCAAGCACGGTCTGGGGCAGCGCCGTGGAATAAATCAGGCCCCGCGCCTTGTTGACAAAACAGTCCCTGAGCAATGCGCTGCCGGAGAAAAATCCCCCCAGACCAGCCGCGGCCTTGCTTAAAGTCCCCATAATGACATCCACATCGTTTTCAACGCCGCATTCCTCGGCATAACCGCCAAGAGTTTTTCCGAAAACACCGGTTGCATGGGCTTCGTCGATCATGACCATGCAGCGGTATTGTTTTGCCAGGGCGCATATAGCGGCAAGCGGCGCAATGTCGCCGTCCATGCTGAACACCGTGTCGGTGACGATGAGTTTTTCTTTTTTCTTCGACGCATGCAACCTTTTCCGCAGGTCATCCATGTCGCAATGACCATATCGCGCGAGCGATGCACCCGAAAGCCGTATGCCGTCGATAAGGGACGCATGGTTGAGTTTATCGCAGAACACCTCGGTGTCGCGCGTGCAAAGCGACTGGATGATGCCGAGGTTGGCGGCATATCCGGAATTGAACACAAGTGCGGCTTCCGCCTTTTTCCATTCGGCGAGCTCCGATTCGAGAGTTTGATAAAGCGGAGATCTGGTTTCTATGAGCCGCGATGCGAGGTTTCCTGAAAAACAATTATCTATCAGATTTCCGGCCTCGGATGCCACTTCCATATTTTCGTGTAAAGCAAGATAACTATTCGTGGATAAATCTATCCGCATGTCCCTGCCGGACGCACCGGGCGAACGGAAGAGGTCCTTTTTTTTCCTTTCTTCCAGCTCGGCGTCGATGCGTTCGTAAATCGGGGAATCATTCATGGAGAACATCGCTTATTGCTTTTTTGGTGACGTCAAACATTGTCTCAATCTGTTCTTTGGTGATGATATATGCCGGGACAAAATACAGGACATTACCGAGGGGTCGGATAATAACACCGTTTTCTATCGCCTTTTGCGCAATAAGAAATGGAATCCGCCTGTCAGGAGCAAACGGCTTTTTTGTTTTTCTGTCTGCAACGAGTTCCAGGGCGCCAACCATTCCGATAGACCTGATGTCACCGATTTCCTCGATAGCATCAAACGATTCCAGCTTTGTTCTGAAAAACGCCGCTTTTAATTCAAGCGACTGTGGAATCTTCTGTTCCTTGATAATCGAAAGAGCTTCGCAGGCCGCGGCCGCGGCCAGGGGATTTCCGGTAAAGGAATGCCCATGCGCGAGTTCGCGGCCTTCCGAATAATCGCCGCAGAACTCGCCGTAGATCTTCTCGCTTGTCACGGTAGCTGCCATGGGAAGATACCCGCCGGTGAGGCCCTTTGCAAGGCACATGATGTCGGGAACCGCATCGGCGTGTTCGCAGGCGAAAAGCTTTCCGGTGCGTCCGAAGCCGGTTGCAACTTCGTCGGCTATGGTGAGAACACCGTACTTTCTGCACGCCGTAACTATCTTCGAAAGCACTTTCGCCGGATAGACGCGCATTCCTGCGGCGCCCTGGAGCATGGGTTCAAAAATGCACGCGGCGACTGTTTCTCCCTTTTCCGCAAGAATTTTCTCCAGCGATCCCATGCATTCGGCGGCGCAGGTTTCTTTCGTTTTCCCGCACGGGCACCGGTAGCAATACGGCGCGTCGGTATACAATTGCGATTTGAACCTGTCGTGGAACAGCGAATGATATGCTGGAATATCGCCCACCGACATTGCCCCGAGCGTGTCGCCGTGATATGCGCCGCCCAGCGACACGAACGACGTCCGCCGCTCCCCCTTTGCCGCCCAGTACTGTAATGCGATTTTTAGCGCGGCCTCCACGGCGGTGGAACCGTCGTCGGAATAGAAAATACGGTCAAGCCCTTCGGGCAGCATTGACGCGAGCAAACGCGACAGGTCGAGCACGGGCCGCGAGACAAACCCCGCCATAAGCACATGTTCCAGCATGTCAAGCTGCTTTTTCACCGCCGCCGTGATCCGGGGATGGTTGTGCCCGAGAACAGACACCCACCACGAGCCGATAGCGTCGAGATAGCGCCGGCCGGCCGTATCGTACAGATAAACGCCATGCCCGCGCTCGATCACCCGCGGCGGGAATGTTTCAAGGTCCTGCGAGCAGGTAAAAGGGAACCAGAGATGATCAAAGGTGGTTTTTCGCGAGTTCATCGCAAAAGTTTCTGATCTTTCTGCCGCTTCCGGCGCCGTTTTTTATTTCGAGAAACGGTACATTGCCGATAAAGCCGCGTACGGTTTTTATATTGTCCCGGTAGATGAAATCTTCCGGACAGTTTTCCCTGTTGTTCATGATGACGCCTGCCATGGGCACCCCGGCGCTGTGCAGGGCGCATAGGGTGAGAAAGGTATGGTTGAGCGTCCCGAGCCCGGGCGTCGTCACGAGTATCACGGGGAGATTGAGCCGGACGATGATATTGATCATGGATGAAGACACGCCCAAAGGCGCGAGCACGCCGCCCGCTCCTTCCACGATCACACACCCGCCCTCCATGCCTGGAAGGCGGCTGATTTTTTCCAGGCAGGAGCCTATGCGCAGCAGTGAAATCTTTTTGCCGGCCAGCCGCGCCGCCAGATGCGGCGAACAGGCAGGTTTAAACCGGTATGGAACATGCAGTTGATCATTTCCGGTAACCAGCATCCCGTTTCTTTTGACATAATAGTAATCCGGGGCAATAAAGCCGCCGTTTTTTGCTGTCGTGCACCCGGTCTGGACGGGTTTCAAATACGATACGGGATTTATCTTCGAAAGCGCCTGCGCGAGCAGGCGGCAGACAAACGTCTTGCCGACATCGGTCCCCGTGCCTGTTATAAAAAATCCTCTTGGTTTTTTTTTCATCCGGCTATTTTCCTTTGCGTGCCGAGCCATAGGCGATATGAACAGTAAGCGGCACTCCCACGGTCGTGGAAAAAGAGTCCTCATAATCGCGGTACAGCGAAAACAATTCGCTTCGGCCAAGGCGTTTTCCCGACACGGCGGTACTTCCGATATCGTTCAAAAATTTCAGGGCATCGCGTCCAGTGGGAAAATAGTATTCCTCATGAAGTGTTTCAGTTTTTATGTCACTAAAACCCGCGTCTTTAAGGAGGCCGGTAAACTCCTCCAGCCTGAACAGGCGTACCGGAAAATTCAGTCCCCTTTTCCGGCGCAGCGCCACAAGCTGGGAAAACGCATTTTCCAGAAACACGGAAAAAAACAGGCTGCCGTCCATAACAAGCACCCGGCATATTTCACGGGCTGACTTTTCCGCATCGTCAAGCCATTGAAACACGGAGGATGAGACAACGCCGCCGAACGCGGAATTTTTAAACGGCATTTCCTCGATATCCGATTGAACAGCCAACGGCCGCGCAGGTGGCAGCTTTTTAAGCGTATCGAGGGCAAAGTCTGTCTGAAAAAGGGTCAAGGGGATTTTTTTTTCCTCCAGCAATATTCCAAGGAGACCGGAGCCGCACCCTGCATCAAGCCATGACAGTGCGGCGGATGGCATATTTTTTTGTATCAAACGCGCAAGCCGCTTGACAATCCTGCGCTGGACAAAGGCTGTTTCGCGGTATCGCGAGGCCCTTTTCGAAAATGTCCTTGCGATAAGCCTCTTTGGGGGAATGACCGTATCCATAGGTTTGAATAAAATAACTTGCCGGTTATAAAAAGGGTTTTTTATTTGATAAACCTCCTGTTTTGACCTGACCATAGCTGCCTTTGAAATTGTGATTTTTTTATCAATAATGACTTTTTATAACAAACATGTAATTCAACAAGATAAACATGTCGCCTCAAGGCATTTCCGCCTTACCGTCAGGAAGAAAAAAAACGTACCCGCAACATTAAAAATGTTATAAATTATTCAGAACCCGAAGGCAGATTAGTACTATATATTTGAACGGGAATAATTTATTTTAATCGTTTCGGGAAATCCGGTTGTTCGCCTTGCGGGAGAACGTCATAGTGTACTCGCGGGCACGGAACCGCCTTGTTTTGATCCGAGGAGGGACTTCGCATGAAATCAACCATTTGCTTTTTTTCAGCGTTTTCGCTGTGCACGGCTGTACTCCTGCTTGTTTATTGCGCACCGCAGCCGATTGTGATAACCTCCCCCGCTGCCGGTGCAAAGCTGCTTGCCGGAGACACAATATTGGTCCAATGGGCGCCATCAATCACGGCCCCAAAGGTTTCTTATAACTACAATCTTGCATCCAGCTCGTGGCAGCCGTTCACCACGGTGATTCCGGTGAGCTCGCAGGAAGTGAAGGTTGCGTTGCCCACAATGTGGTATTCCGACAGCTTTCAGATAAAGGTTGAGGACGGTGACGGTGCCCACGATGCGGGTGTTACGGGATATTTGCACGAAAAGTTTATCTTCCTCACGACCGCGCTCGGCGGACAAACAATACATGTCGGCAATTCGGCAACGCTTTCCTGGCGCGCTTGCCTATCGAATATTTCATCGGTGGAAGTGCTGCTGTCAACCGATAGCGGAAAATCATACAACGAAATCATCGGCGCCGGATCAATTCCGGTAGGTACAGCCCTTTCTTGCCTTTGGGTGGTGGGATCGGAAACCGGCTGGGATTTCGTTGACTCCTTGTACCCAAGTTCAGGCTGCGTCGTTAAAGTTCGTCAATACAACCATGATGAATACATGGACCTCAGCGGCATTTTCACCGTCGCGAAACCATAGCACAGCCAGGATTTTTCGCCTATGACCACAAAGCCTTCTTTTACCACCACCATTTGCATCCTCGGCTGCGGCGGATTCATCGGCTCGCATCTTGTCGAACGCATCCTCGGCGCGACTGATTGGCGGATCTTCGGCATCGACAGAAATCCGTCTAAAATTTCGGAGCATCTTGCAGACCCGAGGTTCACTTATGCCAATATCAACATCGAGTCTTCGGGAGCGGTCGAGGAGTATATCCGTAAAAGCGACGCGGTGGTCTCCCTTGTCGCGCTTTGCAACCCATCGCTCTACAACACCATTCCCATCGAAGTCATAAAGAGCAACTTCACGAGGCCGCTGGAAATCGTGGAGCGCTGCGCCGCTTTAAATAAATGGCTCATCCATTTTTCCACCTGCGAAGTGTACGGCAGCACGGTCTCACACAACGCGAACATGCCCTTCAATTCGCACACCGATATTTTCCGTGAAGAATCCACCCCCTTGCTTCTGGGGCCCATTCGCGCGCAGCGCTGGACCTATGCATGCGCCAAGCAGCTGCTCGAACGGGCGATTTACGCGTACGGGTTCGAGCGCGGGCTTGCCTACACCATCGTACGGCCGTTTAATTTCATCGGCCCGCGCATGGACTTTCTGCCGGGTATAGACGGAGAAGGCGTGCCGCGCGTGCTGGCATGCTTCATGGACGCGCTGCTTTCGCAGAAACCGCTCAAGCTTGTTGACGGCGGAAGAAACCGCCGGGCCTTTACGTCAATTGTCGATGCGGTTGACGCGGTGATGGCAATGCTTGCCCGGCCGCACAATGCTAAGGGGCGCATCTTCAACATCGGAAATCCGGGCAACGAAACGACCATTGCCGGACTTGCCAAATCCATGATCGCATTGTACAAGGAACTCCGGCCCGAGCTCGCGGATTTCCCCTATGTCACCCAGACCGTTACTTCTTCGGAATTTTACGGTGACGGCTACGAGGATTCCGACCGGCGTGTTCCCGACATTGCACTTGCGAAAAAACTCCTCGCCTGGACGCCGGCAATACCGCTCGACGAGGCGCTGCGGACCGCAATGGCGTTTTACATCCAGGAGTATGCCGGCGCGCAAGCGGTGAAGGAGGCAATCTGAGTGAACCGAAGATTTCCATTTTCATGCCGGCCTTCAACGCCGCGCACCACCTTGAGGACGTCATCGCGCGCATCCCGCACGATCTGTGGCAGAGCATCCTGCATGTGTGGATTGTCAACGACGGTTCGCACGACTGCACTATTGCCGTCATCGACGAGTTGTGCGGCGGCAACCCAAAAATACGGCCCGTCCACTTCTCGTGGAACCGCGGGTACGGCAAGGCCGTGCGCGAAGGCATTTCCCGCTGCAAGGAAGACGGCTGCGATATCGCGGTTTGCCTTCACGCCGACGGTCAGTATCCTCCGGAGGCAATACCGGCCATGGTGGAAAAAATGGCGGGGGAAAACGCCGATATCATGCAGGGCTCGCGCATCGCTTCCGGCACCGCGCTTTCGGGCGGCATGCCGGTGTACAAATACGCCGCAAACAGGATTTTGACGTTCTTTGAAAATATCGTTTTCAAGTTGTCTTTGAGCGATTTTCACAGCGGGATGCTGCTCTACAGCAGAAAAGCGCTTGATGCGCTGCCGTTTGAACGCCTGAGTGCAAGTTTCGACTTCGACCTTGAAGTCCTTGCGCTCGCGCGCGCAAGGGGACTTTCCATTGGGGAAATGCCCATCCCGACCCGTTACGCCGGAGAGGTTTCGTACCTCAATCCCGTCATGTACGGGTTCCGCGCGCTGGGTGTAATGGCGAAATTCCTGGCAGGAAGGTATGTGACGCTGTGATCCTCGTTACCGGCGGTACCGGCGCAATGGGAAGCGTTCTTGTGCGCATGCTCGCGCAGCAACAGATAAAAGTGCGCGTGCTGTGCATGCCGGGCGACCCGTTTGCGGTAAGGGTCAAGGACATTGCCGCCGATATCCGGTATGCGGACATCTCTAATAAAGTTGACATCCGCAATGTCTGCGAAGACGTGAAAATCGTGTACCATCTGGCGGCGGTCATCATATCAAACAATGAAACTGTTTTCGATAAAATCAACGTTGAGGGGACCAGGAACATTGTCGAAGAGGCGGCAGGGGCCGGCGTCGGGCATTTCATCTATGTCTCTTCCGCATCGGTGACCTATCCCGCCCCCACTCCCTATTCGCTGTCGAAACGCCGTGCCGAAGACATTGTAAGGAGTTCCGGCATTGCATACACCATTCTCAGGCCGACGCTGGTATTCGGGGAAAAAGGCGGCCAGGAATTTGATATGTATCTGGGGTATTTAAAAAAGTTTCCCGTCGTTCCCTTTATCGGAAACGGCGCGTCCCTCAAGAGCCCGGTGTATGTGGAGGATGTCAATGCCGGCCTGCTCGCGGTGTGCGATAACGACAAAACATTTGGAAAAACATACAACCTGAGCGGCGGCGAGGCCATCAGCATGATCGATTTTACAAACCTCTGTCTCAGGCTGATGGGCATGGGACACAAACCCATCGTTCATCTGCCGGTATGGCTGTGCAAAACAATCGCCGTTCTCATGAAACTTGTCATGAGAGACCCACCGCTCAAATGGCAGGTGATTGCGGGAATAACGCAGGATGCGAACCTCGACCCGTCGGGGGCGATTGCAGACCTGGGTTACAAACCGAAAAAGGTGACTGAATGGCTTCCGAAGGTGTTCCCGAGGAAATGACTTTTTCTGTTCGGGTCGCTGTAAAATATGAAAGCGTCATTGCGAGGAGCGAAACGACGAAGCAATCTTCCTAAATATCTGTGAAAAATGCGAGATTCGCTCTCGCGGCTACTCCAGTAGGGGTGTATGCAGTCGTAGTCGTGGTGCCACGCTTCGCTCGCAATGACAGGCCGCGTTTTTCGATGTTTAGACAATGTGGAAAACACAGGTATTCCGGTCAATAATAAAAATGATTTAAAATCGAAAACAACTGTATTATAATAACTAGTTATTCATTCCTTTACCAGGAGGCCTTCATGAAACGACTTGTTGCCCTTACTTGCACGCTTCTGTTGTGTCAATTGCTGATTTCTCCGGCGTGCGCCCAGAATGATTCCACAGCCGCAAATAAGCCGGCGGCCAAATCGGCCCCTGCCGTAAAAGCAGCGCCGGCTGAGAAAGCGGCCGTGGTCGCGCCCGCTGCTGCCGCAAAAAAGACCGGCGATACACTCGTTGTCATTGCGCGTATCACCGAAATCCCCGGCAAATTCGCGTCCAACGACCTTTATAATTATGTGTATATAATGAAATACCGGGTACTGTCGGTGGTCAAAGGCGTATATAAGCCCCAGGACATTCTTATCGGCCATTACAATCCACTCATTCCCCGCGCTCAGATTAAGGACATTATGAAGAAAACCGTTGCCGGGAACGTTGAAAAGTTCGAGGTGGGCGGCAAGCAGAAGCTATGGCTTATTTCGCCCATTGACAAAGTTTGGAAAGACGCTGTTGACGACGAATATTCCGACTCTGACCTCATAAAGTTTTTCGCCGTGAAAGCGGATATCGCGCAGTAATACATTACAACACCTTTGTGGATCAGGGAGAAACGTAATGGTCTTTTCATCGCAGATATTTCTGTTTTATTTCCTGCCGTTTTTTCTGACCGTGTATTTCCTTCTTCCGTTCAAATGGAAGGGAATGTACATAAAAAACGTCTGGATAACGATCATGAGCTATGTTTTTTACGGCTGGCTCGTGCCCTGGTTCACCGTTCTTCTTTTTATCACGTCCTATAAAGATTATCTGTGCGGCCAGCTCATTGTAAAGCCCGGCGCCACGAAGAAGCAGCGCAAGGCCGCGCTCGTTTTCGCAATTGTCACCGACCTCCTGCTGCTCGGTTTTTTCAAGTACTACATGTTTTTCATGGGCGGCGTCAACGGTCTTTTGCACCTGTGCGGCGGCCCGACCCACACCTTTCACATCCTCCAGGTGCTGCTGCCGTCGGGTATTTCGTTCTACACGTTTGTGGCCCTCAGTTACGTTATCGATGTATACCGTGGCGATGCCAAGCAGGCGCCTTCATTCGGTGCATTCTCGTGCTTTCTCGGTTTGTATCCCCATCTCATCGCAGGCCCCATTATCCGGTATCAGACCGTGGCCGACCAGCTGATGGAACGCAAGCATACCGTCAGCCAGTTCGCAAGCGGCACGGCCATTTTCATCCTCGGTTTCGCCAAAAAGATCCTTCTTGCCGACACGGCCGCGGGCATTGCCGACGCGGCGTTCGGCGCCGACTCGCCGGGCATGTTCAACGCCTGGTGGGGAGTTCTTGCCTATTCCTTCCAGATTTACTTCGATTTCTGCGGATATTCGGACATGGCCGTCGGGCTGGCGCGCATGCTGGGTATCGAGTTCATCAAGAACTTCAATGCGCCGTATCTGTCCAAAAGCATTTCCATATTCTGGAAAAGATGGCATATATCACTGTCATCCTTTATCATGGATTATCTATATATCGGTTTGCTCGGCGGCAACCGGAAGGGAAAAGTGCGCACCTACATCAATCTCGCGCTCGCGTTTTTCCTCTGCGGTCTGTGGCACGGCGCAAGCATGGCCTTTGTGGTGTGGGGGCTGTTCCAAGGCGCGTTTCTCATCATAGAACGCATTCAGGGCAAGAAAACGATCTATTCCTGGGCCCCGTCATGGCTGCAGATCGCCTTGACATTTGTGATAATCCTGTTCGGATGGGTCCTGTTCCGCGCGCCAACGCTGTCTCAGGCAATGGCATATTGGGGGGCAATGGTCGGCGTTGTCCATGCCTCGTCATCGGCGCCCCTGCTCACCAGCCAACTGTTTTCCGCCCGCCATATCTGTGAAATGGCACTATGCGCGGTCTTTGTCTGGCAGCCGGTTCAGGCCTACGAATGGGTGCAAAAAGGTCTGTCGTTTGGAAAAATAATCCTGTGCGGGCTCATTTTCCTTTATGCGATTCTCGGCATGTTCACGCAGTCATTCAGCCCGTTCCTTTACTTTCAGTTCTAACCTGGATTACACTGAAAAAAATGATGGCACTGATTTCAACTAGAGAAAAAAACTTGTTTTTTCGATATCTGTCAGGGGAAACAACGAAATGAAAAAAACACAACTCATCGGCACCATTATCTTCCTGTTTCTTATTTTCACCCTTCCCATTACGCAGGCGGTTTACGAAGTGAAAAACGGCAGGCGCATCCAGTTTTTCGACCTGTTCGAAGACACCTTTGCCACGCCGGTGCGACGCGCCGAAACAATGAACTCGCTCATCACCCGCATACAGTCGAGGGTCGATTCGATTGGTGCAGAAATCACGCAGGCCGGTGCCGACACTTCGGCTGCCTGGGATTCCCAGCAGGAACAGGGTCAGACCGACGAGGCCATGGTCGATGCAGCAGAATTCAGGAAAACGGCGATCACCTATAACCGGCACGTCAAGGCTGACCCGAAATCAAAGCCGGTCGTGGCGATTTCAAAGTATCTGGAAGGTTTTGATACCCTGTTGGCAAACCTTCGCGCGGGTGACAAGGCAGCCTCGGGCAAAAACATTGCCGCGGTCAGGGAATCCACCGCACGCATGGCGGTCCAGTATCATAAGCCGGGGCCTGTCGATGATGTCACCCTTATCGTGAAAAACCTTCCTGTTATCTTCTGGAACGCCAAATATCTCCGGCCTTTCGAAAAGGAGATGGAGAACACATCAATATTTACCACGTCGACGCGGCCGGTGATGTTTTTCCTGCGGTATGCATTATACCGGGACCTTGGGGAAAAAGGCGTGCTCGGTAAAAACGGCTGGTTCTTTTACAAACAGGACGTCGATTACCTGATCAGGCCGTATGTGCGAGACAAGCGCGCCATCCAGGTGGATCCGAACGACAAGGTGGTGTCGGACAATCCGATTCAGGCCGCCGTGACCTTCAAGAAGCAGCTTGCCGAATTCGGGGTCGACCTCCTCATGGTGATCGTCCCGGGAAAGCCCAGCATTTATCCCGATATGCTTGCGTCCGGCGCGGACCCCGATCGGGTAACCAGAAGGGGCAATTCCCTCAAAGCAATAACCGATCTGCGGGCCGCGGGCGTGGACGCCGTCGATCTTTTCGCTCCGTTCCTCGCCGAACGCAAAAATGATTCAATGGCCGGCGACTCCCTGTATCTTTCGAAAGACACGCACTGGCGTGCCCGCGGCGTCCGCACCGCGGCCCGCGTCCTCGCGGAGCACATCAAGCAGTATCCGTGGTACCGGGCCGGGACCGTAGAGTACGCGATTGATTCCACGTTTATCGACCGCATCGGCGACGTGGGGGCCATGACAACCCTGACCAACCTCAAAGTCCATGAGCTGGGCATGAACTTCCCCACCGAAAAAACAAAATGCTACCAGGTATATCAGGTGGAACGCGACGACAAGGGGACCGAAATGGGACGTCACCTTTACAAGGACGATCCGAAAAATGCCCAGGTCGTTCTCCTTGGCGACAGCTATTCCCGCATCTACCAGTCCGACGAGCCGCGGTCGGCCGGCTGGATCTCCCATATCGCCTATGAACTCAAACAACCCATTGCCTCCATCGTGAGCGACGGCGGTGCGTCAACGCTCGTGCGCGAATCACTGGCGCGCAAGCCGGGCCTGCTCAAGGGCAAGAAACTTGTCGTATGGGAAGTGGTCGAGCGCGATTTCCGGTATGGAAACGAAGGCTGGAAAGACGTTCCCCTCACCTTGGCAACAAAGTGATAGAGGTTCTGTTCGCCCCCTGCCCCCCAAGGGGGCACATGAAAGCTTGCTGGGGGCATCTACATACACTGGTTCCTTCCCCATGATCGGGACAGGAGCAATTCGAAAGGGCTCGTGCATCATGAAGAAGACAGTCCTGCTGGTTTGCGCTTTCCTATTTATAGCGACCCAACTATTCGCCGCGCCGTTCGAGAATGTCACCAAGAGCTACAATCGGGTCACCTCGCGGGTCATGATCCGGTCGATTGCGGTCCCCACGCTGGCAAATCTCGACTACGCCGTATATACCGCAAACCCGATCCGCTTCGACCACCAGGCGGTGTCACCCAAGAAGCCGGCTAAGAAAATCGGCCTTGCCAACCTCACGTTCGGCGGCGCGCTCGTATCGCCCTGCGTTACCCTTTCGCAAACCCCGCTTTCGGCTGCCGAAAAAGATATGCCGCTTGCATGGGACCCGCTGCAAAACAAACTGTGGGAAATCACCAAGTCCGACGAAATCTCCAAGATCGGCGTAAAAATAATCGGGGAAAAATGGGCGGATCCGTCCGTCTTCATGGCATACCAGGAAATCGCGGCCGCGTATCTCCACGGCCAGGGAGATACCACGCAGGTGTGGGTGAAAATCGAGTTCAAGCCGTGGGTGAAATTCCTCGACCCCGCAATTCCCGACGAGGCAAAAGACGGATTCCATGTTGTCTACGGCCGCCTCAACACCGACGGCCTGGACAAGGCGCTCAGGCAGAAGGCGTTCGACTGGGTCCGCAACGACTACGCAAAAACGCTCCTGACAAAAGACCAGGTTGTCGACTGGGCAAACCTCTTAGCCTCCTACTGGTATCCCAAGCTCAACACCGATGTCGTTGACATGACCGGACAAACGCAATGGCCCACGCCCGATGCGGACAAAGGCGCAATCAGGGAGCTCAAGGGGTTCGTGGTGAAAAATCCGCTTGTAGTCATCCGCGGCAACCCGTACGGGACCATCCTGTACAACGCCTTCATTGTTGATTTTCCAAACGAGAAACCGCAGCAGGCGGTCCAGCCGGCGCCGCAGCAGGCAGCCTCCGGACCTGTTACGCTTGACGCATCAATATCCGCCAATTTCAAGGAGAACAACACGCGGTTCGAAACAGAGATAAAGACATTCGGCGATTATGCTGCCTGGGCAAAAAAAGACGAGCCGTTCCGCCTGTCTGCAGCATCCTTTATCAAAGCTTTGCCGGAAAAGCAGATGGGATTCAAGGGAAAAGACAACTGGCTGTTCTTCCGCGGCGAGGTTGCCTACCTGAATTGCGGCGACATGGCATTCCAGGCGGCCGATAAGAACCCGATCCCCCATCTTGTTGAATTCGGAAAGTTCCTTAAGAGCAAGAATATTTCCCTCATCTTCGTGCCAGTGCCGAACAAGTCCGATATTTATTTCGACAGGTTGCCGGCCGACAACACGCCTAAGGACCCCTATGAAATCGTCAATCCCTATGCCCGGAAATTCCTTCGCGACCTGCAGAACACGGGGATTGAGGTCATCGACCTTCTCCCCCCGTTTCTCGCGGCCAAGAAGGAAGACGCGAAAAACAAAGAGGCAGTATATCAGCGCCACGATACGCATTGGACCGACCGCGGGCTTGAGATCGCGGCTCAGCTCATTGCTGATCGCATCAAGCAATACGCCTGGTACCCAGACGTCGCGAAATCGGCGGTCAAATATTCGGTCAAGGACACAATGTTCATGCGCCAGGGCGATCTCGTTGACAAATTGGCAGAAATTGACAAAACCGCATTCCCGGCCGTTGAAATTGCCGCAAAGCAGGTGCACAATCCCGACGGATCGCTTTACAAAGGCGCCAATCCAGATTCTCCCGTCATGCTGATCGGCGACAGCTTCACCGGCGTGTTCGAGCTTGTGGACTGCAAAGCAGCGGGGGTGGGCGCTCATGTTTCGGCGCTTACCGGCGTTCCGCTCGACATCGTCACGAGCTGGGGCGGCGGCCCGCTCGTGCGCGACAAGTTTTACCGGGCGAGAAAAAACGTACTCGATAAAAAACGGGTGATTATTTACATGATGGTAGCACGCGACCTGTTCAATTACAGCCAGTTGTGGCAGCCCATGGAAACGAAATAATAAGTTGACGGTTGTCGGTTGTCCGTTAACGGTTAAATTTTCGAATTCAATTGTACTTTGTTGACATTTTACCTTTAACCTTACAGGAGTATCTCATGCAGAAACGATTGTTTTACATTGTCGGATGCGCTCTTGTTTCCTTTTCCGTTCTCGTTTCCGCCCAGGAAGCGCCGGTCGGATCCGCCGTGTCCCCATCCAAAGACGAGCAGAAGGCGCTCGACGGTCTCAAGGGGAAAATCAGCGGCAAAATCGTATGGTCAACGTCGCGAGTGAATTCGAAGCACGATATCTGGATCATGAACGCGGACGGTACAGACCCGAAAGCGGTCACAAACACTCCGGCCAACGTTGACTGGTTTCCGCGCTTCTCACCTGACGGCGCAACAATTCTTTTCTGCCGCAGCAAATCGGGTTGGGTGCCGGAAAACGACGCCGAGATAAATGACAAATGGGATTTGTGGACCGTCAAGCCCGACGGCACCGGCGAGAAAAAGGTTGCCGAGAACGCAGTTTGGGGCACATGGCGGCCTACGGGAGACTCCATTGTTTTCGCCCGCGCAGGAAAAGTGTTTATCAAATGCGTGGCCACAAACGAGGAAAAGGAAATATTTGACGCCGAAAAACAGTTCAAGAAAAGCACGTGGGCGCAGGAGCCCGAGATGTCGTCCAACGGCAAGTTCCTTGCCATCACTTTGCGCGGCACATCGCGCCAGACCGGTATCTGGAGTTTTGATAAAAAGGAATGGTACACCACTGGTGCGGGGTGCGAAATCACCTGGTTTCCGAGTAACAAATCCGTCCTGCGCATGAACGAGGGCCAGGGCAACGGCAGCACAGAAATCCTTAAATTCGATGTTGACGACAACGGAAAACCGCTTGCCATCCCCGCGGGCATGTCCATCGATAACAAGTTTAGGTTCATGGACCTCCCGGGCCGGCGCTCGCACGAGTATTTCCCGCAGGTGAGCCAAGACGGCCAATGGCTGGTCTGGTGCGCTACTATTTACGGGCAGGAGCACGACATTTACGATTACGAAGTGTATGTATGGAAAATCGGCACCCCGCAAAAGGACGCGGTTCGCCTGACGTTCAACACCGGCAACGACAGGTGGCCGGATATTTTCCTCGCGAAATAAACCTAGATTTTCATGATTGATTTTTAAAGGGGTCCGCCATGGCGGACCCTATTTTTATTCCTAGTGCTTCGGAGTTTTTTGTGGGTCCTGCCAGGGTATTGCCCCTCCAGGACCTTGTGATGCGGAATAAACCCGGGCAAATATCACCTGACTAGATTCGAAAATTAATACCTGGAATAGCTTTATGATAATTTGCCGAATTTGGCTCCCGGGCCGCTTGCACAAGTTCCTTTCGGGACAACACCCTGCCACCCACATAAAACTCTCATGACCGGTATTTCTGAAGACATGAAAGACTCCCCTTTTAAAAAACCTTCCTTCTGGTGCTTTACCACCTATTTCACTGAAGGCTTTCCCTTTGGCATCGTGCGCATGATGTCGTCTGTTTTTTTTACCGACATCGGAATGAAAGAACGGTATCTCGGGTACCTCAATTTCCTGGGAATACCGTGGAACCTCAAGTTCCTGTGGGCGCCGCTCATCGACATTTTCGGAAGCAAACGCACGTGGATGACCACAGTGCAGATCATCGTTACTGTTCTCACCGCGGCCGTGGCCGTTATCTGTTTTTCCGCAAGCCATAGCCAGGTTCCGGCACTTTCCAATTCACTGCTCGTGTTCCTGTTCATTGTGCTCGCATTTGTCGCTGCCACCAACGACGTCATCATCGACGGCTATTACATGGAAGGCCTTACCGACCCCAAGGAACAGGCCGCCTATACCGGTTACCGCGTGTTCGCCTATCGCCTCGCGCTTGTCATTGCCAAATTCGGCATCATCTACACCGTGGGGACCCTTGCGAAGAAAATAACGGCCGGCGATATGTATTCGGCATGGGGTTACGGTTTTGGCGCTGCTTCCGTAACCATGGGACTGTTCTCCCTGTACCATCTTCTGGCCCTGCCGAAATTCGACACAGCGCAAAAAACCCCCGCCACAGTCAAAAGCGTTTTAGATAATTTTTTGACCTCTTTCGCGGCCTATCTTGAAGTGTCGAAAAAACGCTCGGCCGCGGCGCTCTTGAGCGGGATCATAGTTGCGTCAGTCTCTTTTATTGTTCTTAATGTTACCATACACGAACCTGTCCAGTCGCTCGCCTATGCTCTTATCGCCCTTCTTGTCGTTCTGCTGGCGCAGGCAAAACCGGCAATCGCGCTCAGCCTGGTTTTTATTATTTTCTACAAAATCGGCGATGAGATAATTTTTTCCATGGGGACTCCGTTTCTCAAACGGTATCTGCTGGTTTCCAACATCCAACTTGCCTGGATGAGCGGGCTCCTCGGACTTTTCGGCTCTATTGTGGGAACAACCGTCGGGGGCTTGTGGATAAAAAAAACCGGGCTAAAAAAAGCCATCTGGCCACTCACGCTGCTCATGAACCTCAACATCTGGGCGTATATCTGGCTTGCCTGGCAGCATCCGCTCGCGACAACGGCTTCGGGCCTGATGACAATCGGATCAGTATATTGTTACGAGCAGCTCGCCGCGGGCCTGGGAAACGCGGTGCTTATTGTTTACATCCTGCAAACGTGCAAAAAAGAGTTCAAGGCGGGTCATTACGCGATAGGGTCTGCGTTCATGTCGGTATTTTCAACCGTGTTCGGCGGCTTCGGCGGGATCATAGTCGAGCGAATGGGTTATCTCAGCCTGTTCCTCATCGGCTTCCTTGCCACCATTCCGGCCATGGCGCTGCTTTTTTTCGTAAGGATAAAAGAAGAAACAAAGTAGAAAATATCCTACTTCGTAAAGAGCACACCGAACTTTCTCACGCTCTGCATGAAATTCCCCCACGATCTGAACGATCGCAGTACCATCATCCATAGATATTTCGGCCTGCGGTAGTATCTGCGGTAAAACGTCGAAAGGTAGCGGTTGATCACGTCGTTTGACAGATTTGGAAGCGAAACCGCGGAATGATGAACGCTGTCGTGCTTGTCCCATTCTTCGGTGAGAAGGCAGTTGTTGTCCTTGAGCAGTTTGTAGTAATCGGTGCCGGGCAGGGGCGTCGGCGCCGACACCTGCGTGAACTCGGCGTTCAGCTCAAACGCAAACTGCATGGATTCCTCCATGGTCTCTCTGGTGTCCCAGTAGAACCCGAGCATGATGCAGTTGAGCACGTCAATGCCGTGCCGCTTGGCAATGGCGACACCGCGCCTGATTTCGTCCTTGGTGGTTTTCTTGCGCATATGCCTGAGAACTTCCTCGTTGCCCGATTCCACGCCGTACAGCACCATGCGGCACCCCGACTTTTTGAGCCAGTAGGCCATTTCCTCGGTCATAAGCTGGGCGCGCGCCTGCACCGAATAGACCACCTTCACGCCGCGCTCGATCATGAGCTTGCAGATGTCAATAACGCGCTGGCGGTCTATGTTGAAGGTGTCGTCGTCGATGCGGATTTCCTTTACGCCCCGGTCATTCACCAGGTATTCGATCTCGCGCACCACCCGCTCCGGCGACATGGTACGGTGCTTGTGGCCGTAAATCGTTTGAGGATAAGAGCAGAAAATGCAGTTGAATGGACAGCCGCGCGAAGTGATCATGGTGGCGGCGGGAAAAGCCACGAAAACACTTTCGTAGAATTTGCCCAGATCGAGAAGGTCGTACGCGGGAATGGGCAGCGCGTCGAGGTCTTCGATGGCGGCAGTATCTTCGTTGACCCGCACGACGCCGGAAGGGTCCTTCCAGGTGAGCCCCTTTACCCCCGAAAAAACTTTCCCGTTTTTGAGCGCGTCAAGAAGTTGTCCCACCGTATAGTCCCATTCCTTGCGCAGGATATAATCGACACACGCGCGCTTGATTTCGTTTTCATGGAGCGCTGTGACAAACGGCCCCACCCAGATCACGGCAATGCCGCTGTCTTTTGCGTGCCTGCTCACCTCCCATGTCACGGGCGCGTTTATGTGCTCAAGCATGATGACAAGCGCATCCGGCCTTCGGTGCGTTATTTCCCTTTTTGTCATGGCGAGATCGAGCCGCTGCGTAGGGCAATGAAGGTATTCAACGGTATGGCCGGCGTTGCGGAGAACCGCGGCGCAGGAAAGGTTTTGATAGCTGTACACCTGCTCCCCTGTCTCGTTAAGGCATGGGTGGCGCCTTCCCGCTTTCGAAACCTTCGAATTTACGGTCCAGTCAAGGGTGGGCGGTGGCTCGACAAAGAGGACTTTTGCCATTGTTTATCCCGGGTGATGGTTAATTGACGATCACCCAGACGTGGCCGCGCCTCATCTTCCAGTGGCCCGGGATCCATTCATAACGGTGCTGCCACGGTCTCCACTGGTAATGGCCCGGCACCCAGATTGCCGAAGCGTGCGGTTGAGGAGGCACCACAAAAACCGGAGGAGGGGGCGGCGGTATGGTCGCAATGCAATTGACAGACAGCAATGCCGTGCCGACAAATAATAATGCGACTATTTTACGCATAGGGCCTCCAATAAAAACCTTAATCCATTTCTTCCTTTTTAATCACTTAAAAAATACATCATCACTCACATTTTTTCAATCATAAGGATTACGTAGCAGGATATGAAAAGTAATATTATTGATAACCGCAGCGTATTCTTTTCCTTGGATAAATATAAATATAAATTTTTTATTACCTTGCATATTATGGCGTTACATGTCTTCAATAATACTTAACATGAAGTGCTTGCCGAGACAATTCTATTATTTCGTTGTGGTATTTTGCGCCGTTCATTTTATTAATGCTTCAGAGATTCGAGAAAAACCGGATCTAGTGCTCCCTCGCCCTCCGGCTGATTCTTTTTTCATCATTGCCGGCGAACCCGACGATCCTGTCCTTAGCCCCCCACGTTCCATGGTTTTCAACGAATGCGCGTATTGTGAATCAGGAAGGGCCGAGTGGCATTACGATATCAACTCGCTTAAACACATGGCATACGAATGCGGGTTCGATTATGTGCTCGTGCGGTTCGACCGCATATACCGCTTCAAAGACATGGCCGTCAAGGCCGCGTATTTTTTCTCTGCGACACCACAGGCGCTCCGTTTTGATTCCGCCGTTGTCCGGTACGCATCCGGCGACGGGAACAGGGCGCTGTTTTTTCCCTGTACGTCATGCCATGCCGCAGAGGGCATTACGCCGGTGCTTCTTGACACGTCCTTTGCGGCAAAACTCGGCCTTATTGACAGGGCAGAGGCATTTTCAAGAAGTTTTTCCTCTGCCATGCTGGCAAAAGGACCCGGCGCAGGCCTTCGTATCGCTTTTTCATTCGGAATGGCCGACATGTCGTTCGTGATGGATGAGCAAAGCGGCCTTGCCCGGTACGAATTACCAGCAATGGTGCGCGGCCCGGACCCCGGCGGCGCTGCGTACAAACTGGCCTGGTATTTCAACCCGGCGCGCATTGCATCCGAAAGCAGGGAAATCGGTGCGGGCCCTGCCATTAAAAACGTATCGCTCTCCTATGACAATTTGCAGCAGCTTGTAGTCACTTTTACCGCAACGAGCCCAATTGGTTTGCGGGAAGCGCTTTTCAGGTCAAACGAATACAACGAGAGTATGTATTTCAAAGGCTCGAATCGCGAAGGTATAACCAAAACACTAAAAATAGATTCTTCTCATTCGAGCCTCGCGATCCGGGTGTATGATGTGCACGGCAACTCGGCAACGGTTTATTACAGCATTTTTGAAGAAAAACGCGAGCAGGGCAGGCAGGATCAGGTGCGAAGGAAACGCTTGGAAAAGGAGCGCATCTGGGCGGATAAAAATCCTGTCAACAAAATCATTTATACGCTGGGACAATTCGACGGCAATATAGGATGGTGGATAAATGCGTTTGCACAGGGCCTTATCGGGCAGGACATTGCCGCGGATTCTCTGCGCGACGTGCGCATGAAGGAGGCATTGAAGGCAGACACTGTGCACACAAGGAATTCTGCTGACACATCCGAGATAATCGGGGAATAAAAATAAATAATGATCCCTCAACTATTTTTTTTCAAATCAATTATTTTTACCTCATGTTCGACTACGATAAAAACCAGTTCCTCAAAGATATTTTCAACAAGACCGATATCGTGCGCAAGCCCATTTCAGGTATTGTTTCGGGCTATCACGAACTTCCCTACATCCTGATTGCGCCGGACGAAGCCAATGAATCGGCGTCCGTTGAAATCAACGGCAAGATAAACGTTTCGCCCAAATTCATCATAACGCCAAACATGCTGGGCGAAACGTTCGGCGACGTGTTTGATCCGGAGACGTTTGACAAGGAGCTACAAGGAAGGATGTTCTCGTTCACGTACACGAACAAAAAAAATGTTAAAATCGAAAGTGAGTACTTCAACGTCCAGAACTTCGACGAAAAGCCCGAAGAACACCTCAACAGGATAAACGACCAGCTCGGCAGCCAGGAAAACATCCGGACAGGACTCATCTTCGGCCCCAAATTCAAATATTACCCGGTGTCATTAGACAGGTTCATTAACGAAATCGTTGACAGGGAATTCAGGGTATAATTGGTGTGACATGGAGGAATGCCCTGAAAAATCTGGACGCAGGCATATTCCGCAGCGTATCTTAATGCCTTACTAGGATGAATCCAGGAATAACCTAAGGCCGTTGAGAAAAGAAAGCTTTCAAACGACATCATTTTCTCCGATTTAAATAAGTTCGCAAAGAATTTTATTTCATAAAGATTTGTTTCCTTTTTATCTTTTTTGGTTTAAATATATAGACCATATATTTATATATCTTCTAAAAGATAGAATTGATGGGGAATCTTTTGGAAAATATAATATCCGCAGCATTATTATCTCTTGTACTACTTTACTCACCTTGTAAATCAGATGATAATATTTCTAAAGATAACCCAAAACCGGAATGCCAAAGGGTTGTTCAGGTTTATGCGCCGTATTTTTCATTTGGTTTGTTGGATTTTAATATTTCAAGCATACCGGACAAAATTAGAACTGCACAGGCTTATACCGGCGTTGGTGAAAGAATACTTGACAAAAACATATCTTACTTTAATACGTTTGTTGGTGCAGGAATCGGAGTTGGTTTTTTTGACAGAATAAGGTTTGATGCGGAGTATATCTATGCAAGCGCAGGAAGCGGCAACAGGCACACTTTTTCTGAAAAAGATTTTCAACCGCGTGATGAATATGTAGGTTACGTTGTTAATAATGATATGGTTTCATTATCTTTTAGCGTGAAAACTTATTACGAAATTTATCTTAAAGGCACTTATGGAATAAATTTGGGGGAAATTATTTCAGGTTCTGATGCGTTCGCTAAATTTACTTCCCAATATTATGAAAAACTTCCAAATGAAGCAGGTGGCACTATTTCATTCAAACCCGTTAGATTAGCTGTAGGTAAAAAGGAACCTTCACATTGGGATTTTTCATGTGATTTGGGATATATGCATTCAATTGAAAAGAAAGATGGAATGTACTCATATAGAATTTTTACGGATTTCTCGTTTGGATTTATTCCGACAGACGGTTTTAGATTTTTTAAAGACATATTCTAAACTGATCCTGATAGGTAATTCTATTTTTCGCGGGCCTTCAGGCACATTCCGGAATTCTCTTTACAACCGCACTCATGCCCCGGTTTGCCTCTGCGCTATCCCTCTTTCCGGCGTCCTTCAACAATTGAGAATATAAGGTTTCCTGGTGTTTTTGTCAACTTAAGCCAAGCTTGCGCCGGTGCTTTGGGGCATGCGGGGTGAAATCGGTAAGTTTGCACATGATGGAAGGAATTGCCTTAAAAAATCTGGATGCAGGCATATTCCACAGCGTATCTTAATGCCTTGCGAGTTAGGAAGCTTAAAACAAGGCGAGCATTTCAAATACCTGCCGTATGCATTCACCGAACAGGGCGTTTCCATGCCGTCTGCAGTTCTCGGCTCGCCTAAAGCCGTTGATATCAGCATCAGGATAATGCGAGCTTTTGTAAGGTTGAGGATGATACTGGCGACAAACGACGCGCTGCGGTACGCCATAGAAGGACTGGAACGACGGGCCAACAAAAGCAAACGCGATATTCGGCTTGCCATCAAAGCCATTCAGTCGATTGTTTTTTATCTACGGTTTTTTAATGCTGAAATAACAATCCGAGGTATCCGTGTAAGTTTCAGTCTTGTAGTCCGTGATAGTAATCAGGCATGAATCGCTGACGCTGTAGACCTGGCCTCCTCCAAACGTCGTGAAGGAATCGGGAACGGTAAAGATTACAGCATTGACCGTGGAATCTCCGGCAACTCCGGCAGCAGAGTCTCCCGGCAGCGTTGGAGCTATTACGAAAAATGGCGGCGGCCACGAACTCTTCCCTTCAATGTCGACAAAAATCAGCGTCTCCACCGGACGCCGGGACCTTACTTTCACCGTGCACTGGTCGCCGACATGAAACACCTCACCGCCATTCGGAGAGATAATCTGGAAAACCGGATCAAATGCATCAAGAGGTGGGAGCGGTGGGAAATGAGGGCAACCCGTACTCCCCGGAGCAGTAGGCGTTTTGTGGCAGCAGCAAAAAATGCTTATCAGAAAAACAACGGCCATAAGGAGGCGCCGCCCATTATACCGGCCCACGGCGCCCGCTACAAAAGCAAAGACATTATCTGACATTTATTTTCTCCAAAGCAAAGAGGTTAATACGCGATCGACATCAATGACCGACAAGCATGCGCCTCATGACTCCGTCCCGGTCCACAACATAATAAACTCCCGGGGTGAGTTTTGGCACTGCGGTGGAAATTGACTCAATGCGGCGGCCTCTGATATCAACCATATAACTACCCTGCGACGGAACGCCGCGATACTCCAGACGATTCCCGTGCAACGGTACAATGGTGTTCGTAACAGGGTTGATCCAAACAGCCGGAAAGGACAGGAGAGTACCCCTGCCCACCGGGGTATTAGGCTTGAGAATCCTGTACCAGGTGTTTGTGGGATAGTGAATAAGAAATATGGAGCCCGAGTCCGACATATCACTATCAGGAGGCGTTTGCGCATTTGGAAGTGCATTTCCATCACCTACGATGTAGTTAGTGTCGTTAGTGTAACACCAGCCTTTGAAATCTGACCAGAAATTACTAGAAAGAGAATTTTCACCCATAGAATCATTAGTACTAGTACAAAATAAAAATTTTCGGGGCGCCCAGTTTATACTGACCGCCTTGGTCTGCAGCATGCTTAGCCAACCCATCGGAGTTGCAGTCTTTTCCTGAAAAGGGAGCAGCGCGAATGATTTATGCCGCAGCAGACAGAATTCATCCGCTATACAGCCGCACCATTGCTCATATCCCGGATTATAGCAGCAGAGGCGGCCGTCGTGCGACATCGTACACTTGCAGCCTATTGCCGGATTGCTGGTGGGCACCCAGAAATCGGCGGTGGTGGCCACACCGCTGGCGGGAAGGGTAACAAATTTCGGACCGTCATACCCAGCAGAGTTTATTCTGGTAAAAAAATGATTGTAGGCGCACCCCATCGAAAACGAGATAGCCCCGCCGGCGTTGAGGATTTCATGGTCAGTGCCGAACGTGGGAATGGCATTTGCTGAAAAGGTGACGGGGATTGCATGTACATCACTGTCGGAAAATCTATAGACAATTTCCATACTGCCGCTGGGAGCATGCCACCAAAAGGTGCAACAGCCCTCGCTTCCACTGGAGGTTACCGGTACTTTGGTCTTGAACTGGCCGTCAATGCGGATAAGTTGGGGCCCGCCCGAGTTGAAAAGCACCCATTGTCCATCTTCGGTTATCTGGGTGCTGTTAACACCCATGCCCGCGGTGTTTGGAATAAGCGTTGCAGTGACCGTGCCTAATGGAGCAGTGTAAAGTCCGGTCCCATACGTCAAACCGGTGACAACCGTCCCTTTGACGGGAAGAGTGACCCCGGGGGAATCCGGATATTTTAGAATAGCCGTTTTGTGGACAAACGGTGTACATGGAACATAAGCCGCCGAAGCCGTGGCGACGCACACTAGAAAAACTACCGTTAACCCATACATGCAAATCCGTTTCATAATTGATCCCCCTTTTTTTGCATTATCTAAACGTTTTATGCCCTGACAGGTAATTCTATTTTCGCGGGTCTTCAGGCACATTCCGGAATTCTCTTTACAACCGCACTCATGCCCCGGTTTGCCTCTGCGCTATCCCTCTTTCCGGCGTCCTTCTACAATTGAGAATATAAGGTTTCCTGGGGTTTTTGTCAACTTAAACCAAGCTTGCGCCGGTACTTTGGGGCTTTAGGGGTGAAATCGGTAAGTTTGCACATGATGGAAGGAATTGCCTTAAAAAATCTGGACGCAGGCATATTCCGCAGCGTATCTTAGTGTAAAATGTGGCTTTTCGGATTCTACAGATTATACGTCTCCCTCTGCGCCGGAATCGCCTTCTGGCTTTTTTGCATACATTCAATCTGGCTTTCGCTGGCGGTTCTTGTCGCGTTCAGGGCTTTTTGGTTCGGAGTGGAAAAATTCATCGAGCGGATACTGATTGGCAGGGACTTTAATCAGCACATTTATTCTTTCAAGCAGGAGCTGGGCCCTTACGGTATCAGGCTCGCAAACAGGGCGGAACAGGATTGGCACATAAAAAAAAGCCTTGCCGAGGTCTTTGTTTCAAGCCCGGCAAGGCTATCGAAAAATGTTGAGCAGCTTGCGCTGATGGACACTCTTTTCAAGGCAGGCATGAGCCCGGCGGGCGATGACTTCCTCCTGCACGACTGCAAGCTTAAATACGGGAAATACAGGCTTTCTCGTATCGAAAAGGCAGAACATCCCTCACCGTGATCCGAAATCCTCCGCCATTTTGTATGAAGTGTCTGCGTACGTGATTTTTGTTTTGGCAATAAGGCTGTCAACGAAATGTTTCACCACGTCATTCTGGTTCTTCAGCTTGATGGTGTTTTTAATCTGGTCTTTTACCTGCTCAAACGCCGGGGGCGGGAGCGCCTCCTCCCCTGTTTTCTTGAAAATATGGAACCCGACGTCGGTTTCGAAAACGTCGCTCACCTCGTCCTGTTTGAGCGACATTGCCACCATGTCGAATTCCCTTTTAAAGTCGCCCTTTTTAAACCATCCGATGTCCCCGCCCGACTTTGCGGTAAGCCCGTCTTCGGAGTATTTCCTGGCTTCTGCCGCGAAATCCTTGCCCGCCTTAACTTCCGCAAGGACTTTTTGGGCCTTCTCGACAATAAGTTTCTTTTTGTCCGCCGCCATATCTTTCTTGGCCATAAACATTATCTGGCTTACCCTATATTGTTTTTCCGCCGTGAGCTTGGCCATGTTGTTTTCGTAATACGCCTTGCATGCCGCGGCGGAAACCGTGTCAGCACGCTTTAACAGGGTCTTGATCAGCGAATCCACCATCAGCCCTTCTTTGGCCTGCTGCCACATGTCCCTGCGGGTCTGCCCCATTTTGGCGAGCTCGCGGTCGAGGCTGGCGGAATCCGGGAAGCGTTTTTTAATGTCGTCTATCATCTTCACCGCCGAGATTGAGTCGAACCCTATTGCGCGCTTCCTGGCCTCTTGGAGCATCACCTCGGTGGCAACGAGCTGTTTCGCCACGCTCTTCTTGAACATCGCGGGGAGACCCTCGAGCGCCTGCTGCGGGGACGAGCGCATCATTTCCTGTTTGTATATTTCCATGACACGGTCGATATTGTCTTTTTTTATCCAGGTGTCATTAACGCGTATCACGCCGTCTTTGGGGACGTTTTCCTTTGCACAGCAGACCATGAGCATGAGAATGACCATCAGGCACTTCTTCATATAAAAACCTTTCGGGGTTGAAATTGATAAGATGGAAAAAGAAATGAAGAAAAAATATATATCATTTGCGGGGAGATTGGGCAGATTAATTATCGGTGTGCCGCAAAACGTGCCGTTCCCGCGCGCCGGTTGCCGCGGGGGCCGCCCTTTCAAATCACATCGGCCTCATCTATCCAATTCTTCCGTTTGGCGACGCGCAGAAACGCCTCGACCACGTCCGGGTCGAACTCCACGTTGCTGCCGTTCTTGAGCCGCTTGACGGCCTCTTTCTTTCCAAGACTGTTTCTGTAAGGGCGGTTGGACGTCATGGCTTCAAAAGCGTCCGCAACACGGATGATGCGGGCGCCAAAGGGGATCATTTCTCCTTTGAGGCCTTCTGGATAACCGCTGCCGTCGAAATTCTCGTGGTGAAACAGGATGAGTTTGTAAAGGTCCTGGAGAAACGGCACGTCCTTGACGATGTTCGCGCCGAGCGACGAGTGGGTCTTCATGATGCCGTTGAATTCCTCGTAGGTAAGCGACCCTGTTTTGTTGAGGATATACCCGGGGATGCCGATTTTTCCGATGTCGTGGAGGAGCCCGGCGTCGCGGATGCTGCTTTTTTTCTTGTTGTCAACGCCCAGCTCGTTTGAAATTTCCTCGGCGATGTTCATCACGTTTTCCGAATGGCCGTGGGTGTAGGTGTCTTTTGCGTCAACGGCGATCGCGAGCGCTTTGATCGTCCGGATGTAGTTCTCCTTCATGTCGTTGTAGAGTTTTGAATTAGTGAGCGCGATGCGGGTCTGGCTCACGATGCTCGATAAAAGCGTAAGCTGCTCGTGCTTGTCCTGGAGGTCTTTCATGGCGCCGAAATACAGTCCGCCGTAGTCGAAGGCCTCGCCCACGATGGGCACCGAGTATTTGAATACCAGCGGCATGACGATGTTCGGTGCAAACTCCATGGGAGGCATGAGCTGGCGGTAGACAACGCGTTTCTGCTGAACCCTGCTGTGTGTGGCGCGGTTGTATTCCACGATCACTTCGGCGCAAATTTTCTCGATGTCGGGCTGGCCCAGGACTCCCCGCGTCCAGTAGAGCAGTTCGTGCGTGCGTTTCTGCACGATCAGAAACGCAATGACGTCGATGGGAAAATGTTTCTGCACCGTGGAAAAAAGGCTCCGGATAACATCGGTTTCATCAACAAGCCCCATCAGTTGTTCAGAATAAGTGCTGATGAGGGAAAGTTCGTCGAGTTTCTGCCGGATGGAAGACAGCAGGTTGGCGTTGTTGATGGCGATGCTCGCCTGGGCCACGAGCATGTTGATGATGTTGAGCTCGACCATGGAAAACTTTTCCTGGTTTTTTCCGCGGTTGAGGTTGATGACGCCGATGACCTCCTCGGACACCTTGAGCGGGACGCTGAGCGAAGAACCGATGTCCTGGCGGTTGAGCTGCACGTTGAGCTCGGGCAGTTTTTCGGTGTCGGACAGCAGAAGGGAGCGTCCGTTGCTGAGCACCCATTTCGAAATCGCCCACTCATCGGTTTTGTCAATTGACGAGCGGACCTGGGACAGCTGGATGCCCTTTTGCCGCACGATAACGAGCTCGTTGGTGTCCCTGTACACGAGCTGGATGGAGCCGCTTTCGGCCTTCGACACCGTGAGGCAATAATGGAACGTGACATCCAGCAGGTCTTCAATGTCGTGGGTGCTGGTGAGTTTCTGGGTTATTTCGTGAAGTGAAACGAGCTGGGTAAGCAGCGTGTTCTCGCGCACCAGTTTGGTGGTCTGCAGCGCGCGCGCCACTTTCTGCTGGAGCACGTCGAGCTCAAACGGCTTCACGATATAGTCGAAAGCGCCGCTCTGGATCGCTTCGATGGCGGTATTGATGTCGGGGTGCGCCGTTGTCACGATGACGGGAACACTCGTGCCGTTTTTTCTTGTCTTGTTGAGAAACTGGATGCCGTCCATCACGGGCATGTAGATGTCGAGGATCACCAGATGGGGACGCAACTCGTCGAAAAGCTCAACGGCTTGGAGCCCGTTGAAAGCGAGCACGGTTTTATATCCGAGTCCGGAAAGAAATTTCGACAGCGCGTTGCAGAGCGCCTGGTCGTCGTCGACAATGAGAATAAGATATTCTTCATTGCTGTTCATGGCAAGGCGAGCTTCTTCCCGGATTTTTTACTTTGAAACAGTTGTTTGCAGGGTCAAGGCGAAATTCCCTGCAGACAACGGACAGTCGATTGTTCTAGTATACTATAATCAGTGCCGATATGTCACACTTAATTGGTATGTCGGGGCAAGCTCGTGGGTAAGATAGGCGAAATCAAAGGCAAGCTTCTTTTTGAGCATGGCGATGCCGCATCCGAAGGTCCAGGCGTTCGCCATACTGTGCCCCACGCGCACTGAAAAAACGTCCATGATCCTGTATTCAAAACCCAGACTGCCGCTCATTAAAAATGCCACAGGGTCGGTTTTAAGCGAGGCAATGCCGGGCGTATCGGTTGGAATATTAAGGTTCTGCTGGTTCGCCGTTGCCGTGTCCCCTGCCCCGAACAATGACGATAAATCAACCGCGTTCGAACCTTCATTCGAGAACAAGTCCGGTGTTTTATAGTGGACGGAAAGGTGGCCGTAGATATACGGTATTTCGGTTTGCCAGCCCATGCCGAACCTGAGATGCGGATAAGCAAGTTCCGAATACGTTGAGCTCCAACGCGTGTAATTTGACGTGACGTTGTCGCAGGCAAGCGCCAGCCTTAGCCCTGGCCTGGGGAAATCAACGACAAGCCCTGCGTCAAATCCCATTCCATATCCACGGTATAAATCAAAGGGAAGGCGGTGCCTCTGTGCATTAAGGCCGAGCCCCACTCCAAACTGGATCCGGGGGTTGAGAACGAATTTATATCCATACCCAGCGTGAAAAAGAATAACGGACTCTGCCGAATATTGAAGTCTCGAAGGATCATAGATGGGCTGTCCGTCGTTGCCGATTTCCAGGTTGTCGGTGCCCGGTATTCCTGGGTTATAAAGATAGCTGAGCGACAGGCTGAATCCTGATTTGCGGTCAATGGCCCCGGCATATGAAAGCACGGATGCGCTGAAGGTGTTCTGGTAGAAAGAAGCATAGGAAAGCGTCAATTCATTTGTTGAATCTAGCCCGAGGACCGCCGGGTTGGCCTGGGGAGAACCGCTTTTTTCAAAAATGATGTCCGAGCCGCCTTCGGCTGCGGAACGGGGCAGATAAAACAATTCCCTTGTATTGTCGGAGTAGTAATTCTTTGCGGCCGAAAATAAACTGAAAACAAAAAAAATAACAAGGAGAGCACTGAGGGAAAAGAGACGGTTATATTTCATAACATATCTACGGATGAGCAATAAATAATATTTTAGGCAAACAATGAAAAGCGGATGCTTCCAGCCCCGCACTTTCTTAAAATACCTCGGGCTGTACGTAAAATAACTTATTTATCGGGCAGGATTGGCAAATAAAAACACATCCTCGAACGTAACCCCGTTAAGAATAAAAGAGTTAAAACCCTTGATTGGACGAAACGGGTCTTCTATTTTTATAGATGTTGGGCGTATGGCTCAGCTGGTTAAAGCGCTGCGTTCACATCGCAGAGATCCCTGGTTCGAATCCAGGTGCGCCCATTTTTCCTTCCTGGTAGCGGTAAACAGCGCAATTCCTGCCATTAATCTCTTTGGCAGATTTAGTCAGAGTTCTATGAGAAGTTTTGCTTTTTCCCTTTCCGCCATCCTTGCCGCAGGCATTTTTCTCAACGCCGCAAGCAGCCCGAACGTTTCATGCGTCAGCCTGGAATCACCGCGCGCCGGCACGGTGGTGTCTGCCCCCCTGTGCACGGTGGCGGTGAATGCGTGCGATCAGGTCGCCTCAATCAACTTTGTCGCGCGCTATACCCTGCCGAGGCAAAACCGCGACACCACACTGCTGCTCGGCCATATCAAGCACCCCCCCTTCAAACTTGTCTGGAACACCGACTCAGTCCCCAACCAGCTTTACAAAGGCATGGCACTCATCACCGAAGCCACCCTTAAAAACGGCGAGTATCTCTCCTCCCGGCAGGGCGGCATTTTCATAACCAACAAGCACGTTTCCTTCCCCGTGGCGGCGGTTCCGTTTTCCCGGAAAAACGGGATCATGCTTTTTACCAAAACCGTTTTCAGAGGGCGTATGCCCCTCACCGTATTCGTTTCGGCGTCACTCACCAGGGACGGCATCAGGTTTTTTACCAGGGCCGAGGCGCCCGTCAATTTCAGCGGCGTGTCAAAGGACAAGCTTGCCGCCATGGGGGTCGAGGTCTGCATCGATCCGTCCAACACGCGGAAACCGTATCCGCCGCCGCAGGCATTCACCCTCGTTGTCCCGCTTGACGGCGCGCCGTTCCGCATCCTCTACCGGCCCGTTTTCTCTTCGGATGGTTCCTTTACAATTGCAACAGACAGGGAGCCCTGCGGATGCACCTGTGAAACCGTCAAAGAAGACGGAAAAGGGTTCAATATCGCGATCACCGTGCCCGGCGCGCTCTTTGGCGCCGCCATCCCTGATTCTTTCGGATGCAACGCAATTGTGCGGGTGCCCGACGATAACGGCCAGATCGTGAGCATGTCGTGGATTGACGCGCAGGAATCCGATATGTTAAGTCCGTTTGCGTGGGGCACCATCGCACCTCGTCCGAAGCCGTTGCTCGGCTCCCTCTGGATGGTCTGGCTCCTGTGCTTCGGGGCCGGCCTGATTCTCTCGCTTCTAGGCGGATGCTTGTATTTTTTTATCAAGAAGCGCTCGGTGTCATTCGAGCAGTTTGAGCAGACCGAAGAGGAAAAAAAGCTGTCGGACCAGGTGTACCAGTTCATCGACGAGGCCATCACCATAAAAGACCTCTCGCTCAACTGGGCGGCGGAGAAGCTCGGCATGCATCCGAAAAAAGTCGATGCGCTTATTAAAAAACACAAGGAGAAAAATTTCCGCGAATACATGATGGCGCTGCGTATCGAAATCGCCAAGGAACGGCTCCGTTCGTCCCATTCAAGCATCGCCTCAATCGCAGAGTCTTGCGGGTTTAAAAACGTGGGCGAAATGGAGAAATACTTCTCCAGGTTCTGCCGGAAAACGCCGCTCGACTACCGGAAGGAAAACCAGGTCTCCTAGCTAGGCATTCTGCTGCTTCCGCGCTTGCGTTCCCTTTTTTAAAGAGAAAAGGGCTTTCTGGATCTCGAGATCAAGTTGGTTCTTGTCGTAGGGTTTGGTAAACCATTTCCATATTTTCATTTCCTCAACGCTCTTCTCTTCGGCCGGATATCCGGACACGACGATCACGATGAGGGCCGGTTTTATGGCGCGTAGTTTTTTTATTGCCTGGTGAGGGTCGTCCCTGCCGAGCTTCCAATCCATGATCAGCACATCACATTCCTGCATGTGCCTGGTAAGTTCTTTCACGCCTTCTTCGACCGTTGACGCCTCACACACCGAATATTTGAACTCCTTCATGAAAAACCGCAGGATGGCCCTGATCTTGGGGTCATCGTCGAGGAGCAGTACCATGGCCGGCGTGCGGTTGAGCATGATCATCGTCGTGTCGTGTTCCACTTCCCCGCCTTCGCTTTCCGGGATCTCCATGCGAAACGTGGTACCTTTTTTATCAGTCCTTTCCACGACGATGCGGCCGTTGTGCAGCGAAACGATCCTCTGGACAAGCGCAAGCCCCAGCCCTGTGCCCTTGCCCGGTTTCTTGGTGGTAAAGAACGGGTCGAAAACCTTGTCGAGGACCTCATGCGGGATTCCCGTGCCGGTGTCGCTGAACCGGATCACCACGGTACCGGTCTTGCCGGTACTTCTTTCCGCGAAGCATTCGACGGTGATGGTGCCGCCTTCGGGCATCGCGTCCCGCGAATTGCCGACAAGGTTCTGGAATATCCGTTTGAAATATTCCGTGTCGCCCTCGATCCACAGCGGCTCATCGGGCACATTGAGGACCACCTCGAATTTCGGCCCGAGCTGCCCCCCGTACAGAGGCAGGGTATCTTCAAAAAAGCCCTGCAGGTGTATGTTTTTATAGTCGAGCGGCTTGTTGCGGCCCAGCGCCAGCAGTTCGGATATCAGAAGCTTTGCCTCCACCAGTGTCTCGGAAACCACTTCCATGCGTTTTTTTGTTTCAGTCTCGGCCGTGTCTTTCTGGACAAGCGTGGTGATGTCGCCCACGGTCTGCAGGATGTTGTTGAAATCGTGCGCCATGCCGCTCGCCAGCGTGCCCAGCGATTCCATTTTCTGGTACTGGTGCAGGCGGGTCACCATTTCCTCGCGCTGGGAAAGCGCCAGCTCCCGGTCGCTCACATCGGTCATGATGCCTTCGTAGATGAGCGGTTTTCCCTCCTCGGGGGCCGGCTGCAGGGTGCAGTCCACGAACTTGGTCTTGCCGTGGAAGTCCTTTATCTGGATGGTCCCTTTGAATTCCGCTTTATCAATCTTAAGCTGACCGGGCTGCGCCAGAAAATCCCGGATGCTCCTGCCGGGGACCACCTTGGCCGGCAGGCCGAGCAAAACAAAAGATGCGTTGTTTGACCACAAAAAATTGCCGCGATCGTCCAGGGTGAAAAGCATTTCGGGCAGGCGGTGCACAAGGCTCTGATAGCGCTGCTCCGAACTGATGACCTTGTTGATGGTGGTGAAGTTCTTGCGGGAGATGATACCCGCCACCAAGGCGACGACCAGCAGCAGCAGCACCCGGATTGCAAAATCGGAAACCCACGTGTCTGCCGGCCCTCCCTTGAACATGAACACATAGAGGTAATACACGCTGTAGCACACTGCCGACAGCACGCCGCTGAAAATGGAAAGGCTGAGCTTGTTGTGCAGTGCCGTGAAGATTATCGCAATGAAATACACGCTGAAGAGCGAACCGCGGAGAAGCGCTGACGGGGCGCCCATGATAGAATACGAAACCAGGACTGTTGTTATGACCATGACATCGAGCGCGACAAGAATGAAGGACGAATAGGTCCTTGCGCGCGTTGTGCTGTAGCGCGTTAGATAGAAGCCGCTGTAGCCGAGCATGGCAAGCACGGCACCCATTTGGATTGCAAATGCCTTTACCGAAACTTCGTCGAGGGAGTAGCTGTAAAAAGCCAGGAGTGAATACCCTATTGCAATTCCCAGCCTTATCCACGAACTCCACCTCTCGGACTCGATTTCGGCCATGAGGATGGTCTGCGTTTTTCCCAGAAAGTTCTTTTGTGTTTCTATGGTCATCTGGATGTTCACCTTTTGCAATTGCGATAGAATCGCAGAAACAGGTTTGTACAAAGTATTTTATCAACATTATACCACAACTTTAAAAAAAAAGAAAGCATTACGTTTTTATGCCGGTTAATGCCCTTGTCGTGAACCCCTGGGCAGCAGATTTCAAGCTGTATGACGAATGGATGCACCCGGTCGGGTTATACTGGCTTATTGCATTTCTCAGACATAACGGCGCTGATGTCAGCTATTATAATTGTCTTTCGGGGACAAACGATTCCGAATTAAAATCTAACGGCACGGGAAATTTTCCTTTCAGGTTATATCCCAAACCTGAGCTTTACAAAAGCATCTTGCGGCATTACAAACTCTACGGCCAACCTGAAGAATCCTTTAAAAAGTACCTTCTTTCACTACCTGAGCCTGACATCATATTTATTGGAAGTTCAATGACATACTGGGTTCTCGGGATAAAAGAAACAGTGCGGGTCATCAAACAGGTTTTTCCCCACGTTCCAATGGTAATCGGCGGGACATCCGCCATTCTCATACCCTCATTCCTGGCAGCTTCACTGCCCGACATTCATCTTTTTAAAGGCAGCCTGTTTGACCGGAAGGCGATTGTGGAATCAGGCATCCCCCTTTTTTCATCAATGAAAGCGCTTCGACGCGAAGCCTCAATGCTCCCTGCTTTCGAATTGTTGACAGCCGCAAACCACGGACCGGCCGTTTCGTCGAGGGGCTGTCCACTCCGATGTTCCTATTGCGCGTCGCGGTTTCTCCACAACCGCTACGAAGCGCGGCCAGCGTCCCTGGTCGCGGAGGAACTCGGTTTTTTACAGTCGCGTTTCGGCGTAAAAAACTTCGCGTGGTACGATGACGCGCTTTTATACAGGCCCCGCCGGCATTTTGTCCCCCTTATGCGGGCCATGTCGCAGGCCGGAATCAACGCATCATTCCATGCGCCGAACGGACTTCATGTGCGGTGGCTGACCCGGGAGGTGCTGGACACCATGCGCTCGGGCGGTTTCAAGACCCTCCGCTTCGGGTACGAAAGCGGCAGCAAGGCGTTCATCCGCGATACGGGCGGCAAAGTTTGCAAAGAAGAACTTGAAAAGAAAACCGGGCTCGCGCTCGGGGCCGGGTTTTGCGGCGGGGACATGGGCGTGTATGTGATGGCCGGGCTGGCGGGGCAGTCGCCGCGCGATGTCGCGGAGGAGATAAAGTTCGTGGCCTCCCTTTCCGTAAAGGCAAAGCCCGTGTTTTTCTCCCCTGTCCCCAAAACACCGCTGTTCGAAAAATATTCCCGGCAATTTCCGAAGCTTCTGGAAACACCGCTTTCCCACAACGACACATTTTTCATACTCGGGCTTCCGGGCTGGGACGCATCGGCGGTGCAGGAGATTATTGATTTGGCGAAATGGTATAATGAGAAGATAAGATAAATTAATTTAAAATGGATCGCTGAGCGGGTGCAGCCGGGTACCTTCCGGTTCAAGCCCGAACCTTTTGCTGGGCGCACCCTTGTAGCACCCGATTACCAGGGGCTCCTGAGGTTTTCTTAAGCTTTCAAGGATAAAAAGGCAAATGACCAATAAATTGAAGAACCCCGCAGCAAGCTGCGGGGAATCTTCCATCCCTTTGGAAAAAAAACATACCTATTGTCGCTCGCTATCCCCGAAGCACCACGACTACGACTGCATACAACACTACAGGAGTAGACGCGTCAGCGAACCCCCGGGGAATGCGCTCGCTGTGGGATTCATCCTTTCAATATTTTTACTCCATCCTGGCATTGCATTCTGCGCAAATGCGCCATCCTTTGACTACAGCTTTATTGTAAACCAGTTGAAAATGGGCGCGGCCAACCATGTGGAGTTTCAGCAGGTGTCCGACACCCCCGTCACGTACCGTGCCTGGGGCGTATGGAACTTCGCGCATCCGGCTAAAACCATTGCGGAAATCGCCGTGGACTTTGCCGGGTACCCAAAGGTATTCAGGCACGTTTACCGCTGCGACCGCATAACCGGGCCGCCCCAGCGCGGGGGCAGGTTCGGCACCTGGTACGTGGAGGGCCGTGCCGCAATCGCGCGCGTGTGGGCCATCGGCGACATTGACACGCTCGGATGGAAGGATTCCTCCCAGCTCCGGTTTATCGCCCATCAGAATGAAGACCAGGAGCTGGAATCCAAGTGGAGTTACATGGAAAAGGGATGGCTCAACTACCGCACCCGCGGCGTCCACCTTGCCGCATTCATCGTCGCATCGGGCCACGACTCGTGCAGGGTGGGCATCGTGGCGCAGGGCTGGGTGAAAAACCCCATGCCGACCTGGCTGATCCGCATGGCAACCGGCCTGATTCTTCCGCAAATCCTCGCAGACCTCGAAAAAGAGGCCTCACGCCGGACTGTGGTGCAGAAGCCCCGCAAGGACCCGTGGTATAAAAGGTGGCTCAAGGACATCCGCTGGTTCCTTTTTTAAATGCCGGCCTGCGGAGTGAGCCGGGATAACCGTTTCGTCGATATTTTCTTTAATAAAAACCGCTTCGGCCGCGCCATCATTAATGGATTTCCCGTCTGTAATAAGGTATATTTTTTAGTGATTTAAATTCCATAAATGCATTGTATCCTTATCATTTATAAAGGCATAGTGGTGCCATGACATCAAAAATAATCACCTTACCTCTTATGCTGTTTCTGGCGGTATCCACGGATTTTGCCCAGCAGAAAAAAGAGACCATTGCGGTGATGACGCTCAAGGGCGCCTCGGGTATCACCAAGGACGAGGCCGAGCTGCTTTCCGACAGGCTGCGCGTGGAATTCTTCAAGACCGGCATGGTTGACGTCATGGAACGCGAGCAGATGTCCGAAATCCTCAAGGAGCAGGGGTTCCAGCAGTCGGGCGCGTGCACCAACGAATCCTGTCTCATCGAAATGGGGCAGATCCTGGGCGTGCAGAAGCTCGTGTCGGGTTCCATAGGGAAAATCGGCTCAATGTACCTCCTCAACCTGCGGCTCATCGACATAAAAACGGCCAAAATATCCAGGACCGTTTCCGAAGATGTCAAGGGAGACCTCGAAAACGTCGTGGAGCGGCTCGCGCGGGTGGCGCAGGACCTTTTCAAACAGGAACCGCCGCCGGGGAAATCAGCGCCGCAGTCGGCGGAGAAAAAAGAAGGCCGCAGAGAGACGCCCCGCCACGAGACCGATGAGCAGGCATCCGGCGAATTTTCATGCGACAAACACGCCTATATTGAAATGACGCCTTTTGATAAAAGCATCACCGGTTTTGAAATGGAGGAGGCCGACTGGCGCGAGGCGTATGACAAGCTTGCCGACAAACTTTCCGATTACATCAAGCCCGGCGTAGGCACCGCGTTGAGGGGCACGCTGGAAAAAGCGCAGCAATGCAAGGCATATGTGATCCGGGTGCAGCTGGAGTCGTATTCCACGCGGCCCGCCAGGTTCGGCCAGAAGGAAGGCATGATGCGCATGACCTTCTCCTTTTTCGAAAGCCCTTCGTCCGCGGAACCCGTTCTTAAGGTGACGGCAGACGCCATCGGCGAGCGGCACTGGAAGGACGTGAAGCCCTTTGTCAACGCGTGCGAGGAAATGGGCAAGCAGCTCGGCAAAAAAATGGACAAGTCCGGAGACCTCGACCGCATCAACGGCAAAAAATAACCGCATGAAAACAACGATTATTGACAATGTCGAAATTGTCCTTTCCCATCCACTGGACATTAAGGCCGAATGGATAGGCCAGGAGGAACCGCTCCGCCAGCTCCTCGCCTGCTGGATCACCGTGGCGGAGGGCGACATGCCCCTCACGCCCCGGCTCATCGGCGTGCCGGGCATCGGCAAAACCACGCTCGGCATCACCGCGGCGCAGAAGCGCGGGCAGGACGTGTACGTGATGCAGTGCACGTCGGACACCCGTCCCGAAGACCTGCTCATAACGCCGGTGCTTTCCGAAAAGGGAAAAATAGCCTACCATGCGAGCCCGCTCCTCTCCGCGGCGATCCAGGGCGGCATCGCCGTGCTCGACGAGGGCAACAGGATGTCGGAGAAATCGTGGGCGTCCCTCGCGGGCCTGTTTGACAACAGGAGAATGGCCGAGTCCGTGGTGGCGGGCATCGCGGTGAAGGCGCACCCCGATTTCAGGGCCGTGGTCACCATGAACGACGACTCCTCCACCTACGAAATCCCAGACTACATCATGTCGCGCCTACAGCCAGGCATAGAAATCTCCTTTCCGGAACGCGAAGACGAACTGCGGATACTTTCGTACAACCTGCCCTTCTGCCCCGAGGAAGTATTAACCATGTGCGTTGATTATTTGCAGCAGGCGCACGGCCTTGACCTTCCCTACTCGGTGCGCGACGGGATCAACGCCATCCGCTACACCCTCAAGAAAAAGAAAAACGGCGCAAACGAGGACACCGGCACCCTGTTTACAGACTCCATCAGGCAGATCCTGGGCGATGAGGCGCTCGATCTCGAAACGCTCGCCGAAAAACGAAAACTGTCGGGCGAGCACCTGCCCAACATGAGCCTTGGCGATTATTTCTTTCCCGACGACGAGGACCTGAATCCGGACGCCAAAAACGATTGAGGGGCGCGCCATGAAGCTGGCAGATTCCGTCACGCTGGTCCCCTATGTCCACGGAAAGCTCGCGTTCGCACGGTATGTACGCGACCTGTGCCTGCAGGAGAAATTCGACTGCATCGCCGTTGATCTTCCCGAGTGCCTCGAAGAGGAACTGTTTAACGCCGTCGCCGATCTGCCGTATATCTCGGCGGTGATTGCACAGGGCGCCGCGGATGAAGTTCTGTATTACGCTCCCGTTGACCCCTGCGACGCGTCAATCGAAGCGATCCGCCAGAGCAGGCAGAACCATGTCCGGTGTTTCTGCATTGGGCATCCGGCGCTTTCGGTGCCCTCGCCGCTCCCTCCGCTGCCCGACGATTACGCCATGGCGCAGCTCGGCTTCGACGCATATTCGTCGCTATGCCTGCGCGTGGTCGCTGGAGTGCAGCCCGATCGGGAAGCCGCCGCACAGTTCATCGCGTACAGGCTCCATCATCTGCAGTGCGACTACAAATCAATTCTCGCGCTTGTCCACATGGGGAGCTTTGCGGCCGTGGTGCGCCATTTTGGAAAGGAAAAAACCTGCAACCTCTCCTTTGCAAAGCCGCCGTCCTATGCCGTGACAAGGGAATTCATCAACCCCGACCACCTGTATTTCGCGCTCGGCGAACTGCCCTTTATAACCGGCAAATTCGAGCGCGAGCGGTACGAGCCTTTTTCCCGGCGCATCGACCCTGCCGAAACCATAAAGAGCCTTTTCACGGAGACGCGCGACGAGTATTGCGGCGGAAACGAAGACGCCGTTTCCCTTTCGCCAGCACGCATCCAGCGCGGCCTCACCTTTCTGCGCAACCTCACCGTTGCCGACAGCAGGTTCGTGCCCACGCTGTTCGACATCGTGGCCGCGGCCAAAGGCGTGGGCGGCAATGCTTACGCGCTCCACATCCTCAAAAGCGCGCGGTATTATCCCTACCTGCCTTTTGAACTCGGCAGGCCCCTGGTGTCGGTGGGCATTGACAAGGTGCAAATGCCCGATGAAACAGGCGCGAAAAGCGCCATAAACCTGTTCCGCGACGTGAGGCTCTTCTGGCGCACGCTTTCCATCAAACCCGATCCAACGCAGCTGACAAAAAAGAAATATCGTTTTTCGTGGAACCCCAACTCCGCGTGCTCGCACGTACCCGAAGACGCGCGCATCGAACATTTCAACGCACACGTGCGCAAAAAGGCCGAGGCCGTCGTTTGCGAAGACAGGTCGCTCACGGAGAAATTCACCGTGTCGGTGAAAGACGGCATCGACATCCGCGAAACCATGCGCAACTGGTTCACCCCGGACATTTACGTGCGGGAAGCCCCCCCTTCGCAGGGGAAAACCGACATGGTGGTGATCATCTTCGACGAGGGCCACGATGAAAAATACCCGCACTATGCCACGTGGTACGCGGAGCACGAACAGGAATCCACCCTCACCTTCTACGCCACCGACCCCTCTACCGATATGATCGGCCCCGGAATCGCTCGTTCGCATTACGGGGGACTGTCCCTGCTTTTTCCGCCGCGCATGGTGCCCAATGTGTTCGCGCTTGAAAACATTCCCGAGCTTAAAAGCCTCGCCGAATATCTCGCCTATGGCGGGCTCCTTTTTTCACGGGAAAAAATCATTCCCTATGTCGCGGCCAAAAAACCCGGCGTCCGCCTTGTGGCGCTGGCAAAAAAATTCAAAAAACGCTTTGTATGGATACCGCTGTCCGCTTTCAGCATGGAGACCATACGAAGGCTCCGCACTTTTCACGTGCTCAACGGAAAGACGGTAAGGAGTTGGGCGGCGAGGTTTATAGGGGAATGACCTATGATAATAAATAACGAGATAATAAATTGGATCGCTAAGCGGGTGCGGCCGGGTACCGCCTGTTGCAAGATTCATACGCCCGTTGGGCGCACCCACGAGCACCCGATGACCAGATAAAATAAATCAGCAGTCGTATTTGCTGTCAACCGACAACCGTCAACTTCTTCCATGGGGATACCTCCCCCACAAGATTATTTTTTATTCAGAAAAAGAACAACTGTTTTATGCCAAATACTCTTAAATCCTTCACCGTCCTCGATTGCATCATCATCCTTTTATGCCTGGGCGGCGCTTTTCTTTTCTTGCCCCTCATGGAGTCGCATGCCCCGGCCGTCGTGGCAATATACCGGGACAGCCAGAAAATAGCCAGGTACCCGCTTTCTTCCCCGAAAGAAATCACCGTGCAGGGAAAAGAAGGCAGTGTCACCATTTCCATACACGACGGAAGCGTGCGTGTGGTTCGGGCCGACTGCCCCAGGCAGATTTGCGTTCACGCCGGCGCGATAAGGCGGAGCGGCCAGCAAATCGTGTGCGCGCCAAACCACATTCTTTTAGAACTCGAAACATCGTCCGGGAAAGACCTTGATGCAATCACCAGGTAATACAGTGCGGCAGCAGGCAATTAAAAAAACGGTATGGCTGTTATGCGCCGTCGCCCTTAATGCACTTGAATTTTTCATACCGCGCCTTCCCTTTTTTCCATGGTTAAAACCGGGGCTGGCGAACATTATCACCATCCTCTGGATCATCGAATACGGCGCGGTTGACGCGGTGCTGTTTTCGCTGCTGCGCACCTGGATAGTCGGGTTTTATTTCGGTTTTTCGTTTCTCACCATATCCCTGGCAATGAGCGGCGGCGTCCTGTCAACAATCGCCATGGGCATTTCATGGAACCTGCTGGGGAAAAACAAACTGCTCGGCACTGCTGGTTTGGGCGTCATCGGCGCGATGTTCCACAACCTTGGCCAGCTTTTCGCCGTGTACGGCCTCATGGCGGCCAACCTGCATCTTTTCTACCAAATTCCGGTGATGCTTGTCGCATCAGTCATTTTCGGCGGTATGATGGGCCTGCTTGCGCCGATCGCATATCGGGTGCTTGGAAAACAGGACACCGCTCCGGACCATTACCAGATGCCGTCCGTGCCGGTGCTTTCCGCGACGGTTCCGGACTTTTTCTTTTCATTCCTTCTGCTGTGCGCGTGCATCGCCATTGTCTTTTCAAATTCAATTACCGTGTTGTGTGCAAGCGCGGCAGGCGCGTCAATAATCGCCCAAATTCAGATTAAAGTTTCGTTAAAGGCCTTTTTCAGGCCGCTTACCGGTTTCTGGGTGCTGTTCGTTTTTATCGCTTGCGTCAATCTTTTCTTTTCATACGGCACGCGGATTGAGAATCTCCCGTTTGTCACCAACGAAGGCGTTGATGCAACGGTCAAGCAATGGCTCAGGCTCTGGACATGGCTCCAGGTCTCGAGCATTCTTTCGTATTTCAATTTCCACGCCGTGATGCTGCAGACGCTGCGAAAAATATTTCCCGGACACCAGGAGACGATTTTTGCCGGTGTGCTTGCGCTGGAATATTTTCCAGGGATCGCGGAGGACAGCAAGGCATTTGTTAAAAGAAAAATTGGCGGACTTTTTGGACAAAGAGATAATAAAGCAACAATTCTGGAGCCTGGAAAGTCCATTAAGACAGATTGGATAACTGGTTGGGTGACAGGGCTTTACAGATTGGTTGTTTTAAGGATGGAAAAGGTCAAATAAAACAATAAGTTATTTGTTGGGGGATGTTTCCCCCTGCCTCCGGCCGCCTCAACGGCGTCCTCCGTCACCCCCTCCTGGGTGCAGCCGGGTACCTGCCGCTGCAAGATTCAACCATCCGCTGGGCGCACCCGCGAGCTTACCTTAATAACAATCTATTCTTTATTGTTAACGAGATTTAATAAATCAAAGGCCGTTGATAGCGAAGCGCGGCACCACGACTAACACTGCATACAATGCTACAGAAGTAGCCGCGACTGCGAATCTCCAGTAAATCATGGCTAATAAAATTGAATCATTGCTATGGCGCGGCCTGTTGCGTCGAGAAATATCCCGCTCGTAAAATTACTTTGCTGACTCCAATCAGACCCCTGATTATCCAGCAACCGCATTTCATTGCTTATTACATGAATGATTGTTTTGTAGACTTTTGTTGTGTGTGTATATAAGGTCAATAAATTTTAAAGTTGAATACACCATATGTAAAGATAAACAAGGCCTTCAATATAAAGACGTTTTAAAACAAACCAGAACAACCTCAAAATACCAGCAGGTTTATATCCTTAATAGACAGTAAGTGGCGGGACCTGAAAAATTGATATTGACAATACCCCCCCCCCTGAGCCTTATAATGTTAATGTCTGCAAATAAGAAAATGTGGTATTAATCCGAATACAGAATTGGAGATTATTTGCGCCATAGAGACGCCGGGACGTCCGCGTCGCAGAAAAATA
>Ga0182027_10000618_pt1 | contig 61012 bp, 54 predicted proteins | sample 712E1DmetaG_FD_121300 | JGI IMG/M metagenome (GOLD analysis project Ga0182027, IMG submission 121300) | Permafrost microbial communities from Stordalen Mire, Sweden - 712E1D metaG (Illumina Assembly) | ecosystem: Environmental > Terrestrial > Soil > Wetlands > Permafrost | place: Sweden...
CCCAGTTGAACAGGGCGTTGGCGTTCACGGCCACGGTGGCGGAGAAAGTGGTGTTGGAGGCGGTGCAAGCGCCCCCCGCCAGCACCGTGAGCATTCCGCTGACGGCGCTGTTGTGGAGCGCGAGATTGCCGCTGACGGTGTTGGTGCCGCCGAGAGTCGCCCCATTGAGCGTCAAATTGGTGATGGCGCCGCCTTGGAATGACGGATCCAGCAGAACCGTCCCGCCGTTGAATTGTAAGTTCGGGATGGTGTTGGTAAACAGGGTGAGGGTGCCGGAGTTAAACTGGAAGGCCCCGGGGCCCGTGAGATTTCCCCCCGGAGCATTGGTGTAATTGCCGGCCAAGTTAATGGCGGTGTTGGTGTCGGCGATGAAGCTGCCGCCCAGGGTGCCGCCGTTTTGCAGATCAATCGTACCGGTTTGGGCCTCGACCGTGCCGCTGTTGTCGAAAACGGCGTTGATGTAGGAGACGCCGAAGCTGTTGTTTTTGCGCAAGACCCCGGCGTTGTTGAATTGCTCGCCGCCCCAATAGTCATCCACGGCGGTGGAATCGTCCTGGATGTTCCAGAGGGCGCCGGCCTGATTCCAGATCTGGCCCAAGTACGAACTGCCGTTATAGTAAAGACGAACGAATCCCGCCTGCTGATTGACCGTGCCCTGATTGGTGATGGGGCCATAGGAAAAGATGTTCCCCTGGATGTTCAGAATCCCGTTGGGGGCAATTCCGAAGGAATAGCCCGGCTGTAAGGATCCACCGCCCCAGTTGAACAGGGCGTTGGCGTTCACGGCCACGGTGGCGGAGAAAGTGGTGTTGGAGGCGGTGCAAGCGCCCCCGGCCAGCACCGTGAGCATTCCGCTGACGGCACTGTTGTAGAGCGCAAGATTGCCGCTGACGGTGTAGGCGCCGACGGCGAGAGAGGCGCCATTGAGCGTCAAATTGGTGATGGTGCCGCCTTGGAATGACGGATCCAGCAGAACCGTCCCGCTGTTCAACTGGAGGTTGGGAATGGCGTTGTTCAACAGGGTGAGGGTGCCGCCGATGAACTGGAAGGTTCCGGCGCCGCTGTTATTTCCCCCCGAACCACTCGTGTAACTGGCTACCAGATTAATCGTAGCGTTGGCGTCGGCGATGAAGCTGCCGCCCAAGTTGCTGTTGTACACCTGAATTGTTCCGGTTTGGGCCTCGACCGTGCCGCTGTTGTCCAGAAAGATCTGCAAGTAGGAGGAGCCGCCGCCAGCGGTTTGCCGCAAGAGGCCGGCGTTGTGGAACTGCTCGGGGCCGTGCTGGGCCACAATGGAATAACCATTGCAGTTGATGTTCCAGACGCCGTTGACCTGGTTCCAAATCGCGCCGGTCTGGGTGGCTCCATCGTTGTACACATTTATTTGTCCCCCCTTCCAGTTGACTGTTCCCTGATTGGTCACGGCCGAGTAAAGCCAAAGGGAACTGCTGATGTTCAAGGTCCCGCCAGCGCCTACCACCAGCGAAGAAGCAGAGTCCAGATTCCCGCCCGCCCAGTTGAACACTCCGTTGCCGCCCACCTCCACCGTGCCGTTCAGGGTCGCGTTGGTTCCATCAAGGACGCCGCCGCTCAAGACTGTGAGCGAACCGTTCAGGGTGCTGTTGTTCAAGGTTAGATTGCCGATGAGGGTGTTGGTGATATTCAGAGAGGCGCCATTGAGGGTCAAATTGGTGATGCCGCCCGGCTGAAAGGTGGCATCCAGGAAGACAGTCCCGCTGGTCAGATTGAGATTGGGGATGACGTTGGTCTGGAGCGTCAAGGTCGCGCCGCCAAGCAGGGCAAAGGTTCCGGCGCCGGTGAGACTGGTGGCGGGTCCATTGGTGTAATTGCCGGCCAGGTTAATGGCGGTGTTGGCGTCGGCGACGAAGCTGCCGCCCAGATTGCTGTTACCGTTCAACAGAATGGTGCCGAATTTGGCTTCCACGGTTCCGGTGTTGTCCAGGTAGGCATTGAAAGGCGTGGTGCCCAGGCCGGCGGTTTTGCGGAGAAGGCCGGCGTTGTGGAATTGCTCGCCGCCGTTGCCGGCGTAGAGCGGCTGGTCGCAGTGGATGTTCCACAAAGCATTGGCTTGATTGCAGATGACGCCGGTTTGGGTGGTTGCGTTGTTCCAAATCCGGACAAAACCACCCTGCCAGTTGACGGTGCCGCGATTGGTGAGCGGGCCGTAGAGGTCCAAATTGTTGAGGATGTTCAACACGCCGCCGGAGGTCAGCGTCACGCCGCCCATCGGCGCCCAACTCGCGCTCTGCCAGTTGATGGCCCCGCTGACGGTGAGGGCGTTGCTGGAAACGAAAGAGTTGTTGGCGAAATCCAGGACGCCGTTGGCGTTGACGACACTGGCGGCGGCCAGAGTGAGACTGTTATTGGCGCTGGTCAGCCTTTGTTGTCCGCTGGCACCCCCCAAGGTCAGGCTGTGGATGTTGGGGCTGGCATCCAGGGTGACGAGATAAGTGCCGTTGGCGGTGATGACCGCATCATCGACCGGGCCGGGAACCTGGTTGGGACTCCAGTTGGCGGGGACGCTCCAGTTTCCCCCGCTGGTGTTGGTCCAATAAATCGGGAAGGTACCGCTCAAGGAAGCCCCGCTGCTGATGGCGTTGCCGTAAGTGTTGCGCACGGCCAAGGAATAGAGGCCTTCCTGGTTGCGGAGGAGGTTGGTCAGGAGGAGCGTTTGGTTGGTTGCGCCGGCAAGGTTGGTGCCGTTCAACAGCCACCGGTAGGTGAAAGGGGAGGTTCCATTGATGGTGGCGGAAAAGGTCGCGGTTCCCCCGAAGGCGCTGACCACCGATAGCGGCTGCTGCACGATCACGGGCGGCAGCTCACTGGCACACTTGCCGGCCGAGCCGGCGAGGTAGATGGCGGCGATTTCGTTGGGAGAAAGGGCGCGCTGATAGATGCTGACTTCACCAATTTCGCCCGTGAATGGGAAGGCGGGCGAGCCATAATCCTCTTCGGTTCCAATCAATACGGGATTGGAATCGTAACTGATCGAGAGGTTCGCGGCACCCGCCGCCACCGGAGATCCGTTGAGGTAAAGCGTCTGGGTCTGGCTGTTGTTATCGAAAGTGCAAGCGGCATGATACCAAACGCCGGGAACAGGGGTGAAGGCATAACTTAAAACTGCCTGGGCGCTATTGTTGCCTACGTCCGCATTGAGATTTCCACCCGCCAACCAAAGCACGAAGGAGTCGTAGTTTGCAGAACCCACAGGTTTACTTATCAAATTGCCACTGGTGTTGCTGGAGTTGAACCAGCAATCCAGGGTCACACTGGCGAGTTCCAAGGAGGGAGAATCGGGGATCTGGACGTATTGGTTGGCGCCGTTGAAACTGAAGGCTTGGCCGACTTCGCCCGAGGCAAAGGTGGCGCCGTTCTCCAGGGTGCCGTTGTTTCCGCTCTCAATGTCCAACGCATTGCCTTCGGCCGGCCACCAACTGACCAGGCCCGAAGGGGCTGGCTGGCAACCGCCCGGTCCAAGGGCGTTGGTAAAGGGAGGCAGCGCAGTGCCGGACATCGCCACCCGCAACCCGGTGTATGCGGAAGCGTTGTTAACGATGAAGTCCAGCGTGTTCGAGCCGCTGACGAATCCAGAAGTGATGGTGAATGGATACCATTGGCCAGGGCCGCCCGCGGAAGGCCCGGAGACGGGTTGGCCATTGAGCAGGATTGTGGCCGAGTCGTCCGCGGCGAAAGAGCCTGAGATGGCAGCGGAAGCCACACTCGAGGCGGAGAGAGTGAAAGAGGTTTGATAATCGTAATTCCCGCTGGCAGAGCCGGGGCCTTCCGCACTGTCCTGGGGGGCGATCCAAGCCGAATTGGGGCCATTTCCACCCACGTAATTGCCCGGCACAAAAAGGAACACATAGGCGGCCGGACCAGGCGATTGCGAATCGGCGCTGCTGACGAGCCGATAATGAGGATCCATCGCGCCACCCGACAAGGTGGCTCGGCTGGCGTCCACACCGGTGTTAAACAAGTTGGTGATCGGCGTGGCAATTTGAATATCGTCGAAGAAAGCGGTGTTGTCGCCCACGATGGTGGGAGAGTTGGTGAAGGTGAGCAGATGGCTTCCGGCAGTGGCCGTGAAGGTCACGGTTTGCAGGGTGAAGGCCTGCCCGTTGGTGGTGGTGGCGTTGGTGACCAGGAGGGAGGAATCCAACAGGACGCTGTAGGTGACATTACCGCCATAGGTTCCATTGGTTGGTCTGCCGGCGACGAAGTAAGTCAGGACACACGGACCCGCCGCGGGCAGGGTAATGGTCTGCGAAAACGCCGCCGAGGCCTCTTGGAGGAATGCAATTTGGGAGCCGTCTGGCGCCATCGGAGCGGCATAATCGCCCGGCGGGGAGATCAGACCGGCGGCGTTGACGCCGCTGGCGGAAAGGAAAGTCCATCCAGGCACATTGAATCCTGGCTGGTAGGAAGCCAGGGAGGAACTGGCGAGCAAAACGGGAAGTTCAAAAGTGGCGTTGGTCACAACCTGTGCCGAAGCCGGTTGCAACCCAAGGAGGGCGAAAATCAGCAGGGCCATTAAATAAAGCAGGGCACGTTTGACGCGCCCCGGCAATCTCAGCGGGAGCAGGAGATGGGAAGGCAGGAGCAGCACAAGATTGGCAGGAATAATTGATGTCTTCATAATGGTGAACGGTTTTGCATTTTTTAACGGAATCGCCAAGACCGGCGTCCAAGCTACAATGCAATGGCTTAGAGACATTTAAGGCTGATTAGGGTGTATAATGCTCTTTGGTGAGTAATAGTCAAGCTTATTGTGTGGCGGCGGGACGATTCGATTCACGAGTGGCTTAGGAACGCCGCCGATTCGGGGCTGAAATCATTTGGGAACGAGTCGAAGATTCGGAAATCCCAAGGAACCGAGCCTGAGCGAGAAATAGGGATGAGGCAGGGGCTGGAGAACGGGTCAAGGCAGGCGGGTGAAAAAGCGGTGCCACCGTGGCAGGAAATAATCGGCGCGATCCAGGGAAATCACCACGGCCAGGGCGCGCCCGACAATCCGGCGGCGATCCACCGAGCCGTAAAAGCGGGAATCATAGCTGTCGTCCCGGTTGTCGCCCATCATGAAGTACTGGCCGTCGGGAACGAGGACCGGCCCGAAGGTGCGCCGGGCGGGGTAGGCCGGTGTAACCATGACGGGATGGGCGTGCCCCGCCAGTTCTTCCGTGGCATAGCGATGCCGGGGCTGCTCGGCGGCGGGAAGTTCATCCATTGTTTTTTGCGGGAGCGATTTGTATTTGACGGGTTGGCCGTTGACGAGCAAGACGTTGTCCGCCAGTTCGAGGCGGTCGCCGGGCAGGCCGATGACGCGTTTGACCAGGCGCTGGCCGTCGGCCGGGGAGAAGAAGACGACGATTTCCCCGCGCTTGGGGTTGTCCCACTGGGCGAGATGCCAGGTGGTGAAGGGCACCTTGAGATCGTAGGCCAGTTTGTTGACGAACACGCGGTCGCCTTCCAGGATGGTCGGTTTCATGGAGCCAGTGGGGACGTCGTTCCAATCGGCGATGGCGGAGCGAACGGCGCAGGTGACCAGGAGGATAAGGAGCAGGGGTTTGGCCTCGCGCCGCATGAACTGGTGGCAGCGTTGTCTCCAAGGAGTGGTCTTGTTCATAAGAGATTAGAATGCGAGGCGTGGAAAACGTTCATTCTATAATAGCTCCCAAGCGACGGGCGCGTCTCGCGACCCACTTGGTGAGGCGAAGGAATGAACCCTCGGCGCATAGCGCCGACGCTACACCGTGCCTCGCACTTGGCGGGGGAGGGATCAGGTCTTGCGGGGGGTGGCGGTTTCTTGCGCGGCGAGGATGTCTGGCAGCAATGGCCCGTTCTTGGGCACCAGAGTGATGTCGGCCTCGCCGGCGATGATGTTTTCGGTTTCCAGAATATCGAACATGGCGCTGGCAATTTCCGGGTCCTGCGAAATTTTTTGCAGGGCCGCGCCGACAATCTGGGGCCGCATGGCCGCGGCTTTGGCGAACTCAATGGCGGCCTGGCGCTCGGCGGTGCTGGTGATGATGCTGACCTGGTTGGCGCCGTCCTGTTTGATGGCCGAGGTGACCTGGCGCAAGCGGTTGACGACCTTCTCCTCAATGCCCTTGATCATGGCGGTGTCGCGGAAGTGGACCTTGCGGATGTAGATGGAGCCGAGCTGGTACCCCCATTCCTGGGACTTGGCGGAGACCTCCGTCCGCACGATCAAGCTCATGCCGTGGCGGTTTTCGAGCATGTCGGCCAGCTTCATGTTGCTCAGGCAACGCACGGTGGAGTTGCCGACGTTGGCGGCGAGGGAGCCGCGAGGATCGGCGTTTTTGAAGAGATAGGCCACCGGGTCGCTGATTTGCATTTCGTACCAGATGCCGATGCCCATGGGGGCGCCTTCCTCGGAATTGACCGGAGTGCTACGGATGTATTCCTGATCGAGGCGCAAATCAATTTCGTGGCAGCGGCCCAGAGAGTTGGCCACGAGGGCATGCAAGCCCATTTTGGCCCAGAGAAAATGCAAGCCCGGCTCGTCCAGCACGGCGATGACTTTGCCGAAGAGCATGTAAACCTTGCATTGGCGTTCGCGGACAATGGTGTAGAAACCGAAGAAACGGGCCACGCCCAGGAGGAGCGGTTCCAGGAAGAACATGGCGACAAAGGTCACGATGGCGGCGAGGAAGAATCTACTCACGCGGGGCCTCCAAAATGACGCGGCGGGCCTGGTTGAATAATTTCAAGCGGACGTTGCGAATATAGGCGCCGAGGGCGCCGGCGCCGCTTTTTTTCAATTCGCGCAATTGCGCCGCCACGGCGGTCAGGGGTTCCACTTCGGCCTGAGCCTTGAGGGTTTCGATTTCCACCGCGCGGTGGGACTGCACCAGTTTCTGATCGGCCCCGGCTTGGGCGAGGCTGATGTCCGAGGAAACCTGGTTGTAGGCGGTATTGATGGCCGCGAGGGCGGATTCGACCTCGGCCGGGGGGTCAATGCCGGTGATGAGGGAGGCGTCCAGGGCGATGCCGTAGCGGGCGGCGGAGGAGGCGCATTCCTGGTCCATGTGTTCGTTGATGTCGCGGAGATTTTTGCGCAAATCATTGATGGAAATGCCGATGACCGGAGGGGCGCCAGGCTCGGCGGGGGAAGAGGCGGCGGGGGCTTCAAAGTTGGCGATGCGTTCGCGCAAGACGGAAATAAAATAGCCCATGACATGGACGATGGGCCGCTTGACGCCGAATAAAAAGGCGTAGAGGTTTTTTTCCGAAACGCGGTAACGGATCTGGCCCTTCAGGCCGGTGTTGAGCTGGTCCTTGGTGACGGCTTCCAGAACGGTGCCCTGGTAGTTGGCCGCGGGGTCCTCCGGGTCGCAAGCCATGTTCATGATCTGGGTGGCGATGGGCGCTTTGAAGATTGTTTCCCAGGGCCATTTGAAATAGGGGCCGCCCGGTTGGATCACCCGCACTTGCGGATAGGAATAGCGTTCGCGCTCCTCCGGCCGGAGGCTTTCGGAGATGGGATCCTCCAAGGTGGTGGCCGTTCCGACGCGGTCGGCGCGGCCGAAACTGGTTTTGACCGCGCGCTCATTTTGGTTGACGGTGTACATGCCCCCGGCCAGATAACGCGCCAGAAACCAGGCGACGAACCCAAAAATGCATCCGACGAGAATGGCCATAACTTGGACTGAGGATTGGTTGTAAGCCTTCCCCGCCGCGTTGCCAAGCGCAATCGCCGGCGGGGCGGCCACTGCCGCCATTTGATGGAGCCAGAATATCACGGCTCGACGGAGTCTTGCCCTACCATTTTGCGAGGGGATTGGCAAACCGCGTGTTGGTGGTGTCGAGATGCGCCTTTCCAAGGGGGCGGGCAAATGACCGCTTGCGCCCATCGGGAATCTCAGGCAGTTATTGGGGGCTAAAAACTTCCTGAATGTGGATTGAAGGATTACGAGTATGCGCTTGGGCCAGTCGCGGGCGCAGGATGGACCGAAAGCAGGTTCGAGCCGTGCTGTTGATCGAACTGACCCGGTTGGGGGATGTATTGGCCATGCTAGGATCGGTTGAGACCGCCCGCTCGCATTGGCCCGGGGCGGCGATCCATCTTTTTGTTGACTCGCGCTACCGTTCGCTGGTGGAGGCCCTCGCGCCGGGCGTGACGGTCCACGGGATCGCGGCGTCGGCGACGGGCCGGGGATTTTGGCGGGCGGTTTTTGCCGCGCGCCGGTTAAAGGTTGACCTGGCGTGCAGCCTGAGTCCGGGCAAGCGCAATGCCGCGCTGGCGTTGGCCTCCGGGGCCAAGGCGGTGGCGGGGTATTTCTCAAATGTCAACGTCCACATACCTTATCTGGTCCGAACCCCGGTGGAAGCCTACGGCATCGGCCTGGAACAAGCGGAAACGTATGGCCGCGAGCATATCGGCTTGCGCGCGGCCAAGGTGTTGCGGGCGCTGGGCGCGCGCCAGGACGAGCCTGGATCGCCAGGCAGGAGCGGCTGGGAATTCTTTGCCGCCAGACAAGAAGAACTTCGGCCGCGTTTGCCGGAGCGGGACTACGTGGCCATTCATCCGCTGGCTTACTGGAAGTTCAAGCAATGGGGGATGCGGCGCTTTGGCGCCCTGGCAGAAAAGATCGTGACGGGCCTCCATTTGGATGTGGTTTTCCTTTGCGCGCCGGAGGAATCCTCCCAGTTGGATGGGTTGCGCGAAGAGCTTGGGCACAATCGAAGCGTTCATTTCTTCGCCGCGAAGGACTTGGTGGAGGCGGGGGCTGTGATCAAAGGGGCGGCGGCCTTTGTCGGCAACGATTCGGGGCCGTTGCATCTGGCCGCCTGCCTGGACGTTGCCGTGGTTGGACTCTATGGTCCCGCGGAGCCGTCGCTGGTCGCGCCGTTGGGGGCGAGGGGCGCGTTTCTATACGGGGCGACGCCTTGCTCGCCGTGTGCGCAGCGAATTTGTGTGCAGCCGGAAGACCATTGCTTGAGTCGAATTGGAGTGGAGCAGGTCGTTGCGGCCCTGGCGCAAATTGTCGGCAAACCATCTTCCCGCCCATCGCCATGCTTAGCTTGAATGTCGCCGGCGTGCGGGTGGATGCCATCAGCCAGATGGGGTTGCAGAACGAAATCACCCGGATCATCCGGAGCGGGGGAAAACAATATCTGCCCAATGTCAATATCCACGCGATCAACATTGCCCGGCAGGATGAGAAGTTCCGCCAGTTCATCAACCGTTCCCCGGTGGTGTACTGTGATGGGGAGGGGGTGCGTCTGGGCGCGCGATTGCTCGGGGTCAAGCTGCCTCCGCGGATCGTGCTGACGCGGTGGATTTGGACGCTTTGCCAGCTCTGCGAGCAGGAGCAGTTTACCATATTTTTTCTCGGCGGCCATCCGGGTTCGGCGGAAAAGGCCGCGGAAAACCTGCGGCGGCGTTTTCCACGGCTGAAGGTGGCGGGCTGGCACGACGGCTATTTTGCCAAGACGGGGCCGGAAAACGAGCGGGTGATCGAAATGATCAGCCAGGCCCGGCCGAACGTGCTGTGCGTTTGTTTCGGGATGCCGCTGCAAGAGCACTGGGTGGATGACAACTTTTCGCGGCTGCGCGCCAATGTTTTTATTTTTGGCGGATCGGCCTTTGAATACACGGCCGGATTGAAGAAGGTCGCGCCCGCCTGGATGTCCGACCATGGATTGGAGTGGCTGCACCGCCTGTTCCAGGAGCCGCGGCATTTGTGGAAGCGCTACTTGCTGGGGAATCCGCTTTTTCTGTGCGGCGTTTTGCGACAACTCCTCCGCGAGGGCCGGCAGAACGGCGCAAAGCCGCCGGAGCGCTCAGAATCGCCACCGAGTTGAAGGCTTGAGCGCGAGGCGTGAAACGCGGGATTGCAGGCTCTGCCGCGTGTAGATCGAATAGGAAAAGGGTTTTTGAAAGTAGATCCCGCGCAAGAACCGGCGCAAACGATGATGGCTCACCAGGATCGGTCCGAGCATCCGCAGCCAGGCGGGGGCGGTGGCAAAAAACCTGCGGGACTCCGCGGCGGCCTCCGCCGTCGCGCTGAGATTCTTCTCGGTCCTGGTGTAGGCGGAGGTGAAATCATCAAGCAGTCCGATTGGAATTTTCTGCCGCAGCACCCGCAGAAGCCACTCGGCGTCGCCGCAATAGCGCCAGCGGGGATCCAGGAACAGATTGCGCTCCGACAGGAGTGATCGGCGGAAAAACATGGCGCAACTCAACGTGCTGACGGGCGAAGTCCAGGTGTGGGCCAGTTGCGGGCGCACGACCTTGCGGTGAAATAGATAATGGCCGTCGGCGTCCACGACAATGGCGTGGGCGAAAAGAAGCCCGGTCTGCGGATGGGCGGCAAAATGTTGCTCCACCGCGCGCAAGGCCCCCGGCAGGTATTGCTCATCGCAATTGAGCCAGGCCAGGATTTCCCCTCCCGCCCGCCGCAAGCCGCGATTGACGGCGTCGTACATGCCCGAATCGTCCTCGGCAAAAACTTTGACCCGGCTATCGCCATGCAGCCAATCCAAGGTCCCGTTCTCGGAGCCTTTGTGTTGGATGATGTGTTCCAACTCGACGCCCTGATCTGCCACGGAGGCAACACAGAGCTTGAGCCATTCAGACTGGCGGAAGCTTGGAGTGATGATGGAAAAGCGCATCGTTGGCGGGCGGCCTTCCAGACAGGGTTAACATTGTGGAACCGGATTTGAAATGTTTTTTTGAAACATTTGCGGGTGTGGCTGTGTCATAGATATATGAAGATGAATACAGCCACCGCCCGATTTGTTTGTTCGGCCCTGCTTTTGCTGGCGACCCGGTTTCCGGCGCTGGCGGCGGAGGCCCCCGCCCTCTCCAACCCTTCCTCCGAATTCACGGCGCCGCCGGCGGAGAAAGTCACGAAAACCTTCAGTGTCGAGGCGGGCGGAAGGTTGATCGTGGACGTGGACCAGGGCAACATCGAGGTTCTCGGCCAGGAGCAGAACACCGTGGAGATCGTCCTGGAACGCAAAATCAGCGGCGTCAGCGAAGAGAAGAGGGCGGACTTTTTAAAAGGTCATCACGTCACCTTCACCCAGCACGGCGGCGAAATCCGCGTCCAGGCCGAAACCACCCGCCCGCTCCGCAATCTCTTGAACCGGCGGTTTAGTCTGTTCCACTTCCGCCATCCCAACCTGGAGGTGGTTTTTCGCGTCACCGTGCCGAAGAAGACCGAGGCCCGGCTCAAAACGGCCGGAGGCAATATCGAGGTGGCAAACCTTGAAGGCAAAGTGGAGGCCGCGTCCTCCGGCGGAAATCTGACCTTCACCAAAATCCAAGGGCCGGTGGACGCGCACACCTCGGGTGGCAATATCAAAATCGCTGGGGCTGGCGACCAATTGCGCGTCAAGACCGACGGCGGGAACATTGACATGGCCGACTTTGCCGGGCCTTCGGCGGAAGTGGACACTTCGGGCGGCAATGTTCGTTTCACACGTTGCGCGGGCAACGTGCGCATCCACACCTCCGGCGGAAACATTGATCTCAGGGATTTGACCAGCCCTTCCGTCCAGGCGGACACTTCGGGGGGTGACATTTCCGCGGAGTTCGGCCTGCCGCTGAAATCCGATTCCACACTGCACACCAGCGGAGGCCGGATCACCGTGACCCTTCCGGCGTCGGCGGCACTGAACCTGGATGCCAAAACAGACGGCGGCAGTGTCAGCACGGCGTTCCCAGTAACCGTGCAGGGCAAACTGGGCGAAGGCAAACTGAGCGGCGCGGTCAACGGCGGCGGCCCGACGCTGACGCTGCACACCAGCGGCGGAGACATTCGAATTAAAAAACAGTAGCGGGTCGGGATGAAGGGGAACCTCTTTCCCATTGCTTCGCGGGGCGCTCGCGGATAAAGTTTTGGCAATGTCTGATTTCGCAATTTCCACGTCCGCCCGCTCTGACGGCCGCCAGCCCGATCAACTCCGCCCGGTCCGATTTCAAAACGGCGTGGCCCCTTACGCCACCGGCTCGACGTTGATCGAATGGGGAAATACGCGCGTGATCTGCGGCGTGACGGTCGAGGAGGCGGTGCCGCGCTGGATGAAGGAACAAGGGGTGGCCGGCGGCTGGATCACGGCGGAGTATTCCATGCTCCCCTACTCCACCCTGACGCGCAAGCAGCGCGATATTGCCAAAGGGAAAATTGACGGGCGGTCACAGGAAATCCAGCGGCTGATCGGACGCTCGATGCGCGCCGCAATTGACCTGGAAAAAATCGGTTCCCGGACTCTCTGGCTGGACTGCGATGTGCTCCAGGCCGACGGCGGCACGCGCACGGCAGCGATCACCGGCATTTACGTGGCGCTCTGCCTGGCGGTGCGCAAACTCACTGCCGCCGGCAAGCTCGCCGCCGATTCGATTCTCAAACCCGTCGCCGCGGTCAGCGTGGGGATTGTCCGTTCGCAGCCGCTGCTGGACCTGGCCTACGACGAGGACGTGGCCGCCACCGTGGACATGAATCTGGTGATGAACGGCGCCGGGGAATACATCGAACTGCAGGGCACGGGCGAGGAATCCACTTACAGCGACGAACAACTGGCCGCGATGCTGGCGTTGGGAAAAACGGGGATCAAACAATTGCTCGCCCTGCAACAAGCCGCGCTGGGGTGAGAGGCATCTTTAATGTCTGGTTCCGTTGACATGGTAAAAAATAACCCCGACCGAGGCCGTTTCCGGCGTTTCGGACGGGGAGTAGATAAAAGTCCCGTGCTCCCGCACCGCAGCCAAAGTATCCAATCGGGCGTCGGTTTGTCAACGGTAATCCGCCATTGAAAACGAACCAAACTATAGGTGACCCTTTTTCTTGTATTGTTATGAAGCTCCAGCCTGAAATTGCAAGATGCGCCATCCTCTGTGGTCCCTGAATCATTCGATGCCCAAAAGCGAACAGTCAATTTGGCAGCGGAGCACAATCGGGCGGGTCTTCCGCTTCGTATTCAGCGAACGCGTTATGCGACTCACGTTGAAGATCTTACTAGTCGGCGCCGTTGTGCTGGCCCTCTACTACGGCGAAGAGGATTGGCGTGGAAGCCGGGCCTGGAAGATTTATCTGTCGCATTCGGGCATTACGCCGGACCAACTTGACCTTCAGACGTTCATTCCAAAGCATGTGCCCAATGACGAGAATTTTGCCGCAATACCAGTCATCAAGCGTTGGTTTGTCATTAAATCGGAAAACGACCCGTTCAATTCCGATCATTTCAGCAAAGCACCGCCCTTGCTCATTGAAACAATCAAAAATGTCGAGAACAAGAAAGGCATGCACCGTCTCGACTTGACTGCGTGGAAGAACGGTTTGATCAAAAAGTCAACGACCGGATTTCCTTCGATGCCGAATGGGGAAACTCCTCCGTCGTCGAGGCAAGAGGCGGCTGCGGCGGTTCTCGCCACGCTACAGGACGATGACGCCGCGATTCTCTCGCTGCGGATGGCCAGCGTCCGGTCCAAGTTCTTTTATCCGGTCAATTATACATTGGATGACCCTTGGAATATTCTTTTGCCACATGACTACAATATTAAAGAACTCGCGGTCCGCCTAGAACTGAGGGCCTGCGCCGAATTGGCGGAGGGCGATAGCGACAAAGCTTTCGATGATGTGATGCTGACCCTCTATCTCGCTGATTCTCTTACGAATGAAGCTATGGTGATTTCGTATCTGGTTCGCGCCGGTTGCGTTCACGCAGCGGTTCAACCAATCTGGGAAGGAATTGCAGAACAACGTTGGTCCGATTCGCAGCTTCAAGCGATTGAAATGCGATTGCTCCAATTCAATTTCACACGCGAGATCGAGAAGCCATTGAAAACGGAAAGAGCTGTTGGAGTCCTTACTATTGACTTGACGAAGAGCAAAGGGGTGGGCTACTTGGCGCGAGCCGCCACCACCAAGCCAACAATTTTCGGCGGTGTCATTGGCAAGGCTATCGATTGCGCGATCCCTTCGGGCTGGTTCGCGCTTGAAAAGGTCAATTACTGTCGCTTATTTGACACTCTCTTCACTAGAACATTCGATCCAATCGCTGGAACCGTTTCGCCTCTCCAGGCCGATGCCAATCGCGAAACGTTCAATCGGGACGCTAACGCCGGCGGCGGAACGCCAACGGGCATCATTCTCCACCATCGAACCGTCGCGCGTCTCTTTTTGCCCACATTGCCCAAGGTTCTGTTTCGAGGAGCCATCGCGCAAACTGCGGCGAATCAGGCGGCGCTTGCCTGCGCGCTGGAAAGATATCATCTGGCCCATGGAAAATATCCGGCCACCCTTCCATCCCTGGTTCCCGAGTGGATGCCTACCACGCCACGCGATGTAATCGGCGGCCACGCTTATCGCTATCGTAGGATAGATGCGGATCGATTTGTTCTCTACTCCATCGGCTGGGATGGAAAGGACGATGGCGGGACAGCCGGAGAATCACTTTTTGGCCGCCAAGGCGATTGGTTGTGGAAGAATTCCGACTGAAGGCCACCCAATTGCCCTTGGCATTTCTTGCCACAATTCCAGATCACGCTGGAGCCGGGAAGGGGGCGAAACAAACGGCTCTGAATTAGTCCAACTGCAATTCCTTTTTTACCTGCGCCCAGGGGATGCGGGGTTTGCCGCCGTTGGCACGTTTGGCGCGTTCAATGGTCCGGGCGTCCTCGATGTCTTGCACGGTCTGGCTGATCTGGCGCAGCAAGGTCCTGGCCTGGGTGAGTTGCTTGTTGAGCTGCGTCCAGTTGCCCGGCGGCTTGGCGGATCTCAAAATGGCGTTACTCATAAAGGTCTTTTCTGTCGCCGACATCATACACCACGAGGCAAGGGCCTTCCAACATTTGGAATCCAGTTGCGCTTGTACGCTAGCGGGTTTTTCCCGGCAGGGATTCAGTTGGACATGAAGGCAAGGATCAAACATGGAATCAGAGAAGAAAAAACCGTGCTCGACTCAGAGGGCGGCGGGGTTCACATTCTGAAGCGATGACGAAGAAATTCCACGTGACGCTGCTGGAGCACGACGAAGGCGTGTCGGTCAGTTGTCAAGAATTGCCGGGATGCCATTCCCAAGGCGCAACCATCGCGGAAGCGATGGAAAACATCCGCGATGCGATCGAAGGCTATTTGGAGCTTTACGGGGAACCGGACGTGCGGCGCCAAGTCCGCGAAATGGAAGTGGGGACCGTTTAGAAAAGGCTTACAAAAGAACACTTGGGAAAAAGTCACGGCTCGACAGAGTCTCGCCCCACCTTTTCCCGCCGTCGCATTACGTGCTCTCCTGTTCAAAATCCTGTGCGGGAAGATTTTGCCACATACCTGCCATCCGTGGTTGAATTTCTTTGGTTGACACCACCGGCTCAGTTCCAGGAGAGGTTGTCGGGGGAATCGGCCAGCCAGCGGAGTTTGGTGTCTTTCTGGCGGAGGATTTCCTGCCAGAGCTGAGAGGGGTTGGGCTGGAAAATCAAATCCACGGTCGCGGGATGGACCAGCCAGTCGTGGCGAGCCATTTCCTGGTCCAACTGGCCGGCCGACCAGCCGGCGTATCCGGCAAAGAGGCGCAGCTTTTGCGTAGTGGAGTAGGATTCGCTCAAGTCCATCAGGGTCTCGATGGAATGGCCGAGATTCAAGTTGTGCATGACATTGGCGTGCGGCACGAAAATATCCGAATGCAGAAAGCTCAGCGTGCCCGGCTGGACTGGGCCGCCGATGAAAAGCACTTGCTCCTTTACGGCCGCCGGCAAATTGGCCACCACCGCGTCGCCCACCTTCCCGCCCTCGGGGCGGTTGAGGATGAGGCCGAAGGCGCCGTCGGAATCGTGCTGGCAGATGAGCACGACGGCGCGGTGGAAAAAGGAGCCGTGCAGCTTTCCGCCGTCCAACAGCAATTGCCCTTGCAATGAGTTGAATTGGCCGGCCATAGGGTCTAACGCATCAACTCCAGCGCGGCCTCGACGATTTTGGCGCTGGTCAGGCCGTGCTTTTTGTAAAGGTCTTCGGCCTTGTAGGCGGACTGGCCGAATTCGCCGTGAATGGCCAGAGTTTTCATGCGCTGGCTGATCCCGGCCAGGGCCAGGGCGTGGGCCACCTGGGCGCCCATCCCGCAAATCTGCTGATGGTCCTCGATGGTGATGACCCGCCCCGAACACTTGCGCACCGCCGCGCCAATGGTTTCCACGTCCACCCGATTGACGAACGGATTGCTGATAACCGTGGCTTGGATTTTTTGCTCCTGCAGCTTGCGCCTGGCTTCAATCGCCGCGCCGAGCAAAGGTCCGCAGGCAATGATCGCCACGTCGCCACCGCTGGCCAGCGTCTGCGCCTTGCCCCATTCATAGACGGCGTGGTCCGCCAAGCGAACGGGATAATTCTCGCGCCCGACAAAAAAGACGACCGATTCGCCGTCGCGGCCGGCTTTGCGGTCGTGGGCGATGCGCTGGATGGCCTGGTACATGAGCGCTTCCGCCTCGTCGGCGCAAGAGCAGGCGATGACCACCACGTGCGGGATGGCCGAGGTGGCCGCGAAATAAGTGGTCGCCTGATGGGAGGCCCCGTCCGCCGCGTCCTGAAACCCGACATGGGAAAAGACGGCGATGACCGGGGCCTGCGAGAGCGCGGCCATGGTCAAAGGCAGGTTGCCCTTGGTGACGCCGAACTGGCCGAAAGTGTCAACAATGGGAATCAGCCCCGCCTTGGCCAGACCGGCCCCGGTGCTGACCATGTTGGACTCGGCCACGCCGACGTCGAGGAAACGGTCGGGAAAGCTTTTCTGGAAGAAGCTCATGCCGGTGGACCCCGCCAGGTCGGCGGAAACGGAATAGACCGGAAATCCCTCCTGGGCCGCGCGCACGGCGGCTTTGGCCAGGCCGGCCTGGATTTTTTCCGTCTTGATGGCGGCGGGGGCGGGCGCGGCTTTGGCTTTCTTGGCGGCGTCTTTTTGCTCCCAGTCCACGCGCAGGGCCTGCGCCCAGGCCGCCAGCTCGGCGGGAACTTCGCCGCCAAAGTAAATCTCTTTGACAAACTCCAGGATCTTCTCGCCGTTGGCCAGGGGGAAGCCGTGGCCGCCGGTGGAGTTCTCCATCGTGGCCTTGACCCCGAAGCCCTTGATCGTCTTGACCCAGAGGCAGACGGGGGCGCGCGGATTGGCCCGGGCCAGTTCCAGACCGTGCTCGACCGCCAGATAAACCGAAGCCAACTCGTTGCCGTTGGGCACCTGGATCACATTCCATCCCAGCACGCTCATGGCGGCGAAGGCGGGCTGCATGCTGTAGGAATCCTTGGTGATGCGGCCCGAGAGTTTGGTGTCGTTGTCGGAAATGACGAGGAGGAAGGGATTGAGGCGGTCCTTGCCCGCCAGTCCGGGGATGGCGGCGTAGGCTTCCTTGGCTTCGCCCTCCATGGAGGCGGCGTCGGAAACGGCGCATAGGGTCACCCGGTCGTTGTGGAGGAGGCGGTCGGCGATGGCCAGGCCCTGGGCTTGGGGAAGGGCTGACCCCAAGGGGCCGTTGCTCAGGAAGACGCCTTGGGGGTTGAGATGGGATTCGCCGTGGCCGGTGAGTTTGCTGTGGATGCCGCGGAAGCCTTTCAAATCCTCGAAGGTGGTAGAGTCAAAACCATAATTGGCGTGGAGGGCATAAATGCCATTCTCGGCGTGGCCGGCATCGTTGACGAAATTGAAAGCGGCGTGCCAGGGGCGGTCTTTGACGGCGTACATCACGCCGTGGAGGGAGGACATGATCTCGGCAAAGGCGGCCGGGCCGCCCCAATGACAGGCGGCACCGCCGTTGACCGCGTGAACGTCCATCAGCGCCACCAAGGCCCGGGTGGCGCGCGGATCGCACAGGAGGACCTCTCCGCCGCTGGCATTCTTGACACGGACGGAATAGCGGGGCGGGGAGGCGGGCGTGGGCGCGAGCCTGGACTTGAATTGAAGCGCGGCCAGGGCGGGCGCTTCCATCTTTTGAACCACGGATTTGTCTTCAGCCATAACTTTTTTGGGGAAACGGGCGGGTTGGAATGGTTGCGGGCGGGCGGCGGGCGGATCAGCCGCCGGTCTTCTGTAGGACGACTTTGATCGCATCCATGAGTTCGAATGTTTCAAAGGGCTTCCAGAGCATGACGCCGTTGACCTTGCGGATAAAATCTTCAATGTCGCGGTTGCCCTTGAAACCGGTGATGAAAATGAAGCGCTTGCACAGGTGGGGTTTGGTGCGCTCGACCGCGCGATAAAACATGTCGCCGGGCAGATTGGGCATCATCATGTCGCAGATGATGACGGCGAATTCCTTGGCGATGATTTGCTTGAGGCCATCCACGCCGTTGGTCACGGCGACCAATTTGTAACCGTTGAGTTCAAAGAAGGGGGCCAACTCGTCGGTCAAGGCCGTTTCGTCGTCCAGCATGAGGATGTGTTTAAGCGGGCCGGGCCGGGCTGGCTGGCCGGCGGCGTTGTCTGGCGCGGTCGTTTTGTCTTTCACCATAAAACTTGGTGCGCGCGGCGGGAGTTGAACCCACAACCTTCGGCTTCGGAGGCCGCCACTCTATCCAATTGAGCTACGCGCGCTTGTGAGCCGGCTTCCCGCTGGGTCGGCCGGATCCGGTTAATGTGCCGCGCCCGAAAAATTCGCGCTGGCACTGTTTCTGGCATTATGTCCCCTCCGGCTCCGCTGGGCAAGAGTTAATCCGCCAACAAGGCCCCCAGCAAATCGTCCAACTGCCCCCGGCTGTGCTGGCTGGAGAGGGCGAAGCGGAAATATCCCGCCGCCGGTCCGCCCGGATAGCGGAGGAAGGATGGAAAAACCTTCCGCGCCAACAAGCGTTTTTGCACCGCCCCGGCCTCCTCCGGCGAGGAGGGTTCAAAAGCGATGATCGGGCCGGGGGCCGCCGGCACGGGAAAGCCACGCTCGCGCAAGACCGATTTGACACGGTGGATGTTCCTCTCCAGACGCGAGCGCAAACGGGGATCGCTCCGCACCAACTCCAGCGCCTTGAGCGCGGCGGCGGCCAGCGGCGGCGGCAGGGGCGTGCTTGCGCCGAACATCGGGCTGGCCTGCATGATTTTTTCGCGCAAGGCCCGGTTGCCCAAGATCGCGCCCCCAAAGACGCCAAAGGCCTTGCTCAACGTGATCGTCTGGATGAGGCGCTGCCGGGGAACGCCCGCGTACTCCGGCGTCCCGCGGCCTTTCCCGCCCAGAATGCCCGCGCCGTGGGCGTCATCCACCAGAATCAGCCCGTGGGCGGGGAGGCTCTCCAAATACTGCGCCAGCGGGGCGACTTCGCCATTGTGGGCGAAGAGGCCATCAGTCAACAAAATCGGTTTGTCATTGCCGCCCGCCAGGGCCAGCACCCGGGCCAGGTCGGCGGCGTCGCGGTGTTTGAAGGGCTGGATGAGACAGCGAAACTGGCGGCTGGCATCCTGCAAACTGGGGTGCGCCCGCTCATCAATGAGGACCCGCGAAAAGCGTCCGTGCAGCGCCTGGGCCACGATGGAATTGGCCGAGTAGCCGCTGGAAACGAGCAACGCCGCCGGCGTCCCGAAGAATTCCGCCAGGGCCGCCTCCAATTCCTCATAAATGACATGGTTGCCCGTCGTCATCCGCGACGCCGCGACGTTCAGGCCGTATTGGTTGGATCCCGCCCGCAGCGCCGCCGCGACGGCCGGGTGGCTGGCGAGGCGGAAATAATCGCACCCGCCGAAGTAAGAGAGCGTGCGATTTTTCCAGCGCACATAAGTGCGGTCAACCTGTTGCAGGGTATCGGGGTCGCTCATGGAGAAGGATGGTAACCGCCCGCGCCGCCCAATGCACGCAGATAAGAGCGGAGGGCCTGGGGGATGGATTGTTGACTGTTCCTGAAAACGGCGCCGCAGCGATGACTAACTGAGCCGCACCGTCAGGCTGCCGTCGAGGCGTTTGGATAAATCAATGGGATCGCCCACGGAAACTTCCCGGGGATTGACTTGATAGGCCCAGACCTCGAAATGGGTCAGATTGGCCTCGCCGTAGATCGTCGCAAACGCGCCGTCCACCGCGTCCGCGCCGTGGGCAACTTTGACGCGGCCAATGCGGGGAACATTGTAGCGCGGATCAAAGGTGAGCCACTCCCGCCCGAGATAGACTTCGCAGTAGGCGTGAAAATCCATCGGTGTGCCCGGATCCACGAAGCCAATGTCCGGCAAATGTCCGGTGACGTAGCGGGCGGGCAGATTGAAGGCGCGGCAGAGCGCGATGGCGGCATGGGCGAAGTCGCGACAGACGCCGTGGCGGCGTTGGATCACTTCGGAGGCGGAGAGGTCGGGCCGGCCGGAGCCGAAGCGGTATTCAATATTATGGTGAACCCAATCGCAGATGGCTTGGACGCGGGGGAGGCCGTGGGTGATCTGGCCGAATTGACTCCAGGCAAAATTCAGGAGCTTGTCCGAATCGCAATAACGGCTCGGCAAGGTGTAGCGCAACAACTCAAAAGGGAGCTGTCCGACGGGCAGAATCTGGCCCGGCACCTCCCGGCTGTCGGGGAGGGAAGAAACGGCGACCAGGGCATCGTGACGAATTTCGTTGCGGCCCGGCATGAACATGGAGCGATAGGTGATGTTGCCGTGGCTGTCCTGAAACTCATAGGAGGGCAGACCGATGCCGAAGGAGAGCTTCTCCTGCATTACGAGCACCCGGCCTTCGAGGCGCGGTTTGAGCACGAACAGAACCGGGGTCGGCACGGATGTTTCGTAGGCGAGGTTGCAGCCGACGCGGACGGTGAGATTCAGAGGAGTCCAATTTGCCATTGCATTTGCGGACTCAAGTCCCCTGCCCGCCTTGATCTTTGCTTGCGGCGGCCTTGGTGGCTTGGCGCATTTGATCATGCTCCGCTCCGGCGATGCCTTCTTCAACCAGTCTCTCATTATCGCTTCGCCCTTCGTCGTCCTCATCCTCGCCGGAAGCCACTGGCATTTTGTGTCCGGTCGAACCGGGCACCGGGTCCCAGCGTTCGGATTCGGGCACGGATTCAAGGCCCTCCTCTTTCGGGTCCATGTCCGATTTGCCGGTCAATTCCCGTTTGGCCTGTTCCCAATCGGATTTTGACACCTCCTGCGCGGAACGGCCGTTGATGACCGCCAGTTCCGCGGCGCGCTCCCGCACCATCTTGCGGCTCACGGTGCCGATGCCGGCGGAATTTTCGGTCAAGGCGCCTTCCTTCAATGGATTTGTGTTCATGGGCCAGTAATTAGCGTCCGTGCGGAAAAGATTGTGAGTTATGCGTTGTCTTCATCTGGCGCGTGCCGCGGTCCTCCCGCGTGTCGCGGGATTGAGAGAAAGTATTATCCCGCTTTTGAGACTTTGGACTTGGGGTGGCTTCCGTGGGGTCAGTCCGCAAATGGTGGAGTGTTTTGGGGAAGACAGGAGTTTGAGGGGTTTCCGCGAGTTTGGGGATGGATTTGTTCATGAATTGGGTCTTCCGTTGGTTCATTGGGGATTGGGTGTTGTTTGGCGGAAAGCAAAAAGTGTCACACGGACTTGTGGCCGAAGCTGGCGCGGTCGTCCGCTTCCAGCCAGTCGAACGTGGTGGTCGTCTGCGGATTCAGTCCGAGCTTGGAGCAGTTCTCCATGAAATAAGCGCGCCGCTCCGGATTGTTCATCGGGCTGCCGGCTTCCATTTCATCCGACCAGGTTTTGATTTCAACCGGCGTTTTCGCCGTGCCGTGCGCCTGCAACCAAACGCCGACCTCTTCATAATTTCTCGAGGTTTGAATGGCGGATTTAAATTGCTCGCCGGTGATGCCCTTGAAACTGAAGAGCATGTTGTCCAGGGGACAGTCGTAATGATATTCGCCCGGCGTTCCGGCCAGGCTGGCGCGGCATTTGTCAACGGCGCGGCTGGCGATGACGAATCCGGCGATGCGATCGCGCGGGCTGCGGGGGGCTTGTTTGGCCAGGTCTCGGGCGATGATGGGGGTGTTCATATTTTTTAACTTTCTTGTTCACTTGGTTTCGACCATTTTTTTGTCTGCGGGCTTTATTGGGGGAGGCACGTTGATGTCCAGGGCCGCGCTCAAATCAATTTCATGCTCCTGCTCCTGCACGATAATCGCGCGCAAGGTTTCGCTCAGCGCAAATTCCCCCATGGCCTCGGCCTGGCGGATGCGCTCGCGGTAACGGCCCACCGTTTCCCGTTCGTTTTCCAGATCGGCGCGCAGCATTGTGACCGGGTCATTGGAAGTTTTGACCGGCTTGGGCGTGACGCCGGGCATGCCGCCCAGATAATCAATTTGTTTGGCAATTTTTATGGCGTGCGCCAGTTCTTCCCCGGCATGGGCTTCCAACTCCCGCGCAATGTCGGTGTAGGCGGCGCCCTTGAGCACCTGGCTGTACACGGTGTAGGCAATGATGGCCTGGTATTCCCCCGCCAGATCGTCGTTGAGCAGTTGGATCATCTGTTCGCGAGTGATAATCAATCCTGTGCTGATGTTTTCTTTCATAAATGTTTCAAATGAGTCCGCAGGTTTTCAGGGCCGGCCACCCTCAACCTTCCACGGTGAAGCCGACTTTGATGGTCACCTGCCAGCGATCCACCTTCCCCTTGTTGATGGCGCCGCGCGTTTCGACCACCTGGAACCAGCACAAGTTCTTGATGGTTTTGTGCGCGCGTTTAACAGCCTTGTCAACGGCGTCCTCGATGGAAGCAGTGGAGGTGCCGGTGAGTTCGATGAGTTTATAGACGGGGTCTTTCATGTTCGGTTCTTCCGGTATTCGTGTATCCGCAGCCTCGGAATATTCTCTTATTTGCAGCCGCAGCCGCAACTGGCGGAGGATTCTTTGATCGCTTTTTCGACCGCTTCCCGGGTTTCGCCGGTGCGCTTCTGAATCCGGCCAAGCAATTCCTCGCAATTGCCTTCGACGTATTGGAGATCGTTATCGGTGAGCTTGGCCCACTTCTGCTTCAACTTGCCTTTGGTGATGTTCCAGTCGCCTTTGATTTCGAGTGTCGTCATAATAGTTGGTGATTTGTTATTTTTCGTTCTGATTCGCCGCCAAGGTGACGGCAAAAGTGTTTTTGCGGCCCTCGTGCCGGCTCTTCCGGTTAGTCCGCCACCAGCTTGACGGAAGTATCGCCGCGCAGGGCTTTGGAATAGGGGCAGGTTTTGTGCGCTTCGTCCATGATGCGTTGAACCTGGGCGCGATCAACTCCAGGGAGTTGGGCATGCAACTCCACCGCCAGGCGGTAGCCGCCCTGGTCATCCTCGATCAGGCTCACCAGCGCCCGCACCGTGGAATCCTTGACGGGGGTGGCAAGCTTTTTGGCCGCGTTGCTCAAGGCGCCGTGGTAACAGGCGGAGTACGCGCCCGCAAATAACAGCTCGGGATTGGGGCCGCGTTTCTCGATGCCTTTCTCCAACGGATTTCCCAACGTGACATTCAGCAACCGGTCCGGTGTCTGAATGGATCCCGAACGTCCGCCTTTGGAAATCGCTTCCGCCGTAAACAAAGTTTTCATAATAGCATTGAGTTGCTCAGGCGTGCGGTCTGGCAGAGACTTCGCCTGAAAAAACATTCATTGGCGACGCAGCCCGGCAACGCAATAACGCTAAACGATGGGCTGAGACTTTCCTATGGGGTATAACCCTACCGTGGATTGTGGGAGCCAGCGCCCTCCGAAAACGAACCCAGCCGAGAGATATATTTCCTCGCATGGTCCGAATTCCTTTTTCACTGGCTACGCCGGAGCGTCGATCGAAGCGACGCGAACCAGCTTTTTGTTCACGAACTCCTGGATGCCCATGCTGGAAAGTTCACGTCCATAGCCGGAGTTCTTGATGCCGCCGAACGGCAGGTCCGCGGTCGTCCAGGTCGGGTGATTGACGAACACCATGCCCGTGTCGATGCGGCTCGCCACGCGTTTGCCGCGCGCAACATCCTTGGTGAAAACCGAGCCGCCCAACCCGAAATCCGAGTCATTGGCGAGCGCCACCGCCTCGTCCTCGTTCTTGACTCGGAAAAAAAGCGCGACCGGTCCGAAGAATTCCTCCCTGAAGGCGGGATTGCCGGGCTTGATATTCGTTAGGATCGTTGGCTGCATGAAGGAGCCCGGTCGATCGATCCGTTTGCCGCCCATCACCAGGGTGGCGCCCTTGGCGACGGCTCGTTTGACCTGGTCCAAGAGTTTTACGAGGGCCGCTTCTGTGGACAGAGGTCCAAGCGTCGTCGCCTTATCCATCGGGTCTCCTGGCTTGAGTGCCGCCAAGGCGGTATGGAACTGGTCGAGAAAGCGGTCGGCCACTTCTTCGACGACGATGAAACGCTTCGCCGCGACGCAGCACTGGCCCGTGTTGTTCATCTTGGCCCAGACCGCCCATTTGACCGTCTTGTCGAGGTCGGCATCCTCGAGCACGATGAAGGCGTCGCTGCCGCCAAGCTCCATCGTGGACTTCTTAAGGTTTTGCCCAGATCTCCCGGCAACGAGCTTTCCGGCTTCCACGCTCCCGGTCAACGCAACCCCCTTTATCCGGGGATCGTCGATCACGCGGTTGACCTGGTCATGCGAGATCAGCAGGTTGGTGTAAGCGCCCACTGGCGCACCCGCCTCCCGCCACAGCTTCTCAAAAGCGATGGCGCATTGCGGAACACACCCCGCGTGCTTCACCATCACGACATTGCCCGCCATCAGATTGGGCGCGGCAAAGCGGGCGAGTTGGTAGTAGGGAAAGTTCCAAGGTTGGACGCCGAAGAGCACGCCGAACGGGGTGCTTTCGACCGCTGCTTCGCCCGACCCCGGCTTGAGGTGTTGGGGTGCGAGGAAGCGCGCGGCGTTCTTGGCGTAGTAATCAATGATGTCCGCACTGAGCGCCACTTCGCCGCGTGCCTCGGCGATGAGCTTGCCCATTTCGAGCGTCACAGGGCGAGCGAACTCGTCCATGCGCGCGCGCATAATGGCGGCGGCTTTTGCGGCCACGACCGCTCGCTTGGCGTAGGTCATACGCCGCCAGGTCTCGAAGCAGGTTGCGGCGGTCTTAATCGCCTTCTCAAGCTGCTTGTCGGTGAGTTCCTCGAACGTCTTGAGGGTTTTGCCGTTGCAGGGGTTGACACTTTGGTAGGCGGCCCGAATCTCCCGGCTCGCAATATTCGACTTGGAAATAATCCGGTTTGGCCGGCCAATGATGTGTTTGGCCATAATTTTTATCGTTTTTCCGGTTCGGTTTGTGTGCTGGAAGGTGTGTTTTTTATTTCGTCGCCTGGGAATGGGCTTCCACAAACCACAGCCACTTGTCTATTCCGCGCGAGATTTCGGTGAACAGATCCGCCGTGCCGGCGTCGTCCAGTTCGTCGGCTTCATTGATGGTGTGGCGGGTTTCCTCTCCGAAAGTGGACAGTGCCTTGGCGACCGCTTCGACGTGGGCAAGTCCGTCGGCCATGGAGAGCGGATACTCTTCAAGCCGCGAGCGCGCGGCGGCCACGCGCGCGGTGCCCTCGGCGATGCCGCCCAGTTGCACGATGCGTTCGGCAATCATGTCCACGTAGGACTCCACAGCTTCGTCCACCTTGTCAAAGAGTTCGTGCAGGCCGATGAAGTTCGGGCCTTTGACGTTCCAATGCGCCTGCTTCATCTGCGTTTGCAGATCCACGGCGGACGCCAGCCGCTGGTTCATGAGCGCGATGAGTTCCGAGCGGCGCTGGAGGGAGATGTCGTTTTCGGTTTCATACATTTTGGGCGCTTCCGCAGGCTTGGGGATGGATGTTTTCATGTTTTGATTCTTTCTTGGTTGGTTGCAGATGACATTTGTTTTACGTGTGCTTGTGAAGCCGGATGCCGTTCAGGACGCGTCTTTCAACGAGGCCATATCAATGACGAAGCGGTATTTCACATCGCTTTTGACAAGGCGGTCGTAGGCTTCATTTATTTTCTGGATGGGGATGAGTTCGATGTCGGCGGTGATGTTGTGCTTGCCGCAGAAATCCAGCATTTCCTGGGTTTCCTTGATGCCGCCAATGAGGGAGCCGCTGAAATTGCGCCGGCCAAAGATGAGGCTGCCGACCTGAACGGAAAGCGGCTCGGCGGGCACGCCGACTTGCGTGAGGGTGCCGTCGCGTTTCAAGAGAACGAGGTAGGCGTTGATGTCGTGTTGAGCGGCCACAGCGTCGAGAATAAAATGGAAACTGTTGAGATGTTTCTTCATCTCGTCTTCGTTCCTGGAAAGGACGACTTCATCCGCGCCGAGCCGCAAGGCATCTCTAACTTTGCCCGGCGAGGTGGTGAAGACCACCACATGCGCGCCGAAAGCCTTGGCCAATTTCACCCCCATGTGACCGAGTCCGCCGAGTCCCACGACGCCAACTTTCTGGCCTTTGGCAACTTGGTTGTGGCGCAAAGGGGAATAAGTGGTGATGCCGGCGCAAAGGAGGGGGGCGGCGGCGGCGAGATTCAAATTCTTCGGGACGCGCAGCACAAAGGCTTCATCCACGACGACGCTGTCGGAGTATCCGCCGTAGGTCATGCCGCCGGTGTGTTTGTCCGGGGCGTTGTAGGTAAAAGTCGCGCCTTTTTCGCAGAATTGTTCGAGGTCGTCCTTGCAGTTTTCACACGTGCGGCAGGAATCCACCATGCAACCAACGGCGGCGATGTCGCCTTCCTTGAATTTTCTGACGTGCGCGCCGACTTTGACGGCGCGTCCGATGATTTCGTGACCGGGCACGCAAGGGTAGGTGGTGCCATGCCATTCGTTGCGGGCGATATGGACGTCGGTGTGACAGACGCCGCAATATAGAATTTGAATTTGGACATCGTGCGCGCCGGGATCACGGCGTTGAAACTCGAAGGGGGCGAGCGGCGTCGTGGCGCTTTGCGCGGCGTAAGAATTGGCTTTCATGAATTGATTCTTTGTCCGTCGGGTGCCGACAAAATGTGTTTTAGGTCCGGTTGTGAAACCCATGAACGCGGGTGAGGTTGCGTTCCGCGATCAATTCCGCCTCGGCCTCCAGCCAGTGCTGGACGTCGTGCCCGGGCAGCGAACCCTGGTTCACATAACTGAAGTATGCTCTTCGGGCCACTTCGTCCGTTGATGGCGCAAAATCGTTACCGCTTTGGTTTAAGTCCGCAGCCGCAGTTGGCCCGGATGCGCGGGCCGGTTTTTGGGTTTGGTCCTGGGAGGATTTGTTGTCTTTCATAAAGAGAAAATGGGCCGGGTGAGGTCAAGCGACCGCACCGGCCGGGGTCAAATGGTTTGCGGGACTTTGCTCGACGGCTTCCTTGGTCAAACTGACGAACACGGTGGAGTCCTCGTAACTGATCCGGTCCACTTTGCCCGTCGGTATTTGCACATCCTTGCCGGAGAACCGGTGCCCGGTTTTGACGACCAACTGTCCAATCGCCCAACTCCGGGCGTCCATCAAAAAATCACAGACGTGGCCAGCCGTTCCATCGGTTGCCTGGAGGTGGTAGCCGTGGACGGCTTGCGTGCTGCGCAGATGCGCGTCGGGACGTTTGGGCAGCCGGCCACTCGCGGCGGCCCGCTCGCTCGGGAAAGGTTTCTCCGGCAGTTCCAAAATCGGAAAGCCGCTCATGCCCCACAACCCGTCACCCTGCCAGTAGTAAGGCCAGCCGTAATATCGGTAATACTCTTCCTCGTATTGTCGCGAAACCGGCTTGTGGGAGTCAATCGAAGGGCTGTTTTCAATCTGCTTGCGGGTCAGGTTCACGAGCAGGTCTTTTCCGGCCTGATGGAGACTGCCGAAGGCATGGGGCGAGAGGAGCACCTGCCGCCCCGGCAACCAGGAACCTGTGTCCGCGATGACATAACGGACCGCCCAGTTCTGGTCGTCAAAATAAAAATCGTTCACGTGGCCGATTTCGCCATCCAACGCCCCGAGTTTGTCGCGGTATAATTGCTTAATGCTTTGTAACATAGACGTTTCTTTCGTTCAAATTGCGCGGGCTGGGAGACGGGCGAAATGACTCGCCCGGCATTCGATCCGTTCCATTGCCCATCCTTGCCAGCGACGGAGTGAGGCCCGTCGCGTTCAAATTCTCCCCAGGACAACCAGAACCACTAGAATAATCAACACCAAGCCCAGTCCGCCGCTTGGGTAATAACCCCAATTCCGGCTGTGCGGCCACCTGGGAAGCGCGCCGAGCAACATAAGAATGAGCAGCACCACTAGAATAGTTCCTAACATAATAATCCTTTTATTGTGCGAATTTGATTCGCTTTGTTATCTTCCATTATTTTTCCCGGCGCTCGCCGGGCTGGTCGCCCTTCCGATTTTGTTTCCGGCCTTGCTTGGAGCCGGGCGGCGCCCCGTTCATGGAATGAAGATAGTCGAAAAGCAGGGGGGCGCTATGGGGTGTTACCCTACCCCCCGGTTTTACGGGTTAAGTTTCGTCCCGACCGCGACGCTGCGAGCGGAACGCCAGCCAGAGGTTGGAAATCAGGCCCGCGCCTTTGAGAGCGGTTTGTAACCAGGAGGTTTTCACGCCGGAGTCCGCGGGCTTGCCGCGCCGGAAGGCCGTCAGGCCCGCCACGAGCACGGCAGCGGACGAGGCGATCGAACTGAAGGATTTGGCGCGGTCGGCGAGCGCGCGCAGGTCCGCCCTGAGCGCGGCCATGTCCTCGACCAGTTGGGCGCGGTTGAGTTCGCTTTCCGCAAGCAGAAGTTGTTTCCGCGATTCGAGCGCGTTCATGCGAGGATTTTTTCCAAACATTCGCGGTCCTTTTGGAGTTGATCGAGCGAGGCGGAAAGGGTCTGCCAGTCCCGCAACAGGCAGAGGAGCCGCCAGCAAAGACAGGCCCCGGCTGCTCCGTAAAGGCCGGTCAAAGTCAGGAGGACGGCCACGTGTGAGTAAGGCCACCACAAAATCACGATGGCAGCCGTGAGGGTGATGCCGGCGAGCAGAGCGAATGCGGCCACGCCGAGGGCCAAAAGGAAGGCGCGCAGGAGACGCTCGCGCTCCTCCTGCACTTCCACGGCCAAGAGTCCGAGCCGATTTTCCCCGATGGTCAACAGCCGCCGAGCAAAAAGTCTCGTGGCCGCGCCCAGTTGCCTGAAGCTGGCAGTGGATTCTTCCATAACCGAATCAATCGCGGTCGCGGGAGCACCGGCGAGCGAGGAGATAACCGACGATGGCCCCGACCCCAAAGGCGACGGCCATGGCTTGATAGGGATGCTCATGGACGGCCTCGTTGGTCGCCTTGGCGCCTGCGACTGCTTTGTCGCGGACACGGGCCGCGATTTCCTTGGCTCTTTCCAAGGCGGCGGCGAGACGCTTGCGGGCTTCCCCGACTTTTTCTCCGGCCACGTCGGCGGTGGCGGCCATCAAGGCGTGCGCATCTTCGGCGAGTGTACCCATGTCCTTACTGATTGCTTGTGTTTCTTTGCTCATATTTTCGTTTTTGTTTGTTTGCGTTTTTCAATGATAAATTAGGAGGGGAGGGTTTCCCGGCTCATGGTGGAAGCGATGGGCCATCATAAACCACTCACGGTTTGAAGACGTTGACGATGACCGGCAGTTCAATTTTGGATTGCGCCGCCACCGAGGTTTCAAAGGACACATTGCCGCTGATGGTGGCCGCCGGCACATCTTCCAGGCGGGCGACCAGTTCATAGACCTTCCCGGCCTCCTTGGGCACCAGTTCGACCTTGATGCCTTTGATCGTGCATTGCGGATTCTTCAATTCCAACGTCTGGCCGCTGGCCGAGCGAATCGTCACCCGCTTCGTGCTCTGCGCCTCCGGGTTTTCCGCCGACGTGTTCGCCGCGCCGGTGATGCTCCAATACAAAGCTTCCGGACTGAGAGAAACCTCGCCCATGACCTCGCCGTAGAGGTAAATGCTGGAGACCGGGATGTTCGTCTGGTCGGCGCTATAGACATGGACGTATTCGTTAAAGCGGCGCGGCGGTCCATCCCGGCGAATGGCGACGCGAATGCGCGCGGTCGCCGCATCCGCGTTGGTGCCCGGCTCCACTGTGGCCGTGATCCAAGGCTGGGAAGCGACCAGCTTCAGGATCCGCAGCGGTTTTCCGTCCGTGCGGGTAAGAGTGGTCAATTGGGAGGCATCATTTACGCCGTAGGCCAGATTGGGAGAAAGAGTCATTGGACTGAGGTCGTAGAGGGGCGTGTAATCCACCTTGATGGTGAGCGAGACTTCGGGGGTCTGCGGATCGTTGGACCGGACGGCGATGTGCTTCTCCAGGTTCCCCTTGTAAAGGCCGAGATTCAAGGTGAAGGACAGTTCGCCGGCTGCGCCCGGCGGAAGCGTGTCCGGCTTCAACTCGGCGACCGTGCAGCCGCAGGAGGGCTTGGGCGGCTCCAATTTGAGGATGCCGTCGCCGGCGTTCTTGAACTTGAAGACTCCGGAGACGGTTGCGACCTGGGAGGTCTTGCCGAAGTCATAGAGCGTCTGGTCGAACTGGATTTTGGGCGCGCCCTCCGCCTGGGCCGCAAGGCACATTGCCCCCATCCATAACGCCCCCGCCAAAAGTGCGGCTGTTCGTTTCATAATTGTTGGTGCTTTTTTCATAATTGCCGGTGCTTTCATTTCTCGAAAACCCAGCCGAAGAAACTTTCCTTCGGCTGGGATGATCGCCCTTGGAATTGAGTTTGTTATGGCGTGACGATGACCCGGTAGAACCGCGCCGGCCGTTGGGCGGCGGCCGCATCCTTGATGGACAGGTTTCCGCCCGTGCCGACAACCGTTTCCAAGACAGTCCAGGTCGGATCGTTCAATGTATTCTTATATTGCACGGTGTACGATTTCCCCTTCACGGTGGGGAACGGCAGGCTGAAGAGACCATTGGCCATGTGAGGCGATCCCAGGACCACCAAGAGCGGGGGTGGGGTGACAGGGCCGAGACAATTCGCGGCGGCGTCCACGGTGCGGGCCTGACAGGTATCCGTGCCGAACGCCGTGACCGTGTTGGTCGGCGTGAAGCTGACCAGATTATTCGTGGTGTAGGTGTTCAGCGTGTTAGTGGTGAAGGTTATCACAATGTTAGTAGTGAAGTTGGTGACGGTGTTGGTCGTCATGTTGGTTCCACCCGGGCGGAGGTAATAGAACAGATTTGGCCCGTATCCCACGTCGGTGGCGGTGAAGGTCAAGGCGTTGAGGAAGTTCGTGCCGAGGTTTATGCGATCAGTGGCGACATGAGTCACGGGGTCAATGGTCCCAATGATGGACCCGGTATTGGTATGGCGGAGATAGGCGAAGATAGCGGTTCCCCAGGTGGACACGGCGCTGGGGACAAAGACCAACGAGTCAAAGTTGGTGCCAACGGTGTAGCGATCGGTTTCGCTGCCACCAGGAGTGGGGTTGATGGTTCCGAAGATGGCATGGCCGGTATTGTCCTGGCGGAGGGAGTAGAACAGATTGGCCCCATAACCCAGGTCAGGCGCCGCAAAGGCCAAGGCATTGTAGCCTGTGCCGGAGAGAGCCCAGAGATCGGCCGAGGAAGAGGCGCCGGCAGCTTTGATCACCCCGAAGGTGGAAAGGCCGCTATTGTCATGGCGGAGGTAATAGAAGTTGACCGACCCATAGCCGACATCAGGAGCCGACAGCGTCAGCGCATCGTAATTGGTCGAGGTGAGGGCGAAACGATCCGTGGTCACGCCGGCAGAGGGAGGAATGGTGGAGATGGTGTCAAACTGATCGGCACCGCTTCCGGGATGGCGGGTGGCGTAAAACAGCGTGGGTCCCCAATTTTCATCCTGGTCCGCATACATCAACCCATGCAAGTTAGCGGGGACGTTGAAACGATCGGTGAGGATATCAGTGACGGGATCAATGGTTCCGAACGTGGGTGTGACGACATTGGTCGTGACGGTACTGATGTTGTTCGTGACAATTACAGAATTGGTATTGGTCGTGATGACACTGCTGCTGTTGGTCAGAATGGTCGTGTTGGTGGCCGGGTTGGAACCGCCGGTGGCGATGTAGCTGCCCGTGAAAGGCTGCGACGCCCCCGGCGCGAGCGTGATGGGGCCAAGCACCGGGGTGTTGTTGGTCGGCTGGCTGCTGAACACGAGGACGTTGGTCAAGGTGATGTTGCCGCTGTTGTTGACCGATCCGCCGAAGGTCACGGAACTGCCCGCGGTCACCGGCCCTGGCGGGCAAGTCTCCGTGATGGCGATTGCCGGAGTGGTGGTAATCGGACAGGTGACCGAAACGATGTTCGTGACCGCGATGCCGGTGCTATTGTCGTTGCCGGTGGCGATCAGGGTGTCGGCGGTGGCACAGGCATCAAGAGGAGCGGTGTAACTGCCGGTGAAGTTGGTTCCCGCACCGGGCGCCAGCGTAATGGGTCCCAACACCGGGGTGTTAGCGGCCGGCTGGTTATCAACCACCATGACATTGGTCAGAATAACGTTGCCTTCATTTGTGATAGTGCCGGTAAACACGAGTGTTCCTCCCGGCGTGACTGGCACTGGCGGGCAGGCCTTGGTGACCGCAATTCCGGGCGAGGTCAGGATCGGGCAACTCGCACTGGCGCTGTTCGTCACGGGCACACCGCAAAGGCTCGCGGCGGTGGCGGTCGAGGTGCTGGTCGAGAATCCACTCGCGGGCGCGGTGTAACTGCCGGTGAATGTGGCGGAGTCGCCGGGCGCCAATGAGGCGACAATCAAGACCGGCGTAGCCCCGCTCAAATTATTCCGGACCGCCACGTTGGTAAGCGTGATGTTGCCCGCGTTGTGGATGCTGCCACTGTAAGTGAGCAAGCCGCCCGGAGTCACCGGGGTTGGCGGGCAGTTTTGTGTGATGGCGATGCCCGGAGTGGTGGTGATCGGACAGGCCGTGCTCACCGTGTTGGTGACGCCGAGACCGCAGATGCTCCGGCCGGTGGCGGTCGAAGTGCTGGTGCTGGAGCAATTAGTCGGCGCCAGATAGCTGCCGGTGAAATTGGAGACGGCGCCGGGCGCGAGCGCAGCGGCGGTGAAGACGGGCGTGGCCCCGCTGAGATTATTCAGGACCACCACGTTGGTGAGCGCGATGTTGCCCGCGTTGCTCACGGTGCCGCGGTAAGTCAGCAGCCCGCCGGGAATCGTCGGACTGACCGGGCAGACTTGGGTGAGAGCAAGGAGCGGAGCGGTGGTGATCGGACAGGTCGTGCTCACCGCGTTCGTGACGGCGACACCGCAGATACTCTGGCCAGTGGCGGTCGAGGTGCTCATGGTGGAGCAATTGGCCGGCGCCAGATAGCTGCCGGTGAAATTGGCGGCGGCGCCCGGCGCCAGCGTGGCGGCCGTGAAGACCGGCGTGGCCCCGCTCAGATTATTCCGGACCACCACGTTGGTGAGCGCGATGTTGCCCGCGTTACTTACCGTGCCGCTGTAAGTGAGCAAGCCGCCCGGACTCACCGGGTTCGGCGGGCAGTTCTGTGTGATGGCGATGCCCGGAGCGGTGGTGATCGGACAGGTAGTGCTCACCGCGTTGGTGACAGCGACGCCGCAGATGCTCCGGCCGGTGGCGGTCGAGGTGCTCATGGTGGAGCAATTGGCCGGCGCCAGATAGCTGCCGGTGAAATTGGAGACGGCGCCGGGCGCGAGCGCGGCGGCGGTGAAGACGGGCGTGGCCCCGCTGAGATTATTCAGAACCACCACGTTGGTGAGCGCGATGTTACCCGCGTTGCTCACGGTGCCGCTGTAAGTCAGCAGCCCGCCGGGAATCGCTGGACTGACCGGGCAGACTTGGGTGAGAGCGAGGAGCGGAGCGGTGGTGATCGGACAGGTGGTGCTCACCGTGTTGGTGACGGAGACACCGCAGATACTCCGGCCGGTGGCGGCCGAGGTGCTGGTGGAGAAGCAATTGGCCGGCGCCAGATAGCTGCCGGTGAAATTGGAGACGGCGCCGGGCGCCAGCGTGGCGGTCGTGAAGACCGGCGTGGCCCCGCTGAGATTATTCAGGACCACCACGTTGGTGAGCGCGACGTTGCCCGCGTTGCTCACTGTGCCGCTGTAAGTCAGCAGCCCGCCGGGAATTGTCGGACTGACCGGGCAGACTTGGGTGAGAGCGAGGAGCGGAGTGGTGGTGATCGGACAGGTCGTGCTCACCGCGTTGGTGACGGCGACACCGCAGATGCTCCGGCCGGTGGCGGTCGAGGTGCTGGTGCTGGAGCAATTGGCCGGCGCCAGATAGCTGCCGGTGAAATTGGAGACGGCGCCGGGCGCGAGCGCAACGGCGGTGAAGATGGGCGTGGCCCCGCTCAGATTATTCAGGACCACCACGTTGGTGAGCGCGATGTTGCCCGCGTTGCTCACCGTGCCACTGTAAGTCAGCAGGCCGCCGGGAATCGCCGGACTGACCGGGCAGACTTGGGTGAGAGCGAGGAGCGGAGTGGTGGCGACAGGGCAACTGGCCGTGCTGGTTGCCATGTTGCCATTGCACATGGCCTGGCCTCTGGCCGCGACCGAGACGGAGCAGATGTTGGACGGAACGGTGTAGGAGCCGAAATAAAACTCCGATTCACCCGCAGCCAGTTCAATGGGGCCCAGCACGGGCGTATTGGTTCCCTGGGGGCCGAAGACAAGGACATTGGTCAGGACGGAGTCGCCGGTGTTGGTGACGTAGCCGCTGAACATATAGACGCTGCCCATCGGGATCGGATTGGGCGGGCAGTTCTGCACCACGGCGATACTCGGGATGGTGAGGACAGGACAGACGGCCGTGGCCGAGGCGGCCACATTGCTGCTGGAGCAGCGATCCTGGCCGCGGGCGGTGAGCGTGTCAATAATAATACAGCAGCAACCCGGCGCGATGTAGCTGTTGGTAAAGTTGACGGAAACGCCCGGCGCCAAAGTGATGGGGCCGAGAACCGGGGTGTTGTTGCTCGGCTGATTGTCCACCACGAAGACATTGACCAGCGTGACATTGCCGGGGTTGCCAACCGAGCCGGTGTAGGTGAACAGGCCGCCGCGCGGAGTGGGCAGGAGAGGACAGTTCATGGTGACGGCCAGGAGTGGCGTCGTGGTGATCGGGCAGGTCGCCGTCACGCTGTTGACGACCGGGAGGAAGGTGCACAGATCCAAACCGCTCGCCGTGACGGTGTCCGCTCCGCAGAAATCAGGCGGAACAATGTAGGAGGCGCTATAGTTGTGCCATTCGCCCGGCACCAAATTGACGGGTCCCAGCAACGGAGAACTGGGGGACTGACTGTTGACTACGGTCACATTGAGCAGCGTGACGTTGCCGGCGTTGCTGACGATGCCGGTGTAGGTCAGGAGATCGCCCGGTCGCAGGACACCCGGCGCGCAAATTTTGGTGACCACGAGCCTCGGCAAAGTAAGCACCGTGCAAGTGCGCGTGTCGGTGTCGGTGACCGTGACCCCGGCGCAGCCCTGGCCGCTGGCCTGGACGGTACTCCAAACCACACAACAGTTGCTGGGCACCTGGTAGCTGCCCGTGAAGTTCGTCGTCGCGCCGGGCGCCAGCGCGGGCAGGGTGAAGATCACCGTGTTGGAGGCAGGCCGATCGCTGACCACGATGATGTTGGTCAACGTAATGTTGCCCGCGTTACTGACAGTGCCGCTATAGGTCAGGGTGCCACCCGCCAGCACGTTGGTGATGGGACAAGTTTGGGTTACTTCGATGGCCGGTGTGGTCAGAATCGGACAGGTCGCGCTGGCGGAGTTGGTGACGGCGACGCCGCAGATGCTCCGGCCGGTGGCGGTGGAGGTGCTCGGGGTAAAGCAATTGGCCGGCGCGACATAGCTGCCGGTGAAACTGGAGGCGGCGCCGGGCGCCAGCGTGGCCGCGGTAAAGACCGGCGTGGCCCCGCTCATATTATTCAGGACCACCACGTTGGTGAGCGCGATGTTGCCGGCATTACTGACGATGCCGCTGTAGGTCAGGATCCCGCCCGGCACCACGGAGGTGCTGGGACACGTTTGGGTCACTGCGATGGCCGGCGCGCTCAGCATCGAACAGGTCGCACTGGTCGTGTTGGTGACGGCGAGGCCGCAGGTGCTCCGGCCGGTGGCGGTCGAGGTGCTGGTGTCGGAGTAATTGGCCGGGGCCAGATAGCTGCCGGTGAAATTGGAGACGGCGCGGGGCGGCAGCGTGGCCGCCGTGAAGACGGGCGTGGCTCCGCTCAGATTATTCAGGACAACCACGTTAGTGAGCATGATGTTGCCCGCGTTGCTCACCGTGCCGCTGTAAGTGAGCAGGCTGCCCGGACTCACCGGATTGGCCGGACAGTTTTGGGTGACAACGAGAAGCGGCGCGGTGGTGATCGGACAGGTGGTGCTCGCCGTGTTGGTGACGGCGACACCGCAGATGCTCCGGCCGGTGGCGGTGGAGGTGCTCGTGCTGGAGCAATTGGTCGGCGCCACATAGCTACCGGTGAAATTGGCGGCGGCGCCGGGCGCCAGCGTGGCCGCGGTGAAGACCGGCGTGGCCCCGGTCAGGTTATTCAGGACGACTACGTTGGTCAACGTGACGTTGCCGGCATTACTGACGGTGCCGCCATAGGTCAAGGTGCCTCCCGGAAACACGGAAGTGATGGGACAAGTTTGGGTCACGACGAGGGCCGGCGCCGTCAGAATCGGACAGGTCGAGGTCACCGTGTTGGTGACAGCGACACCGCAGACGCTCCGGCCGGTGGCGGTCGAGGTGCTCGGGGTGGAGCAATTGGTCGGTGTCAAATAGCTGCCAGTGAAATTGGACACGGCGCCGGGCGCCAGCGTGGCGGTGGTGAAGACCGGCGTGGCCCCGCTCAGATTATTCAGGACCACCACGTTGGTGAGCGTGATGTTGCCCGAATTACTGACCGTGCCGCTGTAAGTCAGGAGGCCGCCCGGCACCACGGAGGTGATGGGACAAGTTTGGGTAACAACGAGGGCCGGCGCCGTCAGAATCGGACAGGTCGCGCTCACCGTGTTGGTGACGGCGACACCGCAGGTACTCCGGCCGGTGGCGGTCGAGGTGCTCGGGGTGGAGCAATTGGCCGGCGCCAAATAGCTGCCGGTGAAATTGGAGACGGCGCGGGGCGGCAGCGTGGGCGCCGTGAAGACGGGCGTGGCTCCGCTCAGATTATTCAGGACCACCACGTTGGTGAGCATGATGTTGCCCGCGTTGCTCACCGTGCCGCTGTAGGTAAGCAGGCCGCCCGGACTGGCCGAATTGGCCGGACATTTTTGGGTGACAACGAGGAGCGGCGTGGTGGTGATGGGACAGGTCGTGGTCACCGTGTTGGTGACGGCTTCACCGCAGATGCTCCGGCCGGTGGCGGTCGAGGTGCTCGGGGTGGAACAATTGGTCGGGGCCAAATAGCTGCCGGTGAAATTGGAGACGGCGCCGGGAACCAGCTTGGCGGCCTTGAGGACCGGCGTGGCCCCGCTCAGATTATTCAGGACCACCACGTTGGTTAAGGTGACGTTGCCCGCATTACTGACGGAGCCGCTGTAGGTCAGGAGGCCGCCCGGCAACACGGAGGTGATGGGACAAGTTTGGGTCACTACCAGGGCCGGCACCGTCGGAATGGAACAGGTCGCACTCACCGTGTTGGTGACGGCGACGCCGCAGATGCTCCGGCCGGTGGCAGTGGAGACGCTGGTGGCGGAGCAAGTGGCCGGCGCCAAAAAGCTGCCGGTGAAACTGGCGAGGGCGCCGGGCGCCAGCGCGGCGGTCGTGAAGACCGGGGTGGCCCCGCTCAGATTATTCAGGACCACGACGTTGGTGAGCGCGATGTTGCCCGCGTTGCTCACCGTGCCGCTGTAAGTCAGCAGGCCGCCGGGAGCCGCCGGAGTGACCGGGCAGACCTCGGTGACGACGATGCGCGGCGTGGTAGTCAGCGCGCAGGTGGCCGACGCGGAGTTCGTCACCACGACGGCATTGCAGTAGTCGCTGCCCGTGGCTGTGACCGTGCTGCTGACCGAGCAGGCGTTGGCGGGGGCGGTAAAGCTGGCGGTGAAGTTGCTGACGGCGCCAGGCGCCAGGGTCAGAGGACCAAGGACCGTAGTGTTGGGAGCGGGCTGGTTGTTCACCACAAACACATTAATCAGCGTGACGTTGCCCGAATTGGTGACTTTCCCGCTGTAGGTGATTAAACCGCCCGTGCTGGCGGACACCGCCGGACACGCCAGCGTGACCGCGATGGCCGGGGCGGTGGTGACCGCGCAGGAGGTGGCAACGATGTTGGTGACGGTGGCGAGAGTGCAAATGCCCGCGCCGGTTCCGGTGAAGGTGGTGGTGACGGAGCAAGCGTTGGTCGGAACGGTGTAAGTGCCGGTGAAGTTGGAGGACGCGCCGGGCGCCATAGTGGCCGCGGTGAACACCTTCGTGTTGGCTGCGGGCCGATCACTGACCACGGCCACGTTGGTCAACGTGATGTTGCCGGTGTTCTGCACCGTGCCGCTATAGGTGAGCGAACCGCCAGGCAATATCGGGGTGGGCGGACAAAGCGCTGTGACCGTAATCTGGGGCGTAGTCAGAATCGAACAGGTCGCACTCGCCGTGTTCGTCACCGCCACGCCGCAGATGCTTGAAGCGCGGGCGGTCAAGGTGTCGGTCACGGAGCAATTGGTCGGGGCCAGGTAACTGCCGGTGAAATTGGCCACCGCGCCAGGCGCCAGGGAGGGCAGGGTGAAGACCTGGGTATTGGCGGCCGGTTGATTGTTGACCACCACGATGTTGGTCAAGGTGACGTTGCCGGTATTGCTGACGCTGCCTGAGAAAGTGAGTAACTGGCCTGGAGAAATCGGCTGGGCGGGACAGGACTTGGTCACTTTGATTCCTGGCGTTAAAGTGTTCTGACAGTTGATGGTGGTGAAATTGGTCACCAACCGCGGAGTGGACGAGTATTCGTCGGAGGCGCGGACGGTCAGGAGGGCCGGGTTTGGCCCACAGGGATTCAAGGGCACCCAACTGCCGCTGAACGAGGCGCTCTGGCCGAGGGCGAGGTTGGTGGGAAAGAGGACCGTCAAGGCGCCGTTATTGACGAAATTCGTGACCGTCACGCCAATCAGCGTGTTGTTGCCGCAATTGGTGACCGTGCCGGTGAAAGTGATGCTCCCGTTCTCGCCCACGCCGCCGACGCAGTGCGCGGTCAGAAGGACGCAGGGCAAATTCACCTCGGTGTTCACCTCCTGGGAACTGCCGCCGATGCCGTTGACTATGTTCTGATGAATGATGCCGGTGTCCGTCGCGCTGGCCAGCAAGGTTCCGTTAGGTTGGACGTCCTGGGCGCGGACAACATAACTGACGACATCGGGGTAGTAATCCGCCTCCCCTTGAGACAGATTGGTGCGCACCAACGTCATGCTGTTGGTCTTGCCGTCCGGCGTGACGACCCACGCCTGAATGGAAGTGGCATCGCAGGCGATGCGTCCGCTGCCCGCAATCCCGTCGGACACATTGACGCTGTAATAAAGGGTGTCGCCGATGTGAACGTCCGGAATGCTCGTAAAAAGGCTGATATTCAACGCGCTTCCGGCGCAATTGGTGGGGCTGCGGTCGGCGCGCACCGCCGAGGTGGCCAAAAGCAGGCAAACCAGTCCCGCCAGCCATAACATCAGGCGGCGGAAAGCGGGTGCATGGCGCAACCCCGATGACCTGCCCTCACTCCGGGACCAATCATCAGACGATTGAACAATGCCTTTCGGCTCGGAATGTTGCGTTGAATTATTCATGTTTTATTGCTTTCTGTTTGGCACGAGTTTGTGGTTGGCGCCGGCGAGGGCGCGCTGTCTGATTTTCCTTTTTGGAAAAGCATCCCATTTCTCACATGGCGACTATAATTGGCCCGCCTGGATCGTTCTATGGGGTGTTTCCCTATGGGGTGTTTACCTCATATTAAATTTCATAACATAAATCATGGGCGGAACTTTTTGACAGGCGCAGGCGGATTTGGCGGGGATGACTTCAAACCGACCAGCGCGCCCAAAATGGTCTTTTGCACCGCCGGATTGTAGAGATTGCCCAAGTGGCCGCCCTGCGCGAAAACCGTCAATTGTTCCGGGGCAAAGGTGGCGCGGAGCCAGGCGAGGTCCTCGTCCGCGAGGAGAAAATCGTTTTGATTGACAATGACGCGGATGGCGGGGTTGGCGCGCAGACCGGCGTCATAGGTCCGCAAATCGCCGGCTTTTTCCAGCGCATCCGCCACCGGCGAAGCCATGCCGCGGGCCTGATAATACGGAACGGCGAATTTCTCAAAATAATCCTGGTAGGAATATTGAAGGATTTCCCGGTAGACCGGCTCCCGCCTGAAATTCCAAATGGGGTGGCGCAGGACGCCCTGATTATTTCGCCGCTGGCTGCTGAAAATAATGTCGCGCAGCATGAAGCGGAAGGTCAGTCCGATGAGAAACTTGGACTCGATGGCGTTGAAGGGCAGCGAGGTTTGCGGCGTGAGGGTGCTCTTGCTCAAGGCGGCCACCTTCAGAAAGGTGTTTTCGAGGTCGTCGGCCCGCTCCGCGCCCGGCCAATCCAGGGGCGCGCGGTAAAATTCGTCGAGCTTGGAGACCCCATGGAGCAGTCGGACCGGGGTGTTGATGGCCACGTAGCGGTCAAATCTAATCAAGGGCAACTGATTGGTCGGTTCGGTGGCGGCGACGTATAAAGACTGGAGTGCTCCCAGGGAATAGCCCATCAACGCTTTGTCGCCCAACCGGCCTGAATAGGACGAATGCAAGCGGCGATCAATCTCGGTGAGAGCGACGCGCAAGTCCTGACCGTCCGCCGGCAGGTAAGCCGGCAGCGCCGCGGTCGAAGCGTGTTCCATGAACTCGGAGTTGAAAGAGCTGCTGACGCAGACGGCGGAGAAGCCATTTTTGTAAACCAACTCGGCCAGGGCCAGCGAGGGTTGGGCCAGCCGGTGCGAGCCCAGGCCGGGAACGATATAAACCACGGGCGCATTTCCCGGTTGCAGCCAAAACGTAAATTGTAACCTTCTGCCCGTCGCCGGAATCAGAACCGACCGGGTCTTGCCACGCCCTGGGAAGTCAGGGTCGTTGTAGGTGAAGAAGACCGATTCGAGGGTTTCGAGCGAGGCTTGGTCCTGTTTCCCCCGCACTTGGAAATCCGCCACCCGGTTCTCGCGCGCGAAGGTCCAGGCGTACTGAATCTCGGAATACGGGTCCATTTCGGCCTGGCTGAAGCGCACGTATTCCCGCACGGTGTCGGACAAATCATTATACATGACGGCGTAGGTGAAATAAGTGTAGGGGCCGAGATAGGTCAGCGGATCGTTGCCGTTGAATTTGTAGGGAGAGATATAGAGCAGCGGATTGGCGGCGGTGTCGGCGCCCCAGCCGACGGTATCCCGATCGTTGCTCGGCCCAAGAAACGGCAGCATGAGGAAGCAATTCGGCTTCCAGCCCCACTGGCCGAAAGTCTGTCCAAAATCGGCGTCCGATTTCGGAATCTTCCATTTGTCCGCCACGTCCCACAATCCGGCCACGCCGACGGTGGTATTACAAACAAACCGGTAGGATTCATCGCGGGCGCCGCTCCACTTTCCCTGGAGCAGATTGTTGATCAATCGTCCCGGGTAAGTGAGGTTCCTGCCAAAATTTCCGATCCCGGTCCGGATCGGTTTCGCGACGACAAACCGATAAACTTTGCTGGTCGGCTGGATGACATCGGTCATCAGGCCCTTGTTGAAGGCCCACATCGCCCGATTCAAAGGCTCGATGGGGTCGGGAACGGATTTGGGGAGAACAACGGTCTCCGCTCCCGGCGGCCTGGCGAAGCCAACGGCCGGCTCCTGCCCGCGGGCGAAGAGCGAGAGGCACAACGACAGGAGCACCAGAGCCGAACTTCCAATTCTCCGGCTCGGTTGGAGATGAGGATATTGAATTTTAATCGTTATGACTGCGCCTTCCCTCCAATGGACTTGGACTTTGCTCCCGGGTTGAAGACTTCAAGAAATCACAAAGCGTAGTTTTCCGCGAAACTCAATGATGTGCGACTTGATGGCAAGCCGGATAATTCCGTTGGCCCGGCGTTTGCCCCAGGCGCGGTAGCCACCCGCCACGAAATCACCGAAGGTCAACGGCTTTTCCCCGGGATAGGCTTTGGCAGGGGGAGGCCCGGAAGATGGGTAGGTTGCGATCATGGTTTGGGCAACGGTTTATTGGCGGCGGGCTCGTCGGTGACCGCCTGGAGCTCGTCTAGTTGGATGAGGTCTTTGACCCATTCGGGGGGTGACGCGGCGAGCATTTTGCCGTCTTTCTTGGTATATTGCTGTCCGGCCTCAATGAGAGTGACGCCGTTTTCACCGATCAGTTTAATGGGGATGACGGAGCCTTTATCGGAAACGTGAGTTCCATCGGCGGTGATGATGTACCGGCCGATGCCGCTGCCTTCCACGACGGAGCGGCCGGCCGCATTCCTGATTTCCAAGGTGCTGCCAGCCACCGCGGAGCGGACCACGGTGAAGATCCTTCCGGTGCGAAGGTCCAGCAAAGTATGCACGACCGGAAGGCCGTCCTTCACGGTTATTGCCATTTTCTCGAGTTTGATTTCGGTGTCGGCCTGGAGGCGGACGGTGGTTCCGGTGCGCCGGAAGAAGAGATCTGTCCGCGCGCCTTCGCCGGTGCGGACGACGGCGCCTTGCGCAAAAACATGGCCTTTTTCCAAATTGGTAAACGTGACGCCATCTTCGGAGTACTCGCACTTTCCGAGGACCGAAAGTGTCATAGCATTGGGTTGACCAAGGCTGTCCGGGGCTGGTTTCACTTCCTGGGCATTGATGACCCCGGTGGGACATAACTGCAACAAGACGACGGGGACGGCCGCGCGCAGGACGTTTTTCACCGTTCCCAACAACCGCAAGATTTTGTTTTCTTTCATAACCCGAAAGGTAAACCGGAATGTCTGGGGCGCGCTATGGGGTGTTCACCCCATCTGTGATTTTTGTGAAAGCCGGTGTTTTCTGCGCGGTGTTCTGGTCCATGAGCCGCCGCGGCATGTTGTCCAATGGCGTTGAAATGGCGTTTCAGCCAGGTTTGTCCACCCCATTCCGCAGAGCCGACGCCGCAAAAATCAGGTTGGATTGTTCTTTGGTCAGATCAACTGCGCAAGGGTTGGATGAAAGCTGGTGTCATTGGGAAAAGAGGATGAATTTGCCCCAATGCGATTGATAAAGACTCCAAGCAGTTCCATCACCCGAATAGTAGAGCACGCCGGTGCCATAGGCGGTGGTCGCCCAGTTCACGTAATTGGAACCGTCTTCGCCGGATGTCTTCAAAACCAACCAATAAGAAGTTCCACTCACCAGCGCAAACGATGACCCTGAAAAGGTAATCAACGTTTCCGTGCCCGTCAGGCTCGATGCGCTGACGGGAGAAGACGCGGAACCAACCAGCGCTCCGGGACCAATGCCCCCGCTATCTGTGTAGATCATGGCTGTGAGATTGCAGGACGGAGACCCCGTGCTGGTTAAATTTGCCTGAATGCCGTTGCCGGCATAGCTGGAAGAGGCGGTAAATTTTGTCGCCATGTAATAACAGTACTTGCCAATAGGAACCGGGAGGCTGGTGATTCCGGTGTTTTCCTCGTGGATGAAGGTCGCGCCTGTAACCTGTACCACCGTGTTGAAGCCCTGCGGAAAACCAACCGGCAGGAGGACGCCGCTGGGGCGAACCCACGCGAGATTGCCGGTCCCAACGCCACCGGCCAGATTGATCCAGCCCTCTAACAGACCGCTGTTATTGTACAAGCTGACGTAGAGCGGCACGTTCCCATCCTTGGAAATCGGAACGGTTTGCGAAATGGCCACTGTGTCACCCAACGCGCCGGAGAGGGAAAGGACGCCGTTGACAACGACCCCGCCGGCCCAGCCAAAATTGGTTGGAGATTTGACGGACAATCCTGGAGACAACAAGAAATTGACCCCGGCGAACTGGGGGCAGGCGTTGGTTGCCCGATCCGCGACCAAAGGGGCCATCCATGCGTTGCCGGAGGTCGTGCTCGAAATCGTGCCGGTAATTTCCCGGGTGCCGTTGAACAAATCCAGGTGCAAAACGGCCGTCAAATTGGACAAACCCGTGCCGGTCCGGGGAATCGTGGCACTGGCGTTTCCGGAAATATTAAAAACGCCCGTCAACGAGCAGGGCAGTCCGCCGACATAAACCTTTGCGCTGAAGGCGCCGTTGCTGGCGACAATGCAGTTGCCGAGAAAGCCTGAGGTGGCCTCCGTCACGGCTGGAGTTCCATCGGCATTGGTTTGGAAAAACAAGCCGTTATACACGCCGGCGGCGGTCGCAATCGTATTGGTGGGAAGGACCGTCAACGTGGCGACGGAGCTGGTGAGCAGGCCCGCGGAGTTGGACACCGTGAGGCGGTAACTGCCCGCGTTGGCAGCGGCGACACTGGCCCAGGCCAGGGTGCTGTTGGTTGCTCCCGCGAGGGCCGTCGTTCCGTAGTACCATTGCAGCGATAACGGCGCAGTGCCGGTCGCAACGGAGGAGAACGACGCCGGCGTCGTGGCAATCACCGTTTGAGATTGCGGCTGGGTGAGGAGGGAGGGAGGAACGATCACGGTCAGCGCCGCGACACTGCTGGTTGTGCTGCCCCAAGGATTGGAGACAATGACGGTGTAATTGCCGGCGTCGGCACCCCTGATTTGGGGCCAAGTGAGGAGCGAAGCGGTGGCGCCGGGAATTGGCGCAAGGCCGTTGACCCACTGAAAACTAAGGGGCGGATCACCGTCGGCGCTGACCGTAAGAGTTACGGGCGCCCCAGCGAAAGCCGTTTGTGTCAACGGCTGCGCAATAATCCACGGAAGAATCGGAAGCCTGTTGGTGACCTCGTTTGAGAACACACTCTCGTCGCCATTGGTATCGTAGGCGGTGACGGCGAAATAATACGTCAGCCCTGGGGTTAATCCGGCAACCGTGTCGGTCAGATTGGCGTTCTCGTCCAGGCTCGACGTGTAAGCACCGCTGTTTAAGCCGAAGTAGAGATTATACCCGGCGGTCCTTACGTCAGAACTCGGGTTCCAGGCCAAACCGACGTTGCCGCCGCGCACCCGAACGGGGCAAAAAAGGGATAATGTGAGGCTGCAGGCCAAGACGATCCTGGCGCCGAAATAGGTTGTCATAGGCTCAATTGAAAATAGTTTCGAAATCAGACAGGCTGGAGGATCATCTCCTTTTGCCTGGCGAAGCCGGAATTACCCGGGCTGACAGCCGTCAAACTTCACCCCGCTCAGATCGGGGATGTGAATATCCGCTTCCCCAGCGAACAGGCGGGACGGAAGCGAGAGACCCGCGGCTGAGACGGTCTCCTATAAGAATTGTTTCTTGTTTAGCATGTATATTATTGCGCGGAGACTAATGCCACGGACCATGAGGTCTGCCAAAACATTTCTTGTTATTTGGCGGACAATTCTTGTTGTATGGCGGACAATCCTTGTCTCCCCCCACGCGAGATTGCCGCCGCGATGGGGTGCGCCCCCCGCCTGGGAATTGACGCCGCCAAAAGAAACCACTGTCCAAAGGCCGGGAAAAACGCCCGGAGAAGCCTGCCATAATGGGTTCGATGGCGGTAAAAGCGCCGTGTTAGTGACGGCTGTATTGATTCACAGAATCTTTCAAACAACCCTGTTCTTTTTCAAAATGAATTTGCGCAGCGTTGGCCGCTGCTCAAAGCCCCGGAGAAACCCACTAAGTTTTTAAAGCATATACAGAAACGAAAGCCAAGGCGCGCCCGGATGGGCGCCCGCTTGTGTTTGTTCTGCAACGCACCCCAGGCATTTTCCGATGCCGAGGATCCTGTTTATCCACCTTTATCAGCCATGAGACTCGACTGATTTGAGCAGGAAACGCGCCAACCCTTATTTATCAGCAATGAGACTGGCATCTATTGCACTTCGATTACCCGCGCCTCCAGCCACCTCGCGCAAGGCGGGATCGTCCTCGACCGGCAGAATGGTTTGCGTCCCGCGCGGCAAAGCAGGTGAGTCAGGACGCTGGATGGGAATCCGGGTCTGCGCTTCAGCGCGCGGCAGATAAATTTTGAAGGTGGAGCCTCGCTCAGGCTCGCTCTGGACGCTGGTATGACCGCCGCTTTGTTTGATGATGCCGTAACAGGTGGACAATCCCAAACCTGTCCCCTGCCCCACGCCCTTGGTCGTAAAGAACGGCTCGAAGAGACGCGCCTTTACATCCTCGCTCATGCCGGCGCCCGTGTCCGTGACGGCGAGCATCACGTAGTCGCCCGGTTTCAATTCCGAATCACGGCCCACGCTTTCCTGGTCGAACGAGACGTTGGCGGTTGCCAACGTGAGTTTGCCGCCCTTGGGCATGGCATCGCGCGCGTTCATGGCCAGGTTCATGATGACCTGTTCAATCTGTCCGGCGTCGGCCTTGACCGCGTGCAGATCAGGGGCGGGAACGATCTGCGTCTCCACGTCACCGCCCATGAGATGGTGAAACATGACTTCCATACCCGCCAGGACTTGGTTGAGGTTGAGGATTTCCGGTTGTAGAAATTGCTTGCGGCCGTAGGCCAGGAGTTGCCGGGTCAGCGTGGCGGCACGACCGGCGGCTTGGCTGATTTCGGTGGCGTGTTCGGCCAGCGGACTGCCTGCGGGAAGACCGCCGAGCAGCAAGTCACTGTAGCCGAGGATGGTCGTCAGGAGGCTGTTGAACTCGTGGGCGATGCCGCCCGCCAATCGGCCGACGGTCTCCATTTTCTGAGATTGAAACAACTGGGCTTCCAGCCGTTTACGCTCGGTGATGTCGCGGATGCCGGCCACGAAGTGGGTGATGAGGCCGTTGGGACCGCGGATAGGGGCGATGTGCATATCGGAGTAAAACCCCGATCCGTCCTTGCGGGAATTGATGACTTCGCTGTGGAAGGCTTCCCCCCGGGCGAGGGTTTGCCGCAGCCGCGCCAGCATGGCCTCGTCCGTGTGCGCCCCTAGCAAAATAGGCGGCGGTTTTCCGAGGGCTTCTTCCGCCGTGTAACCGGTCATCTTGGTGAATGCGGGATTGACGAAAAGAATCCTCGGGCCTGACTGGTCGAACTGCGCGTCGGTGATGACGAAAGCTTCCTCCGCCTGCTCCGCGGCGTATCTGAACAACCGTAACGATTCCTCAGACCGCTTGCGCTCGGTGATGTCCTCAATCGTGGCCATGGTCCGGGTAGGCTGGCCGGCGGAGTCCCGGATGACCGTCATGTTCACGTTCACCCAGGCCAGCGCGCCATCTTTGCGGAGGTAGCGTTTCTCCATGCGGTAATCGGGCGTCTCGCCCCGCACGACCCTCTGGAATGCCTCCTGGTCGGACTGCCGGTCTTCCGGGTGGGTGATGTCTGGAACACGCATCTGTAGCAGTTCGCCGGCGGAGTAACCGGTGATCTCGCACATCTTCTGGTTCACGCGCAGCCACTGTCCGGTGCGCGGGTCGGCCTGGGCGATGCCCACCGAGGCCAGCTCGAACATGGCACGAAGTTGTTCCTCGCTCTGGCGCAGCGCCTCCTCCGCCCGCTTGCGCCCACTGACGTCCTGCTTGATGGCAATGTAACGGGCGATCACACCAGCGGCGTTCCGCAACGGGGTGATGGTCATCTCTTCGGCATAGAGGCTGCCGTCCTTGCGGCGGTTGGTCACTTCCCCGCTCCAGACCTGGCCGGAGGAAATCGTCTGCCAAAGATTTCGATAGAACGCCTCATCCTGCTGGCCGCTTTTCAGGAGGCGCGGGTTTTTTCCGACGACCTCTTGTGCGGAGTAGCCGGTCAGCGCCGTGAAAGCGGGGTTAACCGATTGGATGTTGCCCGACTGGTCGGTGATGACGATGGCGTTGGCGGCTGCTTCCAGGGCGGCACTCTGCAATTGCAGCCTCTCCTCCGATTGCTTGCGCTCGGTGATGTCGCGGACGGTCGCCTGGAGCACCTGTTTGCCACCCAGATTCATGACGCTAAGCAGCACGTCGGCGGGAAAGGCCTCGCCGGTATCGGCCCGCTTATGCATCCACTCGAAGCGATGGCTGCCCTTTTCCACCGCTGTGGCGATTTGCTGGTTGGCCAGTGTCGGGGAATCCGTGCCATCCGGCTGCATCGGCGGCGAGACATCGGCGGGGTGTTTGGAGCAGAACTCCTCCCGGATAGCGCAGCCAAACATGGCCAGGGTCGCCGGGTTGCAGTCCAAAAAGGCTTTCTCGCCCAGCAGCATGACGGCGTCGCCGGTCGAATCGAAGAGCGTGCGGAACTTGGTCTCCGAGAGGCGCAGGGCCTCCTCGGCCTGCTTGCGGGCGGTAACGTCACCCGCATAACAATGCACCGTGTTGTTGAACTTGACGGGGAAGAAGGACCAGGAAATGACGCGCGGGCCGATCTGAATCTCCAGGCGAAGTTTTGGGGTGCCGGCGGCCAGGCATTCGCGGACGATCGCGGCGGCATGGTTGAAGTAGTTGATGTCGCCGGAAGCGGAGAGTTCCAGCACAGGATTGGGATTGAAGCGGGCGAAGGTCGCCTGGTGCTGGATTTCCAATTCTGCCTGCTTGCTCTCGGTCGCGTCCCGGATGATGCCCACGCCATGCCAGCCATCATCCATTTGGACGGCGGAAAGCGACAACTGAACGGGGATTTCCAGGCCGTCTTTGCGGCGGGCCTCGAAATCGAGTGCTTTCCCCACGGCGGCTCCCTGGCCTGTCTGCTGAAACGCGGGGAAGGCGGCATTGTACTCCGGGAGGAAACGCACGGGCGCGATCAAGTCATGCAGGTCCTGGCCGAGGGCTTCGGCGCTGGTGTAGCCGAGAATGCGCTCCGCCGCCGGGTTCCAAAAGGTAATCCGGCCTTTTGGGTCCATCATCACGATGGCATCATGGGCCGAGTCGGTGATGGCGCGCATGATCCCCTCGCTCTGCTGAAGTCTCACTTCCGCCCGCGTACGCACCCTCATATCCTGTTCGAAATGTTTCACAATTATCTCTCCCGTCCGGCTGAGTCAGCCCCCCGGGCGCCTTTTCGGAAAGCAGGCAAGAAGGTGGAGTTGCTGACGATGGCGGGCTGTTTCATAAGCGCGCTGTTTCCGGCGCGGAATCCAACATCTCGCGCACTTTGTGGGCGAGAGAGGTCACGGTGTAGGGTTTGGGCAGGAACTCCACTCCGGTCTCAAGAACTCCGTGGCGGGTGATGGAGTCGTCCGTGTAACCCGAGGTGAAGAGGATTTTGACATCGGGATAAGTTGCTTTGAGCCATTCCGCCATCACTTTGCCGCTCATCAGCGGCATGATGACATCGGTGATCACCAAACGAATCGGTGCTCCTCGATGCGCCCGCGCCACGTGCAACGCATCCTGGCCGTTGGAGGCCGACAGCACCACATAACCCTGGGCTTCCAATACCCCGCGAGCCAGATGCTTGACGGAAGGATCATCCTCCAAGTGCAGGATGTGCAGTGGAGATTTCATGTTTAACCGCTTTTTTCCCGGGGGATGCGACTTCACCGCATCGCATGGAAGTGTCTGATATTCATCGGTGCCTCCTATCCGTTGGGGATTGAAAAGTAAAATGTCGCCCCGCCGTCCACCGCCCCTTCCGCCCACGTTCGGCCGCCGTGGCGATGAATGATGCGCTGAACGTTGGCCAGCCCGATGCCCGTGCCCGCGAACTTTTGCTGGCTGTGCAGGCGTTGAAAGACGCCGAACAGTTTGTGCGCGTAACGCGGATCGAAACCGGCGCCGTTATCGCGAATGAAAAGCACCGTCTCGCCGTTTCCGCCGGGGGCGCAACCGATTTCAATTCTGGCCTCGGCGCGAGCGCCGGTGAACTTGACCGCGTTGGAAACCAGATTAACCAGCGCCATTCGCAGCAAGGCGCGGTCGGCCCGCACTGGGGGCAGCGGGTGGATGTTCCACGTGATCTTCCGGTCTTTTGTCTCCGCCTGAAAATCGCCCAAGGTTTCCCGGACCAACTCGTCCAGATTCACGTCCGTCTTATGCAATTCCGCGCGCCCGACGTGCGCAAAGGCCAGCAAGTCGTCAATCAAATTCCCCATCTGGATCGCCGCCTGAGAAATGGTCGTAAGCAGACCGAGATTTTCTTCGGAAAGCGACGGCCCGGCGTTATTTTGCAGCAGTTCCACGAAGCCCAAGACATGACGCAACGGGGCGCGCAGATCGTGGGAGACGGAATGACTGAACGCATCCAGTTCGGCGTTGGCGGTTTGCAGTTCGGCGTTGGCGGTTTGCAGTTGCGCCGTCCGCTCGGCGACGCGTTGTTCCAGTTGCTCATTGAGCAGCCGGATTTGTTCCTCCGCCCGTCTGCGCTCCGTGATGTCGCGGATGTTGCATTGGATCACGTTGCGGTCACCGGCTTGATAAACGTTGCTGACAAACTCCACGGCAATCTTGCGGCCGTCTCTGGTTTCCAGCGGCAGGTTCTCGGAGAGGACATAGCCTTGGCGGTGCAGTTGCTCGAACTTGGCCTTGTTGGACACGATGTCCTTGAACGGGCCAAGTTCCCAGATCGGTGTGCCGACCAGTTCGCCGTGAGAAAAGCCGAGCATCCCGACTAAGAACGGGTTGACATCGCTGATTCGCCCCGTGTCGGCCTCCAAAATCAAGATGCCGTCCTTTGTCGCTTCGAACAACCGCCGGTAACTTAGTTCCGAGGCGCGTATCGCCTGCTCGCTCCTGGTCTCCGCCTGTTCGGTTCGCATCTCGGCCTGCTCCGTCCGCGTCTTGGCTTGCTCCGTCCGCGTCTCCGCCTGCTCACTCCGAATCTCAGCCTGTTCGGTTCGCATCTCCGCTCGCTCCGTCCGTGTCTTGGCCTGGTCCGTCCGCGCCTCCGCCCGCTCCGTCCGCGCCTCGGCCCGCTCAATCCGCGTGTCGTGGCCGGGCACGTATGCGTCTGGATTCTTCTTTTTTATCCCGCCTTCATCACGAGGCGAGGATTGACCTGAATCCTCGGCCGGCAATAGCTGAGGCTCTGTTATTGAGGAATCTTTGGAGCTCACCCGTAATATAATAGCCATAGAAACTCCGCGGGCGCTATGGGGTGTTTACCCCATGCCAGACTGGCTGAATCGGTTTCAGATATTGCCGGTCAATCCGCGGCCCGACGGGCAAACCAAAGCCTTTTCTTCCTGGGTGCGGGAGGAGGGTTTTTTGAATTCTCCTTGACTGCGGCGATCATCTCCTCCATCCCCTCTTTAATCTGATTGACTTGGGGATGCACTTCCTTGATGAGATCATGCTCGATCCTGGATAACTTTTCGATTCGCTTGCCCTGATCCCGAAGCTGATCCAACAGGAGGTTCTGTTTGGTCGAAAGCCGGCCCATCCACCAAAAACAAAAACCCCAGCAAACCGTTCCGGCCAAAGTCATCCAGAAGGAGAGGCTGTTTCTATTCATGGTCAATCATTCTGTGGATGAGGAAAAACCCGCGCGAGGCGGAACCCCAAAAAAGGATTTTCCGCCTCAGATGATGGTCAACTGGACGCTGCTCTCGATGATGCCCGCGCCGATGGCGTAGCGGGTGAGACCGGCGGTGTCGTGGATGTTGAGCTTGGCCATGAGATTCTCCCGATGTTTTTCCACCGTCTTGACGCTGATGCCCAGTTCGCCGGCGGTTTCCTTGTTGGCCTTGCCTTCGGCGATGAGTTGGAGCACTTCCATCTCGCGCGAAGTCAGTTGGGCGGCTTTCTTTTTGAGGATTCCCGCGCGGTCAGGCGACTGCGAATTGAGATTATCGAGCCGCCTGGAAATGGAGGGGCTGAAAAACGTGTTTCCCTGTTGGACTTCCCGAATCGCCCGGCACACGTCGTGGGCCGAGGTTTGTTTGAGCAGGAATCCCACCGCGCCGGACTCGGTCGCGTTTTTGACATAGGCGTCATCACTGTGGGCGGAGAGGATGAGCACTTTGGTGGCGGGGAGAGCTTTGAGCACCTGGCGGGTGGCCTCCAAACCATTGAGCAGGGGCATCGCGATGTCCATCAATACCACGTCGGGACGAAGTTTTTTGGCCAGCGCGACCGCCTCGCGGCCCTCTTGCGCTTCGCCGACCACCTCGAGGTCCTCCTCCAGTTCGAGCATCTTGCGAAATCCCTCGCGCACAATGGTATGGTCTTCCGCCAGCAGAACAGTGATTCGTTTCATAAGTTAGTTAAGTTAGCCGCCGGCGCACTTGGCGGCAGGGGAATGCGCACCTCGATTTTTGTGCCGGCGCGGCGAACGGACTTGATCTGGAGGGTGCCATCCACATAGGCCGCCCGCTCGCGCATGCTGAGCAGACCCAGGCCGCCCTTTCCTTTTTGTCTGGCCGGTTGATGATCCGGGTCGAAGCCGATGCCGTCGTCATTGATCACCAACTGAACGAAGGCGCCCTGCTTCCTCAGACACACGGTAACGTGGCGGGCGCGGGCGTGCTTCTCCACGTTTTTTAATGCTTCCTGGAGAATGCGGTAGAGCGTCAACTCGGTGTCGGCGGGCAGCCGGGCGGTTGACCGCACGCAGGCCAGCTTGAGGGAGACGCCCGTCCGCCCCGCGAACTCGGTGCTGGTATCGCGCAGGACCGCGACCAGACCCAGTTCGTCCAAGACGCTGGGCCGCAGATTACGCGAGATGCGCTCCACTTCATCGGCCGTCTGGCCGAGCATCTCGCGGAGTTTTATCGCCTCTTCCTTCAAGGGCCCGTCGCGCGAGGAAAGTTTGTCCGCCAGCATCTGGCAGCGAACCAGGATGCCGCAGAGAAGCTGGGTGATGTTGTCGTGCAATTCGAAGGCCACGCGCCCGCGCTCGGCCTCCTGCACCTGCACCACGCGGTGGGTCAAGGCCCGCAGCCGTTCCTCGGTCCGCCGGGCCTCCGTCATGTCCGTCACCACCATGCCAAAGGTCGTGCTTTTGGAACCATTCTTTGCCAGCGGGCAGATCGAGATGTGCGCCGGCATCTGCGAACCATCGCCGGCATTGAGCAGCACTTGCATTTTAGAGCCCGCTTTGTCGGCCCGTTTCAGGAGCGGTCGGAGCGTCGCCCGGTCTGCGGCGGAGAGAAAACGGCGAAAGGAACTGCCCATCACCTGCTCGAGCGGGCATTTGATCATTCTGGCGAAGCACTGATTGGCGTAAAGAATCATCTTGTGAGCCGTCAGCGTGAGCGCCCCTTCGTTCATGGATTCGATCAGCACGCGGTAGGCGTGCCCGGCGCCTTGCAGAGTGAACACTTGCGGGCCTTGCTCGCCCGCGACCACCACCGTATCCACCTCGCCCGCGCGGATGGCGCGGAGCGTTTCCTCGGCGTCGGCCAGGCGGGCGCGGAGCTGGGCGAGTTGGCGGGACGGCGCGGGGCGGGAGGATGTCTTGTGGCGGGTAGTTTTCAAACTGGGATTTTACCTTTTGTGATCAAGTCCAACCCCTCAAACAGGCCGGTGGTGTTCAACAGGTTGCCGATAAACCGGCGCATCGGCCGCGGGAATTCTTTGATGAGCGTCGGGGTCGCGACGATCTGGTTGTCGCGTGCCAGGTGGGGCTGCTGATAGATGTCGATGACTTCCAGATGGTATTCGCCCTTGAGTTCGGTTTCGCACAGTTGACGGACGCGCAGGACGGCTTGCCGCGATCTGGCCGTGGCCCCCGCCACGTACAGCCGCAAGACGTATTTGCCCGTGGGCCGGGTGACCAGGGACTTCTCCAAGGCCTGGGCCGCGCGGCTGGTTTTGTTTGTTTTCACGGGGGTTCATCTCGCTTAATCGGCAGGGCGCAAATCCAAGCCAACGAGCACGCAATCGGTATTGGAAAGGTTGCCAATGATGGTTCGCACGGGCTCGGGCAACTTGCGCACCACCGTGGGAACGGCCAGGATTTGGTCGCCTTTGGCAAGCTGGGGGTGCTTGAGCAAATCAATCACTGTGATGCGATAGATGCCTTTGAGTTGACTTTCGCAAATCTTCTTCAGGTTCGAGAAGGCCGTCAGCGATTTGGGCGTCTGGCCGGTCACGAAAAGGCGCAGTTGCCAGAGTTTGGCGGGCCGGAGATGGGAACCGGAGGCGCGACGTTTCACGGTTTTGGTTTTCACCCTTTTCCTTTCTTCGGTTTGGGTTTGCCCCGCGCGCTGGGCGCCACCGAAACATCTGCCTGGCGCAAGCGGCCCAATTCGGTCCGCTCGGTGGTCAGCAAGCGTGTTTGCGTTCCGACCTGTTCGTCAATGCGCCGAAGTTCTTCGTCGCTGGCTTCGTGCTCGGAGCGCAGCCCGCCGATTTGGCGTTCGAGCGTCGCGCGTTTCCGTTCCAATTCGCGCTTGCGGCGGGCGGCCTCCTGCTGGCTGGCCAGCGCTTCGGCCTTTTCGCGGGCGGCCTGCGCGACACGGGAAGCGCCGGTCAAGACGCCGCTGGGACCGATGTAAGCGTCCACCAGGTCAATGCCCCGATTGGAAATCAGGAACTCGCGGATTTGGTTGGAGTGCGCCATGCCGCGCGCTTTGAGCACGTAAAGCACGCGATTGCGTTCGCCGTTGCCTTCGAAGTCTTTCAACAACAGCCAGGAGTCCATGAGCGAGGAGATGGCCATTTCACTTTGTTGCAGCGAGTGGCCGCCCTGCGTCAAACTGGTGAAAAGCGAGGTGACTTGTCCGCCCTTGAGATAATCAATCAGCCGCGTCACCATCCCCTTGCCTTCCGAGTCGGTGCCCGCGTTCATCAGGCTGGTGATCGGATCCACGATGACGACGTGGGGTTGAAATGCGGCGATCTCCTTGAACATGGTGGCCAGGTGCATTTCCAGGCCGTAGAGGGAGGGCCGCGCCGCGTGAAACCGCAGCAAGTCGCGCTTGACCAACGGCTCCAGGCGCATGCCGATGGAATGCATGTTGCGGATGATTTGGTTGGGCGATTCCTCGAAGGAGAAGAAGATGGTGCGCTCCCCGCGGCGGCCGGCGGCTTGGGCAAAGTTGGCGGCGATGATGGTCTTGCCGGTGCCGGGCGTGCCCGTGAGCAGAATGCTGCTGCCGCGAAAAAAACCCCGCCCGCCCAGCATCGCGTCGAGCCGCGGGATGCCGGTGGCAATCCGCTCGCTGGACACCTTGTGATTCAGCCCCAGCGACGTGATGGGCAGCACGCTGATGCCCTGGTCGCCGATGAGAAATGGAAATTCGTTGGTGCCGTGCATCGCGCCGCGATATTTCACCACGCGCAGATTCCGGGTAGCAATCTGCTCACAGACCCGATGGTCCAGCAGGATGACGCAGTCGGACACGTATTCCTCCAGCCCGTGGCGCGTGAGTTGATCGCGCCCGCGCTCCGCCGTGATGAGGGCGGTCACGCCTTTGGCCTTGAGCCAGCGGAAGAGCCGGCGCAATTCGGCGCGCAGGATGGCTTCGTTGCGCAGGCCGGCGAACAGCGCTTCGAGCGTGTCCAGCACCACCCGCCTGGCGCCGATGGAATCAATCGCGTGATTGAGCCGGACGAACAACCCTTCCAGGTCATACTCGCCGCTCTCCTGGACTTCACCAGGCTCGATGTGGACGTAATCGAGCACAATTTTTTTGCGCCGGACCAGGCCCGCCAAATCAAATCCGAGCGACGCGACGTTAGCCTTCAACTCCGCTTCCGTCTCCTCGAAGGCCATGAACACGCCCGGCTCCCCGAACTGCACCGCGCCGCGCACGAGGAATTCCGCGGCCAGGAGCGTCTTGCCGCACCCCGCGCCGCCGCAGACCAGGGTGGGCCGGCCGCGCGGCAATCCACCGCTCGTGATTTCGTCGAGACCCTGGATGCCTGTGGGACACTTGGGCAAAAGAGACCCAGGAGAGGCGGGCTTGGGGCCGTTAGTTTTCATTCAAGAGCGTTTCAGTGTGGTGTTGCCGGATTTTTCCAGCGCGTCTTTCCGGACCTGGGCGAAGGGAACCTCCACCCGGACGGTGGTGCCCTGGCCTGGCGCGGATTGGACGCAAAAGGAGCCGCCGACCATTTCAACCCGCTCCCTCATGCCGAGCAGTCCCAATCGTTTGCTTCCCTCGGCGCGCAAGACGCGATCCACTTGAAAGGATCTGCCATCGTCCTTGATTTCCATGCCGGCGGCGCCGTCAAGTTTCTGGATGTTCACTTCCACCCGGCTGGCTTGCGCGTGTCTGGCGACATTGGTCAGCGCTTCCTGCGCGACGCGATAGAGCATCGTGCGCCGGGCCGTGTCCAATTGTTCCACTCCCGCAAAGGCCGTCAAACGAGTGCGGACGCCGGTTCGGGCGGTAAAGTTTCGCATGAAGGAATGCAGGGCGGGAATCAGTCCCAGATCATCCAGCACCGCCGGGCGCAATTCGCGGGCGAACTGATGCACGATGTCCACCGATTTTTCCACCAGCCGTTGCGTGCTGGCGATGTTGCGGTCCAGATCCTTGGTGTTGATCGCGGCCTCCTTTTTCAAGGTGGCCAGGCGGATGTTAATGCCCGTCAAAGTCTGGGCGATGACATCATGCAGTTCGCGGCTGATTTCCTTTCGCTCCTCTTCCTGGGCCGACAGAATCTGGCGGGACAACCGCCGCAATTGCTCTTGGAGGCGCTCCGACTTCTCCAGCAACTGCGAGTAATGATGCTCGCTTTTTTTGAGCGCTTCCTCCACCGCCTTGCGCTGGATGATCTCCTGGCTCAATTCCAGATTGGAGGCGGCCAGTTCCACCGTGCGCTGGCTCAACGTCTCGATGAATTCTTTCAGGTGGGCGGCGGCCTCCTGCGCGCTGTGATGGGTTTTCTCGATCGGGGTGATCGCCATCGCAAAGAAAATCCCCGCCTGCTTGATCAGCGCGGGGCGTTTGTCGGCCGGGCAGCCTGGCAACACTAGCGTGACCAGGGTTTGCTCGTGGAGCTTGGCCAGGTCCAGCGTCTGCAGCCCGGCCGCCAGCGCCTGGCTCCCCAGTCCACGCGCCGACTCCAGGCTCGCCTGATGGCCCTGCTTGAGGTGCGTTCGCAACGCCCCCTGATAGCGTCGCGACAAATTGAAGAGCTTGCGATTCATGCATTCCTGAATTCCCGCGCGACCCGCCGCACGGATTGGGCCGACTTTGCCACCAATCGTTGCGTGCTGGCAATTTCATTCTTCAGACCCTTGGTGTTGCGCCGCCCCTCCTGTTTCAATGAGACCAGCCGGATATTGATGCCCAACAAAGTCTGGGCGATCTCATCCTGAAGTTCACAACTGATCTTCTTGCGCTCATCCTCCTGCGCCGCCAGCACCTGGCGCGTCAGTTGCCGCAAATTATCCTGCAGTTGCAGGGAATCCTCCAACAGCTTGGCGTAGTGTTTCCCGCTTTTCTTCAGGGCGGCTTCCACCCTCTTGCGCCGGACAATGTCTCGCTGCAACTGACGGTTGGTGGCGGCCAGTGCCGCCGTGCGCCGGCTCAGCGTCTCGTTGAGTTGGCCCAACTGAATCCTGCTCTCCCGCGCGGCGCGATGCGTCTGCACAATCGGCGTAATCGCCTCGCTAAAAAAAATCTCCGCCCGCTTGATGAACCCATTTTTGCTGCTGGATAGTTCCAGCATGGCGACCGCCCGCTCGTGAATCCGGGCCAGCTCCAGGGTCTCCAGACCGAGGACGACAGCCTGGCGTCCCAGTCCCAACGCCGGTTGCAAGCTCGCGCGCGGCCCCCGCTTCAGGTGCTTTCTCAACGCCGTCACATATTGTTGTGACAACCCGGTTAGTTTTTGTCTCATGCTCTCGTGCCGAATGCAGCGGGCTTCTCCAGAATGCTGGATCTCTCAACGGTAACCCGCCCATTGAACGCTAACATCGTGCAATTCCTTCAGTCTGTATATGGGGTGAACACCCCATAGCAAAAGGCGGCCCGTCTTGATATTGTTCCTAAGAGTTCATTGCGCAAAAACGAAAGAGACACGCATGACGGAAACAGTCATGAAACCAGCGGCCATCACGGCAATCCATGCTCGTTCCGACCGGTCGGGTGCGCGCGGGGGCGGGCCTTGAGGCAAACGAAGGAGCGCCAACCATCATGGGCGAGCACCAAAAACAAACAGAGTTTCTGAAGCACTGTCTGCGTTACCACGAAAGCGCCACGCGCGAGGAACTGAATCGGGAGATCACCCAGATTCAACGCGACCAGCGCTGTGTGCAACGCGCGGTGTGGCTGATGGCCGTCTTGACCGCGCTCGCTGTGGTCGGCCTTGGCTATCCGGCGATTTTGCTGGAGAACTTTCCCTACAGCCCGCCGCAATTCTTCGTGAACCTTTGTTGCGCGGTGGGTGTGGGATCGCTGATCAGCCTCTTTGCTTTTGCAGGCCTCTGGATGGTCTATCGCAAGAAACTGGATCAGCGGAAGGAGCAATGTCGTCAGATGCTCACCACGCTGCTGGAGTCCCGGTTGGGCAACCCGGTCAGCACACCCTGGGGAGAATCTCCGGTCAGCGACAGAAGCCGTGGCGTGGAGCAGGTTGCCGCCCCGGACAATGGTTCTCCCGCCGGGTTTGAATCAGCCGCCCAGGGCTGAAACTCCGGTTGGCGTGGCGCCGCCACAGTGTCACCAGGTTATTTCAATTTTCAAAATATGGGGTGAACACCCCATAGCAAACGGCCGGGCCGCAACTTAGTGTTCCAACTGCGGAAGGCATAACGCCGCCCCGGCTTGGGCCGCAGTTTTTGCGACAGATTATGGCAGCAACGAAAGCAACGAGATTGGACCCCGCGTTCGCGGCAGCCGTGGCCAAGGTGCAGCCCGCGCTGGCAGTCTGGCGCAAGCAGCGCAAATGCCGGGAGCCCATCCCGGAAACCCTGTGGCATGACATAGTGCGGATGGCGCGAGCCTATCAATTAAGCCCAGTAGCCCAGGCTCTCAGGGTGAATTACACCGCCCTCAAACGCCGGGCGCTCGGTAACCCGTTGGCAACCCCCGGCCGGACTACCGGCTATGTTCGCCTTTAAACGGCGATTCACCCCATAGGCGAGGCCGCGAGTGCGAAAGGGCCCGTCAATCCATCAGACACCGGACTTGCGATCTGATGCGCAGTCTGCCGGCAGAAAATGGAGGCACGATAGGCGCCCCCGCATCTCCAGTTGTGCCGGGCTGCCGAATGGGAAGCCCATGCGGGCGCACAATCCTTGCTGACACCGCGCCCGCATTCCGCTACAAAAGATGCGTGCCAAGTTCGGACAAACTCGCTGAATTCACCGCCTGGTGCCAGAAGGCCATCCGCGGCCACGAAAAGGGCCACGCGCAAATCTTTCTCGACCGTCTTTTTCAAGCCTTCGGTCAATCCGGTTGTCTCGACGAAGCTGGTCAAATAGACTAGAACAAATCACCATACCATCATGACCGACGCCGATTTTCTTCATGAAGAACCACCCGCATACGGGAGTGGCGGCAAACCCGCGCCGATCACGGAATATTTGCACAAACTCGAACGCGCCCTCAAACGCGGCGACGCCACCGAACACACGCATCGCCCTGCGCTCAAGGAGTTGATCGAAACCCTCGACGAAAAGGTCATTTGCACCAACGAACCGAAGCGTTCCGACTGCGGTGCGCCAGATTACGTCGTTTCCCGCAGGCGTGACCAACTTTCCCTCGGCTACATCGAGGCCAAGGAAATCGGTGCCGACCTCGCTGAAATCGAGCGCAGCGAACAACTCGAACGCTATCTGCCCTCGTTGCCCAATTTGTTGCTTACCGACTATGTCGAGTTCCGCTGGTTTGTGGACGGCAAGAAGCGCGAAACCTTCCGCCTCGCCAACGCCGCCCCCGGTGGTAAACTCGCGCCGGTTGCCGTGGACGAACTCGAACGCGCCCGCCAGCTCCTGCTCGGGTTGAATCCGCGTCTGGCCGAGACCCGCAAGCTGATGGCACAAATTGACCAGGCCATCGAAAGCCACGGCGGATGGCCGCTAAAATAAATCCAAAGAACATGGGCCTAACCATAAATTACAGGCTGTCCACGCAAAAACCGTGGTCGTCAGACAATGTCCGGGAGTGGCTGGAAATCATGGCCGACTACGCCAGGTGCATCGGTTGCGCGAGCGTCGGCCCGGTCGTTCCCGCACACAAGGTGAGCGAGGTCACCAAACGATTTCATAAAGTTGGGCGCAATTACTCCATGCGCTATATCCCAATTCACCCTGAAAAAGGATGGGTGTTGGTAATTGACGTGGGCGAGGGGTGTCAACCGCTTGCTCTGAGTTTATGCAAGTATCCAGGCATGTGGCGTTGTGCGCATGGTCATTCCATGTTTCGCTGGTATGCAACCGACTTTACGCCGGAATGGCAGTTCGGTTGGTTCTGCAAAACGCAGTTTGCGGGCAAGCACGGCCCGGCCCATTTCATTCGCTGCCACAAATCGGTCATCAGCCTGCTGGATTTCTGCCGCAAAGCCGGACTGGATGTCACCGTTCGAGACGAGGCCGGTTATTGGGAGAAGCGGGACGAGCGGGAATTGAGGGATGTTCTGCGAAGGAGCGAAGCGATGCTGGCGGCCTTCGGCGGGTTGTTGAAGGACATGACCGACTCACGGCGCGAACGAAAAATCATGTCCCCCATTTTTGACTACGCTAACTTCGAGCACTTGGAGCACGAGGGCTGGGAGCATTTCGGCAAGTTCTTCGCTCCGCTGCAAAAATGCGCGCGACCATGATTGGCTGTGTCGGGATTAACGACCAGCAGCATTTCGAGCCTGTGCCGGAAGCAGCGTGGACATTTCCCATCGGCGGCTACCTGCCCGCCCAACGCTGGCTCAAAGACCGCAGCGGCCGCACCCTCGGTTATGAGGAGCAGGCGGAGTATCAACGCATCATCTGGGCGCTGATTGAAACCCGGCGGCTAATGGGCGAGATAGACACCAGCATCAACGCACATGGCGGTTGGCCCATGAGTTAAGCACGTTTCTGACACATGATTGCATAAACTGGTCCCCGGTTCATCAACTCTGCGTTCTCCCGTTCAATTTCTTCTTTCCCTTTTTGGAACCCAGGCAAAACCGATTCGTGCCCATTCCGCTCTTTCGCCGCCAAACCGCCCCATCTGTATTCCGCGAATTATCAACCACTTGCAATCAATCCACTTTCCAACGCCTCAAAACCCCCTCAAAAAATGACCGTTTTGGCAGGCAAAACGGCCTTTGCCCCAAACTATTTTTGTAATCGCATTCTGACTTTTCCCGTCCCTCCG
>Ga0182027_10000619_pt1 | contig 60912 bp, 60 predicted proteins | sample 712E1DmetaG_FD_121300 | JGI IMG/M metagenome (GOLD analysis project Ga0182027, IMG submission 121300) | Permafrost microbial communities from Stordalen Mire, Sweden - 712E1D metaG (Illumina Assembly) | ecosystem: Environmental > Terrestrial > Soil > Wetlands > Permafrost | place: Sweden...
ACATGACTCCCGATGAGGTTTACTGGGACACCATACCGAAGTTGAAGGAAGCGGTATGAACCAAAGCAGCTCACCACTTATAACCCACTCCAGGTTGTCGAAAGAAACCAGACCACCTCAATCTGGGCTGTCGCAAGTAATGCCGCTCATCATCAACTTCGGTAAGGACAGCCCGGTATACAGGTTGCCATGAACATTTCAAGCCGTAATCGTCGGTATCATCTCATTATATAAGTTGAGGACTTGTAGCTAAACTAAACAGACGACCTCTCTCGCTAACTTCCCGAAACAATGCATCCAGCAATTTTGGCTGGCATACTTCCTTTCAAATGCTAATCCGTATTGACTGTAACGTTGTTTTTCTCATATTTTCCATCTATACATCATTTCAATTGGTAATAAATAAAGAAATCTCAGGATTCTGACTTAAAATGTGGTAAAACAATCGGAGAGAACATAAATTGCAGAACTAAACAAAAGAAATGAGAAACTGATGAAGAGGTTATTTTTCATAATTCTGTTAATACTGTTTTTCTTACCTGGATGCACAAGAAACATCAGAAATGTCTCTACAGACATTAGTCCAACTGAGTCCATCGTCGTTGGTCATATAGAAACGGTTCCGGTCCTCTGGGAATTCAGCCTGTATGAGGAGAAGAGCAAAACAGAAGACCAAATCGATATAGCAGGTGAAGGGTTTGGTTTAACCAAGGCAAGCAAGTTACAGAACCAAGGCTATATCTTTAAGATTGTCCGTCCAGGCACCTATATTCTTCGCCTTCGGAAAATGATTGAGGGGAAATATGATCAAGATAATATATTGCGTTTTGAAGTTCCGGAAGGGAAGTTGGTTTATTTTGGTACCATCAAAGTAGTGATTGACAACGTCATGGGTCCATCTCTACGAAGATACAGCATGCCAAACAAGACACCTATGATGTTCAAATATCATTTTACAGGCATTGATGAAGATGAAACACTGAAACATTTTGAAAATCAATACCCCCAGGCTTACTCATCCTATAAAGACAAAATTATACGGATTCCGTCTTCCTCTCGACCTACATATGTAACATTACTTCCTAATGATCATTGCTCGGACTATGACTTATCCTTAGTTATTTTATATTATGTGGATTACCGGCGTTTCCCCGGACGGGCGCCTGGCGGAAATTGTGGAGCTCAAGGATCATCCCTGGTTTCTGGGGTGCCAGTTTCACCCGGAATTCAAATCGCGGCCGACAAAGCCCCATCCGCTTGTTTAACTCATAACCGTTTCAGCCTGTTTCAGGATATCCGATAGCCCGCTCCCTTTTTCTCCCGTAGCCACACCAAAGGATAGTTTTAATATTTCATCATGATTTTTGTTGTGTGACTCCAGAGCATGCTTGAGCCGCTTGACGGTAGTTTCTCCTGTTAATTTGTCGGCAAGGGGCAGGAGGGCTGCAATTCTATCGCCGCTGATTCTGGCCACAACATCTTCAGTACGAAATGTCTTCATAACTTTGGCCGTACGTCGCAACAGCTCATTTCCCGCAGCGATGCCATGACGATCATTGATGGATTTCAACTCATCGATGCGGATCATGACAACACTGATCGGAAACTGCCTGCTTTTTTCAAGTCTCTTAATCTCTTCTTCAAAATAGGCGAAGTTGTAAAGACCGGTCAGTACATCATGAAAGCTCAGATACCAGAGCTTTTCCTCTGTTTCTCTGAGATCACTGATGTCAATGGCCAGACAGATGACGCCGCTGATGTTTCCCTTTTCGTCGAGATAGGGAATCCTGTCATTCTGAACCCATCGCTTTCCGCGAACGGAAGGGAAAATTTCTATAATGCCGCGTTTCGAGACGCCTGACTTCACGACCTGATTACTGACTTCATAGAAATAAGAAAGTTGCTCAGCAGGCAGATTTGGAAACAGTTCCGCTAATGTTTTTCCGATGATTTGTTCCATCGGGAGTCCCAGAGATTTACAGAACGCATTGTTCGCCGTGACAAACCGATGATCCAGGTCGATATAAAAAATACTCGTTGGTATGGAATTCAACACGATCTGCAAGTCACTTCGGTGCCGCTGCAGTTCCTCGTCTATGCGCTTGCGAATGGTTATATCCCGGAGCATTCCGTGAATGGCAAACCCCCATTTGTAGGGAATGAACAGAACAAACGTCTCACACTCTATTTTTGAACCATCCTTTTTCATGCCGGTAAACTCATACTGCTGAACCATGAATTCACCGTGAGAACCATCCTTGTATTTCCCCCTGACAGATCGGCGACTTTCCGGCGCAACCAATGACATCAGGTCAAATCCGGGTCTGCAAGCCTCCTCCTGTGTTACACCAAACAATTCCGCAAATTTTTCATTGACGAACTCGTACTTTCTATCGAAAATAACATAAATAGCCTCATTCATGTGTTCCATCTGCGGGAAGTAGCGACCCATTCTTTCGCCAAAGTCCCGCCGCGCTTGCCTGGACTCTATTTCAAGCTTTTCAAGTTCAAGCAAACGTTCTTGTAAGGTTGCCAACTCATCCATCAGCTGTTTTTTTGTTTTGTTTGTTGTCTTCATGTTTTTCAGCTCCTCGTTTCATCAAGTGGTTCATCGCCTGTAAACACAAGTAATGTAAGAGTAATATTTTTGTCTGTCAAGGTATTTCTCATTACATAAAAATCTTGACAGGCCCTTTTTTTCTGATAGGGTTGCACAAGTGTAAATTTCTCATGTCTTCAGACCTTTAAACCCGCTACTTCCATTTCGAATATCTCATGATGCACAGGCTTATGAATGCAATAGAATGGAAATGGAAACTTCATTATTCCGGGATTCTGACCCTGTTTAATATTGTCCTGTGGATTTTGCTCTTCGTTGCCATGCTGTTTTTATCGAGGAGTATCATCCTGGCAATGTATCAAAAAGCCCTTCAACCAACCCATGGGTCAAAAAAATCACCCCGGATTACTGAAAAAAGGGATATCCGGGAATATAATGTTATCCTTCAAAACAATCCTTTTGGAATGGCTGCCGGATCGCTGAAAATGTTTTCTCCGTCGGCAGGCGGGTCGGGACCTTCGGATCTTAAGTTGATCGGCACAATCTCCGGTCGCCCGATTCATGGCTATGCCATCATTGCGGATAAGGACGGCAAGCAGGTCATGTTCAGGACCGGTGAGTCTGTGTTTGATGTGGGGAAACTCAGGTAGGTTTAGATGATGACTACCAACTTAATATGCTGTAACCTATTATTTTGTTACGTATTTATTCCTGTTATCCGCAATCTGCTAAACTTTATAAATATACGAGATTACGATTGGAAATAACTATCTTGCGGATTTATTTACAAACTGGAAAAGTAGGCATAATGTGAATTAATAACAGGTGTTTACTGTTAATCAAGCGGCCATAAGCCACCTTATAGTGTCGGATATTTTTACAAAGTCAGAAAAAGGCATAATACGATTTAATTACATATGGTTAAGTTAAATATGATGACCATACACAATCATAACACCCCATTTACTGTCGGATTTCTTTACAATTCATGTTTCCGACTTGGGCAATAAAGGCTTTATTTAATTCAGTAGAAAAAATTATTGACATGTGCAAACCCTCACCCATAAAGGCACGGAAAGAAATATTGAAAATATTCAGGTAAACGGAAGTTCATATGGTATATTTATTGCTATATTTCAGGCAGAAGGATAAAAAAAGAAAGGAGAAATAAAAATGAAACGATTTTTGAATTTATTCAGCGCCTTCATCCTGGTATTGGGACTGTCCGGGGTTGCGAATGCTACCATTATCAACTATAATCATGCTGTCGATGCCGATCTTAATAGTTACACGTCCCCCTACAGCGGTGTGACAGTATATACTTTTGACGGCGCGCCTTTGTTGACTTTCTCAGGAAATGGAGCTGTGGTAAACGGCAGCACAGGTCAGAACGCCGCTCCGTTTGGTGTATCTGCTTCAGATGCTACATACTATTTGACCGTTCCCGTTTCCGGCGGTACAGGAAGTATCACAGCAATACTTCCAAATGCGGTTAACAATTACTTTGGCCTTTGGTGGGGGTCCGTGGATGCCTACAACACGCTTACCTTTTATAATGGTGCAACAGCAGTCGCGTCCTTTACTGGCTCAGATGCCTTAAACCCGAGTACCGCAAACGGCAATCAAACAGCTCCTTCAACAAATCTTTATGTCAATTTCCTTGATCTGCCCGATTTCAATAGCTTCGTGATGACCAGCACGCAATACGCATTTGAGGCTGACAACATCGCGGTTGGAAAAGTGAACGTTCCCGAACCCGCTACCATGCTGCTTCTTGGTCTTGGGCTGATTGGATTGGCAGGAGCGCGGAGAAAGTTTAAAAAGTAACGAAACACACATAAGCGGTTTATTTTCAGAAGGGCAGGGTCAGCAATGGTTCTGCCCTTTTTTATTGTGCACTTCAGTAATCATCGGTATAATCTCGTCACATAAATTGAGGAGTTGTAGTGTATGCCGTGTAAAACGTATGACTTGTCGGTTAAAGTCCGACCATGGGAGTTCGGTAGTTCGCCCATGTAGCTGGAGGGAGGTGTAAAGGGTAACCTGAATCATTGAGTTTCCTGACAAAGGCTCCGTAAGGGAGCTGAGCAAGCCTGCGGGTTGCAGCGCAAGCGAACCCAGATGTAGCCTCGAAAATCGCAATGGAGTTGTCGACCCTCTCCTACATTGGGGAAGACCGGAGCATCTATCCTGACGAAAACTACCAGAACCGATAGCTGGACTCCCGGGGTAACAGGGGTGACACGCAGGGGAAGCCATACGACAATGAGCACGGGAGGCCCTTGTCGATGTCCTACAGGGGGACAACCGGCAGATATAAGGAGACGAAATTTTACTGGGTCGGCAAGGGAGTTGGATTTGCCCATAGTACCGCTTGTATCCCAAGGACAGCATAACCTTGGGAGAGGAAAGGGGCAATACTTTTATCACGTTTCAGAAGGAGTAAAGGAAAGGGGATTGCACGGAAGTGCTGAAAACTCCAGAAAAGATCCGGGAACTTCAGAGGAAACTATACCGGAAGGCCAAGCAGGAAAAAGAGTACCGATTCTATCTCCTCTATGACAAGATCTACCGGCTGGATCGACTGACCCACAAAGCCCGTATCGTCAGCTGTAACTGGGATAGCTACCGGCTCAAACAAAGCCTTAAGGAAAAAGGAAAACAAGGAAGGACAACCCATGCAAATAACGGTTTATAATCCACAAAAAAGCCGACTGGAAATGATTGACGCAGAGTTCACGAAACACAACACAACCTGGTTTGGCAACTACAGAAACACCCGCGACGTCTCTATGATAACGGATATTGACGGGGACATCCTGATCAGTGAATTCGATTACTCGTATCCATTCATGATTTATGGCGTGTCGAGATCCGATATTGACTTCAACCAGAGAATAGCAAAACAGATCAGACGCCGGCACGAATAAAACCGGTCAAGAGGATCGGTGAAAACAGCGGCATGTGAAATGGAGGGAGCCAGTAGGACGACCGGAGTTTCTCATGCCCTTCCCGATAACGAAGGGGTGAGATGATTAACCCTCGTCATCTCGAACTTTAAACATCGCTCATGGTTGTCAATTTTCGGTTGACATTTCCAATCATTGCCATGGCGGGATTGGATCCGGCTGTTTACCAATCCGGTAAACATTAAGGCAAGGGCCGGATCACGAAACGGGGTAATCGTCATCTGCGGAGGATCATAGGGCTGATGACAACCAAAGTGATCCAATATACCGATATTTTTAACGTTTATTATCTCAAGCGAAGAAAGGAGGGATTGCCCTACAAGATGGCTGTACTGGCCACTGCTCATAAGTTGATCCATGTCATCTATGCCATGCTGACACAACGGACAACTTTTTGTCCGCAAGTGAATTCATGATAGTTGGCTGTTATCAATAAGTTAGAGGTGATAAAAAATATGCAACTTTTCAAATCGTAATTGTTACTACTGTAAACAAAAGAGGCAGAGTCAATCGACCCTGCCTCTCGCTTTCGGAAATTTAACCTGATCTAACTTTTAGCTTTTAAACTTTCTCCTGATGCCTGCAACACCTATCAGACCGAGGCCAAGAAGCAGTATGGTCATCGGTTCAGGAACCTCAGAAACCGGCACAATCTGATCCTGAGCCTCAATAGGTTGACCTGTTACACCTAATGTGTATAGATCGGCATAAAGGTAACCAGCATCGGACCAGTTATCTGGGGCATCAAGGGCAAGGTCAAGTATTTGTTGAGCTCTTGTGCTATCTGGTGCACCACTAAAATCGGTTATCTTGTGATTTAGAAGCCACACAACATATTGGGTAGCCACCTGATCCACTTCATTACTTTTGTCCAATCCAAATGTGTTGATGGCATAAGTTGCAAACCAAAACCAGTCTGATGAATGGTCGCTAACGCTAATGGGGCCGATTTCTTTATAAAGGTCTGCCATGTAGGTCGTTCCAGGGGAGAAATAGACGTCCGTTTGAACGCAATAGGCTGGCACGTCAGATTTTCCATCGAGAGTTGAATAAAAGGGCCCGCCACTGTAGCCCCAATATGAACCTCCCATCGTTATAGACCCGGTATGGTCAAATTCCCAACCCGCTCCTGGTGGTTGTGGATCTGCCCACACAGATGCAGGCAGCATTAAAACGAACATTGCCGCTACAATTAAAAGTTTCTTTCTCATCTTAGTACCTCCTCGTGTAAAACGTGCTAATTAGAATTTAGTGCCTTCACTTATTGTTTTCAAGTAAAGTCATGCAATTTACTTGCCAATAACTCCTATCTTTGTAGGACATCCGTTAATTTCATGGATAAGTGCCTAAAATCAAGGTTCTGATGAAACAAGATGCTGTGGGACCTCGAAAAAAGGGGCCGCTACCTATCCGTTCATTCTTATCAAATTGTAAACTATTCCGATGGTTAGAAAGTGATATTTGAATGCTAATGGGCAGCAATGCGAATTATAACATCTACATAGGTTGTCGTGTTGAAAGTGTAAACAAATCCGACAGTTTATGTGGGTATATTGAAGTTAATGGGTGATAATATATTGATTTTACAATGTATTACGCATAATATTTATTGTATAAAGAATCCCGACACTGCCAATAGCCTAGAAGCAGACACTCGCGTTGTAGCGTTTCTGGAGTATTATTACAGTCCCTCGGAGCTTGAGGATCAGATCGGCGTCTTTGTGGATTATTACAACCACGATCGGTATCACGAGGCATTGAACAATGTTACGCCTGCGGATGTGTATTATGCTCGTGACCTTGAAGTCCTTGAACGGCGTGTGCTGATTAAACAAAAGACGATGCTTTTACGAAGGAAATAGAATCGCTCATTGAGGATTGCCTAAAAGGCAGGAAAGGGGTATATTGGGACAGAAAGCCTCTTTTGGTTTCAGACCTGATTTGTCCAAAACCATTTGAAGACGTACAAGGGATTGACATTGCTCAAACTGATACATTTCAGCCGTGCCTTTTTCCAGAGCAAGAGCACGGCCTTTTTCGGTGTTGCCTTCCTGACTGTCTTTGCCATCACCTTTGTCGCCGGCTTCTGGCCCTTTGACATTCATCCCCAAAATGAAGTCTCCTGGCTCAAGGACAGAAACGGCGTCAATTTCCATGGCCAGTCCATGATCCTGAGCCCCGCCCTCTGGAATGAGCCACAGAAATCGCCATTTCAAGACGGCGCCATCACGGTGGAACTCAAAGTGCGTCCCACCGCTGAGTCCTCCGGTGGCGATTATATCTTCTGTCTCTATGATGGAAAGACACCGGAAGTCACCCTTTTCGGACAATGGAGATCTCACCTGATGATTCGAAGCAGAACGGATGATCCGGCCCTGCGCAAACGAGGCACATCCTACCAGGAAATGGGCCTTCGCAATGCCCTGCTGAAAAATCAGGAAGCCTTGATCACGGTCACATCGGGCACAGCAGGATCAGTCATTTATATCAACGGCAAGCTTGCACGATCTTACCCCCGGTATCGATTGCTGTCGGGATCTAAAGAAGAACCTATCCGCATCATCCTGGGCAACTCACCCACAGGGCATAGTTATTGGCACGGCGATATCTCCGGTCTGGCTGTATACAACCGGGTATTGACCAGCGAGCAGGTTTCCCGGAGTTATCAGGAGTGGATCAGTGGCAAAACGCCATTACAATCCGTAAATAGCGGATGTATGGCGCTGTATCTATTTGATGAGCGAGAAGGGAAAGTCGTCCATAATCGGGTAAGTGCCGGCGGAGAGCTTATGATCCAGGAGGTCTTTGCACCGCTGCAAAGAATTGTGTTAATTTCGCCGTGGCTCGATTTTGAGTGGAGTCTTGAATATTTTCAGGATATTGCCGTCAATATCTTCGGATTTATGCCTTTCGGTTTCTTCTGCGCGGCTTTCATGTTTAAAGCGGGAAAATTCAGGAGAAAGAACATCTATTGGATCACAGCGCTCCTCGGTCTGGGATTCGGCCTGGTCATTGAACTTTCACAGGTCTATCTCCCGACACGGCATTCTCAGCTCATGGATGTGATCGATAATTTCGCGGGGACTATTCTGGGGCTTATCCTTTTCCATCTTGTATTTGACAATAAGAAGACGCCTGCCTGGACCGGCAGGCGTCTTCTTGGTTCTATGCGTAATCGAGATTAGATTTTATTTTTTCCTTCTTGTGAGGCCTGACCTGACGCCGATACTCGTACCACATGTTCAGTTAGAGTTCTGCCATTTTTATTTCGCAATGCAGGGACGATTATAGGCATCGATGTTCATCATATTTTTTGTTATTCCGTTTTTTTAATCAACTGTCATTTCGACCGAAGGGAGAAATCTTTTCTAAAACAAAAAAGGCAGGGTCAATTGACCCTGCCTTTCGCTTTTGAAAATTTAACCTGATCTAACTTTTAAACTTCCTCCTGATTCCTGCCAATCCAACCAGCCCAAGTCCGAGAAGCAGCATGGAGGTGGGTTCAGGAACGGGGATGCCGGCAGAGGCGGAGAAACTGCTTGTTCCACCGATAGAGTTTGCGGTGAAATTCCAAATCCCAGGAGTGTTATCAAACCCAGTTATCTTGGCTATTCCATTGCCGTACAGGCTTATTGTTGTCGAATTCTGGGTCAAGATATTTAGACTTGTCATGTCAAACTCGTACACTGTCGACCCGATCGTTATGTCCCATAATGTTGGAGTACCGCTAAAGGGTTTAAACGTGAAGCCGGGCATAAGAACTGTTGACCCACTAGTAATCGCACTGAAGCTCAAAGTGCCTGCTCCTGACGGCTTCACCTGGGCATCCGTGGGGAAAGTAAATGCCGTAGCATTACTCAAATCAACGTTATTTGCGGAGTATCCTCCTTCAAATGACAATCCACCAGTAATTGGGATAGCCACTGCGTTGAATGCCATGAGACCAATCAATGCAGCCACCAAACTACAAACTATAAACAACTTTTTCATAACTTTTACCTCCTTCTTCAAATGTGTTTCATATTTAATTGCTGATATCAAAATCCCTTTTCTCATGACTAGGTGCAAGTCGAATGCCAATGTCACTGCTTCATATTTTAATTAATAATAGAAACATGTAAGTATCTGATATTATATATTTTTAGTTGAAGTGTATTTTATCATACGAATAATCCAATTCCCGATTGCTGGATGCTTCTTTTTAACTTTGTAAAGAAAACCGACAATAATCGGGTCATTAATATAGCCCGTAAAGCCTAAAATAGAAATAAATGCTTTTAAATTAATTAGTTATAACAAAATAAAGTACAAAATAAATCTGTAAGATATTCCGACACTCGAAGGAAAAAGTTTACAATCAGAATAACCAACACTTATGCACTCCCTCCCACTAGAACGAGGCGGTTATCCTCGTCCCCACTTTGTCATCCCCGCAAAAGCGGGGATTCAGAGAAGAAATAGATTCCGTGTCAAGAGACTGTGTCGCAATAGTTTTTGCAGCATAATATTTACCTGCTTTTTGACAAAAGAATATTAGAAATTAACCCTAAAGACCAAACCGACAAAATATCTGGCGCCGTTGACTCATGTTTCTTTTATTTTACGGCTGTATTTGCCCTTTACGAAGGGATGCTCGACTCTTGTTTAAAGGGGAAAGGATTAAGGAAGGATCAAAGACAGAAAATTTATTCCTTTGGGATGCCGAATTTTTCCATCAAGTCGTAGAGGGTAGGGCGGCTGATGCCGAGTTCCGTGGCGACCCTGGTCAGGTTGCCCTTGTTGCCGGACAGGGCCTTTGCAAGCATTTCTTTTTCCAAGGATTCGCGGGCTTCCTTGAGCCTCATTTTTTCGTACTTTGACGCGGGCGCGGGAACCCCAGCAGGGGCCACCTCCGCCGTATCCAGATGCCCGGGGATAATCTTCGCCCCCTCGGCAGCAGGGGCCACCTCCGCCATATCCAGATCCGCGGGGATAATCTTCGCCCCCTCGGCCATGATAACGGCGCGCTTGATGCGATTCTCCAGCTCCCGGACGTTTCCCGGCCATTCATACTGAGCGATGGCGGCAATCGCCTGATCGGTAAACCCCTTGATCTTTCTCCTGTTTTCATCTGCGTAGCGCTCCAGGAAGGCCTTGGCCAGCAGGATAATATCCCCTCCCCGCTCTCTGAGGGGCGGCAGGGACATCAGGATGACCCCGAGGCGGAAGTAAAGGTCCTCCCGGAAGTTTCCATCCTTCATGGCCTCCTTGAGATCGCGGTTCGTGGCGGCAACTACACGGGCATCCACGTCGATCTGCTCCCGGCCGCCGATCCGCTCGATCACCCGCTCCTGCAGAAAGCGCAGCAGTTTCACCTGAAGGGAGGGCGGCAGCTCGCCGATCTCATCCAGAAAAAGGGTGCCTCCCTCGGCCATCTCGAAGCGCCCTTTGCGCTGGATGTGCGCCCCCGTAAAGGCGCCTTTTTCATGGCCGAACAGTTCGCTCTCCAGGAGATTTTCGGGAATGGCGCCGCAGTTGATCACGATGAAAGGCTTCGCCTGACGGACGCTGAGCCGATGCATGGCGCGGGCAACGAGTTCCTTGCCTGTACCGCTTTCCCCCATGATCAGCACGGGGGCGTCCGTGGTAGACACCTTCCGGGTGACAGCGTAGATCTCCTGCATCTTCGGAGACGTTCCCAGCATCCCTTCGAAGGTGTCGCCACTCAAGCGCTTCTGCAGCGTCCGCTGCTCGCCCTCGAGCCGGGACAAATGAAAGGCGCGGCGGAGCACAACTTTCAGCTCATCCAACTGAATGGGCTTGTAGAAGAAGTCGTAGGCCCCCTTTTCCACGGCCCGCAGGGCGTTTTCTTTTTCACCGCGGCCCGTAATGATAATCACCTTGGTCTGGCCATACTCGTTCAGGATGTCGTCAAGGGCGGCAAAACCTTCCTCGACGCCCGCCGGCAGGGGCGGGAGACCCAGATCGAGGGTAATCACCGCCGGCTGCTCTTTTCTCATGGCGGCCACGGCGCCGGGTCGGTCTTCCGCCAGCAGGATCTTATAGTCCTGGGCCAAGGCCCATTTCATCTGCGTCCGCAGGTCTTCGTCATCATCAATGATCAGAAGCTTCTGTTTTCCCGAATCCTTCATACCTTTCATCTTGTCCCTTTCACCTCGCCACCGGCAGCAATATCCGGAAGGTCGTCCCCTTTCCCTCTAGGCTATCCACCTCGATCCTGCCGCCATGCGCCTCTACGATGGTTTTGCAATGAAACAGACCAATTCCCATGCCCTGTTTCTTCGTGGTCTGAAAAGGGCGAAAGAGGTGCTTCTCAACGAACTCTTTCGACATTCCGCAGCCGTTGTCGGAAAACGAAAGTTCTATGAATGGGTCATTTTCTCTCGTGGTTATCACAATCGTGCCACCTGGACCGTCGAGAGCGTCATTAGCATTCATAACGAAATTCTCGATCACTTTATGGATCTGCTCCCGATCGATCGAGGCGGGAGGCAGGTCACTGAGATCGAGTGAAACCGTTCCCTTGATATAGGAATGCATGTCTTCAAGGGTTGACTTCACAAGTTCATTCAAATCCGTCGCCTGGGGATTCAGTTCCAGCTTCTGACTCAGCAGGGACAGACGGCCGGACATGGTGTTAATCTTGGCAACACTCTGGGAAATGGTCTTCAGGGCATCGCTGCGGAACTCCGGATTATCCAGATGAACCGGGAGGTTCTGAGTAACGAGGGATAACTTCGAGGCCAGATTCTTCAAATCATGCATGAAAAAGGCCGACATGGTCTGAAAGGCTTCCAACTCCTTCACCTGCCGGAGGTATTCCGAAAGCCTGATATTCAACAGGCTGGCCGCTGCCTGATCGGCAATGGTTTTCAGAAGATCGGAATCCTCAAACGTCAGGGACTCGTAAAGAATCTTTTCACTCAGGGTCATGATCCCAACCAGTTGTTCCGCCGCACGGAGCGGCACACAATAGCGGATGCGCGCCTCCTTGGTTTCGCCAACATAGGATAACATGAGGTCTTCAACCCAGTCATCAGACTTTCCTTCGAGATCCACCGGCATGGCCTGATCGGACATGGCCCGGATCAGATCCACCCCCTGGTAGCCATAGAACTTTAATTGCGCTGCCTGTTCGGCAGTAAAGACCGTCGATCCCCCAAAAGTCAACTGTTCTCTTTTTTCGTCCACCAGCCAGATGCTGACTGATAGAATCTCCAGGGTTTCCGACACCATCTTAACGACAGCATTGCACAGATTTTCCGTTCTGGTAATTGTAGCTGTTCTGGCGGTAAAATCCTCCCAGATATTCTGATAATTGTACATGGGGCGCTTGAGATGACGGCTGATCAAGCGTTTCCGGGCCAATCGCAAACGATCGGAGAGAAGGAAGGTGGCAAGCCCCACGACGGCAACAAAAACAAGGAAAATGGCCAACTGGATATTATAAACGCCACCGAACTGGAGAGAAAACCAGGCGACGAGGCCCACAACAATGAAATAAATACCCACAGCCAATACAGTAAAGGAACTGTACAGAAACTGATGAGACAAATGGAGCCCCACCGACAAGGCACTCCCCCGGAACAGGGAGCGACTGATGAGGATAGTCCCCACCAGCAGAGCGCCGGCATTCACAATATCCAGACTGGTACTCACGTCTCTAAACAGGATGACCTGGCTGTCTGTGAAAATATGTATCCCGAAGATGCTGCCGATACCCAGGATCATGAATTTGATCTGCCAGCGCTTGTGGCCCGTGGAGTGACGGAGGGTCCGTTCCAGATTCGTCAGGATCAGTACGGAACAGAAAATCCAGGAGAGATACCAGAAATAACCTGACCATCCGACAGGGGTCAGCAGGAAACCCGCTGCATTCATGAGAGGAATACCCGCATAGAAGATGCCACGAAACACAGTGACCATCGCAAGTGGCGCAATGAAGAAAAGGATCAAGGTCCATTTCCATTTTGAAAGGAATTCGGCATAATTTGACCGGGCAAAACTCAGGCTGAAAAACAACCAAAGGACCGGCAAAAAAGAAGCCACGATCAGCCTGATCTGCTGCCGACCCATAAATGCCTCAAGGGAGGGCGACTGAAATGATAAGCCTACAAGCGCAGCTTCAATGGCAAAGAACCCCATACCGATGGCAAAGATTCGGTGGACAAAAGAGCGCGGATCACGGTAAAGGACAACGGCAGCAATTCCTGCCGTCACAACCGCCGCGGCATATGCAATCCCCAAACTAAAATTCATACCCAACCTTTATATGCTCTCGCAACCTCAATGCTCTGACCCGGCAGGGGATGCCCTCTCCTATTTCTTCGTCGCCGTAAACGTCATGGTCGATGTGCAGCTTGGCGGCGTGAAGCCTATTTGGTTTTCGTCATTACAGTCCGTACCCGATACTGTCTTATCATTGAATTCATAGACACCGGTGAATACGCCTTTTTCAGTCAAGGTTCCGCTTATCTTCTTGATCCACTTGTCTTGGCAGTTCGTATCGGGAATCATGTCCGAGTTCTTCGAAGCCGAGGCAATGAAGTCTTTGCCACCGATCGTTCCTGTGAGGGGCGTTACATCCTCAGCCCAATCGATCGTGACAGCTTTGTCCTTCACGGTCACTTTGACTTCGTGACCCACAATTAAATAGTCCTTCATATTGCATTCATCCTGGATGATACTTATATGTGACAGCTTGTAGGTGCCGCTGGATAATGTCTTGTCCGAACAGCCACAGCAAACCAGGACGATCCATACCACGGCAATCGAACCTAATTTGACAAATTTCATTTCTAATCCCTCCCTATTGATTGTATTTATTTGGTTAAAAGGCTTTTTTCACTTTTGCCTTCCGACCTCCTCTCCCTCCCATTAACCATTTCCAGACCGGCATGATCTGGATCCTTGCATCCTCGAAGGTCAGCTCCCTCTCTTCGTCGTTGGTAAGGATGAAACCTTCCTCGATGGCGAAGGCCTTCATGGCCTCCCGAAGGCCGCGAAATTCCCTCGCTTCGTTCTTCGGCGTCAGTCCCCAGCAAACCTGGATAGCCGCTTCGGGCTTTGTTCCCCTTTTGACGATAAAATCGCATTCACGCCGGCCTTTGTAATAGAAGCATTCCGCCCCACGCCTGAACATCTCGACCGCAACGGCGTTCTCCAGCAATTTCCCCCGATTTTCCGAGAAATCCGTGGAAAGCATGGAAAAGCCCGTATCCAGGAGGTATACCTTCTTGGGATTCATGATTCTCTGCCGCGGGGAATAGCTGAATTTATCGTGGGCGATGACGAAGAAGGCCTCCTGCAGATATCCAAGATAATTGGAGATCGTCTGCTTGCTGCCGGGAAGATGATGGCGCTTCAGCTCTTTTTCGAACATGGAGATGGAGAACAGGTCGGAAAAGGTATTCAGGCTGTAGCGCATGATGGCTTCGAGAACAGTTTTTGCCTTGATGTTGTAGCGTTCCAGGATGTCACGGTAAAAGATTGTCCGATAATAGGTCTGAAGGAGTTCACGTTTTTCCGAGACATTTTCTTTTTTGACGACTTCCGGAAATCCGCCCTCTTTCAGATATTGTTCGAAGGCCTTCAGGACCTGCCCCCTGGCCGGCGTCAACAGGGTTCGTTCGTCATGGGGGATACCGTGAAAGCGGAGGAATTCCGGGAAGGAAAAGGGCAGAATGAGGATGTTTCGGCACCGGCCGCGCAGTTCCGTCGCTATTTCCCTTTCCAGGAGGCCGGCGTTGCTGCCCGTGACGACGATGCGGTAGCGATTCTGGTTGTGGAGGGTCCGCAGGACGCGGCTCCAACCGGTCAGCCTCTGAATTTCGTCGAAAAAGAGAAAGGTTGGCGCTTTTCCGGTAACCTGGTGAAAGGCGGCCAGCAGAATGTCCGTGTCGGCGGCGGTGAAATCCGTAAGGCGGTAGTCTTCGAAATCGATGAACAGGATATCTTCCCGGTTCCAGTTTCCCTGCCCCGTGAGATCCTGAATCAGTTGATACATATAACAGGTTTTCCCCGCCCGTCTCGGGCCGGCCACGGCGATGATTTCCGACGCCTGCTCCAGGACCAAATCCGGTGCGTCTCTTTTCATCAGAGGAGGGAAGACCTTTTCTCCCAGCCATTCGGCTATGATTTTCTTGAGGATTTCGGTGTTCATTGTTTATTGTCTATCAATGTGAACAATTCATATCATTATTGTTCACTTAAGTCAAGAAATTCAAGTCCCAAGACCTGACCCCCCTTGGCCCCTTTCCCCTCTTCTCAGGCAGTACAGCATCGGTGGCCGTGAACAGCAGATTGGTAAACTCCGTGGAGCCCACCTGTAAAAAGTAGATGGAGCCATCCATGCGCACCCCGGGGACGGGAATTCCGCTTGACATGCAATCTGCTCTATTGTACTATTTGTCTATAACGTACACAGGAGATGCTGCGATGATCACAAAAATATCCACGGCGGATGTCAGAAAAAACTTTTCTAATATTGTTAACCGCGTATCCTTTGGGAAAGAATCTATCATTCTGACCAGAAGAGGCGAGGAGATTGCCGCTCTGGTCGCAATGGACGAACTCAGGCTGCTGCAGGAATTAGAAGACCGCATAGATATTGCCGATGCCATTAAGGCAATGAAAGAGCAGGGTGATGACATCCCCGCCGAGGAGTTCTGGAAAAAATTGGGTCTCTAAAATGGCATACACAATAAAGTTCAGACCCGCTGTCGAAAAGAATCTGAGGACACTTCCCCAAAAGGAATGGATACGAATAAAGAGGAAAATCGACGCCCTCGCGGAAAATCTTCCGGACCCGACTATAACAAAAATGAAGGGAAATAACAAGTTTCACAAAATAAGAGCGGGAGATTACCGTATCATTTATGAAATTCATGATGACACTCATGTGATCCTGGTGGTAAAGATCGGCCACAGAAAAGACATCTATAAACAGCTCCCTGTCCCATCCGATGGAAAATAGGGATAGACCTATTTCCCCTTCTCCCAGCCATTCGGCTATGATTTTCTTGAGGATGAGACCTGCCCCCGGTGTGTTGCGGAAGAATCCCTTTCCAGCCGGTTAGATCGGGAGGTTATAGCATACGCCGAATACCCTGCCGCCTGAGAAAATCGCTGCCCTATTTTCCTATTTTTTAAAGTCACTCTTGCTGAGACGAGATTGCCTGAGAATAGAATAGAATAGAATGTTCCGGGGGTAACCGCTCCTTTCTTTTTGTTCTCTATTGTTTTTTGAGGTTTGGTATAAGAACCTCCCTATTTATGCCCCAACTACCGGGGCTTGGCGGTGCCGTACATCCTCTGGAAACAGGTTCTCTGTGGAGATGTTGAAGATATCGGACAAAGCGTATCTTTCCGTTGCGTCCAGAATTTCAAGGCCGATGAGCCTACCCCCTTCGTCGAAGTCGATATTGATTCCTTCATCAACCTCAACGGTTTTGGCAACGAATTTTTCCTGAAGGCGCACATAGAGCGCGTCCACTTCCCTGTCATATTCTATCTTCATGGTTTATTCTCCTTTGATCACGGCCGTTACGACAACGATGTCACCACCTTTACGGCAATATGTAACTTTTACCAAGCGGCCCCCCCAATGTCTTAAATGCGTTCTTTCTCTCCTTGCTGGCGTCTTGCAGCATGTCCGGATCAGCGATTGCGGATTTCACCTCGGTCTCAGCAATCTTCCGCCATTTCATCTGTCTTTGGGCATGCCTGCTGATTATGATACTCATGAAGGGGGGAGATCTCCCGGTTTTCGATGCAATGGCCTTGGATCGGAGTCAAACTGTAGGGCCGACGGCATATTAAAGTCAAGATATTCTTTATCATCTCCCAATTTCATCTGGGGCGGCGGTAGAGATCGTCGTGGTCGAGGACGCGCAGGAGGGTGAGCGAGGCCGACCAGTCAGGATTTCCGGCAGGCCGGTAGGCGCCGGGGTCAAAGGAAAGCCGATATCGCTGATCGATCCGTATGGACCAGGCTGTGGGATCATTGATGATACGCTCGGGATGGAGACCGGGGTGCAGCGGGTTCGTTTCGAGAAGACGGAGAGCTTTGGCCAGCTTTTTCCTGAGGACCGGATCGCGGCGAAACGCCTCCGCGTCCTCAAGAAACTTTTGGCTCGGGATCAGGTTCGGCATCTTTCATCTCTTCGACCAGCCACGTCGGCATCTGAGCGGCGCCGCTTTGACGCGCCTCGTTCAGTTTTGCCAGCCCCTGCTTGGCAAGGCGTACAGTCCGGAAGATTTCTACAGGCTGCAGTACGACAGCGCCGCCCTCGATCACCTGCACATCCAGATAGTCGCCGTTCGCAAGGCCAAGCTCCTTGCGTATGGCAGCGGGCAGATTGATACTTCCCCGTTTATCGATGGCGATCAGCATATTCTTTATCCTCTCCCGTTAGGAATCAACTTGGCTGAAATGATAATGTCAAATTGTCATTATGTCAAGTATGAATAATATCTTCCCATCAGAAAAATCCTGACACCGTCAAATCGAAGCTTTCGTCAAATAGTTTCGATTGTAGTCGAAACTATTCAGGCTCTTCACAAGTCTTTTCCGGATATTAATATAATAGGGCTGGAGCCTCCGGATGAGATAGGCCTCTTCCAGGTAATCCAGGTAGCCGTTGACGGACTCCCTTCAACAAGAACTTCCATAGGGGACAGACCCCTATTTTTCTTCGCCCCTTTTTTAATTCATGTTGAACGGAGTTTGGAAATCAATTTGGCCGTTGTCGATTGTCAGGGTGGTTTCCAGGGAACGATTCAGGATCACGAATTGTTCCGGGTGGTAGGCGTCGATGAAGCTGCGGGCCGAGCGACCGAGCACGGGCCGATCCAGATCGGCGGATTTGACTTCCATGGCTATGATTTTCCCCGCCTGTTCGACCACGAAATCCACCTCTGCCCCGGCCTTGCTTCTCCAGAAATGGATGGCTGAAGTCAGCGGCATACGTTTGTAAAGCTCTGAGAACACCCAGTTTTCCATTAGGGCGCCTTTGTCGGTTCTCAGAGGAATATCGGCTGAGAAGGCATTGAGCAACTGATTCCGTATCCCGTTGTCGATAAAAAATATTTTAGGCGCCGTGGTGAGTTCCCGGCGTTTTCCGCCGGTAAAGGGCCGGACCACTTTGACGATATGGCTTTCCTCAAGAATTTCCACGTAGGCATGGATCGTGCCCGCGTCGACACGGCACACCGATGCCAGTTCTGAAAAGTTCACAAGATTTCCGGCTTGTCCTGCCAGCAACGTGAGGAGTTTCCGGAAAACATCCACCCGTTTGATGCGGAAGAGATCTGACGCGTCCCGTAGAATCAAGGCCTCGGCCAGGTCGCTCAGCAGGCGGATCCGATCCTGGTCCGCAGGCGCAAGATAAACAGCGGGATAACTGCCGTGGATCATCTGCCGGCAAAAAATTCTCTCGCATAAACTCCTCGCGGCGATGGGATTCTCCGGGTTTTCCTGCCTCATCAATTCCTTGAGGCTGAACGGCAGCAGCCGCAGCCGATCCGCCCTGCCCGCGAGAGATTCCCGTGTCTTGCTCATCAGGTGGAAGGAGGAAGAACCGGTGACCAGAATGGGGATGCCCAATCTGGCGTCCACCAGCCCCTTCACGAAGATCCCGGCATCGGTCAGGTGCTGGGCTTCGTCAAGAAAGACGGCCTGGATGAAGGGGTAGCGTTCCCGGAGCAGCGCAGCAAGCTCGACGGCAACGCCGAGGGCCGAGCGCAGAAGCGGGTCTTCCAGATTGAGGTAAAGGATATTGGGCGCACGGGATTGGAGAAGGCGCCAGGCAAGGGTGGATTTCCCGGACTGACGGGGCCCGACAATGAGGAGGGCGCGATCATTCTGGAGATTGACCGGTTCGGCCTCACGCGGAACATAGGTTTCCGGGAGATAGCGACGAATCAACGCGTCGGCCTGGTCAGGCTGCGTCAGCCAAGGATTGTATTGCAGTATCCGGTTTTGGACTTCGCCGCTCATCATGAGTCACATATATCCTGCCTAATAATGATTGTCAATCACAATTAGACCGGATAAAAAAGAATTATTCCGGTCTTGGTGGTGCGCTGGACAATGGGGACAGACCCCTATTTTACGCATCACCTTTTGTCATTCCCGCGCAGGCGGGAATCCAGTCTTTTTCCCTCGCCCCTTGCTTCTATCCCCTAACACCTTGACCCTTTCCCCTCTTCTCAAGAAATACAGCACCGGCACCAGCAATAAAAGGGCCACAATAAAAAACGGGATCCCGCCTTCCCTGTGCAGGTCACTCTGAAGAATGCGGGGATCCACATAGGCGCCCAGTAATGTCAGGCTGACAATGCGGATTCCATTTTTAAACATGGCGATGGGAATGCTCACCAGGGCCAGAAGAACCTTTTTCCAGCCCGTCTTCAGGAAAAGATGCCCAGCCACGGTGGCAGTTATCAAAAGCGCCAGGCATGACCGTATCCCGCTGCATTGTTTCGCCACCTCCACACTGATACTGGGCAGGTGAAAAACAAACCCTTCTCTCAGGAAAGGGACGCCGGTTGCCAATAACAGCAGATTGGTAAACTCCGTGGAACCCACCTGCAAAGCGTAAATGATGCCATCCATGACGGCGCCTGGGAGGGGAATCATGAAGATCAGAAACAACAGGGGAAACAGAGCGGCTTTAAACGCCTGAACCCCGAAACAAAAAATGAAAGCGCCATTGATTCCGACTACCGCCGATAAAACAGTGATCGCGGTAAAATCATTCTGACTAAGCTGTGTCCCATAAAATCGTCCCCCGAAAAACAACAGGGCACCGATCATTAAAAGAGGCAACCCGATAAGATGAGAATATTCTTTTTCCGCAAAGATATCCCTCCGCTCCTGGTAAAGAAAATAAATGCTGACCAGGGGAATCAATACAATATGTGAGTAATATTCGCTGTTGATCGAGGAATTATAAAGGGCTTTGATAGGCCCGTACGCCATGAGAAACGCCAGAACGAAAAAGATGAAGAAAAAGGCATTCCTTTGATTAACATATTCTCTCATTCCGCCACCCTTTTGAAATTTCCTTTCAATTGCTTGTAGAGTTTTCGCATATATTGCCGGGCGATCAGTTCTCCCGTAGGCAGCAAAGGCTTTTCCAAACTGACCCTCTGTCAGCCGTTATGATCATCAGGGTTATGCAATGCTCTCATCTTGATTATTAAATCTTATGGTGAAAGAAGGGCATGTTTAGAATTGGTCTTGGCAAGTAATCCATTCCAATAGCTGCAGGGAGTTGTGTTTCATTCTCCACCACCTTCGCCATCCGGATACCCTGGCGTCACGGAGATTATGGCTTTGGAGTGCCGCCAGGCCTGTGCCTCGCGAAGTGCTTTGAGTGCCTTGTAGAGGTCATTATCCAATGCGGTCTGATAACGGGCCAGCAAATCGGTCTTGGTCGGCAGCGCCTGACTCTGCATGACCAGCCTGCTCACCTCACGGATGCGCTGCTCCTGGATCAACGATTCATAGTGATCGACCTGCACCTCAAACACGTCAGCCCACGAATCAAAGTCTTCTTTTACGTATGAATCAATCTGGTCGGCTTCAACATCGAAATACTCGAGCAGCGACCTCTGCATTTTTTCAGGCAGATGAGCAAAGGGATCATCCCTATCGGCGACCTTCTCATCCACAAGCGATTTCCACAGTTTGCTCTCATGCTTAAGCAAAGCGATATCTGTTTCATCAGGTCCATCCTCCGGAGCTCGGATGTTGTTAACAATATTGAATTCAAGATTCAGCACCTTGCCAACTTCTTTTGTCTGCTGATCACCAAAACGTTGCTGGTTGAGGCTGACCTCGGCCGACTCGGCCCGCACCAGGCGCCTCTGCCGCCAAAGCGCAATCCCCACCCGCTCGACCAGGGCGTGCTCCACCAAGCCAACCGGTTGGAACTCATCCACCAATAAGCCCAACAGCTCGGAAAACTCTTCCTGCGACTCCCCCTCAATAATAAGATTGCGACTTAGCAGGCCATGAGTGCGGGCATTCTGAGAAACGACCGCCTTTCCGGTGTCCGATTTGGGGCCGGTGCTCTTCTGGGCATTTTTGCGGTTGGATGCTGTTTTCTTTTCGGTGCTCATTTGGCTTTGTTTGGAAAATTTAATGGAGATCTTTGATCAACTCGTCAAATTTCTCTTCCCTGGTTCATCAATTTCACCGTCATGTTGCCGCTGAAAATGGGCTATGCAAAGATAACGTGTTGATATAATTTCATTATTATTTGACATCCCCTCATTTTGGTGTTATATTTCCTTCAAATTCGTGACCTTAAGAAAATATTGCTTGTTTAATGGTAATAAATATAGAAATCACTTTTTCACTTTTGGCAAAATTGAATTTCGCTGTCTTCTTAAATCTTCAATTGAAAAATTAACGATTTTTTCAAACTTTTCTTTATTCTTCATCAAATCTTCTTTGCTTAAGAGCCACCATTTGCTTTGTTCCAGCTTTTCGATTACATCAGGCGTGAATCTATAGTTTATCATTTTTGCAGGATTTCCCCCCACAATTGTATATCTTTCCACATTTTTTGTTACGACTGCGCCTGCCGCAATAATGGCACCATTCCCTATGCTATTAACAGACGGGAGAATAATGGAATTGAGTCCAATCCAAACATCATGTCCAACTACAAGCCTCGTCCTTGGAAGTACATCTTCAGTCGTGCATCCAAATCGAGGATTAAATAGCAGGGCATGAGTTGTGAAATATTCTGGAGGGTGATTTGCATTAAATATATGTGTATTTTCTGAAATACCACAATAGTTACCAAAAACTGTTCCTTGAGCAATTTTCGCTAAATCTATAAAACCGGCTGTCCCATATCCAATGTCAATATCATAATATTTTTTATAGATATTCCGAGAAGTTGTTTCGTAAAAATATCCACCTTCAATTTCTCGGATGATTCTTAAAATAATCCTTCTGAAACGACCATTGGATATGGAATAAGCATTTTCTAATAATTTAAGCACAACCATATCATAATCTCAGTTTTCTTGATTTTATAATACATAGGATCATAGTTGATTAAGTAGTTAAATTTTATGATAACTGGGGTGACTCATTTTTTTGTCGAACGATTCCGGCAATACCGAAACACCAAGCGATGACACAAAAAAACACTCCAATGCCAACGAAACTTAATTCTCGCAAAGACATAAATGTGTTGAAAAGGATTCCGGGGATTAATACGATAAATGAATATTTTATTCCTTGTGTAAAACTTGCTAAATATTCAGGTATATTGATGTTTATTAACTTTTTTAAATAGTGTATTTGTATTGCCATACATAAGCTCATAGAAAGTAATGTCGTCGAAGCCGCGCCGATCAAACCGAAGTATTTAGTGGCCGGGTATAGTACAATAAGAAATGAAATTGTTCTAACCATGGATGCGGTCCTGTGTTTATCCGGGTCACCGGTTGCAAATACCACATTCATAATCAGGGCAGATAACAGGTAAAGAAAGACAAATATGGAAAAAATGCTGAAAGGAATTGAAACAGTACTGTACGTGGGCGAATATATTAACGATAAAATTGGTCGAGAGAACACAATAAAGAAGATGAAGAACGGAAGTCCAAAAGTGGCGACGATTTCAGTTAATTTGAGTAAAGTTTTTTTTAATTTTACTTTGTCATCCTGCATGAGGGAAAATGCCGGCAACAAAACAGGACTTATTTTGGAGAAAATTGTGTTTGGCAATTCGGCAAGATTCCGGGCCAGGAAATATAAGCCCAATGTTCCAATCGAGAGCACCTTGCCGATTACGAAGTTATCCGCTTGGTAATAAATGACCATCAAAATCGGAAGGCCAAAAACTTTTTTTGAAAATCCTATGATTTCGGACGCATGTGATGAATTGAACTTGAACCTTGGTATCAGGGGATAGAAGATATATGAAAATGCAAAGGTCAAAAAGGCCTCGGAAATATACCCCAGGACCAATGCCCAAACATTACGAAGATAAAAAGCGGAAACAATGGCAACAAGGACGCCCAAACAACTTGCACCCTGGGTTAAAAGGACCCACTTGGTGAACCTGAGTTCTTTTTGGAGCAAATAAATATTGGGGCTCGTAAATCCCCTGAATAAAATAACAGTGAAGGCTGTCCGCATGATCGTTGTGGATTCATGGATATTTAAAAAGTTGCTGATGAACGGCGTGGCAAAATATGCAACCATATAAAGAGCTATGGCTCGTAATGATGCAAGCCACCAGATAATGTTTAAAAATTCTTTATCCGCGCCCCGTTTATTTTGAATGATGGATTGCGTCAGGCCTACTTCAGCAAATGCTTCGGCTGTGGCAGCGGTAGCCATAATGGTTGCCATTAAACCGAATGCATCGGGAGCCAGCAGCCTGGCTAAAATCATATTCCGGATGAATCGCAGGAGATTCTCTGTGAAGCTCCCAAGGGTTAAAACGCCACCTCCTTGGAGTATTCTACCCCGCAAGCTGTCTGATCTAAAAAGAGACCTCAATCTATTTGATATCGCCAGTACCATTTTTATTCTTAATCAGTGTGTTTCTCCAAAGTCTTTTTATTTTTTGAAGAATGTTAGCTCTCAGCATTATCAAGTGCATCCGAACCAGATTAAGGAGCGGAAGAAGCAACTTCTGGAACATGCAGAAGAGGTATTCAGCAAGGATCGGAAACCTGATCAAGGGCCGAGCGTCAAGGATTTTCATGCCAAGATCGGACAACTGTCGATGGAGAATGATTTTTTGTCAAACGCGCTCGGGCGCATAGGCAATGCGAGCGCAAAGCAATGATAGACAGGGAGGAAACTGACTTTTACACATAATTTATGAGGTTGAAAAACCATGCAAGGTCATTTCAGAAAGATCGACTAATTAATGCTGCCGAGAGCTATAGACTATCTTTCTGTCAATTTTTTTTGCTGTTAAGAATATGCTTTGAGCTAAAAATGGCAACGAACCTATCAATTTGATTGTTTCAATTCTGAAACCACGTTTGATTAAAACATTTTTAAGACTTTTTACCGTATAAAATCGATAGTGAGGAAATTCAGGATTATAGTGCTTTTCATATTTGAAGAGGGCGATTAGAATATTCTTAATGATGCTATGATTAGGTGTGGTAAGTATAAATATCCCGTCTTTTTTTAAAGTACGATTGATTTCGTGAATAAAGTGATCAGTAAATCGCACATGTTCAATTATATCACCGGCAAAAATATAATCAAAATGTTCATCAGGAAAGGGGATAATTACTTCTGTATCCGCAACCCTGAAATCAATATGAGCATATTTTCTTTTTCCATTGTTAATAAGTTCTTCTTCGATATCTACGCCAGATGGTTCAAATCCCATACTGTGCAAGTAGTCGCAAAGCCATCCGCTTTGACATCCGATGTCTAATATCTTTTTTCCTTTTGGACATTCTTTTAGATATTCGAGTAGAGTCTCTATCCTTTTTTTCTGTTGTCCCTCTAATGATTTCATTTTTTCATTTGTTCTATTTATCATGGCGTGCGCCCCAAAGAATTATCTGTTGGCTCTTTCATAATTTTCTCCCTTCTCGTGGCGTTTTCAACTTCTGCATGCCCTATTCAAACGGGAAGTATCACGATTGAGCATGAATTTTTTCATCGGCAGGGATTGCGGCGTTGTTATTCTTTGTGATTGATAAGCCATAAACAAGGGAAAGCATTGCCAGTAGCAGAAACCAAAAGACATTCATCTGGTCAAAATATGACACAGAGAAAAAAGAAGCACAGTGGACAGTCAAAGCAACCCCCAAAACCCAGGGAATTATGCGCCTGGAAAGAGGTTGATTTTCCCATGCTTTAAGGGCACGCCCGATTCCTTTAAATCCCATCGTAATAATGGTGATGAACAATATGAGTGGGAAAACACCGCCTTCAACACCGATAAAGATGAATTGGTTGGTTATATCCACCATATTCGGGTCGTCAGGCATGGGGAGTAGACTAGATTTCGGATATGCCCAGTTTAATGTGTATTTTGTACCCAATAGCCACCACTGGTCAAAATTTTTAATTGCCTGATCTATCAGGTCTGATCGATGCCACCCTGTTCCTCCGACAACCTCGCTTAATTTACCAATGATATACCAGACAGGTGCTTTCATAAATAAATGAAGCACAATAATGCTTAGTCCGAGAGACCATCTTACAACTTTCATGTGACTGCGGATTGGCCAGAGGGAAAGTGCTATTATTACAACTAGAAACGACAGTATAGGGCCGCTCGATCTAGACAATATGATGATGACTATTGCTGAGGTGACGCTAATGATCGCAAGAATCTTACTCTTTCCCTGCTGGAACCATAGACTGAAGAAGTATGGGAATGAGGTGGCTGCGAAAGTGCCGGTAAGAATCGGGTGACGGAAAGGCCCCTGGCAGCGCAGGAGGCCGTCACGTATGACTGTTATTTCAGGTACACCTCCAAAAACGGAGAAAATGTTTCTTCCTGTGGAGTTTTCCACTAGCATTAGAATGGCAAAAGGAAGTATCATGACTGCCATTGCTTTGAAGATTAGAATTACATCATCGATGTCTCTAATCAGGAATCTGAACAGGAAAAAACCAAGAATAACATTATAGGCATAGCCCCCACGGTTGATAAAATTATCCATCGTTGGTAGTAAGAGAGTTCCTGTAACGAAGCCCACCAAAACAAATAGTACGAGAACTTTGTCAAAGAGATTCATTTCGCTTACTGTGATTTCCTTGCGGAGAATTAATCGAACCCATCCGAAAAAGACAATTATCCTGTATGAATTGAAATTGAGGCCCCCCACGACTAAAGTCTGACCTAATGTCATATAGAGTGCTGTTATGATCACGGGTAAAACAGCATAACGACGCGGCAAAAATAATATGGATATTGCCATGATCGCGAGGAATGTTAGACCGAGGGGTGTCAGGAATGTAGCTTTTTCCATGTTTGTTCTGTTTTTATACCGAATACATCACTAACCGGAAATAGGCGTTCGTTGCAGGTGGTGCTAACACTGAAACCAGGGAGCGATATCTATGGATTTTTAACGGCATCACCGCAATCCATCAAAGATGTCGATGGATTGCGGATGACCATGGAGGTTGAGATATTGAATGTAACCCTACTTCATAAGCAGGAAATCAAGTCCCTGCTGATTCAACGAACGTCAATTAAATGCTGAAGCTGAAAACGGGCCAAGAAACAGATCACCAAGATTATTACCGGTTCCAGATACGTTTCACAATTTTAAGCTCCTTACAGGTATTACTGACGGTAACCCAGTCACCATATATAGGTCCGGGACATGTGCTAACCTGCTGTTGAGTTATAGTTCCCGTTTGTCCCGCTGGACATTGAATCGTTCGTGTCAGCGTTGCCAATGGAACACACACATTTGAGGATGAGGACGGTCCTGCCAGAGGGGTTCCCCTTAGCACACCTGCATAAGCCCCGATATATCCAAGTGCGGTTATGCCATTGAGGTCAATATTGTAGGGTGATCCGTAGGCAATGCCGCCGCTTCTCGCAGGCGAAGAGGATTGAAGATTCCAATTCCCGCTACCGGTCGTTCCGTTAGGCAGTTGGATGAATTTAGGGTCTACGTTTACCAGGGAAGCTGCGTTGGCATTTTTCTCGTAACCATGTGCCTGAAGGTCGGCAAGGGTGTCCCATCTGTTTCCCCCACTATCTTTATCCCATATAAAGTGGTTGCCGCCATTTGTCCGGTATAGGTTATTTTGTACGGTCAATCCGGTTGACGCATTCATTCCTCCTGCTGTTATCCCATTGGCACATCCAGACAGGATGTTATTTCTTACGTCTATGGCTGCATCTGTGGGCAGGTAAGCAAGGAAAATACAGTGTGAGACAGGGTTAGATGTGGTTTTTGCACTAATCGTATTATTGTATATTTTTACGTCTTTCCAGCCATCATAAATAGTTATAAATCCCGGTGATATTACCCCGTCTGTATCTATTGCCAACAGGTTATCATAGATTTTTGCGTGATATCCGCCCCATCTATTGGATTGACCGGATGGGCCGCCTCCAGCGTCTAAATAAATAAGCGCTGTTGCACCCTGTGACCAATTTCCATAAAACCTGTTATGGTGAATAACAACATTTGTCAATGTAGATGGATTGGTGGTGCTATTGGCGCCTACATAGAATCCATCACCATGATAGTTATGTGCAGGCCAAGTTCCGGGACCTAACATTATATTGTTGTAAAGTTGGACATCATCAACGCTTACGCCAGTGTCAATTAACACATGAACACGTCCGCAATTTGTCACGGTATTGTCATGGAACAGGAGGTGGGCAACACTGCCGCTTGGGGAGTATCCCAAAGCAACGACTCCCACATTATCAATATAACAGTTTTTAACCTCAATTGAGCTTGCAGCACCAAAAATAACTATTCCCTGTCCACTTCCGTCTGAATAATTAACAAGATTGGCAATCTTGATTCCGTCAATGGTGACGTTAGATTTCCCATTCATGTAAATACCGTATCTTGCGACAGTTGATGTGCTGCCATCAAGTACTGGATACCCAGTACCCCAAGGGCTCGCAAGTCGTTGCCCCCCCATGATGGTGATGCCTGATGCACGTACTGTTAAAAGGTCTGCAGTTGTAGAGCTGAACGCCCAGGTAGAACCGCCCTTCAAGACAAAAACATCCCCCGACTTACCCATGTAGGAGTTGCAATTGCTTGTAGCGCCACTCATCCCCGGCACGTGCGCCCACGGTGTACTCTGGCTCTGTGCCTGTACAGACGTACGGTTATCAGCACCAGTTACACTATCAATATAAAAGGTCGCTGCGAAGGTTGTGGTACAAAGCAAAGAGGCTAATAAACAAATGAACAGCACTAAACCGGATTGACTAAAGATTTTATTTCGTTTCATGTGATTCTGCTCCTCTCTTCATGATTCCAAATGAGACTCATGCACAAATAATCGGTTTTTTTTAATACAACAGGTTTCCATATCTATTCTCCCGTTTGCTATAAAATGGATCCGCCATTGAAAAAGCAACACTTGTGTAACTCTTTCATTCAACTACAGACTTTAAAGAAAAGATGTGACGCAGATCACAAAATATTCACTTTTTTTGGTTGAGTGTCCTTTTCTTCATTATTTCAAATCTTAGCCTGGATAACTGTTCTTTTCTCAGGTACTTTACAAATTCATCGGATACGGTCCTTCTCTGTTTTTTAATATATGGCCATATATAACCACACATCCTTATAAAAGCAAACAAAATAAATGGTTTATCATTTAATTTTCTTATACTTTTTATGCTTTCAAATAAAGGGTGACTGCCGAGAGAATAAAAAAGTTTACCTTCTCTGAAACTTTCTTTCAAGACACCTCTTATAACTTTAGAATGTTTGTGATGAAAAACAGTGAGTTCTTCAAATGCCTCGACTTCCCATCCTTTCATCCGTGCCGTGATGACAGCAACAGTATCTTCGCCTCCTTCTTTGATCGGGAGGAGACCCCCGATGTCTTCGTAACATTTGCGACGAAAAAGCTGAATGCAACCTGAGACGTATTCAATGTCAGAGGGAGATCTCCGTATACAACGGTCATTATGTTTGTCAAATATTAATCCCCCTGCTATGCCTAAATTTCTATTTTCTTTAAATTTTGTTAGAATACGTTTATAATAAGAAGGGCTAAAGGAAACATCACCGTCAAGTATCCCAATGAAATCATATTCCATTTTCTTTAATTGGTTATACCCTTCGTAAATCGAATAGACTTTTGATGAGAAATCAACGCCCTCATTTTTGGATTCCCTTCGAATAAATTTTATAAAAGCATGTTGAGCGGAATATCGTAAAACGATTTCATCAGTTCTATCGGTTGATCCATCACTAACAATAATCCACCTGCTCGGTAAGACAGTCTGGGAGAGAATGGCCTTAATAGGATACTCGATGAATTTTTCTTCATTTCGTACAGCCGTTATTAAAACGTAATTCTTTTGATCCAAGTCTAAATTCCCAATTATCATGCCATCGAAGCTCTATTGCCGTTATATTTTCCGGAAAGAATGTATTTTAGGCAAAGATAATTTTTTGATAGCCGCTGAATAATTTGAACTTTTTCTGAGGGTTTAAAAAAATATAAAATACTCTCCGAGACTAATCTGATGCCATGATGCATTATGAGAATTAACAAGAAGGTCATTACGACAAGTCTGCCATGATGCTTTTTCCAGTATTTTATCTTAGATATAATCTGTTCTATAGAAAATCTTAAAGGATCTTTGGAGGTGCTTGCACCATGATGATGAATGATAGCTGCTTCAGGGAAAAAAACAACGTCCCAACCTGATTTTTTGATACGATGGCACAAATCTAATTCTTCGGCAAAGATGAAAAATTGTTCATCAAAAAGGCCTATCTGGTTAAGGGCGGCCCGTCTTATCATTAAAAAACATCCCACAAGAGAGTCTGTTTTTAAGGTTTTATCATGATGGAAGTATTCCATGTGTTCGCCACTGAATGTTTTAGAATAAGAGAATATTTTATTTAACGCAATAGCTTCACAAAAGTTGTTCCATAGCGTCGGATAATTTCTACACGAATCGTGGTCTCTCATATCAGGATAAAATATTTTTGGTCCCACAATCCCTATTTGCGGATTGCTATCTATAAACTCATATAGCTTATATAGACAATCATCTAAAACTTCGACATCTGAGTTTATCAAACAAAGATAGCTGCCTTTACTAACTGTGATTCCGATATTATTCGCTTTTGCAAAGCCGAGATTTGCTTTATTTCGTATCAAATGAACATCAGGATGATGATCTATTATAACCTGTGGAGAATTATCTGATGAATCATTGTCCACCACGATTATTTCTTTCTGGTATATACTTTTCTCTTTTTTTATAGATTCAATACACTTTAGCAATAATTCTTTCGTATTCCAGTTAACAATAACAATCGAAATGTCTATTGATTTGTCCATATTAAAGATTAAACCATGATCAATGTGTTTAGGCGAATCTATCCGATTAATTCAATCAGGTTCTCGGCTATGCTTTCAATGTTCTTATCGTCAAGATCATGATGCACAGGTAGTGTCAAAACATTATCCTTAAGGTAGCAGGCCTCCGGATAGTCATTCCAATCTAAATCTTCATAGTAGCCTTTCCACCATGCCCCGGTATAAATATTACGCTTGTATAACTCCCTCTGTATATGATCGCGATTTTTAACAATAACTGGAAAGTGAAGGGGGCATACCCCCTCCGGCAAATTTTTGAAAAGTGATTCTGCACCGCAATTGATTAGTAATGATTGTAAGAGACTGAAATTCCGACGACGCTTCGTAATAATATTATCTATATCAAAGGCACCTAAAAGAAAGTCTGACACAGCGGAGATATGTCTGTTGGTCAAAAATTCGTAATAATATTGATCTGGTGCCATCGTTGGCTTGTTTGTTGAAGCTGAAAGATCATTGTATATCTTTGAAATTCTTCTTTTGGCGTCCATCTTTAGAAAATAAGTACTAAGAGGGTTTGTTGACTTATATACAGAGGCCCTCCTCATAACAGAGGATTTTATTAGAGGGAGCAATTTACGTAATACTCTTCTCTTCTCAGGAGGGTGCAAATTCCATGTTACTTTTTTGAGTTTTTCATTATTTATAATCAGCACGCCCCCATCAGGTAAAGGCAAGGTTTTTGTCAGGCTAAATATTGACACATCACCAACAGATCCAATCTTCTTCTCCCCATGTTTGCTGAATAAAGATAGGGCACAGTCCTCGATCAAATAGAGATTGTACTGATCACAGATGAGTTTTATATCATCAACCTTCTGAGGAAAACCGAAATAGTGGGTTGCATAAATTGCTCTGGTTTTACTCGTAATGCGGCTAATAATGTCGGGAATGTCTGCGACTCCTGAACGGTCAATTCTATATAATGAGACTTGAATACCGTTTTTGATAAGCGGATCCAGTTCAGCACCAACATTATAAGCCGGGACTAGAACCTCACAGCCTTTTTTGAGATCAAGCAGAGTGCATATATGCATAATGCCCGTCCTGGCTGTATGTATGTAATAAACAGTATCGCTGTCAAACCAGGATTTAACGCTTCTTGGCTGTCGTTCAATCCCAAGAATTTGCTTTAAATTGAGACCGGGAGGTCCACAATAGTTATATTTATTGCTCATGTTTTTTATAAAGATTTAATAAAAGAACCCCTGAAGTTTTTATCCATGTACTCCATATGGGTCGTGAATTTAATCCGAGTTTTGTCATAATACGCCGGCGCCAAATTTTTGAATAGCAGATATCTATTAGTAGTGACAGGTATTTGAAGATGGTGATTCTTAAAATTATGAAAATTTTTTTAGGATATATGTCAATACTCCGAACCGGTAACATTTCACCGCCCAGATGGATCTTGTGATCGTATTTTCCTCGCATGCTGTCTATTGCTACTACCTTATCCACTGTAGTTGCCAAACGCACCTGTTCACCAAAAGAAATTTTATTAAAGTCAATGGATGTGGAACTTTTATCATCGATTCGTGCACTTAAAAACTGATGGTATAAATCTCCAAATTTATACCCGTACTTATAACCAATACATTGATTATTAATAGCAATTTTAAGCAATCTTAGTCGCCCTTTTTTAAGCTGTGTTGTGGCAAAATCTCTATGAAATTCATAAGAATGAGGCCAGTCCCGAAAATGGCCTGGCTGCCCTATGTTTTCCCACTGGCGCTGGTGTAAATGGACAAAATCATCAAAATATTCATTAAAATTCTCATCAGATGCGAGACTGGAGTTTAATGTGCCTTGGCTTTCTGCACTTCTATATGCACGCCTTATATTTTCTCTCTGCTTCTTGTTCAGCTTCGCAATTTGCTTTTCCAGACTGTCAGTAAGATAAAAATACGTTTGTACATTGTTGGTGTTCATAAAAATATGAAAAGCGTCCGAAAGTGTATTTTTGAGAGCGGTGGCGAGGAAGTCAAATGAATCATATCTTCCACAGATGTCTCCTATATGCAAGACATCCCATTTCCATTCCTGGTTCAATTTATGGATGAATAAACTCATAACTTGTTTTAAGAACACCTTTTGAATAGGTACACTGATTGTTATAGGTGTAAAATCCGTCCCAACTATTTTAATAATGCGGACACATAAAGGTCCAAGCCAAATTTTCTCCATGAACATTGGTAATATTCCAACAAGGTTCCCATCTAATCGGAATATAAAAATTTTCAAATGGCGGCCTTCGCCATAATATTTCCACCATAATTGACACCAATCGAAGGTTAGAAATATTTCACCCTTAATATCTTCTATGAATCTATCCCACTTCTGCTGCATGTTCGATATAATTTCAAAATTATGAAAAATCTGAACATCAATAGCCGCCTCAAAATGATCATTCTCATATATATTTATTGATTCTGCCTTAGAATCACGAATGTTTTGCATTAATATTACCTATTCTCAATATGTGGATTACTTGATTCATTATCTTTTAATTTTCCCCCGAAGAGCTTTTATGCTTTCAGCTCCTTTCACAATCAAGCTGCTAATATTGCTTGAGGAGATATCGTATTGGCCGATATGATATACCTCTTTTCGAGAAAGGCCTGATTTAAAATGATAGACGCCAGGATTATTATCGGGGTCTATGCCCCCAAGATCATACCAGTGGCATCCGCTCTCCTTCAATATTTCTATCATGCGCCATTGTGAAAGGTATGCGCCTTTCATTTTCATTCCTTCATTACCAGTCGCGCCAAGCAAATAGATGCCCATATCTCCTATCTTTGATCCGATCGTCGCTGTAAGAACTTTTCCGTCAAATTCGCATATCAGAATTGTCATCTTGAGGGGTTCTGGAAGGTTTCTCTGAATTTCTCTGAACTCATTATAATCAACGCCAAGTATATATTTTTTTCGGTCATGCATCTCCTTTTGAAGGTCTAAAAAGAGCTGATACAAATCATCACTATTCCCCTCTATCATTTTCAGATTATTTTTTTCCGAACGGTTTAATTGATTTCTCCACTTCTGGTCAAGCGCCTTCCTGATATCATTCATCGGCGGTGACAGATTGGCCACAAGAGTCCTGTATGGTTGTATAGTTAAATTCTTTTGAAATCCTTCTTTATTCAAAAATGAAATGATTCTCTCACCGTTTTCTTCAATTACATTAGGTCGAATACGCAACAGCAAGCCTTGTCTGATGGCATATTCTTCTTTCAGTGCTTTGATCATAGCCTGGAATATATCAATTTCAACTGCACGATCGCTTCTCTGCCACATTGGACCCCATGGAAGGTAAGCAATACCGGCACCCAATACTGGAAGTTTCATAATTCTGAGCTGGGCTGCAGCCATAATCTCATCATGTTTTTTGATAACAAGATGGCTTAAGCTGTTTTGACCCCATCGTACCGCACCATAAGACCATGTCTGGTAAATACTCGCATCATTGAATAGCTGTAATTGATTCTCCCATTCATCCTTATTGATTTTATCAATCTCTACGCAGTAGTCTCCGACATTTTTATTTAGGTTCATATAAACACATTTTTGATTAATTGAATTTTGAGGTTTGGTATAAAAGACGGATTTTCTGTTTTATGAAAAAAACCTTTGGCAGCCAGCGGTATGCTCCTAACAATTTCAGCCTGTATTCGATAGGCCAATCGGATGGATCAACCCGAACTCTTCCCACAACAAAATCATTCAATTCCGGGTCAATACATTTTGGTATAATCGTGAAGATCCTCTCATAGCCCGCTTCTCTTGCCAGTTCAATATGCGTTGCATTATGGCCTCCATATGGGAAGCTCAACAATTTTATCTTAAACCCAAGAATAGACTCTAAATCATTTTTTGATTGAAAAATTTCCCATTTTGAAGATTCATTATCTATCCATAGAAGGTTAGAATGCGTAACACAGTGAGAACCTATTGTAATCATTTCATGATTTGAAATTTCTTTTAGTTGTTTATCTGTGATCACGGTGTCTTGCTGGGCCCTGTTGGTATCATACTGAACCCATGAAGGCTTCTTGCCCATATAGCCGGTGGGAACAAATATCGTTGACGGTATCTTTCGCTTGATCAACTCAGGCAGAGCATTTTCAATAATGCATATTAAACCATCATCGAATGTTACAGCGCTATGATGAATCCCCTTATTAGGCGGTTTTGGTTCATCCAAAGATATTGGCTTTGTCCAGCGCAGGAGATCATCCATTTGCTGTGCAAATTTATTTCGTTCTTCAGGCTGAACACAGTGGTAGTACAGAACGACACCTGTTGCCCGACTAATTTTAATGAGCGATAAAAAGTATCCAACAAGAAAATCAAACAAAAAAACATTTGCGCTTACCACCATTTTAATGACACGTTTTATTGGGTGACTCATGAATTATTTTGAGACCGAGTCGTTTTATTGCTCTTGAACAACTGTTTACGGTGCCAAAGACCACGCGTAAGCAAACGCTTTGATGTTCCCAATATAGTCCTGATCCTTATGCTTAATGGATTGGCCATCCAGGCTTTATGAAGAGAGAAATCTATAAATTTTGGAACAGGAATCAATAAAGCCTTCATTGCCATCAGTCTTCCAAACACCACCGCACGCCTTTGGGCAAGCGGCTGTGCTCTGATTACCTCTGATGATTGAGATCGCACCAACTCGAAATACCCTGCAGCCATGGCACGACCAAGGAGGTCTTGGCCTTGATCGGTGCGCACCAAAACAAGAGACCTGCCAGCGTCGCCATTATCGCCATATAAATGCCAGGCATCACCACAGGATATATCAGCTAACTCCCCCAATCCATCAGGGCATAGATGACAGCGAAAAGATCGGGGGTGTTTTACTAAACTCCCCCATGATTCCTGATATGTTAATGATTTTTGTTCCGAACGGTTATTGTAAGTGACCTTAAAATTACCAGGCCATCCATTGCCACGGTAACGAATCTCATTCACTGCTTCCGGATTAACTTTCAATTGATTCAAAAGAGCCAAGGTCCCTTCTGCACAGGGAGGTCCGGCACAGAAAAATGTTAAAACGAGCCCCAATTTTGCATTCAGTTTTGGGCGATGTTTGCGGAGAGCAGAGACTGCTGCCACATCGCAGGGCTTTCCAATGAATACACAGGGTCTCTCACTTTCTTCAATGAGACGAAGACCCTCACATGGCGAGGAAGGGGCATAGCGCGAACCGGTTCGCGCCAATAATTCATCCCTGTTTCTGCTTTGGACCGTTTTATTGTTCCACGGCGTAAGTGGGTCCATACCCACATGCAGCACGAATTTCATGTTCTCTTTTTCCAGGCAATATGAAGCGAGAGCAGACAGGGCTCCTCCGGAAGAGGCGCTGTGCCGGATATTATTGTCTGTTGCAAAACCTTCCCATATTTCAATGGTTGGCCCGATTAACAGATGAGGATACGATTGAGCGGTTGGGTTGTTTGAATTTTGCCCTGCATCAATCGAATAACCCGGGCAGAACTTAAGGCATTCCGAATAATTAGAATCGTTAATCTTTTTAAACTTTGGCCTGATACCCGTATTTTCGATATTCTCGAGAGATATTGAATCATCACCACAAAAATATCGACAGGCACCGCACCCGATACACAGGCCCCAATCCACGACATCTTTTATGGATTTAATTTTTCTCATCCCAATGTATCTGTGATTTTATGAAGCAAGTGTCTGTCTTGATTTGGAAAGTTTATATTGAATATTCAATGGGGATGAAGTAATTTTTGGAATGTGTAGAGCAGTTGATCTTTCGCTATTTTAACTCGACTTTTCAAAGCTGTTTCCATTTGTTCACGATTTTCATACATAAATAAAATCTTCTTGATGGTTTCATCCGTATCAGCAACTCGTGCATCAATGACCATCTGGCCGACCTCAATGGCATCGAACACGCCCTTGAATTTTCTGCTATATGCTATGCCTACAGTCGGTATCCCTTGAGATAAGGCTGCTATACAGGCATGCATCCTGGAACCGATAAAAAAGTCACAGAAGCCTATAATCCCTTTTATTGCGTGCTGATCATATTCTCCTCGGATCATATGAATCCTGTCCCTGTATGAACCCGAATGGATTTTCAGTACTTCAGCACACGCATCAGGGTCACTTTCAACGTGTCCGCCTGGAGCAAATGTATGAGGTACGAGAAGAAGATTTGCGTTGGTTTTTTCCACTATACATTTAGATAATTGATGAACAAAAAGTTTGTAATCAAACTTAAGTTTAAACATATTATCGCGGGTGTATCCCCCATTGTATAATAAACCATTGATATTCAAACCTATGATCGGCGGATCGGTTTCAGTCTTTGCAAAAGGACAAAAATCTGAATTTTTTGGAACAAAGGAATCAAGAGCAAATGCAACGTCCGGACAGAAAATAACCTGTTTTCCATTGTCATTCTTTTTCAAGATCTTTTTAACCACATCGATTCCTTCTCTGTCTCGCGACAAGACAACATATGCATGTTTCAAAATAAAAGCAGCGATGACTTGGGCAATTTTGCTGTCGTAGGGTCCGTAAGTCTGAGGTAAAAGAACCAATTTCTTCCTCATGAATAAGGTGATAATGCTTGGCATGGATCCGATAATAAAATTCATGACACCATAGATATCACTAAAGCTGTCGCCTCCGCGAATATCACCAACAAAATCTGCATTTGCGATTACGTTTAAGCGTCGATTATATCTAACGATAGTGTCCTTTATCGCTTGGATGGGTATCATTTTGTAAAAAAACGCTAATAATAAAATCACAAAAAGATGTTCCCCAATAGAAGATTTTGGTGAGAGTCTATAATTAGCGACTTTGATAGAAATTCTCTTGCCAAGCAATTTTATCTCTTGTGACTGCGGTGTACGACCAGAGGTGAACAAGGTAATACTAGCGTCGGGACGATATATCAAAACAAGCTTAAACAGTGAAGCGGCCAGGGCAGAAACACCCATATTGCCGGTGGTCAAAGACGCGCCCATGATGCAGACATTAAACATAATTATCGTGTTCTTATTCGTTTAATCAAATACTGAGGTATATTCAACCAATCGTAAGCGCCTTCGAGTTTTGCTTTAAAAAATAAAATGTCGTCATCCGAGTTTACCGGTATACGTTTCATGGAGTATATGTCATCCCCTTTTGAAGTTGTCCCGATTCTGGTACTGACACCAGTGTGGTATCCATGCTTTTGAAGGAGGTTTCTTAGATTTATTATAAATGTCTTGTTATCTTCAGGAAATTTGAAAGGATAGGAGAAAGTGTCAATCGATTTACCCAGTTTTTCTTCAATGGTTTCTTTTGATTGTTTTATTTCATATTCAAGGTCTTCATCTCTTAGACTGATCAATTCAGGATGCGTTACGGTGTGTGAGCCAAAGCTGATTCCTTGGTCGGACAACTCGGACACCTGACTCCAATAAAGATGCTCTTTCCCCATGAGCTTATCCTTCTCGCTTCCAATAAACTCTGTAGGTAAAAAAACAGTCGCGGGGAAATTGTACTCATGGAGAATGGGAAAGGCTTTTGTGTAGAAATCACGGTAGCCATCGTCAAAAGTTATTACCACACATTTTGCAGCTAATTCATTATTGTGGTCAAAACAATTTTCCAGGTCCTTCAAATCAACCACGGAATAATCATTATCGGAAATAAATCTCATCTGCTCCGCAAAAACAGCAGGTGATGTATTGATATGGTAGTAGGGATGTCCTTCATTTTCTCTATCATCAGAAATGCTGTGATACATCAGGATGGGAACCCTGAACTCTTTTGAATGTCCTCCTCTTCGAACTAGTGGATGAAAAAAATAAAGGGTTAAGAAACGATCAAGGCGAAAACCGGTCATAAATTAATGTTGAAACTTTCAGTTACTTTTTTACTAAAGAATCGACCAAATCAAGGTATTCGTTTTTCCTTTTGTCCCAAGAATAGTTTTCAACAAATCCCCGGGCATTTTCAGTGAGGCGATCGCTCAATGCCTTGTCTTTCCTAAGTAAGAGCATGCATTGTGCGAGATCATTCGAATCATCCGGGTTGAAGAATTTCAATACCGAATCATTAAAATAGAACTTATCGATCTTTGTTTCTGAGACAATTACAGGAACACCCAGTGACATAAATTCAAGTATCTTGGTGCTGAATGCCTCACCCCCGAAAGGATCGTTTCTCTTGGGTATGATGCCCAGATCGGCATTGGCCATGACATTCGCAATCTCGTCAATAGGTATCGTATCTTTTATAAAAACCCTGTGCTCCAAACCAAGTTCGGTTATCAGATGTTCCAGATTCTTTTTTTCCGGTCCACGCCCGTAAATATGGAACTCAGCCTCCGGCATTTGATCTTTTATCTTTGCAAATGCCGCAATCGCTACATCCAGACCCTGATGCCAGCCCAGTGTACCGGGATAGATCATGATAAACTTGTCGTCATTTCTCTCTCTCGGCCGTTTATAAAAAATGGCTTCGTCCGGGTAATTCATAATGACGGTACATTTATTCTCCTCTACAGAGCGGGCCAGGAGCGTCTTTTCCCATAGATGATTGGAGATGATGACATGGTCGGAGAATTTAATGGAGAGCCGCTCCAGCAGAGCTAAGGCATTAAAAAGTATGCTGTTTTTACTTTCATTAAATTTGCTGGCATAAAATTCAGGCACGATATCATGAATATCCAGAATAATTTTTGTGCCTTTTAGTTTCGCAAAAATAGTAGCGAAGACTTCAAAATCCGGCACTGAATGAACGTGAATCAAATCATAAGGATTTTTCACATGTTTTTTTGTTAAAAATATTGAAGAGTTCAGTAAGAATGTAACCAGCTTCAGCAAATAGGATATTTTGCCTTTTTCATCGATCATTCTTGTCTGTATGCGATAGACATTCACGCCTCTGATCTTTTCATAACGAGGCGTTCCTTCTTTCCTCAAGGCGATGACATCCACCGAATCTCCGCGCTTGGCAAGCGCCTCCGCATACCGCATGACCCGGTTATCCGTTTCATAAAATGAATAGACGACCATGCAGGCATGAATGGAATCTCTATGTTTGCTTTCTTTACGGGAATAATGTTGTGACCAAAAGCGTGCCATATCCTTAGGCAAGGCTTGCCAATACAAGCCTTTGTACCTGGACTTAATATAGGATAGGAATTCTTCATAATATTGGGATGGATACTCTTCATAGTCCCGGGTATTTTTATTGAAATCCATATAGTCCGGATGGGTGATGAACAGAGCCATGCCACCATGTTCGGCAATCCAGTCTAACTTGGTTTTCCAGATGTCAATATTTTTTTCTTTCATGAGGATAAACAGCAGGAAATCCTGGGGAAGGGTATAGGGGAGCTCGACATATCCCCTTTGCTGGGAATTGCCAGGAACCCAAAATGGAAAGATCGTGCCTGCACCATCCGGCTGGGGCTCGAAGGGATCCGTATCGAATGTGGAAGCGTCGTAATCTATATTCAGACAGTGAATATAATCCAGATTGTGGAACATGGCGGGACTGCGAAAACCAACGGCACCCCATTGTTTAATGTATTGATTAATTTGCACCGCCTGCTCCGAAAATGTCTTTTTTGACCGGTAAATATTCCCGGTGTGCCTCAGGCCGTGGATGCCGACTTCGAAGCCATGCTCCTTGATTTCCTGAATAAAACCGGATGGTATTTTGTAATCCAGCGCAACGAAGTTAAAAGACGATCTGAAACCCATGCGTTCATCGATCTTCATTAAATCCCGGCACTTCTTTAAGCCTTTTTCCGTCTCCACGTCATGCGTCAGAACGAGAGCGAATTTCTTGCCATCCGGCCAGCCTTTCCAATCTTCAGGTGGCTTGGAGGCGGCCTCGTCAATCGGCCAGATATCCCGATGCAGAAATCTTTTCCGCTGGATCAGCTTTCTGCGGATAGAAATTTGCAGCCAGCGCGGGACAAGCGCTTTAAAGAAATAATAGTATTTTTTCACGTGCGAACATTGTTCAAGGTTAAAGGATCAAGGTGCAAAGGTCTGTGTTACGTTTTAAGTTATGAGTTTTGGGACAACAGATTGAGCAGATATTCCCCGTACTGATTGTTGCCCAGGAGTTTGGCCATGGCCAAGAATTGGTCTTTAGTGATGTATTTTTTGCAATAAGCGATTTCTTCGAGACAGGCTATTTTGAGGCCTTGCCGGTGTTCGATAGTGGCGATAAAGTTGCTGGCCTCAAGAAGGCTTTCATGGGTGCCGGTATCGAGCCAGGCCATGCCCCGGCCAAGGAGTTCCACTTTGAGTTGGCCGCGATTCAAATACTCCCTGTTAACATCGGTAATTTCCAGTTCGCCCCGGGTGGAGGGTTTGAGATTTTTCGCGATATTGACGACGGCGTTATCGTAAAAATAGAGGCCGACGACGGCGTAGTTTGATTTCGGCTGTTGCGGCTTTTCTTCAATGCTTACGGCCCTTCCCTTATCGTCGAAAGCGACAACGCCATAGCGTTCCGGGTCCTTTACCCAATAACCGAAGACAAGGGCGCCGTCGGTAAGTTTACCCGCTTTTTCTAGTAACCCGGAGAGTCCGTAACCGTGAAAGATGTTGTCGCCCAGAATGAGGCAGACATTGTCCTTACCAATGAACGATTCTCCGATTATGAAAGCCTGAGCGAGGCCGCCCGGATGGGGTTGTTCCGCATAGTTCAACGATAAGCCAAGCTGCGAGCCGTTTCCGAATAGCTCTTTGTAGAGAGGCAGATCGCGAGGGGTTGATATAATGAGGATTTCCCTGATGCCGGTAAGCATAAGGATTGACAGCGGATAATAGATCATGGGCTTGTCGAAGACCGGGAGAAGCTGCTTCGATATGGTGGTTGTAATGGGGTACAGGCGCGTACCGGATCCGCCGGCGAGAATGATACCTTTCATGATTTATCCTTAGATGTGATTTAGAATGACCAATTCTGCAAATATTTTAAGGTGAAAGATTAAAGGTTCAAGGGAAGATATTTTGTTCTGGAAAATCGTTATCGTTAACTAACTTCGGAGTTCCGAAGTTAGTTATTCTCCTGCCTGACAGAGGATATTCATGGGATATCTGTGGAATGACGGTGTCATCAGCCCATGTGCCTGTATAGCAGTTGGCCCGCTACCTTCAGGACGGGGATGGGCATCCTGTTTAATATCTTCTTGTATTTGCTTGTGATTCCTCTCGATCCTCCGACGAATTCATTCCGTTGAAGGTCGTATTTGTAGTAAAGGATTTCCTTTTCATGCGTTCCCCAGCCGTTCTTGAACTGGCGGAGACCGTCGTTCTCCGGCTCCGTCCGGCCGAAGCAGAAATGGGTGTATCCATTTTTGCAAAACCACTGCATGGCCTCCCACATGATGAGGTTGTTGGCCCGGAGGTGCTGGTAATCTTTGTCTGAGGCGCCGTATTTGTAGATGGCCTTCTTCCCGAAATGGAAGAAGACGTTTCCAGCAATGGGTTTGCCATCCACTATGGCAAGAACAATGAAGCCCTGATCCTTCGAGAGAATGTGCTCGTGGATCTTTTTGAAAAAGAAGAAGGGCTGGGGGGGCAGTCCGTGCTGCTGCCTCGTCAGGCAGTTGAGGCCGTAGAAGGCCTTCATGGCTTCCATGTCCCGGCAGATCTTTACTTCCACCTTTTCCTTTCCCGCCTTTTTGATGTTTCTTTTTGTGCTGTCCCGGAATGCGGAGAAGAGGACGTCAGGATTCTGCCGGAGTTCCAGGGTGTGGCCGTAGAAAAAAGAGGAATGGGGCGCTTCCTTCAGAAATTCTGCCGCCCCCCGCAGTTCGATGTATTTCCAGCTCTGTTTTCGGCCGTACCGGATGACCTGATCAAGCATCTCCGGAAAGGCAGTGGCTTCATCCAACAGGGGCTCACAGTAATCGGTGAAGGGCAGGGATACGCCTCTTTTGCCCGTGAGAAAGCTCCGGACATCCATCATGGGAAACAGGGCCGTGAGACGGTCTCCATCCCATGCGGTAAAGTAAGCGGGCTTGTAGTTGTAGGATTCGGACAGGACGCGGACCCAGGCGGTGGAATGAAAAAAGGAAGCGCCGGGGTTGGAAAGAAGCAGCTCATCCCAGTTTTTGTATGTTGTCGGATCAATGACCTGAAAATCCATGGAGGGCTGGGGCATTTTTCAAAGATCTTGTAATTCCATCAGGCACTCTGCAAAATTAAAATGTATATTTGCAATTAAGATTCCTCACGTTCGTTCGGAATGACAAGGTATCAGGCATAGAAGGCCTTGATCTGGTCGGCGACGTAGGCGATTTGTTCGACAGTCAACTCAGGATACATGGGGAGGGAGACGAATTCGGAGGCGCATTTCTCCGCGACGGGCAAGCTCCCCGGTTTGAGATTCATGTATCCGTATGCCTGCTGCAGGTGAATGGGCACGGGGTAGTGGATGCCGCAGGAAATGCCTTTTTCTGCCAGGGAATCGATGAGGGCATCGCGATTCTGCACACGGATGGCATAGAGATGATAGACATGCCGGGCGTAATCGGCCTCGGCGGGAAGGGTGAGGTTCTTCAGTCCCTTCAGACGGTCGCTATAGAGTTTGGCATGGCTTCTGCGGGCTTCGTTCCATTGATTGAGATATTTGAGTTTCACGCTGAGCACGGCCCCCTGGAAGCCGTCCATCCGGGCATTCCAGCCGATGCGGTCATGATAATACTTCTTCTGCTGGCCGTGATCCCGGAAGCCCCGGATTTTTGCCGCAATCTCTTCGCTGTCGGTCACTACGGCGCCGGCTTCACCATAGGCCCCCAGGTTCTTGCCCGGGTAAAAACTGAAACAGCCGGCCTGGCCCATGGTCCCGGCCTTTTTTCCCTTATACCTGGAGTCGTGGGCCTGGCAGGCGTCTTCGATCACGGCAAGGTTGTGCTTCCTCGCGATTTCCAGGATGGGGTCCATATCGGCAGGCTGGCCGAAGAGATGGACGGGGATAATGGCCTTTGTCTTTTTCGTGATGGCCTTCTTCAGGAGGGCCGGATTCATGTTGTAATTGCTTTCCTCGATATCCACGAAGACGGGTTCGGCGCCGCAGTAGGTGATGGCTTCGGCGGTGGCGATGAAGGTGTCGGGAACGGTGATGACCTCATCCCCTTTTCCCACCCCCAGGGCAAGAAGGGCCAGCCACAGGGCGTCGGTGCCGCTTCCCACGCCGACGGCGTGTTTGCATTCACAGAAGGCGGCAAATTCCTTTTCGAATTTGGCCACGAAGGGGCCGCCGGCAAAAGCGGTGTTTTCCAGGACTTCGTTCAGGGCGGTCTGGATTTCGGGTTTGATGGTTTGGTACTGGGTTTTTAAATCTAAAAAAGGAACTTTCATAGGCTTCTCGCTTTCGTCATTATTCTATTAAATAGTACTTTGTCATTCTCACGCCCCCATTCTGCCATCCCTGCGCAGGCGGGGATCCAGAAAATAACCGGATTTCGGATCATGTCCTTGAGGAGAGGTTCAATAATTCTATAAATAATTTCAAATAATTATAATTAGTTTGCACATTCTGCAACTTCAACTTTCATAATGTGCACTTTAATAGGGGTGAATCCATAAAGTATTGAAAAGACTGGATTCCCGACTGAGTGGGAATGACAAATTAGATCTTTTATGCTTAGGGTGATTGGTTAACCCCTCTTTTTCTCAACCAAGTATCCGGATACATATTTATGTAAGATACTGGAAATCAACGTCTGATAAGGAACACCCTCTTGGACAGCAATGAATTGTACTTGATCTAAATCCTTTGAGGACATGCGAATATTTATTCTTTTGTCTTTTTGCAGCGTATTTTTCGCGTATTCTCGAAGATTCTTAATTTCATTCTTTGGATTTTTAACAGAGATCCATTCTTCACGATCATACGAATCTAAAAGTTTTTTTTCCTCATCATCTAATAATAACTTTTTCATTTTCTGTCCCTCACATATTTGCTTGTCGCTTTTCGGCTGGGAATTATGGTCTTCAGGAAGATCTCTTCCCCATCTTGCAAAAAAGGAACAAGATACGCGTAATCATTAATATTGACAATTGCGATCTTTTGATCCGGGTAGATGTCTTGATTTGGGTGCTCAATCACATCGAGAACCTCTTCACGTTCAAATAGAACAACCACTTGTTCAAAGCAAACATTACTACGCTCCTTCAGCCATTCGTTTTTCTCATTATCCCATTGAAAAACTTTCATGCTCGAAATATATGACAATGTCTGCTTTATGTCAACAGGAGACCCTTTAATCTACATTCTCATTTTTTTGATTGGACGCTGTCCTTGATTCGCTTTACATGGCCGCGGCCCAGGCCTTTCACCTCACAGCCCAGTTCGAAGTAGCGGCGGATTTTTTTGTCATCCAGAATGCCGAAGCAATCCACAATGGCCACGGGCCTGCCGGTCATTTTTACGACCCGATCGGGATCCAGGTTCAGATAGGCCTGGTGCCTCACCGCAAAGATGACGGCATCCACCCCTTTGAGCGTCCGGGGGATATCTGTTTGAACTTCCGTCTCCTGCAGCTTTTCCTGGTTCCGGAAGAACCGGGACCAAGAATGGCCCGGGGCAGGGTAGGTATCCTGCTTCTCCAGCTCCCACCAGTGCTTCACATAGGGGTCGTGGATGATGACTTCTCCTCCCATTTCCGCCAGTTTTCGGACCACAATCTCCGAACCGCTGTAGCGCGTATCCCCCACGTCTTCCCGGTAGGAAGCGCCGAGAAGGGCAACCTTGGAGGCGGCCACGATCTTGCCCATATTTCGCAGGGCGTCCCGGACCAGTTCGGCTACATGGAGCGACCGGGTATCGTTGATGTCGATGGCCAGCGGCGTGATTTTAAAGATATCGTCGTCGAATCCCATGAGGGTGGAATAGGACCAGACGCCTAGGCCGCCGTCCTTGGGCAGGCAGTAGCCGCCGATACCGGGGCCGGGAAAGATCATGTTGGAATGGGTGGGGCGGACCTTGATGGCCTGAATGACCTTGATGAGATCGACGCCGTTCCGTTCGGAAAAGAGACTCCATTCGTTGAGGAAGGCCAGGATCGTGGCGCGGTAGGAGTTCTCCACGATCTTGCAGGTTTCGCTTTCCAGGGGGCGGTCCAGGACGGTCAGAGGGTATTTTGCCACGTTGAGGATCTCCGACAGAAATTTCACCACTTTCTCCCTGGCCTTTTCATTGATCCCGCTGCAGACCCGCCAGAAATCGCGGATGGAGGCCACATATTCCCGGCCGGGCATGACCCGCTCGAAGGAGTGGGACAGCAGCGGCTCCGCCTGGATGCCGCGCTGCTCGAAAGCCTTCTTCATGATGGGATAGGCCACGTACTCCGTCGTTCCCGGGGGAACGGTGGTCTCGATGAGGACAAGGCAGTCCGGCTGTATCTTTTTTCCAATTATCTTCAGGCTGTCTTCCAGGGCGGCGATATCGGCATGTCCCTGACGGCAGTCCCCCAGGGTCTCCTTGAAATAGTCGCACTGGACGTCCACGACGACCACGTCTGCCAGCTTGAGGGCATCATAAGTGTAAGTGGCGGTCAGGGTCTTTTTATCCAGGACGCAGCGGCGGATCATGGGCGCCACCCCGGGATCCTCGGCCTCCACCGGGGCAATTCCCTTTTTCAGAAGCGGGATTTTCCAGTAGGAGCGGGGAGAGGGCCGCTGCATGCCGATGACGAACTTGTTGGGTTTGCCGGTCTTTTTATCCGTCGCATCGGCTACGATAGCGGCCATGACGGCGCCGACAAAGCCCACCCCCATCACGACGACGATTTCCCGGCCTTCTTTTTTATGCTTTCCGGCAAGCCGCTGAAGGCGCTTGAATTCCTTGTTGTAGTCGCCGGGAGCGGGCAGGGGAAAGGATTCACCGGTGGGGGAAACTGAGACGGACTGCTTCATGAGAAAACTCCTGCGTTGTTTTTTTATACAGCTCCGCCCTCTCGATTACATAAGGGCGATTTGCATTTCTTCACATTGTGTCATTCCTTGTCGCAGTCGCTGCTCAGAATGACATAAAAAGATATGTTTTTCAAACCTTATGGGGATGGCAGCTTTCGAAAAATCCTCGCGGGGTTGCCGGCGACGATGGCCTGTGCGGGGACGTCTTTCGTGACCACGCTGCCGGCGCCGACGATGGCCTGTTCCCCGATGGTGACGTTGGCCAGCAGGGTGACGCTGGAACCGATGGAAGCGCCTTTTTTAACGACCGTCGGTTCCACCTTCCAGTCCACTTCGGTCTGGAGGCCTCCCGCCGCGCTGGTGGCCCGGGGGTAGGTGTCGTTGACAAAGGTGACATTATGCCCGATGAAGACGTCATCCTCGATGGTCACGCCCTCGCAGATAAAGGTATGGCTCGATATCTTGCAATTTTTGCCGACCGTCGCGTTTTTCTGGATCTCCACGAAGGCGCCGATTTTCGTGTTGTCGCCGATCGTGCATCCATAGAGGTTGATGAATTTGGAGAGCTTGACGTCCTTCCCCAATTTTACATCATCAGCGACGGAGAGGAAACTCATAGGTACACCATGGTGCCCTTGTTTTTCAGGGAGTTGCTCGATGCTTCGAGCACCTTCACCACCCGCAGGCCGGCATGGCCGTCATTGACAATGGTTCCGCCGTTTTTGACGTAATCGACGAAGGTCTCCGCCATGAGCTTGAGCGCTTCGGTCTGCGCGATCATGGGCGCCCACATGTCTCCTGAACGGTAGGAGACCAGAAGATTATATTGCCCTTCTTTGCTTTTCACCTGCACACCCTTGTCGTAGATCTTTATCTTTTCATCGGGCTCCAGATCGTTCCAGACCAGCATCTTTTTCTGACCCCCGATCAGGGTGGTTCTGATCTTGACAGGCGAAAGCCAGTTGACATTGATATGACCGATGACGTTGTCCTTGAAATAACAGGTCAGATAAGCCACATCCTCCAGCCCCCGGCCGAAGTGTTCCGCGCCGGTGGCGACAATGGCCAGCGGCGATTCGCCGAGCACGTATTCCATGATGGCAATGTCGTGGGGGGCCAGGTCCCATACGACATTGATGTCATGCTGAAAGAGGCCTAAATTGACCCGGGCAGAGTCATAGTAGAAGATCTTCCCCAGGATATTGTCCTCGACAAGCTGTTTGATTTTCCGCACCACCCCCGTATAGAGGAAGGTGTGGTCCACCATGATTTTCAGTTTCTTCTTTTCGGCCAGCTCAATCAGTTCCTCGGCCTCCTTACAGGTATAGGTAAAGGGTTTCTCGATGAAAACACTCTTCCCCTCTTCCAGGACTTTTTTCGCAAGTTCAAAGTGTGTAAATACCGGGGTCGCGATGCCGACGGCGTCGATATTGGGATCCTTGATCAGTTCGTTGCAGTCTGTGGTGACCTGCACGCTGGGATAAGCCTTCCGTACTTTCTTGAGGGCCTGCTGGTTCATATCGCAGACCATGTCCACCTGAGCGTCTTCCGCACTGTTGAAGTTTCTCACCAGGTTCGGACCCCAGTAGCCGTATCCGATAATTCCCATTCGTATCATAGAACTCTCCTTTAATAAGCTCCTTTCCCCGTGAGAATCACCCAGGGGGTCATGCATAGTATTTTGATATCCAGCCCTAACGACCACTCGTTGATATACTTGAGGTCGAGGCGTACCATTTCGTCAAAGGTTGTACTGCTTCTTCCCGTCACCTGCCAGAGTCCCGTAATACCGGGCTTCACCGACAGCAATCGCCGCCGGTGCCATATATCGTAAATGTCGCATTCATAGGGGATGGGTGGCCGCGGCCCGACCAGCGACATCTCCCCCTTCAATACATTGATGAACTGGGGCAGCTCATCGAGGCTGGTTTTTCGCAGAAACCGGCCGAGAGGCGTCACCCGGGAGTCGTTGCTCAGTTTATAGACGCCCGGCGCGTCCTCGTCGTCTTTCCCCTCGCCGATAAATTTTGTGATGTATGCTTTGTGCCGGTCAGGATCAGAGCCTGTGAACATGGACCGGAATTTCAGAAAGGTGAAGATCTCGCCATTCAGTCCCACTCGCTCCTGCTTGAAGAGGACAGGACCCCGGGACGTCAGCTTGACCGCCGCCGCAAGGATCAGAAACAACGGGCTGAAAAAAATAAGAGTGAACAGGCTTCCAAAAAAATCCATTATTTTTTTCAGAGAGGATGAGCACGGCCTGGAAAGAATTGTCTGGGCAGGGTCGGGATAGAGGATGGTATTGAACATTCCGTTTTCGACCGGGGAATGCCCGTTCTCTTCCGGGAATACATGGATGGCGAGTTTGATTTTTTTTGCCCATTCCATGTCCGCACAGTCGCAGATCGTATCATTAACCTTTTTGAGGATGTGCTCGATCGAGGCCTTGTCGACAGAGGTGACTTCCGTAAAAATGATGCCCATGATCTTGTCCTGCTCGTACCATCCCCGGATATCCGTTTCTCTCGAGCCGGAAAGGAGAACAAATCTTAATTTCGCCAGCTCATCGTCAGGGTGCCGTCCGACGGGCACGGCCGAGAGGTCGACCAGCATGAGAATGAACGGTTTTTTCGACCGTTCCGTCCTTCTCCGCTCAACCTGGAGCAGCAGTTGAAACTGGGAAGCGTCGTAAAAAGCGTCGTCCCCGTTTGATTTCAAGCCTTTTAATCCTGTCAGATTCATGTTTGACGACTTCGTAAAAAGTCCATATGCGGTGTTGCGCTTCAATCTTTGTCATTGAGGCGTACCCTCAAGTACGCCTCATTCCTCAGGCTTCGCTCGCCTTGTCTCTGGTACTTTTTACGAAGCCGTCCTGGATTCAAGATTTTAGCGACCGCTCAGGACTTCTTTTTAAAAAGATCGGCCGGTTTTCTGGCCAGCGTCTTCATCTTCTCCAAAAAGCCTGGGGGCTGATTGTTTTGCGTGTAGTGATGGTAATCATAGTAATACCGGTTGGTTCCGAAGTACCGGGAGTGGAGACCGGCAGACTTGAACTCCAGATCATTCAAAACGACCCCCATGATTTTATCTTTTTCCAGCAATTTGATAGCCTGCTGTACGGACTCCCGGGGTGTTATCCCCGCCCGGACCACAAACAGGATACCGTCGACGATCTTATTGAGGACATTGGGCTCCGTGGTGGCCAAAATCGGCGAAGAGTCCAGGATGATGTACCGGTCTTCGTACCGTGCCCTCAGTTCCTCGACCATCGCGTCCATCTTGTGGGAGCCGATAAGCTCCACGGGATTGTCCTGGGTGGTGCCGCCGCAGAGAAGGGTGAGCTTATCGATCTGTGTTTTGATCAGCAGTTCCGGCAGTTCCGCCCTCGACAGGAGGTAGTCCGATAGGCCCTTGGCTTTCTGATAGCCGAACCATCGCGACAGAGTCGGGTTGCGCAGATCACAGTCCACCAGCACGGCATGGCTGTGCAGCTCGATGGAAATACTGATCGCCAGGTTGATGGCCACGAGGCTTTTGCCCTCCCCGCTGAACGCACTGGTGACCAGGATCGTCCGGGGAGGATTCTCAGACCCGGGCCGGATAAGATAGGTCCGCAGTTTTCGAAACTGCTCCGCAACGATGGAGCCGGGCTGGAAGAAAGAGACCAGTTTGTTATCCAGAACTTCATCTTCCGGTGTCGTTTTGGCGATCTCTTCCTGTGGCTCCGGTATCCTGTCCTTCTCCGCCTTCTGCAGCGCTTCAAACATCTTTCCCATAATTGGTCCGCACCTTTTGTATTATGTATTTAGAAGTATTTTCCAAAATCGAAAAATAAAGAGCCGATAATCCATACGCACAGCAACAAAGTCAAAATGACAATCAAAAGAGGCCATTTCTTCTTTCTCGACACCGGCGGTCCCTCCAGGTCCCTGATCACTTCCTTGATGATCGGTTTTCCAATGGAGTCCTGTTCGCGGGAAAATCCCGAGATCAGGGCGTTATCGCAGACGATATTGATCAATCGCGGCAACCCTTTTGAGTATTTGTAGATGGCTTTAATCGCGCCGTCGTCAAAAATTGAGATATTCCGTGTCCCCGCCCGCTTGAGCCGGTGGATGATGTACTCCTTTGTTTGCTTTGCGCTGAGCGCGCCCAGGTCGTAACGCACGGTAATCCGCTGTTTCAAGGCCCGGAATTGCGGATCGGCCAGGGTTTTATTCAATTCCGGCTGTCCCAGAAGAATAACATGAAGCAGTTTGTTCCTGGAGGTCTCCAGGTTCGTCAGCAGGCGGACTTCCTCCAGAAGTTTCGTATCCAGAACCTGTGCTTCATCGATGATTAAAAAAACCCGCTCATTTTTCCTGTAGCAGTCGAGCAGAAAATGATGCAGGTCTGATAGATTTTGCCTCCGCGACCGGTCATGGTCCGGTTTCAATCCCAGATCTTCACAAATATAATTAAAAAAATCATCCGGCTGCATCGCCGGATTGAAGACGTAGGACGTCCGGATATTCCCGTCCAGATCTTTCAGAAGCATGTGGACGAGGGTTGTTTTTCCCGTGCCCACTTCGCCGGTAATGACCGTAAACCCTTTTCGCTCCTTGAGGGCATATTGGAGATGGGCCAGGGCTTCCCGATGATGCTCGCTCAGGTAAATGAATCGGGTATCCGGCGTTATTTCAAAGGGCTTCTCTTTAAATCCATAGAACTTTTCGTACATATCAGGCCGCTGTTTTTTCCTCTATTTTGGGGATGGTTGCCAAAACTCTGAGCCCCAGGGTCACTTCAGCATCCCCCGCATCGTGGAAGGATCTATCCATCTGTTCCCGGATAAAAGCCAGCCCAAAACTGCAGCCGATGCTCAACGCGAGGCCGATGAGAAGTACTTTGGGAATGTCCGGTGAAAAGGGCTTTTCCGGAAGTCGGGCCGGATCGATGACCCGGAACTGCTCGCCCTTCTGCCGCCGTTCCAGGTTTTCCGCTTGCTGGGCATCCTGGCTCTTTTTCATGAGCAGTTCATGGGTTTCCTTGGTATTCTGATATTCACGGACCAGCGAGGCCATCTCCTGCTCCCGCGACGGCACATTTTCAATCCGCCCCCGGTAGTGATTCATCTGGCTGCTGATCTGAGCCTCTTCCGATCGGAATCGTTTGATTTCGATATCGTTGATTGTTAATTGATTCCTCAGCTCTTTGTGCCGGGGGTCGTTCTTGACATTATAAGTTTCTTTCTTTTTTTCCAGTTCGGCCAGTTTCTTTTTCGCCGCGATGACGTCGGGGTGGCTGTCCGTGTACTTCGACGTCAGTTCATCCAGTTGCCGGTTCTGGGCATCTTTCTGGGATTCATAGCTGCCGGCCACCTCGGGAACGGGGGAGCTGTTTGACAACGCGGTTGAAGAAGCCGACGATCTGCCGGATGACACCCGGGTCTCTTTTCCGGCAGGTGTGCCGCCACCGCCACTGGCCGATATGGGCAATTCAAGGTCGGAAAGCTGTTTCTGGATATACAGCTTGCGGTCCTGGGCGGCTCTCAGATTTTCGCCGACCCGCTGGGATTGCAACTGGATCTGTTCCAGAATTCTGAGATTTGTATCCCGCTGTTCCGGGAGTTCTCCCATGTGCTGTCTTTTGTACTGGCTCAACGCTGCTTCCAGTTGATCCAGCTTTGTCTTCGTGGTGGTCAATTCACTGGTCAGAAATTCCGTCGTCCCCGTAGCCTGCTTTTCCCGGATCAGCAGATTCTCCTCAATGAAGAGGGAGGTCAGCCGGTTGGTGACCGACGTCACCACCGTCGGATCCGTACCGATGTAGCTGATCGTAAAAAAGCCTTTTTCGTCTCTTTTGGTCGGCAACTCGACCTTGATATCCTTCTGCATCTTTTCCACAATCTCTTCCTTGGAAAGGTTCCTGCTTTCCTTCTGATAGAGATGGAATTCGGCGATCACCCGCTCCAGGCGCGTCCGGCTCATGACTTCCTGAGCGATGGACGCGAGGCGTTCCTCGATTTTTGTGGTAACCGTGGAATGAACAAATGCCTCCGGGACCTGCTGCGGTGAGACCAGGACCAGCGTCGTCGCCTTATAGAGGCGGGGGGCGAAGATGACGAAGAGGACCGTTCCCAGAATGATCAGGACAAAAGGGATCACCAGATACCAGATCCTTCTCCGCATGATTTCGATGTAATCATCCATGTGGTACGATTGTGCGGCATTAATCATGATGGTATTTACTCCCTCAATAGGTTGCAGTCAGTTTGACCATTACCCTGTTTTCCGTGTAATCATTGACATCCACACTGGAATTGCTTTCCCTGTGCGAAAGTTCCAGTGAGGCGGTCAACCACTTCAAAAAGGTATGAGACACGGAGCCGGTGACTCCCCAGACCCAATCATTCCGGTTGGTAACAAATTGCTCATATTCCACGTCGGCAGCCAGACTGACGGAAGTTCTCTTCTCTAGGAAATGCTGGATGGAGCCCGTCAACCGGTTATACTTGACAAAGCCTAAATTTTCAGCTGTAAAATAGTCTTCCGTATACCCGCCCTGTAAACTGATGGTGTAGGTGGTTCGAACGTCAAGATTGACGAGGCTCGCCTTATAACTGGGGCCTTCATTCTTCGGGCCGCTAACCGGCTCCTGCCAGAAATACCCGACTTGGGCGGAGGCTTTGAGTGTCGGACTGAAGGCATGCGTGATCCCCACGTAAGGTTCATGGATGTCGTAATTAATGTAACTAGCGGACTGAGAAGCAAATTCCCGTTTTGTATAGCTGTATTCGCCAAAGACAGAGGAGTTCTCGCTGTAACTGTAAGCGTAGCGCACATGTGCAAAATTTCCCGTCATGTTGGGCGTCTTCTCAAAGTTTCCAATGGTATAGCCGTATTCCACGTAGATATTGTTTTTCCGATCGAATGAGTAGGAGACGAAGGGGTTGAAGTAATCTTCCATGCTGTTCTGGTCGGATGTGCTTGCCGTTCGGTAGATGTTGTTGCGGTAGTTGAAACCCACGCGGCTTTCCGGGCCGAACTGATACTCGACGGTCGGCGCCACCACATTACGCGTGTAAACGGATCTTACGGTTTGCGTGGCCAGTACATACTTGTTGTCCGCCGTCGTCGTGAAGTATTCCTGCTCCCGCGGGTTATCCGACGTGATGAGAGAATCCTTCAGGTAGAAATTCACGTGTTCTTTCGTCAGGTATTTCACGTCCAGCGTGCCATTTTGGCTGACGTAGTTTAAGTTCGAATTCCTCGCGTAAGAGACCAACCCCGGGCTATAATCCAGATTCACCGCATAGGTTTCATCGAATCTCGTATATTTCAGCCCGGGCTTCACGGTCGTCAGATAATCCTCTTTTCTATTTGTATTTGTGAGATTGATGTTATCGTTGTACTCTTCCTGAACGGAGATGTACGGGTGCAATCCCTGGGGCGTGTCCCCATCGGCGGCATAGACGGGAACAGCCGGCAACATGAGCAAAATCAGAGGCAAAAACGGAGATAGCCCCCATTTTATTCCCCGAAGAAAAGCGCCTGCCCACAGGTCTCCCGCTGTCTTTATCATGGTACGATCACCGTATCCCCTCGTTTAATGGCTATATCGGGTTCGTCTCCTTCGATGATTTTCTTGTAGTTGACGGTGATTCGTTTATCCTTACCCGCTTCTTTCCTGATGATTAAGATCTTTTTCTGATTCGCCCAGTCGGTAAATCCCCCCGCGATGATCATGAGTTGGACGAGAGATGTTTCGTTGCGCAGCCTGTAAACACTGGGGTTTTTGACCTGGCCGGAAACATAGACCTTGAAACTGTTCGCCTCCATGACGGTGACGGAAACGGTCGGGTTGTCAATAACTTTTTGCATCTTTTTGATGAGGACGTCTTTCAACTGGAGAGGCGTCAGGTCCGCTGCCTGCACATCATCCACAAGAGGCAATGATATTTTGCCGTCCATTCTGACCGGGACCGTTTTGGACAGGCTTTCCTCTCTCCAGACGTTGATAAACAGAACGTCTTCAGGTCCGATGATGTACTGGTCGCTATCGGTTGCGACTGCGCCCTGAACCGTCCGGATCGGCGCTGCGTCTTTTTGCTCCGAGGGCTTCTGGGTTGGCGCAATATCTTTTTGCCCTTGGGGCTGAGCCCACGCCGGAAGAACCATGAAAAGAATAATAACGGCCGCCACAACAATCCGTAAATGATCTTTTTTCATCTCCATGCGCTCCTGTATCGTTTTGTGTGTCTTTTTGTGAAAAAGATTAATAGAATGAGGGAAACTATCAGAAACTTAAGGTGATGTCGAGATTTTTTTTTATCAGGTTTTATCTCCCCATTTTCTCATATTTATTTCTGATTCCACCTCATTTTCCTAAAAATTTTTATTGCTTGAAATAAATCAAGAACGACGCTATGATTCCTGACCGTAATGGATAAGCTGAACAAAACAATCTCAAAGCAATCTCATGTTGTTGGAGATCGCCAAAGCCTCGCGGGCCGCGCGATGACCTGCCCCTGCCGTCACTGCGTGGAGCACAACGACGATGCAATCTCGCTAATATGCTGATATTTAGAAGCTATCTCATTAAATTGCAAGGAGAACAAGAATGAACCATACCAGGAAAAGATTGTCGCTTTTGCTCTATCTCCTTTTTGTTTGTACGCTTTTTCTATCTCTTTCCGGATGTTCCACCGAGGCGAAAAAGGAGCGGCACTGGAAAAAAGGTGAACAGTATTCTTCTGAAAATAAGCTGCCGGAAGCCATTTTAGAATACAAGAACGTAATCCAACTGGATCCGAAAGACACAAAGGCCCGTTTCAAGTTAGGGCTGACCTATCTGAAAGCCGGTCTGGTGCGGGAGGCGTACGCCGAAATCTCCAAGACCGTTGAACTGGACCCGGGTATGATCGATGCCCAGAACCAGTTGGGTTATCTGTACCTCCTCGGGGGAGATCGCAAAAAAGCAAAGGAACGGGCGGAGATCGTTTTAGCGAAAGAAGCAAACAATTCATCAGCACATCTTTTGTTGAGTAATATCAATATCGCAGAACGGAACCTTGACGGGGCAATTGCAGAAGCGAAGAAGGCCGCCGAGGGCGACAGGAAGATGGAAGCCTACCTTCATCTGGCCAAGATCAATCTTTTGAAAGGAGACCTCCCGCAGGCGGAAGAGATGTTCAAGATGGCCGTCAAGACTAATGAAAAGGCCCTGAACGCGAGAAACGCCCTGGCGGAATTCTATCTGCGATCGGGCAAGCGGGACCTCGCGGAGCGGGAATACCAGGAAATTGTCAAACTCGCCCCGAAAGACGCCAATGCCTTCATGGCGCTGGGAAATTTCTACGCCGCGACAGGTAAGCCGGAAGAAGCGGAAAAGAATTTTTTGACAAGTGTTGAACTGGCGCCGAAAAGTGTGCCGATCCGCTTGCACCTGGGGAACTTCTACCTGGCCTGGGGGAAAAAGGACAAGGCCGAAGCGTCTTTTAAAGAGGCCGTCGATAAAGATTCCAAAAATATCCAGGCCCTGGCGAGGCTGGCCGATTATTACATCACGGAGAAGCGCTACGATGAGGGACTGAAAAAAACTGAAGATATTATTAAAATCAATCCGAAGAGCTATGAAGGCCTGCTTTTGAAAGGACGAATTTATTTAAGCAAGAACCAGTTCACGGAGGCCCAAAACCTCTTTCAGGTGTACCTGAAGGATAATCCGAAAGCTCCCATGGGCTATTACCTGCTAGCGCTGGCCCACATGGGAAATCGGGATACACAGCAGGCGAAAGTGGCACTGGCCGAAGCGACAAAACTGAATCCCAAATGGCCGGAGCCGAGGCTGTTGCTGGCCGATATCTATCTCCGGGAAGGCGCCCAAAATCAGGCCTTGGATGAGGCCAATGCGATCCTGAAAGATTCTCCCCGCAATATGCAGGCTTATCTGGTCATGGGCAATGCCTACCTTATGAAAAGAAACATTCCCGCCGCCGCCAAGACCTTTGAGGAACTGATCAAAATCGCGCCCAACAACCCGGTCGGCTACATGCAGATGGGCCGGATACTTCTCGTTCAGAAGAAGGAGAAAGAGGCCCTGGCCAGGTTCGAGAAAGCACTCTCACTGCAGCCCAATTATATCGAGCCCCTGCAGTATATCGTCTCCGTGTACATGAGCAAGAAGGAATACCGAAAAGCCTTTGACCGGGCCGCCCAGCAGATTGCGAGTGCGCCGAATAATCCCTTCCTGTATGGGATGCTGGGAAGTCTGTATGAGGCAAACAAGGATGTCAATAACGCCGAAGTCTACATGAAGAAAGCCATCGATCTGAACCCGGGCTTACCGGCGCTCCAAGTTTCACTTGCGAATTTTTATATGCGTCAGAACATGGTCGTCAAGGCGAAAAATGAGTACCTTGCAGCGGTGCAAAAAGCGCCCGATTCCCTGCCCGCTCATATGGCCTTGGGCATGATCTATGAAAGTGAGAAGGATTATGACAAAGCAAAGGGGTACTATTTAAAGGCCCTGCAAATTAATCCCAATTTCGCGCCCGCGGCGAATAATCTGGCTTACATCTACGCGGAAAAGGAAGGGAACATCGATGAGGCGCTCAACCTGGCACAGAAAGCAAAAGAACAGGTCCCGGACGATCCACATGTTTCGGATACCCTGGGATGGATCTATTACAAGAAGAACGTTCCGACACGGGCCATCGTTTACCTGAAAGAGGCAAATGAAAAATTTCCCGACCAGCCGCTGGTCAAATATCACCTGGGGATGTCTTATTATAAGAATGGGAATATGGATCTGGCAAAAAAGGAGCTTAATGAAGCGCTGAAACTGGCCCCCAATTTTGAGGGCGCCGACGTCGCCCGGAGCACCCTCAAAGCGATAAAATGATGCAAATCCCGCCTCTGGATGGACCATCTGCGCGTAACATACGGGGAGCAATGGCCACGGAAAAACATTCCAAGCCGAAAAACCAACTGCTGCGGATGATGCACCTGCCACGGCGTGTTCGTCCCTCGGCCCTGCCGGTTACCTACCGACACAACCGGGTCGTGCTCTTGCAGGAGGGCCGCGGCATCTTTTACTCGCTGCATGCAGCACTCCGCTCGGCGGAACGTTTTATCCTCATCGAATACTACCTGATCCGCAATGATCTAACCAGCGCCGCTCTTGCCGCTGAATTGACAGAAGCTGTCAGGCGTGGTGTGCGTGTCCTGCTGATTTACGACTACCTCGGCTCCGTCGAGACCCCGGGGTCCCAGGGTAGTTTATAACATTCATTAATCCATAAGAACACAAGGTGGAGTCAGTGATTCCGGCGGTTGGCTATCTTGAATAATCTTAATGCTGCTTTTTTATTGAAAACTTTTTGCTATTAATAAAAATGAGATCTGTAAAGCTATAAGAGCTTACCATTGCAAGTCAATAAAAGCCTTCTGTTGACTAAACGGTTGCTTGATAAAAAATCATTCCTGGCAACTCGACGCATGTCAGTACACCGCCCATGCAAGCTCCGGTATCGATACCAATTTTTCCTTCTCTTATATATGGCTCCGGGAAAGGTGTGTGCCCAAAAACAATTGTCTTGTTCCAAGTATTCGGTGATGAATGGAATCGACTGCGGATCCATAGCATGTCTTCTGGATCCTGATCCTGTAAAGAAACGTTCGGGCGCAATCCAGCATGTACAAAAATATAGTCTTCAGTCTCATAATGTAGATTTAACGATAGGAAGAACTCCATGTGCTCAGGAGGTGGGTATTTCCGCCCGTTCTTCTTATAAGATCGCACGGTCTGATTGCCTCCGTTAGACAAGAACAAATCCCGGTCGGTTCCTTGCAGGTAATCAAGATACATCTGCTCATGGTTTCCCTTCAGGCAGATAACTTTCGCCAGTTTGCTCCGCAGACGCAATATCGTCTCCACCACCTCATAAGAATCCGGCCCCCGGTCGATGTAATCGCCAAGAAATAGGAGGGTATCATTTTGTCCCATTTTGAATTTCTTGAAAAGATTATTCAGATGGGAAAAGCATCCGTGTACGTCCCCGATTGCAAAGATTTTCTCCATAACTGTATCTGACTCCATGAAACAAACTCTTTTGGTTAGTTATTATCATCAACGAGGACAAGTTTACCCTCAGCATTGATTTCTCCTGGGACAGCAATCTTTTCGGCCATATTTATTTCGTGCTCAGCTCGAATTAAATCTCCATGCTGCAATTCCCATTCTCTTTGCTTCAAAATTGACTTCTTGAGACTCGCGAGCGCCTGAATGTCTCGATTGAGATGTGGAAGGGGAGATACAGAAAATTTTCTTATGGCGATTGATGTCAACGCAATCGGGAAGGGGTATGCGAATGAATAAAAGACGGCGAAAAAAGCAGGAGGAGGGGTACGAATTTTACTCGCCAGACCTGATTGTGGAAGAACTGGCTGTGGACTTTCTGGACACATTCGCATCACAACCGCAAGAAAAGGATTCATAAAAATTGTCAATACCGGAACCCTACCTGACCGCCTTTCTAAACAACCGAGCGGTCATCAGAAACGGCTCGGAGATTCGATAGCACGAGGAGAATCTGATCTGATTATTTTCATGCTGAATGAGATAAATGTTTCATCCTGGATTTTCTTGTGCTATTATTCTGTATAGTAAAAAAGAGGGGCAGGAGCATGGCCAAAATCTTGACCAACGTTCGGAGGGAAAGCGAAACCCGGCAACACCAGCGTTTCATGGTCCCAAAGGGTACCCTTGTCATCGTGTCGCCCGGTACGGATAGAGAATGGAAGGTTCAGGCCATAGACATCAGCCATGGCGGCTTGGCCTTCATCTACCAAGGGTCCAAAGAAGACCTTGATACATCGGGCGCCCTTAAAATACTCGACAAGAATGCGGATCTCGAAAATGTGAATTTCGAAACGGTCTCCGATGAACCGGCCCCCGGATCTACGGATACATCGTTACCCTCCCGACGTCGGGGCGTGAAGTTCGAGTGGATGGGAGTCGTGGGAAAACAGGATTTGAGGGACTTCGTCAATAGCATCAGCGTGTCTGGGTCAATTCCTTGAGCTCTGTAACAAACTGATTGGCCTTATCTTCAATGTTTTTCCCTCATCCGCTCTGAGGACTTGTAAGTGCGGAACTCCAATGATTGATGAAATTGCCCATCGATGGGCGGACGTATCAAATATTAAAGACTCTATTCTGAGCCAGTCTTTAGGGTCCTTAATTCACTTGGGAACCCGATCCTACCGCCGGCCCTTATCATTATAAATCGGCATCTAGAATCAGTAAATATCTCAGGTAACCTGCCATTGATCGGCCACTACGCCACGCAAGCCGCTGTAACGCTTCTTTTTCCTTCGCCGTTAGCATGGTAACTACTCGATATTTATCTTCATTTTTGTCCATGTTGCACCTCCATTAAATCAGATCAATTTATTGGGCTTTTCCATACAAAAAACAACACATAAACATTCATTATCATGACGCATATTTACATATTTATTGTGCGTCTTCCGAAAGATTGAAAAATCATCCTATCCATGTTCTGATTCATATATTTCTTCATGATATTTATAACATACACGCCATTCTCCTTATATGAACTATGAACGATATAGGGGTATAGGCGTATCTGTAATTCCAAAAAATTCCTCGGGTGTTTCAGCTTCTTCTTCAATCCATTGTCTTATGAACCGTTAGCAGTCTTAGCTTTCTGAGGCCAAACTGTAACTAAAATGTAACCGTCACAACCGAAAATAAACCAACGTAACCTAACAAAAACCAACTTGCTCTTTGTAACGTGTTGATATATAATACGTTAGAAATGATGGGAAATCGCCTATGTTCAATTATCGACTTAAAATCCCTCGGTCCTTGTGGCTGTGCGGGTTCAAATCCCGCCCCGGGCACCATAAGAAATGTATGAAAACAAGGGATTAGGCATTGACGGCCTGTCCCTTATTTTTTGTCATTCTGGTGACTGTGCCCGTAAAGGTAGAAGCCCTTCTGGACAAGAGCCAGAAGTCAGAAAGATATACTTCTGCCACCTTCCTAAAGAATGCTGGCATTCCTACCTACATTGACGACAAGCACGCTATTGCCCATAACAAGATAATGGTCATTGACCAAGAAACTGTAATAACCGGCTCATTCAACTTCACAAAGGCCGCTGAAGAGAAGAATGCTGAGAATTTGTTGATTCTGAAGAATAAGGATCTGGCTAGGTTCTATGTCGGAAATTGGGAAAAGCATAAGAGATATAATTAAAAGTTGTGTTTAGGAAGATAGGTGGCGTATCCACCGGTTGATTGTTTAGCGACAGTTAACCGACCACAAAAATGGAAAGGATACACACACCATGAGTAAAGATAACGT
>Ga0182027_10000620_pt1 | contig 60906 bp, 53 predicted proteins | sample 712E1DmetaG_FD_121300 | JGI IMG/M metagenome (GOLD analysis project Ga0182027, IMG submission 121300) | Permafrost microbial communities from Stordalen Mire, Sweden - 712E1D metaG (Illumina Assembly) | ecosystem: Environmental > Terrestrial > Soil > Wetlands > Permafrost | place: Sweden...
CCGGCATATTAGCGCGGCGTTGAGCCTGTAGAAAAAGTCCTTTTCTTGACAGATGGGCGGTTAAATTCGTTCAAAATCGCCACTTTTTTGGCGCATTTTGACTTTTCCTACAGCCTCGTTAGGCGATAAATAAAAACAATACGGAGGTGTTTCTATGGCAAAAATCATAAAATGTGAAGATCGAGAGTTCAAAGAAGATGCAAACAAAATCGACAATTTTAGACTGTTTACTGACTCGTCAAGAAATAATAAAAAAATTAATCCAGAAAATCTTAATTTCGATTTGCGTCAATTAAATCCTGGCCAATTTTCAGCACCATTTCATTTCCATAGATTTGCAGAAGAGTTATTTATGGTCATATCTGGTTCAATGACGTTGCGTACATTTGATGGATTAGAAAATGTAAAAACAGGAGATGTAATCTTTTGTGAAAAAGGCGAATCAGGTGCACATCAATTTTATAACCACGGAACAGAACCATGCACATATTTGGACATTAGATCATTTATTGGATATGACGTTTGTGAATATCCAGATTCAGAAAAGATATTTATTGTGCCAACTTATGAGATATTTGAAAAGAAATCAAAGGTAGAATATTTTGAAGGAGAAAAAAATATATTGGAAAAATGGAATACTTTAAAAAACAAATCAGCAAAACAATAAATTAAAAAATATAAAATAAGAAACAAAACGCCTAACACGTCGCTAAATCATGACCTTCCACCTTTGCAAACGGCTTTGGTTTGCGGGTGGCTGGTTCTTTACACAAGATTTGTGGTTTGCAAAGAGAATATGCGGTCGTAGTCAGGCATATTAGCTCCACCGTCAGGCTCATCTTATTCAACCTTCTTCAAAAAAATCTCCCTCACCCTCCTCCCCTCCATCTCAATCACCGCGTAATTCCCGCTTTTAAACGCGCCCGGTTCAAGCGACGCAAACGGTTCCTGTTCAAGAAGTGGTTTTCGCGTGGATATCGGCAAGGGCGAGAAGTTTCATGAAGTTCAGTCCTTTATCAGCATCTTGCCCCGTAGAATCGGACACAATGCCAATAAAGTCTTATTTTGCTTTTTAATCTTGGCAATCCTGTTTTTTTATCCCGGCTATCCTGATCGATCAGTCTTTTTTGAGTTTTGACCAGAGAAAAGCGCCAACGCCGAGGGCAACCAGGCCCGCAAGCGCGGCAGCAATGCCGTATCCGGTTGTTTTCGTGCGAAGTTTTTCCTCCGGCGTGTGATAGGTAAACGCGGGCTTTGGGGCCGCCGGTTCTTTGGGCCTTGCGTGCGGCACCTGTTTTCCGGCTTTGCTTTCGCCGGTGCTTTTTCTGGAATGCGCGATTATTTTTTTTGCCAGCACTTCGTCGGCATTGTCACCGAACACCTGCTGCCCTTTTTCTTTCTTTTTTGTTCCCGCAGGGACGGATTTTTTACGGTTCATTGATGGTTGCCTCCTCGCCCGTCAGGGCGGTCAGTTGGTGGTAATCGAAAAGTCGGTACATTTGAACATGGCGTTTGTGCCGTTCGTTGACACGATCTCGACGCCGAAATCGAGCTGGCCCAGCGTGGAGTTGGCCGGGAGCCAGCCCTTGGATATTGTCCAGTTGAAAATCTCAAGGACATCTATGGTGCCTGAAGTGAAAACCGCGGTCGGTATGAAGGCGATGTATCCGTTATTGGAAGTCTTATACACGTTGTAGGTCCGGCCGCCCAGGGTCACCGTCGCTGACAGACTGCCGCCCGGCGTCTGCTTGTAGTTCTCATTCCAGATCATGAATTCGGTGCAGCCGGGGGTGGCGACGCCGTTGGTCCAGATGTCATATGCGACGTCGTAAATGCCGACATGCGGACTTGTCTCTGCAAACGTGCTCGTGATGGTTTTAAACGAGCTGATCGCCACGTTGGCGTAGTCTTTATGGACATTCGGATACGTCTTGACCGCGCCGTCGCCGTTATTATTGTTCATGTTTGCGACCACGTACCAGCTGTGGTACGAGCAGGCGTAGAGTGTTTCCGCGCACTGATACGAAGCGCTGTTCCACATGTTGTTGTGGACATAGTAGCCGCCGTTGCTCCACCCGCCGCTCGTGGCCGAGGTCACGAACACGGGATTCGCGCACTCGCTCTGCGTACAGGCGCCGGAGCCGGTGAGGACGCACACCTGGTTCGAAAGCGAATACGATGAAATGTATTTCCTGAGCGTATTGTACCCGCACTTTGCCGCGACAAGCGTGTCCGCAACCGCGGCCGTTCTGGCAAGCGGCCAACCCGCCGCGTCCGCAAGCACCCTGAGCCCCGGCCCCGCGCCGGAGGGGCCGCACAAGTGCATTGTGAACACGGCCGTCCATGCGCCGATCCCGACCTTGACAAGATATACTCCCGGCCCTGCGCCCCCGGCCGCAAGGGCGAGCGAATACGCGCCCCGGCCTAGCGTTTTGTCAAGCACCGCGGAAACAAGCCGGCCGCTCAAGGAATACACGTCGATCCGCACCGTTGCCGGCCCAGCGACAAAAAACCGTATCGCGCCGCCCGCGACAAATGCCGAGACGGGCGCCGCATGCTCCCGCATGGTGGTTACACCGGTGCTTCGTAAAAGCGAGAACGTTCCGCCGCTGCCGCTGGTGGTCGATATGCCCGCCGCTATCAGGCTCACCGTTGCACCCGCAACGCCGCTGCCCGCCGAGTCGGTCACGGTCCCGGTAATGGCAATGTCCTGCGCACCCGCCTGAAGAGCAAACGCCGCGACAAACGCGCACAGAATGTTTCTTTTTCCGGACATACAGGCCTCCGGCTTTTAAAAAATGATTTGACCTGATTAAATATGCTATTGAGAATATAAGGTTTTCTGCGGTTTCAGGCAACTTTATCAAGGCGGGTAGAGTGGCTTTCCAGCAGGTGTTGTAAAATAAGCGGGATAATTCAGGCGCTGGTCCTTTTAAAGAAGTAATAAACCAGAGCGGCCTCGATGTATTGCCAACGTGTGCCCAATTCAGCCACCTGGAAGTCTGAAACACCCGCATTTTTCCCTTGTTCTCAGGGCTACTGCCACCTATTTTGCTCGACAAGCCCGGCATAATTAGTGCCATCTACCATACCATTGGAACTCGATCCAACAAGGGAGACAGAATGACCCGTCGACAAGCATCGCACGTTCGCCGTCGTTTTGGAGTTTGTGTGTGCATTCTTCTGGCGGTCTCCTCCGGCTTTGCATGGATGCCGAAGACGCACCTCTACCTTACCGAACTCGCAATCAAGGATGCGCTGAACGATTCGAAGGTTGACATATACGACACCAACGACGTGCTCATCGGCCATTACGACTGTAACCCGGCAGTAATCGCCGCAATCTCCGCATACACAGCTCAATTTCGCGCTGGAGCTTCGGGGGCGGCGGCCTATCCGGACATGGTAACGGGCCAGCAGCTTATAGGCCCTTCCTATCCCGGGACCGACGCGTGGCTCAACTACCTCTGGTCAACCACCTCCGGCAGCCAGGGAGCGGACCGGGCATTTACCGCCGGCTATGCGGCAAGCGCGGCCGGCGATCTCTTCGGCAGCAGTTTTATCAACTACTATGCCGGCGGATCTCCCGCCAGCAGCGGCAATTCCGAAAAGCAGGACGTGTTGCAGGCCGTTGCCGACAATCAGATGCCGCAAACACAGAAATATAATGGGAGTGGGACCGTCGGCGAGACCGATGTGAGCATTCAAGGTGATGCCGGCCAGGTCATTTATGATAAAATGATTGACGCCAAGCCAGGGACCGTTCTGCGCAATCTTTTGGCCGGCAGCCTTGTCAAAGGGAGCATCCCGGCAACGTATTCATCCTTAAAATACGGTTTGGAAAATGACACAGCTTACTATCACTCTACGCTGCGTGATTTGGATGCCCGGGCCGCGGCAGCGAAGCGCGCCGGCGATGCGTGCGCCCTTCTGGACCTTTCCTGCAGCAAGGTTTTTTTATATGCCCAGGCAGGAGGCTATGCGGTAGCGTCCGGGGCGTTCGTGTTGACAAACAAGCCAATTGTCATGTATAAGGAAGCGTGGATCAAGGACATCGAGGATGGGCTTAAAGCATGGCCGGCGGTAAGTCACGAAATAAATCTGGCGCTCCATTGCGGAACGAGTATCCAGATCGATCGGGCGAGAACCGCGGCAAGCCAGTTCGTTACCAGCCACCTGCTCTCGATGGCCGGCGCTCCCGATGTTTTGGGAACATCTCTTGCCTTTATCACTTCCGTGCTCAACGATATTCTCCCGCCATTTATACAGACCGCGCTTACCGAGATGAAAAACGAACTCCTCGATTTCATGTTCACGAGCAATACCGGCAAGACCGCCGGCCAATGGGGAGCAATGGCAATGAATCCCGGACCGCAGCTCGACGCGCTCGGCGTCAATTCGACCGACTATCGCAACAATGGACTAAAGACCCCAAGCTTGACGGATACAATCAGATATCAGCAAGTCCCGGCAATGCGGAATACGGTGACCATGATTAAGCTGTCATTCATGAGTCGTGACGCGGTAAACAGTCTTTTGCGCGATCTGGGCGACACCAATGATACGTTGACCGAAGAAAATATCATGCTGGGCTCCTGGTTCGGGTCGCTCAACGAAAGCAGGCAGTGGGCTTCCTCGTGCCGTTCCAAGCGGATGGTTTTGGCGAGGACCGATTCGATTTTCTATAAAATCTTCAAGCACCAGCCCGGAGACAACGACGAATTCTGCACATCCGGCGCGCCGTCGGCCGATTCAAACGTGGTGGTGTTCAATACGCCCATGGCGGGCAGAAACGACATGTCCCAAATCCCGCCGGTCACCCGTCGCCTTCTCAAGCTGACCATGCCCTTCGATGGTTCGCTGCGGGTGGATTGTCGCGGTACCGACGCAACCTCACAGCCGTTCATTACCCTTTTCGAAGATGACAGCGCGACGTCGCTCGGTACCGGTCATCAGGATCTTTCCGTGACGTACAGCAGCATGCACCTCGAAATCCCCGCGTTGCGAAAGGGACGATACCTGTTGGAGGTCCATTTTTACAACCCGGCATCCTACACGTTGACCGTTGCCCCGACCAGACACATCGGCAACGATATCGAGCCCAACGATACCGCCCGTCAAGCAATCCGGATCGAGAACGACTCAACGTATACCGGTTGGATAGGTGATATTGGAGGATATCGGACCGATCCGGGTGATTGGTACAAAATCACGCTGACGGCGGCGGCACTATACAATGTGTCAATGGTCAGCGATACTACCATGAAACCCAAAGTGGTTCTGTTCAATCAAGACACCGTGAGCGAACTAGCCACCGGATACTCGGACCTGGCCGGTTACACGACGCTGGCAACGCCGATGCTCACGGCAGGGACCTATTTTTTGTGGGTTACCGGTTATGGGTTAGGCGGTTATTCACTGACTCCCTCCCTTGTTGTCGCATGCGCTACCGACATGGAACCTAACAATACCGTGGGCCAATCTATAAGGCTGCCGCTCGATTCAACGCTTAGGGCCATGCTCGGCCAGGTTGGCGGTGGGTTTACGGATGATAACGATTGGTATGCGGTCACTGTCGCCGCCGGCACACTCAGCCTTCGCTTCGAATCCAACCCGGACCTTTCCGTCGGCCTTTTTCTGGTGGGAACCGACAGCTCATCGGAATTAGCCGCCATGACCGATCCGACACCGCAAAAAGTGATCGCTCGTTCAAATCTGAGCGCCGGTACGTACTTTGTAAAAATACAGCGGTATGCGGGTCAGGGCTGTTATCGACTGACGGCGACCCAGCAGTCCGGGTCTGCGATAAAGGCAAAGCCTTTGCAGATACCGGCAACGAAACCCTCTTTGCGGGTTGCGGCGCATCGGATTTCATATGCTTTCACCGCGTCCCGAAACGGGCCGGCGTCGATAATGGTTTTCAATATGATGGGGCGGTTACAGAAGGTTTTTTCGATTGGATTTATCGATCGTGGACGGTTCTATTCAGGATCAATGGGAATTTCCGGTATGCCCAAGGGAGTCTATTGCGTACAATTAGCTGCCGGGGCGTCCGTAGTGGCGCGGGAACGGTTATTGGTGAAGTGATGCGAGTGGTTCGAACCGATATCTACTATGTGTTTTGATTTTTTGGGATCAAGTAACTCTATATACAATTTATTGCTGTTGGCCCTGTGCTGAAACACCTGAAATGTTAAATGCCTTCTTTCACACCCAAAAAAAGCGAGGCTATATGAAAATATCCCAAACAGTCCTGTTGACCATTTCCCTTCTGTCCCTCCCCTCCCTTGCCGGCCAGCTCGGCGTCAACATCAGCCTGCCCGAGCGCAACGGCACCTTTGTGGACATCGCAAAGGAAAACTACCGCTGGAGCAAGGTTGGCACGGGCGCGGAGCTCGCCGCGGGTGACGTGGATTCTTCGGGCTGGCCCAGGTGCGACGCCAACTTCGTGCTCGACCAGCGGCCGGTTGCCGAATGGGCCGGCACCGTTGACGACCCTGCGTCATATCATCTTGACTTGCGCGGAACATACAAATGCGGTCTTGTGGGCCGCGCAAGCGTACGCAGCACGGGCCAAGGCACGGTGCAGAACCTTGTCTACGATTCCGCGTCGAATGCCACCACCTTTGATTTTGTGGTGACCGACGCGCCGGCCCCTGGCGGCGGGTTTATCAACCTCGAATTCACAAACACGCGGCGCACTGCATCGAGCGCCGCGGGCAGCGGGTTCATGGGCTTCAGGATGAACCGTCCGGGCTATCCTTTGAACACGCCAAAAATTTTCACCGACGATTTCCTCGCGGCGCTCTCCGGCATCAATTTTTCAGCGATCCGTTTCATGCCCTTCACCAATCCGAACGGTATAGACCCTTTGTATCCCGGCACCACGCCATGGAGCAAGCGCAAGCTTGTCACCGACGCGGGCCAGAATGCCATTGCGCCTCTTGGAAAACCCGACGGCGGCGCATGGGAATACGTCATCAAACTTGCCAACACCGTCAATAAAGACGCATGGGTCAATGTACCCATTTCCGCGGACGCGGGCTATGTCCGCCACCTTGCGCAATTGCTCAAGGATTCCCTCAAGTCAAATCTCAACATTTACGTGGAAAGCAGCAACGAGGTGTGGAACACGGCGCCGGGCTATGAACAGAGCGCCTACAACCAGGCCTGGGCGCAGGCGTTGGGGATCACCGAACACCAGAACCATGCGCGTCGCGCCGTGTCGCTTGCCATGAGTTTCGACAGCGTGTTCGGCGCGGGGTCCCTTAACAACCGGGTGCGCGTCGTTTTATGCAGCCACAAGCCCATGCTCAAGTGGTGGGTGGAGCCCATGCTTCAATATGTCAATACGACTTTCGGAGCCCCGAAAAATTTCATTTACGCCATCGGGTGCCAGACCTATTTCAGCGGCGGCGCGGACACGGGCGAAAGCACGGCGAAAATTCTGTCCGACTGCCATGCCGATATCCAAAGCCAGATTGACGAGACCGGGAAGGTCAACGAGGCCGGCCGCATGCAATGGATCGCCAAGGCCAAGGCATATAACCTTGCGGGCGGCTTTGTCTCGTACGAAGGAGGGCCTGACCACGGCGGCGGCAGCACGGTGAACATGGCCAACCGCATTCTCGCCGAACGCGATATCGGGATGGGAGAAATGCTTAAATACAATTACGACACGGCATTTCTCGCCTTGGGGGGCGCGCTTGCCATGCAGTTCACCCTGAGCAGCGCCTACTGCCGCTACGGTTGCTGGGGGCTCACCGACGACATTTCCAACCCGAACCGGAATTACAAATACGCTGCGATCAAGTCCATTGTGGGTGGGCCGGCGGCGGTCATCAGGTCAACAGTTCCGGAAGCCGCGCCGAATCACTTGACAATATCCAACCCGTGCCGCGGCCTTGCCGTTGTCCGGTTTACCCTGGATGAGGGCCGGGAAGCAGTGCTTTCACTCTATACATTGTCGGGAAAATTGCTGCAGCGTTATCACCGGATTGCGCTAGGATCAGGCAAACATGAGGTCTTATGGAACCTGGAAAAACTACCTCCAGGCCTCTATGTGTTACGATTCACCGCCGGAAACTTTCAGACAGAACGACATGTTTTTGTAATGAGATAAAAAAGAGCTGGGCGTTCCCTTGCTTTTTTACCTAATCAACTATTACACGCGGGTGCGCCCAACGGAAGGTTGTAACTTGCAACGGCAGGTACCCGGCCGCACCCAGGAGAGAGGGTGTGGGTGCAGATCGCCGCCGCCACGCCGTCTCGATACGTGCCCACTAAAGTGTACACTACTCGACAACCGCGCGGCGGTGGAAGCTGCACCCCAGGGGGAATCATCCCCCACCAAATTATTAATTTCTCTTATCTTTGTTGAAAATGCTCATTACCGCTGTTGTTCGCCGGGCATCCTACCTCCGTCTTTTCCCGGCGCGGCATTGGCGGCGCCGTTTTTATCTGCGGAAAGAATGCAATTGATGAGGTCTTTGCTGTCGTAAGGATGAGGGTCTTTCAGAAACGAGGCCGTGGTGAAAAGTCTGAGGTCAGTTTCGGCGGTCAAGGGATCTTCCTGCGGGAGTTCCACGGCGCGCCTGCTCCGGCCGTTTTCATCAACATAGGCAAAGTAGAGCCGCGTATACAATATATCACGGCGCTTGGAACCGAATAAAATCCAGCGGTCGTTGCCGGACCAGCGTACCATGGATTCTGCCTGCGGGCTGTTGCAGGCCATTGCCTTGTAGGTCCGGGTTTTCATATCCATGATATATATATCGCTTTCCGGATTATTGATCGGGAACACGCCGTAATCGGCGAGCAAAAAAGCAATAAACCGTCCGTTGTTGGAGACGCTCGGCTGAAGGCAGCTTTTCCCTGTTTCCTGGGCGCTGAGGAGCGTTTCCGGTTCCCCGAAGGTCCTTGTCGCCGGATCATAAGAAACCCGCATGAGGTCGTATTTGACATCCTTGTAATTTTCCGGAAGGACCCTTTCCTCGTTCGGCCTTGGCATTGGCCAGGACACCTTGCACCGCGAAAAACAGAGATACGTCCCGTCGCCCGACCAGTTCGGCCACGTTTCATTGTATTCCTGCGTTGACAATTGAGGAACAAACCTGGTTTCGCCCGACACCATATCGTACAGGCCGAGGTCTGCGGAATATTCAAATTGCAATCTGTCGTCATTGCTGCCCTTGCCGATGAATGAAAAAAAACCCATCTTGACCGCGGCAAAGGCCATCACCGTGCCGTCGGGATGGATGCTGGTGAGGGAGATGAGGCCGCGCGGCGTCATGGAATTGGTTTCAAACCGCACGGTCCCCTTGTGCATGATGACCATGCCGGGTCCCCTGTCGTGAGAGCGCCTGACATGAAAAAGCATGGCTTCGGTCCGGTCCGCGCCCGAGGTATGGCAATTGATGCAATAATTTCCGACCTGTCTCCGATGGAGTATGAGCCGTTCATCAAAATTCTCTATGGTTCTCTGGTAGAGGCCCATTTCGGGGTTCGGGTTGTAGAACAATGTCGCAAGCTTCCGGTAGGTGCAGTACGGATCGATTTTCTCCCTGGCAATTTCATTGGTAACGGGCGCAAACCGCACCCATTGTTTCCCCTTTTTTACGCAGATGTCCATTTGGTACGACCCGCCGGCATTGTCGGAAAGAAACCTTTTCCATTTACTTAAAGGAATTTTAATCCCCGGTTGTTTCGAGGCGATTTCAATGCAGGCGCCGGCCTGTCCGGCAAGCCGGACAAAGTACGCGTCCCCGGGCTCCTCAACCAGAAAATTGAGCGGCGCAATGTTGGGAGGAATGGTTACATTTACATAATCGGGTTTGATCGACGGCAGCCCGGAAACGGCCGCGCATAATTGCATGTCCGGTTTCAAAGAAACGGCCGGCGATAAAAAGAGGATGCCGCCGGCAATGGCGCCAGTGCAAAAAAGTAAAAAATATGCCACGCCCGTTTTTATTGTTTTCATTGTTTCTTCGTCGATTCCAGGTAAAGATCGAGGTAAAAATACGTGTTTCGGAAACCATACACCGCGTCCAGGGGCGATGCGTTAGGATCACGGTTGTAATAGGCGTCCAGGAATCTTTTAAACAAGATCTTTGTTTGCGGTTCGACGTCGATTGAGTCCACCTTGAACTTGGTGGAATCCACGGTCATTTGCAAAAATGCCTGCTGATAAAGCCGGTGATTTCCCGGCACGTTCAGTTCGGTCAATACATGAAAAGAACCGGCAAGCTTTTTTTCCCTGACGAACAACAAATTATAGACCATCCAATATTCGAAAGCCATCCTGTTTCCAGGATTGTCCTTTACAAGTGTTTCAAGCAGCGCCAGGACATTGGTATTATTTTGCATGAGCCGTTCGCCTTTAAAAGACTGTTCCTGAAGCCCCTTGATTTCCTGCTGAACAGACGGAGATGCTGCATTGTCAAGATACTGCACATATGGTTCTGCCCATGAGGCGCATCCCGGCTGCTGTTCCAATGCCCTCAGAAAAACCCGCGCCGTGTTCGGCTGGTTTTTTACGCAATGGATTTTGGCAAGCAGGAGGAGAATGAGGGGATGTTTCCCTTCGGCCAGAATATTGTATGCCTCTTCCTCCGCCGGGGATATCAACCCGAGCGCGAACCACGTCTCGACAAACTGCAATCGTACATGCGCGTCTTCCAGGCCGGGGAGGACGGTGTTCGGATTTTGAGGAATGATGAAAAAATCGTCGCTCATCCGCCCTGTTTGATACAGGGCCCGGTTTATATCCATCCGGACATTTGGATTCATAGAATTTTCAATCAATAACCGGGCCTCCAGGAGTACCTTTTCCCATTGTCCGGTCCTGGCCAGATAATTGAGCCGGAAACGGGTATGTCTTTCAAAATCAAAGGCGACACCCCCAATGGTCAAACCCGCGGTAAGAAGAATGAGAAGGCTTGCGATTGCATCGCCAAACCGGCCTAAGGGACGGGCGAGGAACCCGAATAGAGGGGCCATACCGCGGAACGCGGGGATTGTCCCGTCAGTCAAGGTCTTGTCATCAAGGAACTTTCTCCAGGCGATTCCCACGCCGAAAAGAACCATGAGGACCGGGAAGAATTGCATCATCCGCAGCACCGACAGGCCGTCGTTGTTTTCCGCATGCAGCAGAAACGGGTTGAGCGGGACAAACGTCTGGGTCCACTCCTTTTTTGCAATAAGGGTGACAGCGAAGGACAGGCAGAGGACCGCAACAATCAGGATGAAAATCCACGAAGGTCTTTTTTCCCGGAACCACTCGTAAAGGATGCAGCCAACGGCAAAAATAAAAACAAAGGCGCCGAAAAAATAACAGGTCAGCACGGAAAGCAGGATGAAAACCGCAAGCCGGATTTCAGCGCGCCTTCGGGAAAACAAATAGTAAATCAACCATGAAGCGGACACTGCCATCACGATCTCTGCGAGAAATAAAATCCCGTACCACGCGGGAAAATTCGTCATGGTTGCTTCATGGATCCAGAGCCGCGGGCCGGCAACAGGTATCAGACATAAATATGAATGGAGAAATCTGTCAAAAAGGAAACCCGCTCCGGTAAAAGCGATTCCCGCGCAGATCAGAGTACCCAAACGCCAGAAATGTGCGTTTTTATCCACCCTGTCTTCCAATGGTGCGGCGGACAAACGCAGTGGTGCAGTACGTTCCATGAGCCAAGCAAGCAGCATTGCCATTGGAACGGAAAACATGAAAAAATACAAGGCGATAAAATCTTTCAAGGAGAAATCATAATGCCATAAATAATTATTAAGAGAACGCATTCTTGCAAGTCCTGCGGGCCAGATAAGCATAGCGGCGGTAATTGGGATGAGAGCGGAAACGGCAACGATGAACAAACCGCGCAGAATAGATTTTCCAACAAAGATTTCGTAAATAAGGCACGAGGCGCAAAATATGAAAAGGACATTTTCCCCGAAAAAATAGACTATCGCCGCAAAAACCAGGAAAAAGGGGATCCGTACCATTGCCGGCTTAGGCAGAGAAACATACAGTGCTGAAAATATAATCGCGAGGTAAAAGGGAAGTATGTATACATAGATGAAATCATGTTCAAGGGGCAATGCGAGTGTAAGGAGAACGGGAAGATAAGGAATTACCCTCGCTTCCTTGCCAATCATCGAGGCTGTCAGCAGTTTCGTGATGCAGAAAAGGCCTGCGGCGGTAACGGTGAAAAGCGCAGGCCCGGCCCATCCATAGACCAGATACTTTAGAATGAAATCCGCGCAGAGCAGACTTAACTGGCCCGGGGCATTCCACAGGTCAATCAACAATACCTCTTTCTGCGTAAAGAGATGAAGGTCTCCCAATGTGGTGTGAGCATAAAAACGCAGGTGCGGATCGACGATGAAGTAAAAATAGAGGAAATAAAACGCAAAAAAAACGATGTGCGGGATGAACCGGGAATATGAGGCTTTTTTCGCAGGATTTCTCATCATGTTTCGCCTGGCATTCTTTGCCCTTAAATATAGGGCGTGCCCGCGAAAGAGAAGGGGAAAAAAATAGCCCGGATTTTATTCCGGGCTATTTTCTTGAACAATAAACGGAACGTTATTTTGCGGTCACGAATCTCTGCGACTGGCATTTGCCGTTATCATACAGGCTTACCACATAAACATTGTTCGACCGAGCTAGAGAAAGCGCCTTTAATGCATACTCTCCCGCCCGCATCATGCGCACTTTTCCGGTATAGTCGGCCACCAGCTTCCCCTTCAGATCAAAGACCTTGAGCTGGGCCGAGGATGGGTTGACAAGAGCAAACGCCCGTGGTGCATACTGTGCCCTGGGGTTCTTGACAACCGGCACGCTGGACTGGTACACCCTGACATAATCGAGATCCATATGTAACGGGAAGGTCGACTGGTTGATATTTTGTCCCTGATAGTTGCCGCCTACCGCGGAGTTAATGATCCAGTAAAACGGTGCATGAAATGCCGTATTATTCACGGATTGAAGAATACTTGGAGTGTTGGGTGGGCCCCAGTACAATACGTCATCAAAGTAGTATTCCACGTACAATGAATCCCAAAGAATGCCATATTTATGAAATCCTTTGCACAGGCAGTCCGTGTAGCTGTATTGCTTACTGTTATAAATTGGTCCACCAGTACCATAGTGACAGGTCCCGATAAAACAATTATCCCCCGCAGTTCCGCCATACTGTTGAGGACCCGTTCGCTGTTCATACAATTCCATTTCGCCGCAGGCCGGCCATGCAACGCCGTGATTGATGCTGTTGCCCAGAAGCCAGACAGCGGACCACAGACACGGACCATTCTGGTTTGCGCCCGACCCTGAGCCTACCGGACCCTGGATGGCCGCTTCAAAATAGCCGTAGGTGAAAATCTTCTTGTCATGGGTATCTATGCGGCCGGACGGATATGTTTCCCCGTACATGTTTTGCTTGGACCAAATCTTCAAGCTGCCGTTACTGACTTCAACACAAGCGCGTTTGTATTTCTCCTGTTCGCCGTTATACACCGCGCCTGTATCGTAATACCAGTTGTTCACGGTATCCAGCGAGGTGCCGTTGAATTCGTCGGACCATGCAAGTCCCCAGTTTGCGACTTTGGCCGGCAGGGCATAAATGCTGCCTGCAAAGACAAAAAGCGCCACAAAAGCCAACGCAATTGATCTTTTCATCCTGTCCTCCTTTTTTTTATTATTGTAATAAGCCCTCCCAGATTCAGCCGGACTCGACGGCCTTAGCGCTGTCCGCTCCCCAGTTGGGCCTTACCCCCATAGATGTGGAATATAATGCACGTTCACGCTTTGTGGGTTTTTTTTTGACCGGAGTGAGGAAAAAAAAATAGCCCGGGTTTTTTTCCGGGCTATTTTCTTGAACAATAAACGGAACGTTATTTTGCTGTCACGAATCTCTGCGACTGGCATCTCCCGTTATCATACAGTCTTACCACATAAACATTGCTTGACTGAGAAGAAGACAGTGCCTTTAACGCATTGTCTCCCGCCTGCATCATGCGGACTTTGCCGGTGTAGTCGGCCACCAGTTTTCCCGTCAGGTCATATACCTTGAGCTGGGCCGAGGATGGATGGACAAGAGCAAACGACTGTTGTGTAATATGTTCTCTGGGGTTCTTGACAACCGGCACGGTACTCTGGTACACCCTGACATAATCGAGGTCCATGTGTGTCGGGAAGATTGTCTGGTCGATATTCTGTCCCTGGTACGCGCCGCCTACCGCGACGTTAATGATCCAGTAGAACGGGGCGTGGAATGCTACAGTATTCGTTGACTGGAGAATACTGGGGGTGGTGAAAGTATTATTACCAACCTTCCCCGGGTAATTCGTGCCCCAGAACAATGTGTCATCAAAATAGTATTCCACGTGCAATGAATCCCAGAGAACGGCATATTTGTGATAGCCGCCGCACAGGCACGACGGATAATTATGCTGGCAGCTGTTGTAGTTCGGGGAGCCGTCCGGGTTGCCGTAGTGACAGCACGCGATAAATTCATCATCGCCTGCCACAGCCGGTACCGGCTGTGCCGCGTTCGCGCCCACAACACAACCGCAGGTTCTTTGCTCGTAGAGTTCCATCTCACCGCACGTGGGCCATGCAACGCCGTGATGGATGCTGTTGCCCAGAAGCCAGACAGCGGACCACAGACCAGGCCCATTCTTGCCTACTCCTACCGGACCTTTGATGGCCGCTTCAAAATAGCCGTAGGTGAAAATCCTTTTGTCATGGGTATCTATGCGGCCCGACGGATAAACCACCCCGCGCACAGGAACAGTTATATGACTCTTGGACCAAATCTTCAAGCTGCCGTTGCTGACTTCAATACAACTGTCTACGTATTTTTCCTGTTCCTGATTATACACCGGCCCCGTGTCGCTGGTCCAGCTGTTGGTATCCAGCTTAGTGCCGTTGAATTCGTCGGACCACGCCAGGCCCCAGTTTGCCACTTTTGCAGGCAAGGCGTTCGCCGCCCCGACACCGAAAACCAGCAACGAAAGAAAAACGAGTAACTTCTTCATCCGCATCCCCCTTCTGTAGAAATAAAATTGAAAATAATTTTAAGCAGTAATCTAACTTCTTTTATTTAAACATGTTACGCGATAAATCGCAGCCTTGGCAGAAACAGGGTTACCTTTCTCCCTTTTGGCGGACCCGTCCCCTTTCGACAATATAAATAAAAAAGGCGTTATATGCAAAAAAAAGGATAGAAAAATCAAAGGTGAGGTGATCCAAAAAGTAATGACATTGTCGCTTTCTTACACTGGTCCGAACAGCCCGCTTATCGAGCTCCCCCGGTTGCTGCACACAATGGCCTTTGCAAAGAGCTCAGCCACCGAGAGCACCACCATCTTGGGCATCCGTTTTTCCGGCGGGATGGTCACGGTGTCGGTGACCACGAGCCGCGACAGGCTGGAATTGCCGAGCCGCTCCACGGCCTTTCCCGACAGCACGGCGTGCACGCAACACGCCTCGATTTCACGCACCCCGAGTGATTCGAGCGCCTTCACCACCTCAAGAATGGAGCCGCCGGTGGCGATTTCGTCGTCGAAGATGAGCGCGCGCTTTCCCTTCACCTCGCCGATCACGTGATGGATCTTGGCGTTTTCGGAATCGTCGTCGCGGCGCTTGTCGAGGATGGCCAGCGGCAGGCCCAGGTTGATGGCGTAAATGCCGGCGCGCTTGGCGCTGCCAGCGTCGGGCGCCACCACCACGCTGTTGGCGATGCCTGCTTTTTCCTTGTAGTAGTCGCAGATAAGCTTTCCGGCCAGTAAATGGTCAACGGGGATGCGGAAAAAACCCGCGATCTGGGGCGAATGAAGGTTCATGGTCATGACACGGTCGGCACCGGCGACTTCCAGAAGGTCGGCAATCAGGCGCGCGGTGATGGAAATGCGGGGCTCGTCTTTCTTGTCGGAGCGCGCATAGGGGTAATACGGCAGCACCGCGGTGATACTGTCGGCCTTGGCGTGTTTGATCGCGTCGATCATGATGAGCAGTTCCATGATGTTTTCGTTGACGGGCGGGCACGACGACTGCACCACGTACACATCCTTGCCGCGCACGCTCTCGAGGATCCTCACCTTGATGTTCTCGTTCGAGAACTTGACGATCTCGCACTTGCCGAGTGAGATACCCGCGTGCCTGCAGATTTTTTTTGCCAAATCCGGGTTGGAATTGCCTGCAAATATCTTCAGGGTGTTCTTCATGGTCAATCGCCTCTCCTGACGGACCTTTTATCGGACAAATAACCTGTTATTACCCTTTTGCCCCGCCGGCCTGATCGGTGTCCGCCGTGCGGGTTTTCCGCGCGTCCCACTCGAACGTGATGTCCATGATGGAGTCGGAAATCAAGCGCGGCTGGGAAATGTGCTTCGGCTCGAAGTAAAAATCCCCGTCTTCCAGGTCGAGCATGGCGAACACGGCCTCGCGCTTGGTGAAATTCCGGTAGAACGCGTCCACCACCTGTCCCTTGACAAAAATGAGGTAGCCCTTGCGCCTGCCGCAATAAATGTGCAGGATGCCTTCGCGCCTGCCGATTTCGAGGAACTGGATCGCGTCGAGCAGGTGGGTCTGGCGGAGGTTTCCCTGAAAGGCGAACGTGGTTTTATAATGCTGCTCCTCAACGGGCCTGCGCCGCAGCGCGGAAAACAGGAAGAGCAGCCCCACGCCGCCGCCCATGCCGGTGATGACGCCCGTAGAGATGATGACAATGGTTAATGGGTCCATAAAGGGTAAAATAGTAAATGCGGAGAGAGGTTGAAAGGTTGAGCTATACGTCTTCTTTCTCCGAAAAATCCGCCAGTTCCTTTGTCCTCACGATTTTTTCAATCCCCTTTACCTTTTGTATCCTCCTGAAAACCTGCTTGAGCTGGCTTTTGTTGGAAATCTCTATTGTAAAGGACGCACCCGCCTGCTGGCCCTTGGTGCGGATGCTGCCGTCGACCACGTTGACGCCGAGGCCCAAAAACACCGCCGACACCTCGTGCAGAAGGCCGGGCCTGTCGCCGGCCGTGATCTGCAGCGACACCGTGAATTTTTTCGCCTCACCCTGGTCCCAGCTCACCTGGATCCTGCGCTCTTCGTCTTCGGCAAACAGCGGCACGTTGGGACAGTCGCCGCGGTGGATGGAAATGCCCCGGCCGCGGGTCACGAACCCCACGATAGGATCGCCCGGGATCGGGTTACAGCATTTTGCAAAGCGCACCATGAGGTTGTCGCTGCCGCCCACCAAGACGCCCCGTACCCTGCTGCCGCGGCGGAAGGTGCGCACGAGGCGCGACACCACCGCCGACGGCGCGAAACGCCGCGCGTTTCTGTTCTGGACAAATTCTATTACGCGGGCGGCGGGAAGATCGCCGGAGCCTATCATCTCGTAGAGCCTGTCGAGCGTGTTGATGCCGAGCGACGACAGGATCGCGGGCGCCTGCTCGATGAAATCCCCGGTGCGGTTGATCTTCTTGAGCTGGGCCCCCAGGATTTTCTTCCCCAGCTCGATGCTCTCCTGACGGCCGGCGGTCTTGAGCCAGCGGCGGACCCTGGTGCGCGCCTTGGCCGTCTTCACCTCGCGCAGCCAATCCACCGACGGTTTCTTTGTGCCCGCGTGCAGCACCTGCACGGTCATGCCGCTCTTGAGCTCCTTGCTGATGGGCTCAATTTTCCCGTCAACCCTGGCGCCCATGCAGTGGATACCGAGCTCGGTGTGCACCGCGAACGCGAAATCGAGCACCGTGGCGCCCTTGGGCAGGGAGATGAGGTCGCCCTTGGGGGTGAACACGAAAATCTCCGCGTGGAACAGGTCTATCTTGAAAAATTCGTAGAACTCCGTGGAATCGGTGAGGTCTTTCTGCCAGTCGATGATGTTGCGCAGCCACGACAGCGAGCGGTCGTCACGCGAGACCGTGGTGCCGCCGCCTTCTTCTTTGTAAACCCAATGCGCCGCGATGCCCTCCTCCGCAATCTGGTTCATCTCCCAGGTGCGGATCTGGACCTCGATGATGCTGCCCTTTTCGCCGAACACCGTGGTGTGCAGGGACCGGTAGCCGTTGGGTTTGGGCGAACTGATATAGTCCTTGAACCGTTCCTGGATGGGCTTCCACATCGAATGCACCACGCCGAGCGCAAAGTAGCAGTCGCGCACCGAATTGGTGATGACGCGGATGGCGAGAAGGTCGTACACCTCCTCGAAGGGCTTGTTGCGCTGGATCATCTTGCGGTAGATGCTGTAGAAATGCTTCGGCCTGCCGATCACGGTCGCCTCGATTTGCTCCTCCTTGAGCCGCCCGCGAAGCGGTTCCGCAAAGGTCTCGATAAGCACTTCGCGGTCGTCGCGCGAGGCAACCACCTTCGACACGATCTCCTTGTGCTCGGCCGGGTACAGGAACTTGAAGGCGAGGTCTTCAAGCTCCCACTTGATTTTGGCCATGCCGAGGCGGTGCGCGAGCGGCGCGTAGATGTCGAGCGTCTCGGCCGCGATCTGGCGGATCTTGGCGGGCTCGAGGAAATTGAGGGTGCGCAGGTTATGCACGCGGTCCGCGAACTTGATGATGATGACGCGGATGTCCTCGGCCATTGACAAAAGCATCTTGCGGTAGGTCTCGGCCTGGCGTTCCTCGCGGGACTTGAGCTGAAAGCGCTGGATCTTGGTGACGCCCTCAACGAGCAGCAGTATCTCCTCGCCGAACTCCTCCCGGATCTCTTCGCGGGTGATGGGCGTGTCTTCGAGCACATCGTGCAGCAGGCCCGCGGCAATGGTGATGGAATCGAGCTTCTGCTCGGCGAGGATGATGGCCACGGCGACCGGGTGCGCGAGGAACGGATCGCCCGACTTCCTCTTCTGGTCGCGGTGCGCGTTCCACGAAAAGCGGTATGCCTTCTCAATGAGTGCGGTATTGATCTTGGGGTTCAGTTCCGTCACCTGCGCGCAAAAGGCCGCGGCCGCCTCGTCGATGGCGAGCACGGGTTGGGGGGGCAATGCGGGTGAGGCGTCCATGGAATGTGGCCCTTTATATCCGGTAATCGGGAAACCGGTGAAAATGCACGGCCGTAAATGATACGGGCAGGCACGCTGCCCGATTGCTGATATTCTATGGCTGCGGTTTTTTAATGAGCCCTTTCTGGATCAGCACCTGCCGGCACCCCTGTTGCGCCGATTCGCATTCGGTCTCCTGGGCCTTTTGCGTTTCGGAAACCTGATCCCCTTTTTTCTTTCCCGTTCTTTCCGCGGCAACCTTGTCGCAGACAAGCTTCGCTTTTTGACAAGCAGGCTCGGAATTGTAATATCTGCATTCGGCGCAGCACCCGCTCATAACCAGGAAGCAAACCGCCGCTGCATACAGTACTTTTTTCATGGTCGCCCTCCGCGAATCAACCGCAGGCATTATATCAAGGTTTGACGCCGGTTTTTACCTGTTTCGCGGTCATAGCGTCAACGCATTGCTCAATGGAATCTATGGTGGCCTTGTTTGGCCGCGAAATATACCGCAGGCCCTTTGTGGTGCCGGACTCCCTGCAGAACGTACCGATTTCTCCCTCTTCGAACACGCCCACGGCCGGTTTTCCCAGCAAATCGGCCAGCTCGAACAGCACGGTGGGCCCCGCGACCACGAATTCTGATTTATAAACAATCGCCGCGCCGCGGGTGGCGGGCAGGTTCGAAAACAGCTGGAGCTTCTGCTGGCCGGCCCACGCAACGGCGTCGCTTGGGGGCTCGTCGTATGAAAACAGATAGCACACAAACGATTTTTTCTGCAGCATGTCGACCAGCGACTGCGTCCACTGCACGCCATGGCGGCTGAAAAAATACGCGCCGTCTATACCGACCAGTCGCGACGTGGCCGGGACCATCATCTCGCGCAGCATGAGCCCCGCCTCCTCGGCCGAATCCTTTGTGACGCTCCAGCGCGCCTTAGGCCGGAGCGGAACGCCCAGCATCGCGGCCACGAGCAGGCCCCGGTCGGTAAGATACGGCCGCTGCAGCGCGGGATTCACGTGAAGGTTGAGGAACGGGTAGTCGCCCGCGCCCTTGATGCCGATCCGCACCGGCGCCGCGCTCCTGCCGGCGGTGTAGAGCAAAGCAAGGTCGGGCTTCGGCTCCAGCATGAGGCACACGTCGTAGCTCCCGTTGCTTAATTCCTTTACTATTTTGTCAAATTCTTTTGAAAACAGGTATCGGTCCTCCGCGGCGTACTCCATGAATTCCGTGATGCCGCCGAGCGTTTTGAAAAACGGCGTCACCCGCTTTTCGCACAAAACAGCGAAATGCGCGGCCTTGAAATGCGCCGCAAGCGACACGAGGCACGACACCTGGTGGAGCGCGGCAAGCGGGTCCTCCGGGAGGATGACCAGGATGCGGGGCGAGGGCCCGTATTCGCAGGGAAAAACAAACTGCGGCGCACGGCATTTCCGCTCGACGGCCCATGCAAGCAGAGACACCCGCGCGGACCCCGGCAGGCAACTTGATAAAAAGGATTTGAAACTTCCGAAAAACTTTGATTTTCTCATGCGCTCATAATACAATGTCTAAGGTACAAACGCGCCCCTGTTTTTTGTCCCGGGCGCCCCGTCATCATAAAATAAAAATGGTTCCGGCCACAATGAAAATACATTGTTTTCCCGGATGTGCGGGTTTGCATGAATAACAGGCGCTCAAGCACGGTCAACAGCGCTCTCGCCGTATTGTTCCTCGGCTGCGCCGGATTTATTGCCTGGGGCGTGGCCGATCCCCTGCTCGTAAAATTCCCCTTTTTTCCGTGGGGAACGGGTATTCTGACCGTTGTCTGCATTGTGGCGGTCATCGTTGGCGCACGGGAGGAATGGCCCCGGCTTCTGAAGCTCGGCCCGGCGTGCGGGATTTCCATGCTCGCCATTGCCGCAGTGCATTCGTCAAGCCATGGGGCAACCTACGGGTACCCCTCTTCACCGCTTTTTATTTTATACTTCGCCGTGATCATCCTGTACGGGTCGCTGGGCGCGGCCCCGCGATGGCTCGTCGTGCTTGCCTCGATACTTTGTGCCGAGACCGGCTCCCTGTTTGCCACCGGCTACTTAAACGTGTTTCAGACGCCGGAGTGGCAGCAATTGCTCGCGCAACGGCTTTCGCCCGTGTGGCAGCCCCTGGCGGGCCTTGTTCTGGCAGGCCTAATTCCTTATGTGATCGTACGCAACAGAGCGGCCGCGGCCGCCGCAAAACCGGCTTCACCCACGCCCACCGCCTCTCCCGTGTCGGGCAAAACCAAGAACCTCATGCTGGAACAGGACACCGGCATCTACAACAAATCCGGCATGGACGATCTTTTGTCAAGCGTCGTGTATTTCATGAGCAGGAACTTCAAGGCCTATTCGGCGCTCGGTTTCGTGTATGACGCCGTGAACAAAGTGTTCGTTCTCAACTCGTTTCACTCAAAGAATTCTTCCATCGTCAATGGCCTTGCGATCCCTCTCGGAAAAGGCGTCGTGGGGCGCGCGGGCATGGATAAAAGCACCTTCATGAGCGGTGATTTGAGCCTGTACCCCGCAGAGCTCCTGTACTACGGCACGCAGGAGCCCATCAATTCCGTTCTCGCGGTGCCGATCCTTTCGGAATCCAAGGAACTCCTGGGCGCGCTCGTGGTTGACAGCACGGACAAAAACAGCTTTACTGAGCAGCACAAGGACACGATGCGGAGGTTCTCTGCGCTTGCGGCGGCGTTCATCACCAATGTGCGCATGAGGCTCGACCAGGAAAAGGCCGCTAAAAGCTTCCAGATCTTCTACGAGGCGTCGCAGCAGTTCATCACTGCGCTCAGCACCGACCAGGTGTTCGAGGTGCTGTTCCGCATGGTCGCCCTGCTCACGCCGACCACGCGCATGATGATCGTCACGTTCAACGAACAGACAAAGGCGGGCGTGATCAACAAAATCACCGGTCCTTCGCCGGAACTGAAGCAGGGAATGGAGTTCGCCATCAACGCCGGCCTGTACTCCTATGCGTTTACAAAAAGGACAACCGTCAACATCGGGAACTTCCAGAGCTACCGCGGAAAATACTACCGGTTCCTGCCCGACGAGACGTTCAACCCGGCCCTGCAGTCCCTCATCATCATCCCGATCCTCGACGAAGCGCAGCGCATCCTCGGCCTGCTGTCAATCGAGAGCGACGCCCCCGACCAGTTTGCGGACGAAACCGAAAAGTACCTGTCAACGCTGCTCGGCAACGCGTCGGTCGCCATCGAGAGGGCGCAGTTGTACCATAAAATGGAAATGCTCGCCAGCACCGACGGGCTCACCCGGCTCTACAACCACCGCGCGTTCCAGGAACAGCTCGCCAAGGAGGTGGAGCGTTCCCGCCGCTACCAGCGCCCGCTCTCCCTGCTCATGATGGACATCGACCATTTCAAGTCGTTCAACGACACTTACGGCCACCCCGTGGGAGATCTAGTGCTGCAGGAAATCAGCAGATGCATCAGCCAGTCCATCCGCGCCAACGATATCGCGGCGCGCTACGGCGGCGAGGAATTCGCCGTGATCATCCCGGAAACCGCGGGAGACGGCGCCATGATCATCGCGGAACGCGTCCGCCGCACGGTGGAACAGCGCACCATCGTGTCGCTCGACAAACAGCTCCACGTCACCATAAGCCTGGGCTGTTCGGTGATGCCCATCCACGCCACGGCCCAGCAGCCCCTCATCGACGCGGCCGACAAGGCGCTTTACTTTTCGAAAGAGCACGGGAGGAACAGGACGACCATGTTTACTCCCGAAATGGCGGGACCGAAAAAATAAGGGCGTCCAAAGGGACGCCCTTATTTTTTCGGCAGGTTGTGTCCGCTATTTTGCAAGCGCGGCGGCAGCTTCCTTGTCCGCCTTCTGCGCCGCCGCGAGGGCCGACTTGGAAAACGCGAAGAACGTGATGGTCATGTCGCCCTGCGGCTTGAGGTTGCGCTCGTCGGCGTCAACCACGAGTTTGTATTTCGTGAGCAGCAGCTTTTTGATTCCCGGCTCCTTGTTTCCCTCAACGTCAATGGCGCAATCGTATACCTTGCCGCCCCTGGGTTTCACCTTTGCCCCGCCCGCATACATATATTCGATGCTGTCAACCGGGAGCTTTACGGTACCGGCGCCGGTGTCAATCACGAAGGTGGCGGTGCAGTCAACGCGGCCCTTGGCCGTGTAGCCCGACCCCTCGATGTAGCCGCTCGACAGTACCATGAGGTTGATGTCCGCGTTTACCGGCAGGGAATCCTCGCCCGAGAACTTGCGCACCAGCGTCACCGACTCATATTTGCCGATGAACATCTTCCAGTATTTGGTGCTGTCGATTTTCCCGTTGTCCGGGCTGATCCAGTAGATTGACTTTTCCAGAAGCGACTTGGCGGGCGCGGACGCCGCTAAAACAAATACCGCGGCAACAACAAGAAGAAGCAGGCGTGATAATTTCATAATGGCCTCCCCGAAAGTTATATGTTTTTTACATGGAAATCGTTTTTAAGGCTGTTACAGGAAAATAGTAGTTAGGAGAAGAGAAACAAAATTAGCGGAATAAAAATTAAAAATACCGAGGCTTCTTGATTGTTCATAGAGTCATGAAGTAGTATATTAATAAAAACTTCTACCCAATTAATGGAGTAAACAATGGCTGTCCATGCGGAAAAAATAATAAATGATGCGCTCATGTTGCCGTCCAACCTGCGCGCAACATTGGCAGATAAACTGCTTGAAAGCCTTAACAGCCCCAGCCAGAAAAAACTTGATGCGCTTTGGGCAAAAGAAGCGGAAAAACGTCTTAAAGACGTACGGGGAGGAAAAGTAAAAACCATTCCGGGCAATGCCGTGTTTGAAGAAATACGGCAACGATACGGACAGTAAAATGCATTTCAGTTTTCATCCCGAAGCGAAAACAGAATTTTTATTTTCAATTGAATATTATGAAGAATGCAGACGTGGATTAGGGCTTGATTTTGCAAAAGAAGTATATGCAGCAATTGACCGCATCAGCAGTTTCCCCAAAGCATGGCCCTCGATTTCATTCCATACGCGAAGATGTCTGACAAACCGTTTCCCCTACGGAATAATTTACCGCGTTGAGGGTAAAGAAATTATTATCCTGGCGGTAATGGAACTTCACCGTATGCCGGGATACTGGCGTAAAAGACTTAAAGATTCATAATCCCATTTTTTCCGACGCCTGATTTAATCCGACATTATACGGCATAGCGCTATTTTTGCATTGAGCTATTCGCCTGCGTCAGCGCAATCTCCACCGCCTTGCAGATTGCCTTGGTGTTGACGCTCGCGCCGGACACAGCGTCTATCTTGAGCGCCTGACCTGCTATGATTTTCTCCACCACCTTCTTCGTCAGGTCTTTGGTCATCTGCATGGACGGATTGGTTTCTTTTATGCCCGCGATTCGGTGATTGGCAATCGACACTTCCACGTCGTATTTCCATCTGCCTTTGTGATACGATCCGCGGTAAACGTCGTCGGCCTTTTGCGAAAGGTCGACGTTGCTTATAGTAAGACGCTTGATGTCGCCCATACCCCTGCTTGAAATTATTGCCACCGCTACCATAAAGACGATAAACACGCCGAAAATCCAACCGGTGATTTTGAAGAATTTTTTCATGGGATTTCTCCTAATGTTTTTTCCCAATATTGGACTTCTTCGCGGACAAGTGTTCAGAATTGAACAGGAAACCCAATTGTATTTGAAAAGTTTGATTTAATTCAAGAAACCATGCTTCAACAAATACGATTCCATTTTATTTAGTAAAGAAATAATCAATTCATTTTTAACATCTATAATTCTCTTATCATCCTTCCCAAAATATTTGTATAAAGAATTATTATTTGGCAATTGCCCTTTTAAAGCAGTAAACAATGGTCGGATAATTTCTTTCGGGGTTTTGGCCTTTTTGAAATCCTCAAGTAATTTGGATTCAAAAGCAACAACATCCTCTGAATAGGAGTTTATTTCTTTCAACTTATTGCTAGAGTACTTCGGTATCTTTTCATTATTCTTAACTTTATTTGCCGTAATAACATCGGGTAAACCACTATCAATAACTCTGATACCTTTAGACAATAAAAGCATTTCAATTATTGCTTGGCGGTCTTCTTCATTTTCTGCTTTTTCTAAAGCGAGTTTAAAAAAATCAGGATTCATAAATTACCTTTTATTGATTAAGTTTATCATGAGCAAGCAGAGCTCCGGTAACAAGCCTCCCAGCGGGGGAGGTGGGTGGGGGAATATAATAAGCATTTTCCTCACGGGATCTAAAGGGCAGAGCCCTTTCCATATCTTAATCTTGATTTTTATCTTGAATTATCTTTAACCCAAAACCACACGCGCCTTCTCTTAGCCTCTTCACTTTTTATATCTCACCGGGTCCTTCACCCCGGCCTCCTCAAACCCCTTTTTCCTCAGCAAACAGCTGTCGCAGGCGCCGCACGCGGCGCCGGAGGCCGTTGGGTCGTAACAACTGTGCGTAATGGCATAATCCACGCCGAGATTTAATCCCCGCCTGATGATCTGCGCTTTTGTCAAATTGATGAGCGGGGCGTGGATTTTCAGGCGTTTTCCTTCCACCCCTGCCTTTGTTGCGCAATTGGCCATTTTCTCAAACGCGGCGATATAGCCGGGCCTGCAATCCGGGTAGCCGGAATAATCCAGCGCGTTCACGCCGATGAATATGTCCCTGCTGCCGATGGTTTCCGCATAAGCAAGCGCGTAGGCAAGAAAAACCGTGTTGCGGGCCGGAACGTAGGTGCTGGGTATCGTAGACCCGATCTGCCTCGCGGAGCGGTTTTTCGGAACGGGCTTTTTTGAGGTGAGGGAACTGCCTGCCAATGCGGCATTGTCGATGGTGACAATCAGGTGTTTCTTGACTGAAAAGAACCTTGCCGCGCGTTTTGCCGCTGCCAACTCCACGCTGTGGCGCTGGCCATAGGAAAAGCTCAGCGCGTAAAGGTCAAAGCCTTCCGATTTCGCAATGGCGCAGCAGGTGGTGGAATCGAGGCCGCCGCTGAGGAGAATCACCGCTTTTTTCCGCATGTTACCGGCCTTTTACGTCGCCCCAGATATATTTGTGCACCTGCAGCCCCAGACGCGCGCCGGTGTTTTTTTCGAGCATCCAGGCGGCAAGGTCTTTCGGCGTAAGCGTATTCCAGGCAGGCGAAAAAATAATCGTGCACCTTCCTGCCATCCTGTATTTGGCCACGAAATCGCATGCCCAGTCGAAATCGGCGCGGTTGGACAGGATGAACTTGCATTCGTCGTGCGGCCTGATTTCGTTGAGGTTGGGCAGAAAAAAAGAGTCGGCCGCGCCGCTGGCCGGGCACTTGACATCCACGATTTTCACGCACGGCTCCGGCAGCGCCGAAATGTCTTTTGAGCCGTTGGTCTCCACGAGAACGGTGTGGCCGTCGTCACAGAGCCGGCCGGCAAGATCGACGGTTTCCTTCTGGAGCATGGGCTCCCCGCCGGTGATTTCCACCAGGCGGCATTCCTGCGTGCGCACCCATGCGCACAGGTCGTCCACGCTCATGGGCGTGCCGCCTTTTCTGGCATAAACCGAGTCGCAGTACGAGCACGAAAGGTTGCAGCCCGAAAGCCGCACAAACGCGCACACCTCGCCCGCAAAGGTGGATTCACCCTGGATGCTCTTGAATGTTTCGCATACGGTAAGCATGGATCACCTGAAATAGGCGGCGGTGTTGCCCGGCGTCTCGGTCACCTCGACGCGCACCACTGTGCAGTCGTCGTTTGACAGGATTCCTTCGAGTTTCCCGAAAATGTACAGCGCGCAGTTTTCCGACGAGGGGTTCTGGTTTTTTTTCTCGAACAGGGCGTTGAGGTCGGAATGGTCGAGCTCCTTAAGGATGTCCGAAAGCGCCGCCTTCAAGGTGCGGAAATCGATGCCGATGCCGATCGGATTGAGCGTTTCGCACCTGACAACGGCGCGCACCTGCCAGTTGTGGCCATGCACCTTTTCGCAAGGGCCGTCGTAGCGGTTGAGGTGGTGCGCGGCGGAGAATGAGCCTTCGGTGGAGATTTCGAACATCAGTGTCCTTTCTCGATTTATAATAAAATAATTCCCCCCATGTATCCATGCCGTTATTTACAATTCCAGACAACCTCCCATTATTTATATTTTATAGATACTTTTTCACTGTTAAACGCATATCCAGAAAGAACCGCAGCCCTTTCCGATGCCGGTACAAGCCAAAGAAACCATCACCGATACCCAAATTCTCCGCGTTATCGACGTGAACCTCAACCGCCTGCGCGAAGCGCTCCGCGTCATCGAAGAGCATTACCGGTTTTTGCGGGCGGACAAAGACCGCGCCGCTTCGTTTAAATCGCTGCGGCATTCGCTCGAAGACATCGAGACGGGCATCGGCCGCGAAAAGCTGCTTGCAAGCCGCGACACCGCGTCAGACCCGTTTGCAAACAAAAACCGGCCCGAGGAACTCGCCCGGGCGGGCGCGGCCGGCGTGCTCCGCGCGAATTTCAAGCGCGGCCAGGAGGCGGCGCGCGTGCTCGAAGAATATGCAAAGGTCTCACCCGCTCCCGGGCTTTCCCAGATTGCAAAAACGGTGCGTTTTTCCCTGTACACGCTCGAAAAGGACATTGCGGAGTAATTTTGTATGGCAAAAAACAACGACAACGGCGATTCCGACGACGACAAGGAAGACAAGGAAAAACCCGAAAGGGAAAAAAGGCCGTCCAGGCCGAAAAAGGCCTCGAACTTCGGCCACGAGGTGTGGGGCGTCGCGTTTATCGCGCTTGGCGCGCTGGTCCTTATCTCGCTTATATCCTTTTTTGTCAACAACACCGAAAACATCCTCGGCCCCTACCTCGGCACCGGCATGGCAAAGGGCCTGGTGTTCCTGTTCGGCGCTTTCCCGTCGCTGCTGTTCCCGCTTTCGCTCTGCTTTATCGGCTGGAAAAACCTCACGGGCGCCGACCTCAAGGCCAACACCCTGCTGTTCATGTCGGCGCTGGTCGTGGAAATATCGCTGGTGTTTTCCATTCATAACCTACCCGCGCTTGCGCGGAAGAGCTTTGCCGTCACCGAGAACCTCATCGGAAACACGCTCACCGATTCGCTCCATTACCTGTTCGGCAGCCACCAATTCGGCCCGTATTTCCTTTCCCTGTTCGCAATCGCGATCACCGGCCTGTTGTGCTTCCGCATCAACCCCGTTTCGGCGTGCGTTGCCGCGTACCGCTTTGCGGTTGCCGCGGCGCTCTGGCTCGGCCGCATTTTTACAAAGCAGAACAACGGTCAGGCCGAACCGGCCAAGGCAGGCAGCGCCAAACCGAAAAAAAGTGACGCCGCCAAACCCGTTGCGGGCGAAACTGGCGCAGGGGAAGAGAACGACGCACTCGAGCGCGAGCGCCAGGAACAGCAGGAAAAGGACTTGCAGGCGTTCCGGGCAAAGCTGAAAGACCCGATCAAAATTACGACCATGACGATGCAGCCCAAAGGCGACGACAACGGCGCAGACGAACCTCTGTCCGAAGGCGAGCTTGACTCAGGAGAAGCCGGCCGCCGGTCAAAGACGCCCAGGCTTTCCCAGAAAGCCGTTGGCCAGCAGAAGCCCTATATTTTGCCAAAGGCCGATATTCTCTCTTCCCCGCCCGAACAATCCCTGGAGGCCGACGAAAAGGCAATTACCGAAAACTCGGCCATCCTGGAAAAAACCCTGCTCAGTTTCGACATCGAAGGCAAGGTGTGCAACGTGTGCTACGGCCCGGTAGTGACGCGCTACGAAATCGAGCTCGCTCCCGGCGTCAAGGTGAGCAAGGTCATCAACCTTCAGAACGACATAGCCATGGCTGTGGGCGGCCAGAAGATCCGCATCGAGGCGCCCATCCCGGGCAAGGCCGCGATAGGCATTGAGCTGCCCAACAGAAACAAGCAGATCGTGCACTTCAAGCACATCCTCCTTTCCGACGCGTTTGCCAAGGCAAAGGCAAAGCTGCCCATGATCGTGGGACAGAACATTTCAGGGGTCCCGTTTGTCACCGACATCGACAAGATGCCGCACCTTCTGGTGGCGGGCCAGACCGGATCGGGCAAGAGCGTGTGCATCAACGCGATCATCTGCAGCCTGCTCATGACAAAAACTCCCGAAGAGCTCCGCCTCATCATGATAGACCCAAAAAAAGTCGAGCTCACCATTTACGAGAACATTCCCCATCTTGTATCGCCCGTGGTCACCGAGCCCAAGGAAGCGGTAAAGGCGCTGTTCTGGGCGGTCATGGAAATCCAGCGCAGGTTTACCCTGCTCAAAAAATTGAGGGCGCGCGACATTGCCGGCGCCAATGTCCGCCTTTTGTTAAAAGAGTATGCCGAGGAAGCGCTTACCGAAGATGAAAAAAACCCGCTGCCGCACATTGTCATCTTCGTTGACGAGCTCGCCGACCTCATGCTCACCGCGTCAAAAGACGTCGAAAGCCACATCCTGCGCATTGCCCAACTCGGCCGCGCCGCAGGCATCCACCTTGTGGTCGCCACGCAGAGGCCGTCGGTGGACATCATCACGGGCCCCATCAAGGCCAACCTTGCATCGCGCATGGCGTTCCGCACCATCCAGTCAATAGACTCGCGCACCATTCTGGGCCATACGGGAGCGGAGCAGCTCCTCGGCATGGGCGACATGCTGTTTCTGCGCAACGGCGCACCGGACATGGAGCGGTATCACGGCGCGTACATCTCCGAAAAAGACGTTGAAAAACTCGTGGCCGCGATCAACGACCAGCATTACGAAATGGAAAAGTTCGAGAATTTCTCCGACCTTGTCGGCGACGCTTCCGCGGGGCCCGACGGCTACAGCACCGACGGCGGCCGCGACGATCTGTTCGAGGAGGCCGCCCGCATGATCGTGAGCATGGGCCAGGGCTCAACATCGCTGCTCCAGCGCAGGATGAAAATCGGCTACGCGCGCGCCGGCCGCATTATGGACGAGCTCCATCAGGCGGGCATCGTGGGTCCGCCGGACGGCAGCAAAATGCGCGAAGTACGGATGAAACCGGACGAGCTGGAACTTTTTATTCAAAACCTTAGGTCGGGGAATGCGGCCGGGGCCGCGCAGAACAATGGTTGATGGTAAAAACATTTTATTAAGATGTTCGTAATTCTTTTGCTTTCTTTTATCGGGGGAGAAGTATCTCCCCCGGCCTCGGCCGGTCGGACGCCCGTCCTCGGCACTCCCCTCTCCTGGGTGCGGCCGGGTACCGTCAGCTGCAAGATTCATACATCTGTTAGGCGCATCCGCGGAGAGCAGTTGAACAGTTTTTCAGTACCCCCCCTCGCCCTGTGGGAGAGGGGACGGGGGTGAGGTTAAAAGAATAATGAAAAAAAGAAAAAAAAGACGGACGGGTTTTTGAAAACAATCATCAATACATGTTTTATTTTAACACTGCTCGCTGCTGGTTGCTTCTGTCAACAGGAGAGCCTAGTTGACAGGATCATCCAGAATTACAATGGCACAACGGCCCTTTCGGCAACGGTTGACATCCGCATTGTTTGGAAGGTGCGCGAAAAGACCGACAACATGCACGGCAGCGTCGTGCTTGCTCCGGGTGACAGGTTCCGCGCGGACCTGGGCACCACGCTCTGGGTGAGCGACGGGACGACCTTGTGGCAGTACGACAAGGCATTGTCGCAGGTGGTTATTTCCGCGCTTGCGGGAAGCGACAATGCAATGCTTCCGTCAAAGGTGGTTGCCGACTTCTGCTCGAAGTATCCCCTTAAAGCCTTAAAAAACAAAGCGGGGTACGACGTGCTCGAATGGATGGCCGACAGCGCTTCAGGCGTGAGGGCAGCGGGGGTTTCGTATGTCCGCATTACCGCCCTAGGCAAGCGGGCCGTGGTGCAAGAGCTTTTTATTATCGATGCGAACGGCAACGAGACCACCTATGCGTTCAAAAAGACCGAATGGAACGGCAATGTCCCGAAAAACTCCTTTGCATTCGACGTCCCGAAAGGAGCGCGTGTAATTGACAAGAGATAATATTCGGAAAGCGGCGCTTGCCGCCGCGCTCGCGCTGTCGGTGCTGTCCTCCGCGTTTTGCGCCGATTTGCCCACCCGGGAAATAACGAGCAACAACATCTACGGGTTCGCCGGCAGCGGCGACACGCTCTGGATGGTCACCGACCAGGGCCTCAACTTTACCATCACCGCGTCCGACACCCTTACCTGGCTCGGGTACAAGGCGCCGCTTGCCATACTTTCCCTGGGGTTCGGCGGCGCCACAGCCGTTGCCTGCCTCGATACGATGCCCTTTAAAAAAATCGGCAAGCTCTGGTACTACGGCCACGTTGCCCATTCGTACGATAGTATCGCGCTGCCGTTCAAACCCGACTCCCTTCCGCATGCCGGCGTGATTAGGGGCCTTGGGGTAACCTATGGCGGTGGCGCCTTCTGGCTGGCCTGCGTGGACGGCGGGCTGGTGCGGTGGGACCCCGCGGGCCGTGCAATGCAGGCGTTTTTCCCTGGTGTAAAGCGCGTGTTCGATCCTGCCGCGGTGCGGTTCGGCAGCGCCGACAGTTTTACCGTCTTCCCCGATTCTTCGAAACAGGTGATTGCCGTGGGCGTGCGGAATGTGTCGGTCGACTCTCTGGCCCTGTACGCACTTACGCCCGCCGTGCTGTACCGCTTTTTTCCCGGGGACACGCTGTGGGAGCGGCTTTCGTCGCGCCTGAGCAGCGCCCCGGGCGCATTTGACAAATACCTCGAACTGTTTTCGAGCCCCCGTTCGCCCCTGCTCTTTGCGAGCATCATCACCGCAACGGGGAACGGCGCATACGATACCCTGCTATACCGTTACAACGGGGCCGACAGCGCGTGGGCGCCCTACACCTCTTCACAATACGTAACGGCGCTCACCTTCGGCCCGGACAGCACGGTGTATCTGGTGAGAAAACCGAATAAAAACGAGAACCCCCGCATACTGTCCGCGTTTTCGGGGAACGTTAAAAACGAAACCATCCGCTCGGAGCAGTCCTTTGCACACCGTATCTCCCTTGCGATGAACGACCTGAGTCCCGACAATATTTCCGACGTCCTGTATCTTCCCTCATCGGACACAAACGGTTCTTTCTGGATCGGGACCGCTTCGTCGGGCGTCATAAACAATGGACTTTTTTTCTCGCGCAATGAGATACATGACGAGGCCGGCACGGTTCCCTTCGTGTATGTGCACCGGGAGAGGAAAATCGAGGGCGGGCTCAAGGAGTCGTATGCCTACCCGGGCATTCTGGGCGGGGACTTTTCCAATCCGACGCGTTCCATATTCGCCTACAGCCTTGCAAAGGCCTCAAAGGTAAGCATCGCGGTGTACGACTGGAACATGGACCTTGTCAGGAACGTGATCACCAACGAGGACCGCCGGGCCGGCAAGGACGATCCGCTGGGCAACGGCAGGAGCACCGACAGGACGCGCGACATCTGGGACGGCACGAACAATGCCGGGAGGCGCGTTGCCGTGGGAGTTTACTATTTCAGGATAACGGCGCAGACCGGGGAGAGGTCGTTTGGAAAAATCATCGTGGCAAAGTAGCTGTTGTGCAGGGGCCGCGGCGCTATGCGCCGCGCTGCTGTGCGCGGCCGCCGGGGCAAACGCGCAGCCGGGCGGTATGCCTGGCGCCTATCTGCGCTCGCCCGTCGACGCGGCCGCCGCGGCCATGGGCGGAGCCCAGAGCGCCTCCCCGACCTGTTTTTCCACGTGGTGGAACCCGGCGCAGCTTTCGCTTGTTGATAAAAGGCTATTCGCCTTCGGCGCCGGGCTGTATTCGATGGGCCGCACGGAGGCGTTTTCCTCCCTTGAATTCAAACTCCCGCCCCGCGTCGGCATCGGTCTCGGCGCCTTGTACCGCGGCGATCCCTTTATTGACAACCTGTACAACGCCTCGGAGGAAAAACTCGATGCCGGATCATTCACCACGCTCACGGTAAAAGCCGGTCTCAGCTACCTGATAACCCGGCGCCTGTCCGCCGGGCTTTCCATCGGATTCTTCTACCAGCGCCTGCCCACATCGTATGTCCGGACAAAACTCATATATTCCGATGCAACGGCGGTGGGCGGGTTTACGCTTGCCGCCCAGTACAAGGTCACCGACAGCCTCATGCTTGCCGTTATCGTACGCGATGTCAATCCTCTTCAGATGCTCACCGGCTCGCCGGCCAGTATTGCCATGGAATGGCAGGTCTCCCCGTCTCTGGAACAGGACTACGGTTCCGCCGACGCAGGCGGTTTCGGCAGCCCCTCCGTTATCACCGACATGGTCATGCCCGTGTTCGTGCTGGCAAGCGCGTTTCACGGCCAGCTGCAGGGCAAACCCCTGGAGTGGACCTGCGACCTGAACGGCTATATCGTGGATGGTACGTTTACAAAGCTCGACCACATGGAAGCGCAGCTGTCAAGTGGTTTCGAATGGCAGCGGTGGAACACGTTCTGCCTGCGCGCGGGCCTCGGCGATATCCTCATCAGCCGCGACATCACGTCGGACTGGGGCTTCTATGCGCGGAATTTCACGTTCAAGCTTGCCGCGGGCTTCGGCTGGGAGCTTTCAAAAGTGCGCAAAGGGCTGACGCTCAATTATGCGGTATCTACTGATAAAGTATGGGCCGGGATAGACCAAAAACTGGATATTGTTTATAAGTTCTAATAATAATTTTTCTGGCGGGGGAGGTATCCCCCTCGCTGCAGCTTTTGCTTTGCAAAATCTTCCGCTACCCCCTCCGGGGTGTCCCCCGGGAAATGATAGTGGCAAGAGTCAAGCTTCGGTTGGGGGGCACCCGCGGAGAGCAGTTGAAACGGTTGTTTTACTATTTGTTTTCGACTTGAGTAACTGAAGTAAATTTACGAACCGGAAGCTGCTCGAAGCGTTAGGCAGGAACGAAGGCCGCGCTGGAGCGCGGTGCTGCCCAGACCCGCCGCGGTTGCGGCATAGGGCCGTGGCAGCCCGAGGCCTGCGGCCGAGACCGGAGCGAGGGCCGACCTGACACCGAGTTTTTACGAGGTGGAAGGGAACGCCCAGATTTATATGTTGGATTGGCCGCACCCGCTTAGCGAACCATATTTTAATGTTAAACTTGTATCACGATGTATCTTTTAAAACAATTATGAACCAAACAATGAAAAAAACAACACTTATTATCACCATGCTTCTCGTCTTGTTTACCCAGGCATTTCCACTTGACCAAGAAGCATCCATGGCAGGGTTCCAATTTCTCGACAACCCACCCGCGCCGCGCCAGGTCGCGCTCGGCTATGCCGGCACCGCGCTCGGAGGATACGGTTTCGCATCATTCAATCCCGCGTCGCCCATGCTTGCCGACAGACCATATCTCATGGTATGCGCCTCGCCCCGGCCTTTCGACTACACCATCGCGTCGGCGGAAGGCGCCTGGACATTTACCAATTTTTTTGTAGGAGCGGCCGTTGCCAACCACTTTATCAACGGGATAATCCCTTCCGATTTCGTCAACGGTCCCCAGTACAACACACCCGGATCGTACGACGGCACCGCCGTTTCCCTGTGCGTGGGCTATAAAAAGGAGAACCTGGGCCTCGGGCTCACTGTAAACGGCCTGCAGGAACGCATCGTGACCGATGCGGCCTACGGGATTTCGCTGAGCGCCGGTATCGCCTACTGGCTCATTCCGCAAAAGCTTTCGATGGGCGCGGCTGTGTTCCACATGGGGACGACCACCGGCTTCCTTGATGAAACAAAAAATTGGGGGCAGGGCGCACCCCTGCCGCGGAGCGGCCGCGCAGGCGCCGCCTACACCGACACCCTGTTCAGAATCCCCTACACCGTCACCGCCGACGTCGTGTACCGCGACGTGGGGAATAAAATAACCTCGGGGTCGCAGCTTGCAAACCGCATCAACGTGCCCGTGGGCATCGAGGCGTGGCCCATAAAATATGTTGCTTTACGGATAGGTAAACGGTTCAACTATGAAACCGAGGTCGTCACCTTCGGCGCGGCCCTGCGGTATGCCATGCTCTCCCTCGATATGGCCTTTGTGGTGAGTTCGCTCGTGAGCGACGTGGACTTCAACCCGTCATTCTCGCTCACCTACGCCCTGCCGCAGCCCAGGCCGGAAGTTGCGCATGTCAACAAACCCGGCCCGGCCCCGGCCGTCAATCGCCCGCCCCAGGAGCAAAAAGCCGCGCCGGCGCCCGCCGCCGCGGTAGCTCCCGACACCCTCGTATCCCCGGCCAAAAAACCGGCTGAAACACCTGCGCCCGCGCAGGCAGACAGCAATGCCGTCGTGCCGGAAAAAACCTATCCTGCAGAGGCGCAAACGCCGTCCGGGCCAAAGCCGACCCCGGCCGTTTCCGACACGGCAAAAACACAGAATCCGGCCACCCTGCCCAAACAGTAACGTTGCGTAACAGTGCTTCGTTTGCCGGTTTGGCAACAAATCTGTACATAATTTGCTGCTATTATGTATATTTTTTATTTCTAAAGACGTGCTGCTGCAGATTGCCTGCGTAACATGTTATTTTTTAAAGCTCAAGGCGCATTTACTGCCAGTACTTGATTAATCAGGGAACCTCCACTCTTTGTCAGATACGAGGCTTGTTTTATGGCTCTATTTCCTTTTCTCTCAAACGATCTGGGCATAGATCTCGGAACGGCAAACACGCTCATTTACGTAAGCGGCAGGGGCCTTCTCATAGACGAACCATCGGTTGTCGCACTTGACAAGAGCACCGGGCGGGTCGCCGCCATCGGGCTCGAGGCAAAGCGCATGCTCGGCCGCACGCCGGGCGAAATAGAGGCCATCCGCCCCATGAAAGACGGCGTGATTGCCGATTTCGACCTGGTCGAGGAAATGCTCAAGCATTTCATAAAGAAGGTCCAGAAATATCCGTCGTTTTTCCGGCCGCGCGCCGTGATCGGCGTGCCGTCGGGCATCACCGAGGTAGAGAAACGCGCGGTGATTGACTCTGCCGAAAGCGCGGGCGTACGCGAGGTGTACCTCGTGGCCGAGCCGATGGCGTCGGCCATCGGCATGGGCATCCCGGTAAACGAGCCGTCGGGCAACATGGTGATCGACATCGGCGGCGGTACCGCCGAAATCGCGGTGATCGCCCTGTTCGGCATGGTGTGCGACATGTCGGTGCGCGTGGGCGGCGACGAAATGGACGAGGCGATCGTCTCGTACCTCAAGAAAACCTACAACCTCCTCGTGGGCGAAAGCACGGCCGAGCAGATTAAAATCCAGATCGGCTCGGCGTTCCCGCTCGAAGACGAGATCGAGATGGAAGTAAAGGGCCGCGATCTGGTGGCGGGCATCCCCAAAACACTCCGCATCACATCCACCGAGATCCGCGACGCGCTCAACGAGCCCATTTCCACCATCGTGGAGGCGGTGAAGCAGGCGCTCGAGCAGACGCCGCCCGAGCTGTCGGCCGACATCCTTGACAAAGGAATAATCATGACGGGCGGGAGTTCGCTCCTTCGCGGGTTCGACGAGCGGCTGCGCCAGGAAACCAACCTGCCGGTCAACGTGATTGACGATCCGCTCACCTGCGTCGCGCGCGGCGCGCTCAAAATCATTGAAAACCTGGAAACGTACAAGCCCGTGCTCCTGAACACCGGCAGGAGACGGTAGGCATTTTTCGCGTCCTGCAAGGGCGCATTCACAGAGCACACCATGCAGTGGATCATCCGGTTCTTCGCCAGCCATCGCAGCATCGCGTCGCTTCTGCTCACGGCGGGCGCCGGTATATGGATGCTGTCGAGCCCCCAGATGCAGCAGCAGCGCATCACCCGCTACCTCACCTACAGCGTCTTCTACCCCTTCCAGTTTTATTTCAACCAGACGACGCGCATTAAAAACATCTTCGCCGAAAACCGCAGACTCAAGGAGGAGATCGCCTCCCTGTCTGTCAAGCTTGCCCAGACCACCGACCGGACGCTGGAAAACGAGCGGCTCACCGATCTCCTCGACATCTCGCGGCGCTATCCCTTTACGCTGGTCCCCGCGCGCGTGGTGGTGCGCGACCCGTCGTTCATTTCACGGAGCGCGATTGTCAACGTAGGAAAAGACAAGGGCATCCTGCCCTACATGCCGGTCATGACGGCCGGCGGCGTGGCGGGAAAGGTGATCAAGGTCATGGGCCGCATGTCGCTTGTGCAGCTCATGATAGACCCCGCGAACCGCACCAGCGTCATGATCCAGCGCACCAGGGAAATCGGCATCCTCGAAACCGAAAACGGCAGCGATTTTTTCATCATGTTCAGGGCGCACGCCGACGTTGCGATCGGCGACACCGTTGTCACCTCGGGCCTGGGCGGCATCTACCCCAAAGGCCTCCTTGCCGGCATCGTGTCGAGGCTCGCGGAAAACCGCGACCCCCTGTTCAAGAAGGCGCTGGTAAAACCGGAAACGAACTTCGACCGTCTGGAGGAAGTGTTTGTGATCAAGCTGCCCCCGCAGTGGGCGTCGTTTAAAAGCGAACTCGATTCCCTGGAGGCCGCGCCATGATGTCCGATACGGTAAAGTGGGTCATCGCGTTCATAGTGGCGCTCATCCTGCAGACGTCCTTTGTGCCCGCGATTTCCCTTGGCGGCATAAAACCCGACCTGCTCATTATCGTGCTGTTTTTCTATTCCCTCAAATACGGCGTGATGCCCGGTATTTTCGTGGGTTTTTTCCTGGGCCTGGGCCAGGACCTCTATTCGCCCTCGCTCCTGGGCCAGAACGCGCTCGTGAAAACCGTGGTGGGCGCATTAATCGGCCTGTTCAACGAGCGCGTGATGCGCACCGACCCGCTCATCAAAACCGTTCTGCTGCTCGTGGTCTTCGTCGTGCACGACGCGCTGTTCCTTGTTGTTCAGATTGTAAAGCTCGGCGATTCCGTGGGCGTGCTGTTTTCAGGGCTCTTTCTGCACACCCTGCCGCGCGCGCTGTATTCGGTGGCCGTTGCCTCGCTGTTTTACCTGTGGGACATGATCCCCAGGCCCGCGGCAAGAAAGTAAACCCCGATTATGCCGATAAGCCTGCATTTCCAGGACGACCAGCAGGAGCGCACGTCGAAAAGCGTCCGCCTCAGCATCGTCGTCTGCGCACTGTTCGCCGTGCTTGTGGTGCGGCTTTTTTACTTGCAGGTGGTGCAGGGCGAGACCAACCTCCGCTTGTCAAAAGAAAACGGCATGCAGCTGCGCGTCATCAAGGCGCCCCGCGGCCTTATTTTTGACAGAAACGGCGCCGTGCTCGCCCGAAACCGTCCTTCTTACGCCATCTGCATGCTTCCCTACAAGGTGAAAAAACGCTCCGAGGTCATCAACAACCTGATAAAAATCCGGGCCAGCAACGGCAGGGCCGTGTTCGACAGCCTGGAACTGGTGCAGCAGATGCGGGAGGCCCAGCGGAGACGGTTCGACCCGGCGCGGCTCAAGGAGGACGTCTCCATGGAGCTCGTCTCCATCATCGAGGAGCATTCCATGGAACTGCCCGGCATCGTGGTGGAAACGGAGTCCCGGCGCGAGTACCCGCTGGGAAGCAAGGCGTTCCACGTGGTGGGGTACATGAGCGAGATTCCCGAAAATCAATTTGACTCCCTCAAAATCTTCGGCTACCGTTTCGGCGACCTCGCGGGCAAGGCGGGCATTGAGCGGCAGTACGAAGACATTTTTAGGGGCCAAGACGGCCAGGAATACATCGAGGTCAACGCCTATGGCAAGAGCCTCGGCCCCATAAAAAACATGCCGCGTACCGACCCGGTCCCGGGCGGCAACATGTACCTCACCATCGATATCAACCTGCAGACGGTAGCCGCGGACTCGTTCCCAGATTCGCTCAAGGGTTCGATCGTCGCGCTTGACCCGCGCAATGGCGAGGTACTCGTGATGATGTCGAGCCCGAGCGTGGACCCCAACATCTTTTCCGCGTCCGTGACGCTGCGCTCGAAAAACTGGGGGACCATCGCGCTCGATCCGAACCTGCCGCTTAACAACCGCGCCATTGCCGGCACCTACCCGCCCGGCTCTACGTTCAAGCTCGTGACCGCGGCAGCGGGGCTCATGAGCAAAAAGCTCACCGCCGATTCGCATATGCCCACGCCCTGCCGCGGAAGCTTCCGGCTGGGCAGTCGCGTTGCGCATTGCTGGGACCTCAAGGGCCACGGCAGCCTCGACCTCGTGGGCGCTGTCAAGCAGTCATGCGACATTTACTTTTACCAGGTGGGCCTGCGGCTGGAAGACAAAATCATCAACCAGGCGGCCGAAAAGTTCGGCCTGGGCCAGCCCACCGGCGTGGACCTTTCCGGCGAAAAGTCCGGATGGCTTTCGGGTGAAGTGGAATACAACAAGCGGTTCGCATCACGGGGATGGGTGTGGACAAAAGGCCTCGACATGGACATGGCCATCGGCCAGACCCAGCTCGTGACGCCGATACAGCTCGCCTCGCTGGTTGGCGCACTCGGCAACGGCAGTTACGTGTACCGGCCGTTTCTCATGAAGGAAGTGCGCAGCAGCGACGGCACGGTGATCGCGCAGCAGAATTCCACCGTGTCAAGAACGCTCACGCTTGATTCATCGGTCATCGCGACGCTGCACAAATCGCTTTTTGAGGTGATGGCGGCCGGCGGCACCGGCGGCCGCGCCTCCGTGCCCAACGTGCCCGTGGGCGGCAAGACCGGAAGCGCGGAAAACCCGCAGGGCGAGAAAACGCATGCGCTGTTCATGGCCTGCGCGCCGGTCGACACCCCGGTCATCGCAATTGCCACGGTGGCCGAAAATGCCGGCCATGGCGGCAGCGTCGCCGCGCCCATCGCCGGCGCGGTATTGCGCTATTACTTTGCACACGATCCCGAGGGCATAAAAATTTCCGAAGCGTATGCGCAGGCGGCGCTTGACGCAAAAGGCAAATCCAAAACAGCGGGCCGGTAATTGGCTTATGTTTGAACTTCAGAAAAAAAACGAGTTCGATTTCGCCCTGGTGCTTGCAGCGCTCGGCCTGTGGACCATCGGCGTGCTGCTGGTTTTTTCGGCCACCCATATCTACGATGCCGGGCCGCTCATCCATTCCACGAGGAACCAGATCATCTGGATCGTCATGGGGTTTTTTATCATCCTCCTCGTCACCTCGGTCCCCACACGGTTCTATTTCTCATTTGCCTATGTGTTCTACGGCGCGTCGCTGCTGCTGCTTTTATACGGGTTCTTCACCGGCGTCATCAGCAAAGGAGCGGAACGGTGGGTGTCCATCGCGGGGCTCCGCGTGCAGCCGTCCGAATTCGCAAAGATCGGCCTTCTGCTCGCGCTCGCCCGGTATTTTTCCACCAAGACCATTACGTTGGAACGGTTGCCGTCATTCCTTGTCCCCGGCATCATGATCATGGTGCCGTTCGGGCTCATCCTCAAACAGCCCGACCTCGGAACCGCGCTCATCCTCGGCCTCATGTCGGTGCCCATGATGTACTGGGCGGGGCTCACAATCCTGGAACTTTTTTTCCTCACCTCGCCCATTGTTTCGCTCGCCCTCTCGGCAATCCCCCTTATCCTGGCGTTCACCTTCAAGACGCACGGAGGAATCTGGGAAGCGGTCCCGTGGGGCATTTTTTTCGTGGTCCTGTGCGGCGTATTGTATTTCGCAAGGCCGAGGTTTCTCATCCTTACGGGTGTCGTGATCATCAACCTGTTCACGGCCGGCATCACCACCGTGGCGTGGAACGGGGTGTTGAAAGACTACCAGAAAAAACGCATCCTCAGTTTTATCAATCCCCAGATGGACCCTGCCGGCGCCGGGTACCAGGTGATCCAGTCGAAGGTGGCGATCGGCTCCGGTGCTATTACGGGCAAGGGCTATCTCAAGGGCACGCAAACGCGGCTTTCGTTTCTGCCGGAACAGCACACCGATTTCATCTTTTCGGTGCTGGGCGAGCAGTTCGGCCTTTTCGGGTGCGTCGCCATCCTCCTTCTGTATCTTTTTTTCATCATCCGCGGGTACACCACGACGCAGGTGGTGAGGAACCGTTTCACCAACCTCGTCATCGTGGGCTCGGTGTCGCTTCTTGCCTTTCACATTTTCATCAATGTCTCCATGACCCTCGGTATGATGCCCGTGGTGGGCGTGCCGCTGCCCTTCCTTTCTTACGGGGGATCATTCACTTTGACAATTGCGATACTGCTCGGGTTTCTGCTCAATGCGAGATACAGTAAGCAGGATTTCTAATTAAAAGTTGCTTGGTGGGGGCACCGCTTCGCGTTTCCCCCTGGCCCCCGGCCGCACCCAGGAGAGGGGAGTGCCAAGGACTGCGCAGCAGGCCGAGGCCGGGGGAGATACCTCTCCCCCGAAAAAACAAAATTTTAAAATTAAAACAACTTTACCACTAAAGACCTTTCCCATTTTATTTTCTCTATTCCTATTACTTATAATACACCGAAAGGACCACACCCATTCATGCATCCCATCCTGTTCCACATCATCAAATTCCCCATTCATTCCTACGGTTTCATGCTTGCCTTTTCGTTTCTGTTCGGCATCTGGTTCGCCTCTGGGCGCGCGAAAAAGGAGGGCCTGTATTCCGACGTGATCGCCGACGTGGGTTTCTGGGTGATCCTCGCCGCGATCGTGGGCGCGAGGCTGTACTACGTGGTCCTTCACTTTGAGGAATTTTCCGGCGACCTCTGGGCCATCGTCAACCCGTTCCACGCCGGCAACCTGGGCATCGGCGGGCTCGTCATGTACGGCGGGTTCATCGGCGCGCTCATCGCCGCGGTCATTTATTTCAAGGCGAGAAAGGAACCGTTCCTCCCCTATGCCGACGTGTCGTCCGCGAGCCTCGGCTTCGGCATTTTTCTCACCAGGATCGGCTGTTTTCTCAACGGCTGCTGCTACGGCGCGGCCACCACTTCTTCCTGCGGCGTGTCGTTTCCCGTCAACAGCCCCGCGGGCGCATACCAACACGAGATGCATGCCCACGCGCTTTTCCCGTCCCAGCTTCTGGAGAGCGGCGGAGGCCTGCTTATCGCGGTCATCATCCTGCTTATAGGAACAAGAAAAACGTTTCCCGGGTTCCGCTTCTACCTTACCGGCATCATGTATGCCGTGCTGCGGTTTTGCGTGGACTTCACCCGGTTTTACACTGCGCAGGAGAAACTAGGGCCGCTGTCCCACAACCAGATTGTGTGCATTGCGTTTTTCGTTTTGTTTTCCGGGCTCATACTCAGATACTACCTTTTTAAAGAGGAAAACCAGGGACAAGCCGGGCAACCCCATGCCTCCGCCTGATATTCGGCAAAAAATCAAGTCCTTCCTCGATTATACGGCCCGCAATGCGGCGGGCTTTTTATTTCCCAATCTCTGCATCGTGTGCCGCAACGCCTGTTTTGAAAAAAGCCGCTGGCTATGCGGCCGGTGCGCTTCCCTGCTGGTGCAAAACCACGAAAGCCGCGACGCCTGCCCGCTCTGCGCGCAGGACCGCCGCGCCCGGCAGTGCGCGTGCAAATACGTATGGGACTTCCCCTTTGAAAAGATTTACTCCCTGTTTGATTTTGACGACACGATTAAGGAACTCTCGCACGCATTCAAGTACGGCGGATTTAAAAGGCTCGCATTCGACATCGGAAAAAGCTACGGCCGGTTCATACCTCCGGATTTTTTTGCCTCCATGGAGATTGCGGTGCCGGTGCCGCTCCATTTTTTCAGGAAGATGAAACGCGGGTATAATCAGGCGGAATATTTCGCCCGCGGCATCATGGCGTCCGGCTGCGGCCCGCTCACGCTCTGCACGCAGGCGCTCACAAGGCGGAAAGCCACCAGGACACAGACGGCGCTGTCAAAAGAGCAGCGCACGAAAAACCTCGCGTCAGCGTTTTATGTCCCGCCTGCACGGGCACACCTGGTCAAAGGCAGAAACGTTGTGCTGGTCGACGACATCGTGACCACCGGCGCCACGACCGGCCAATGCGCGACAGCCCTGCTCGACGCAGGCGCCCGATTGGTCCGGGTGCTGTCGCTTGCCAGAGACTGAGAAGAATTATTGATTTTTTCAGGATCAGGCCTTATATTTCCCCTTGAACACCATCAATAGTTTTTGTAACTTTTTACCCGGTTTTTATGTCTAATACATGAAATAAACAAAGGAGTGCGGTATGAAGAAAAAAACCTTTGGAATAAACCTGGGGATTATTGTCGGGCTGAGCTTGATTATGGTACTGACAGCGATTGATGCATCTGCATGGGGTGGATATCGCGGAGGCAGATATCATTATAATCACGGTTTCTATAGCGGATATTATCATCATGGCAATTATGGATGGGGGTACCCTTGGCCCTACTGGTATGACTATAATGTGGTTTCCCCTTCCATAGGCGGGTTTGTGGCCTATCTTCCCGACGGATATACAACGGTGATTGTCGGCGGGACCCCTTATTATTTTTGCGGCGGTTATTATTTCAGGCCCTATTCCACCGGCTATGTGATTGTTCCTGCGCCGGTAGCTGCCGTGGCGACGCCCGCACCTCAAACACAGGGTACAGGTTCCGGGACGCAACAGCAATCATCATCCATAACGACAGAGCAGACTTCGCCGTCTTCAGTGCAGCTCCAATCCTTGAACACTGCGGGTGAAGAGCCAAAAACCGCTTCCGGGGCCATTGCACAGCCGAAACCGGCGTTAAAAGACACGGCAACGATAAATATCCCGAATTCAAAGGGAGGATTCACGCCGGTGAAGCTGGTGAAACACAACAACGGTTATCTCGGACCGCAGGGGGAATTTTACGCCGGCCATCCGACCGTGGACCAGCTCAGGGCATTGTACGGAAATTGATCGGGTTTTCGGCCTATTATAAAAACCTACGTTTTTTATTCTCATCAATCCGCCCGAGGCGCGGGCGGCCCCTTATTCCGTTGCCCCGTACGCTCTCATGATGTATTTTTTTCGTCGATAATTCTTCTTTTGTCCAGTTATCCTTCCGGTATTTTTGGAGGAATAGGATAATGGTAATCCGACGGTCTTGAAAACCGTTGCCAGCAATGGCTTGGGGGTTCGAGTCCCTCTTCCTCCGCACCTATGCGGTAAGGGCTCTTTGCCTTAATCGGCAAAGGGCCCTTTTTTGTTTGTATCTCGCAATAAATTCATAGACTTCCAAACGAGACGACAGTTCGCCTCGCTTCCCGTATTTCCCCGCGGTCCCCCCTTTTTTTGCGATAGTCTTGTTGCAGTTTTGAAGCAGTTCCCGTATCTTATCCTGTAAACTTATTAAAAACCTGGAGGACCATATGGCTTATGCCTTCAAACGAAATAACATTTGGTATGTTCGATATAAGGACGAGACCAATACATGGAGTTATATATCCTGCGGCAAAGACGCTAATAAAACTGACGCAGATTACAGAGAGCTGGCCAGGCATGTTCGAATTAGATTCTCGATTACATTGAAGAACCCCGCCCCAAGTGGCGGGGATTGGCCATGCAGTCGAAGCAGGTATGCGGCCTCTACTGCGTGGTCTTCCTTGCCTAGGGAAAAGATATTTGTAATTGGGCTCCGCCCCTAGGGTAAGGTGGAGCATTGTAATTATAATTAGGAAACCATACGGTTTTTGCTTTAGCATACATACCAATTGGTGTTCCGTTACCCCTTAAATGGGTTACTTAACCTAGTTTACGGGTTATTGCGTGTCGATAAAGCGTTTCAATTGGTGGCATACAGTTTGCGTTTTTATTTAACCTGTTTGATTTCGAAAATTTTATCATATTATGAAAAGGAGCACTTTAATGGATACATTATCAAGAGTGTCTGAAATTGTCGGTCTTTTGGGTATCGGGCTCTTGTGCATGGCAGCGCAGCCCGCAAAGCCGGTGCAACCCGTAAAACCGGAACAGTCGGCACAACGAATATTTAAATTCTGGAGTGCTAAATTGCCTCGGCCTGCTTTACGGCATGGCGCATAGTGGGCTGATTTCACTTACCTCAGCAATAAGCTACCCAGGTAATGGTAACTTCTTTTCTCCTTTTACAATGAAACTTGCTGGAAAAGACAACCGTGGTATGCCAAATACATTCGGAGATGCTTTGGTAGATCAATATAACATTGGTGCATATATTATTCCATTATCACTAATGGGGGCTGGTACATTAAGGGCCGATTCCACTGCCTATGTGCCCTTTGGCGCTCTGGAGATAAAATTGACGGACCAGCAAATTACAGGCACGTTTAACCATACCTATCCGGACACGCTTGTCTGGTTGGAAAATTTCAACGTGACGGCAACGGGGAATTACACCGTTGTGGCCAAAGAAGTTCGGATATATGCCGAAAGCGACTTAAAAGGGGAAGTGCATATTACAGTCTCGAATTAGCTCTTTAAAACATAAGTGGCGCTTTCTTGCAGAATACATTTCATTGAACATATTGTTGTAATTTGTAGAAATAAGTGGTAAATTATCAAATGGAAGGAAAATTCCTTTCACCCGATGGCAGGAGGAGAATATTATGTACATCAAATTATTAAAAATGATTCTGAGTTCAGCACTTTTTCTAGCCTTGTTCTGGCCAGGGCATATCTATGCTGGCTATATTGAAGGCATAGACACTACTGACGCCAACGGATATGGACTGGACTCAGCTTTTCAGGTAAAAAACATAAGTATTAGCGGAAAATATTTGGCATATTATTACTGTAACTTTTATAATTGTTCCAGTCTTGGTAATTTATATAATTACTCTTTCGATGAAATTAAAAAAGCGCCTGATAGTAATTTATGTCAAATACCCGCCTATAAGATTGCCTTACTTAACTTTAATTATAGTTATGTTATAAAAAAAGCCGATAGTTCGTTTTCAAAGTTTACAATCTTACAAAAAAACAATGACGGCCGCTATGTATTCAAGTTCGGCTCAAATACCGTTCCTAATAATAGACTTTTGGAAAAAAGCGATTATGACCGTTCTATTCTTTATAAACCGAATAATTTTAGAAGATTCTCGGTTATGTTTTCCGTTCTGTATCCTGGTATCCCTAATACTTGGGGGCTCGGGCAAATCGCAACCGATTTTTATTGGGACGCGCCATTACCGAACAACAATCATTTGCTCGGGTATGCTCTTTACTTTCCTAAGCGGGCGGTTGTTATCGATACTTCCATGCCTATTGATTTAGCGCAATGGGATTCTACGCCCCTAATTACGGCCACATATTTCAGAGATGGTGGTGTTCATATGACGTATGATTCGATTACACATGTGACGAGTGTAATGTTTGATTCAAATTTATATCATCCTGGCAACGATCATTATAATCTTGTTGCGGTTTACCAAGAAGGCAGATCGGATTTCCTTAAAGGGTGGTCAGTTGAAGAGGTGCCTGTCAGAACATTTAAAAATCCACCCGGTAAAAAAGCCCCCGTGCAAAACAGTCTTATTGTCAAATCTGGCACGGTTGTTACATTCCAATGCCGATTTTCCGGTGATTACTCCACCCCTGCAGCACTTGCTATATTTACCCTAAAAGGCGAGCGGCTAGCCAGTTTTAATATTCCGCAAACCAGTACTGTTTTCTGGACACCTTCACATACAAAAGTTTGCAAGGGGTTGTATATAGTAAAAGCCGAATTTCCCGATCACACCATCCTCACCCAGCCCTTCCTGTTCACTAAATAGAATTATATACATTGAGGATTTCACAAGAGCACGGTCGCAAACGATCGTGCTTTTTTTAAAAATACACCGACATTGCCCAATATGGCGTTTGCGCTTGTGAATTCCGAAAAGATCGAGCAGGCCATTCACCATCACTGGGGTGCCCTGCGTGACCTGAAATTAAAAAACGTGCGCCTTTGCCGCCCATACCGCAACAGAATCTACTCCCATCACTACAAATTCTGGTGGTTTTTTGTCACCACTGATACGCTTGGCAATAACCTTGCGGGCTGCGTCCCGGTCCATTGGTGTGATTCGGCTCACGTTTTAATGGCATATAGAGCATCTTCTGATTCCTTGTTGCTGGCGATGAGGTTCAAAGCAAAAATATAGGTTTGCCTGGTTACTCAAACAAAAACAACTGGTTTTTATCTCAGAAACCCAACATCAAGAATTTCCTTCCATATTCCCTGGACAATGTATTTTCAAAAAGGAACATAACCTTTTCTCAAGCAACCTCTATTTCTTTGCTGGTGTAATAGCTGAACTACCATTCTTGCCGAAAGGAGCTTAAATCTTATGACTAGAGCGACTGCGTTATTGATTCTCTTTTTCTGCAGCACAAATCTTTTATTCGCTCAAGACCTAATTGTGCTCAAGAATGGAAACGAAATTAGGGCAAAGGTTACAGAGATTACTTCAACGGAAATCAAATATAGAAAACATGATAATCCTGATGGACGAATTGAAACCGTTTCGCTAACGGAAGTTATTTCGATTAAATACCAAGATGGGACAAGAATTGTAATCAAAAACAAAAGTTCTTCTTCATCGGAACGTCGAAATCGTTCTGTTGAAAGTTCCATAGATCCGAGGCCCCTTAGAATCGGTTTTTACGTGGATCCGTTAGGGTTCATTGAGTTCGGCCCGTTGATAGGGACTGAAATCACGATAAAATCAAGATTAATTATTGATGCATCCCTGAGATTTCCGTCCTTAGGGGCGCTGACATACGTTACCAACAATGACGCCAATGACGGCCTGCCATATGAAGTTTCGGGATTAGGGGTCGCTGGAGGATTGAAATATTTTATCCCCTCCCATATAGGAGGCTTATATTTCGGAGGATTTTTCAGCGTTGCATGGGAGACGCATAGTTATGCACGAGACAACCCATCGGCCTGGGAAAGTGACTATGCTGCCGTCATGACATTAGGGACAATCGGATATAAGTTCAGATTCAAGAGGGGTTTTTACATGAACACTGGAGCGATTATAGGCGTTCAATATCCATTCGTGAAGCAATGGCATTACACGAATAATGGTGATGCTTCAATCTATGAAATGGATAAAAGCCTGGGACCTGCGGGAATGTTTAACGTAAGTTTCGGATATGAATTTTAAATGATCCATCTCGGCCTTTTCAGGATTTGAATCCACCCGTTTCTGATGGAACACTTTTCGAGCTAAAGGACAGCAATTTCCTTTGTAACTTTTTCACCTCTTTTTCCGTCTAATACATGGGATAAACAATGGAGGATAATATGAAGGAAAAAGCATACGGGACCGTTGTCGGGTTGGGCTTCCTCATTATTCTATCCGCACTTGATATATCTGCGAGAAATTCGTATACTTCCCAGAATGCATCTGTTCGGAGTTCATCATCAGGAACTCATAGTGGTACCAGGGCCACGGTTCGGACAGGTTCAGCAAGTGTTGGATATCGAGGAGGTGTTGCCAAGACAGCGGTTAGAGTAAATACCTCAGCGTGGAGTGGATATCAAGGAAGCAGAAATTATTATCATCCGGGATACTATCACAGGCATTATCGTGGCTACGGATGGGGGGCACCTTGGCCTTATTGGTCTGCAGGTGCTTATTTTAGCTACCTTCCTGATGATTACACAACAGTTTATGTCGATGGGAGCCCCTATTATTATTGCAACGGATATTACTTCAGTCCTTATTCTAACGGCTATGTGATTGTGAATGAACCCGTATCCGCTGCTGTGGTAACATCTCAAGATCAGGAATCAGAAGCAACAGTCCAGGCTTCTTCAAATGAACAAGCAATCGCTCCGCAACCGAAATCGGTGTCAAATGACACGACCACAATCAATATCCCAAATTCAAAGGGAGGATTTATACCTGTGCGGCTGATAAAACACAAAAACGGGTATCTTGGGTCGCAGGGGGAATTTTACACTGGCCATCCGACAGTAGCTGCGCTTAAGGCTTTGTACGGTGATTGAACCCATAACATAAAAAACCGAACATGTGCCTCGCAAGTCAGACGGGGTCACCACACGGAAAGCTGGATTGTCCTGGGCAGATGGCACAATTGATAGCGTGCTCGGCGGAACTTAAAGAACGGTCAAATGGCATATTGCTAAGGCGGAGAGTTTTCTTTGTTAATCTTGTCATTCAACTCCCGAAGCTCTTTTTTTATTTCCTTAATGTCACCCGCCTCAACATTCTGTGAAGGACTTATAAAAAGTCCTGCCATGAATGCTGTGAAGGTACTGAACAGTCCCATCCCTGAAATCAACAAGATTATTGAGAGTATCTTCCCTACCGGCGTGACCGGGTAGGCATCCCCGGCTATGGCGCTTGAGGACATTGCTGAAAACGCCCACAACAGAGAATCAATAGATGTCTTTATGTGAGCCTGAGGAGTCGTCTCTATGGAAAGTATCATGGTGCTCGAAACTATGAGCAGAAAGAAAGCGAGGAGTCCTGCCGTAACCAATGCCCCTGAGGCTTTATCCTTAAACAGAAAAAAAATTAGCATTCGGAGTGACCGCATCATTCGAAGCAAACGTATCGTACGGGCCAGTCTGCCCCATCGGGTGAACCCGATTACCGGGATGCTGGAAATAAGATCAATCCATCCCCATCTAAAAAAATATTTCAGTCGGTTCTCACTGGTCACCATTTGGTAGATGAAGTCAATTATAAAGACCGCACACACCACGAGATCGAAGGCATTGAGCAGATTGCACACAGCGGCTGAGGGTTTGAGAACTTCCAGGATGAACACAGCCACCAGAGAATAAATCGACAGTGCCAGAACCACCACCTGGAAGTAGGTCATTTTGACAGGCTTTTCAGGCTCATTTTTCTTGCCCATGCTGTTTCTTCCTTCCAAGAACAATGTCGTATCGACTTAGACAGTCACCGGAGCCCTGAATTTCTGGCAAAGGCGCATCATCAGGGACCAGATTAAAGCAACGGAAGAAAGAATCATCCCTGAACTACTTATTATAGATTATACCGTTAATTAGTTCAAATCTGACCCCGTCCTATAGAAAAATACCATCCGTTATGCCGCCATCCTGAAATAATAATTGGGGAAAACTGGAAAGGACAGGCAGCTTCAAGATTTCACGCTGTCCTCCTTTTTTAGCGAAGAGGTTCTGTTCCCTTTCACTTTCAGCCTTGGAACCTGGATCAAAGCCCTACGGATCCGCCGAAGATCCTCTTCAGAAAATACTCGTATCTTGCCCTTTCGCTTTGGCGTGGGATATAGCCTGCTCTAATATCGATAGTAGGTCGTCTGACCGACTCCAAGCCGTTTACACAATTCCCCGACTGTTAAAAAACCCTCTTGATTGTACTGGTATACGTAGTGCGCTTGTTTGGCGGTGCGGTGCTTCCAAATGAACTTTGGGATACCGATCCAGTAGTGTCTGCGATGAATTGGGATTACGCGGCCACAGCCGCATTGGCAGGGATGTTTGCCTTGATTTTAAAGAATCCATCTATCGATGTGGGAAGCCTTGCCTGCAAAGATTCGGAGAGGGATGGTGAACCGTATCGTTGGTTTATCCGCTCCGGAAAACCGGTTTTCTAGCTCACTGCCATTATTGTAACCTGCTCACCTTTGGGTTGTCAGTGCGGTACTTCGCTTACGAACACAGCGCCGCATACACCGATACCCATCACACTTGACATCCGACGATTTGAACAAGCAACCTTTTTGTTATGAGTCCCTCGATTTAACGCGATTACCGCAATTATCGTAATGTCCGGCGCAATTATCGCTGGCAGCGGAGTGACCAGAAAAAGGACCAAAAATATAACAGCTACAGAGACAATTGTTTCCCCTGTCTTCCCAATGTTTTCTCTCGTTTCTCAGTAGTAATGTTGCTGTTTTAAAGCAGTGGTTCACAGACCATTATGAAATTCAAGGGGATGGCTAGAGCGACGGAGAGTCAGCCCCTCTCCGCTATTGTGCGGAAGAGGGGTCCTGCAATATAGGCAGGGGGGCACCTTTTTGTCTGTATTTTGCTGTAAAACCATAAACTTCCGGGTGGACCTTAAGTTCGCCTTTCTTCCCCCTATTTTGCGATAGTCTTGTCGCGGTCAACCAATCTTATCCTGTAAAGAACAAACAAACGGAGTTCCCAATGGCCCACATCTTCAAACGTAACGACATCTGGTACATTCGATATAAAGATGAAACCAATAAATGGCGTTATGTATCCTGCGGAAAGGACGCTAAATAAAGCTGACGCAGATTACCTGGTTAAGGAATATTCAGCGAAGGAGCTGAATCGTCATCATAAAGCTCACCGGCGAGGATGGCCTCCTATGTGCTCTTAATCATTTCAGATTGATTTTCCATTTGGACTCCTTTCTTTGATCACAAACACCTTTCCTCTTTGAGAAACAAAATCCACAATCGACTTTGTCGGGCAATCCGCGACACACTGCCCGCACGCAGTGCACAGCGCGTTGTTGATGCGCGAGAGGTTGTTCTCGACATTAACGGCCTTTACCGGGGCAACGGGGCACACCTTAACGCATTTGAGGCACCCGGTGCAGCCCACGGTGCAGTACTTGCGGGTTACTCCGCCCTTATCTTTTGAGTGGCATGCGACAAGTATCCTTGCCGAAGCAGGAAATATTTCGATGACTTTTTTCGGGCACGCCGCCACGCATTTTTTGCATGCGGTGCATTTTTTCTCGTCAACCACGGGCAGGCCGTTTTCTCCCATGGAAAGCGCGCCGAATGGGCACACCCGCACGCAAGTTCCGTAGCCCAGGCAGCCGTAGGGGCAGGCCTTGTCGCCGCCGCCAGCAAGCACTGCTGCCCTGCAGTCTTTAAATCCTTCGTACGAAAATCTCTTTTGCGCCTTGTCGGGCGAGCCCTGGCACATTATGCGTGCAGAGAAGGCCTCTCTTGCCTGCGGGAGCTTGCCGGTGAGTTGGGCAATAAGGTCGGTGCACTGCTTTCCGCCCGCAGTGCAGAGGTTGGGGGCGATATCGGGTTGGTTTACCACGGCCTCGGCATATTGTTCGCACCCTGCAAAACCGCACGCGCCGCAATGCGCGTGCGCGAGCGCCTCGGTTATCTGTTCCACCTTGGGATCGGATTTTACGTAAAATTTTCTTGCGGTCAATGCGAGACCTATCCCGAAAACAAGGGACATGATGGCGAGAAACACCAGGGACGCGGTTAAAAGCGGCACTACATCAACATATTCTGTCATAATAATCTTACCTTATTTTCGTTTTTTCTCTGTGCCTCTTAGGTGATTTTTTTCTTCTTTGCGTCCCCCGCCTTTGCGAGAGATTCACGCGACTATAAGCTGGATGTGCAACCCCATCTGCTTGTATGCCTCAGCGGCGAACGCGGCCCTCCGCCTATCCTTGCTGCTTCACATTCCGGACAATTTGTTACTTAACAAGGTGATATGCCGCATCTCTTCCTTGATGATGAGCTCCACCTCACCCTTGCCCAATTGTTTGGAGACCAATTCCTTCATGCCGAGATATTAGATAATGGAGTCTTCTTCCAAGCCTATTGCAATATGGATGATTGCGTCGATTAATTCGTTTCCCTTCAGTAGTTTAGTAGGCTCTGCTTTTGTATTGAATACATGGCCACTAGCCATCGATGAAAGGTACGCAGCGGCTTCGCCTCGGATCAAAAGCGCCCCCATCCGCATTACTCACCGAAAAGGCCTTATGCATCTGTTGGAAGATGACAAGATGCTCATCCTCCATTTCGGCAAGGCTTAACAACAGGTCGTTTGCCGATGAATTATTTTTCGCTGCGGCCCGATAGAACAGTGCCCCGTTCCTTTCGATCTGTTCAGCCATAATGAAGATTTCATCGGCATTGAACTGAAGCGCAGCCATCAAATACTCCTTAGGAATTTATTTGTACGCCATCAAAAGGTTGTCGACAAGAGATTGTTTGAATCAAGAGATGGTATGGGAATGAGTAATATACTCCTGTTTGTTTAAACTTGCAAAACCTCTTGACAGAGAAACTGTAATTCCAACGGTATACAGCTGGGCTTTTTGCATGGGTGCAACGTACGTTGTGGGATATTGCAACTACGACAGGGTCATCATCTGACATCCGACGATTTCAACGGGTCATAAGTCGCTTGACTTATCGCAATTCATTGCACTGTTATCAATGGCGGCGTGGTGATGTTCCGGCACGCCACCGAGGTTTCTTTGTATCTTAGCATTAACGGATGCGGGTTACTTCGTTTCCCGGACCTTGGTCCTTTTCCACGCGGACCATGAAACCCGCGCGCCCGGCCGGCAATTTCGATCCGCTCACCCTCGGGGGAAGCAGCCTCCCCAATGCGTCAAAGTTCCGGCCAATGCCTGTTCCGGAAAGGTTAGCGATGCGGTTTGTCCGGGTTCGTATTCCCGAAGAAACTGGTAAAGTCGCAAAGGGGTTGTCGAAACAACTGGAATCTGGACCTCAAGAATGCGGCCCTTGGGAATGGGCCAGGTGTATGCGATGGCCGCATCGGTTGAAAGAACCTGGTCCAGCGCCAAACAAAAGAGAACAGTAGGCCAAAATACTTACGGCGTTCTTGATCCACATGATAACCTCTTGTTCCTGTAATACCAAGATATGCTTTGCCACGCGGAAGCGGCGCTTGAGCTATTGCTTCAAATAGATCAATTCATAGAGAGTTGACACCTTTCTCACGGTGAAGCAGGTGCATTCTGAAGAAATGGTGGCACCGCTAACAGCCCGGATGTCCTTATGAACGGCTAATTTGTCTGCCGACCCTTTGCCGACAAACTGGTCCAGAAAGTTGCGGCCAGCTATCGGCCGTCCCCGTTTTTCAGAATACGACATCACAGCGAGGTTCTTCACTTTTGCGGTGGCTGGATCGAGTGCGAGAATAAATTGCACCGGGCCCCATTTGCCTGGTTGTTCTTCTATCAACGCTACGCCTATTTTCTGGCTGCCCTTTGTCGCGATGTAAAATGTGTATTCCAGCTTTTCTTCTACGGCCGCCGAACTGGAGCCTTTCTGATAATGAACCAAACTGCCTCCCAGACGTTCCTTGGCCTTCGTGATTTCATCGGCGCTGAGCTTCTTGGTTTCCGAAACTATCTTGTCGGCATCCGGAAACATTTCCTTGAGTGCTGCACCCTGTTCAAGAATAACGACACCAAAACTTTGGCCGACAAATGAAAAAACTGCCGCGAAAGAAACCATGAGACGAACCCCTCTAAGCCATTTCATAATGTTGTGTCCTTTCCGATAAATTGTGCAATTTTTGCTTATGACCGACAAAAACGCATTGCTGTCTCATGACACATTCGACTCCGGCTGCATCAATTGCCTTTCCGTAACGACTTTCATTTCGCCAGGATTTCCAGGTTCTTTTTTAACCCGTTACTGTAAGAAATTACTCCTGACGAAGAGATTGATATAATCTGAATTTCAGGATGATGTTCGAGCACCTTTGCCAAGCGCTCAGGGCCAAGCACAAACAATTTTGACCACGCGTCCGAAAGAAAAGGATCGGCGTTGATATCGGAGACCGCAATGAATCCATGGGCGGGATAGCCCGTCGATGGATCGATTAAATGGCAGTATCGCACTCCGTTTTGAATGAAGAAACGTTCGTAGTCACCCGATGTGGCGATGGATGCGTTTGTCAGTTTCAGGATTCCGATAACGCCATCGCCCCGCGGGTTGCGGATCCCGACTTTCCAAGGCTTTCCCATAATGGTCCCGAGAGCATACACTTGCCCGCCCCCATCAACCAAAGCAGAGGTTACTCCTTTGGCTCTTAACACGGAAACCGCTTCCCGAATTCCATATCCCTTGGCAACTCCCCCAAGGTCAATTTTCACGCCGGTGTCTCTCTTAACTATCTGGTGATTGACAACTGCTATTTTGTCCACCCCACTCTTCGATAATGCATTTGTCACCGCTGCGGAATCGGGTATATGCATGGAATCGCCGCTGTAGAATCCCCATACCTTGCTCAACGGGAAAAGCGTGATGTCAAACATTGCCTTCTCCTCATGACAGAAGGAGAGCGCGGCCTCGACCACATACACCGCTTCGCTGTCACTGATGGGCGTATTGGCGTTATTAAAGGCATACAGCGGGCTCTGGGGATTCAATACGTTGAATTTCTTGTCAATTTCTTCCATGCGGTCCAGGGCCGCGGCTATGGCATCCAGAGTCGCTTTCTGGGGTCCGAGCGCCTGAATGGTGCAATAGGTGTCCATTAAAAAGCGTGTCTGCTTATGGATCACGGGGCGCATGACTACCTGCCGTATTTTCGCGATACCCCACAAAAGCACGACAGCGCCAAGAACGATCAGAATGATTTTTGCCGTTTTATTCATAATCAAAGTACCGGTCGCTCGTTCAGAATTGCCGCTCCCCCGCGCTCGGGGCAGCGGCAATCAGTTGTTCTCTGTTCGCTAAAACGTGCATCGGACGCCTAAGGTTGACCGGAAGTAATTCAACTTCTGATTTTTCAAGTTATTACGCGTCCAGATGCCAATTTCGTTTTGAGAAATGATATTGATTCCAGCACTGGGGATAAATATCAACAGAGGCGTAATGGTCAAGTCTTTGTCGTGATCGTTGGCCGCGTCCGTTTTTTCATCAGCATAGCTGAAATCAACGCCAACCTTGCCCCATTTGGCAACTTGATAAAACGGCTTTATATAGAAGCCAGTTCCTGACGCATCCCTATACGTCGTGCCGACTCTGATTTTGCCCTGAGAATTGCCCCCCATTACTTCGCCTCTGACTGAAAACCCTCCCGCTGTATATATTGCACCGGCAGCCCAGCGAGTTTCATTCAGAGAATCTCTTGCATCATATTTTGTATAGGAGAAGGAGCCGAGAAGCTTAACTGGACCAATTTCAGGCTCTATATGTAAAAGACCCAGGGGCGTTTTGTTGGATTCACCGATTTCGCTGCTACCGTTAAGAATGTACAAATACACGGGCAGAGACACCTTACCAATTTCAAAATTTTTATATATTTCCAGGCCATTGTCTTCAAGTACTCCGAAATCGTGCGCGGCTTTATTTATGTTGAACTCTTCGTCGTACCAGATTTCCGAACTATATTCATAGGATAACCGCGAGTCACTTCTGACAATCACCGGCCGTTCGTGGAAACCTCAAATCGCGCTTGCTTCACAAAAAGGCATAAACGACTACCGATGTCCGGCAGGTGGGTGTTTGCTTACCGACAGGAACTTTGCTAAAAAAATGAAAGATTATTTTGCCCATGTTGCGCAGCCATCTGTCAGTGACATTGCACTTCTCAAGGTGGGGCGCCACTTTCGCCTTGATAACGGCGACAAAGTGGTTCTTGCGCGGGACAGACTCGAAGGAGAGGCATTAAGGAGACTTGTACGGCCTGAGGAGCACCTGCTTGTTCCTGACTTCGGGGCTCCCGTCACGCTCATTGAAGGAACATCGATTGCTCAGGGAGTGCGCATGATGCTTTCATACGGCAAGGCGCCGCCTGATGGTTCGTCGATCATTCATTTTCACAACGGCCAATCGCACCTTCTGTCTCCATTCCAGACTCCTGGAACCGAAGCATAGTAAGATGTTCGCAATGATTTAGCGACTAGAACATATCATTTGTTAAGAATATAGAGAATCCCAACATTGATCTTCATAAGGTCATTTTTAATCTTTAAATTCGGATTGGAATAGATATTTATTAAGCTTGGTTTATGGAGAAATTCAGCAAAGCCTTGTAAATTGTTATTGAAATAATATCCCACTCCAATACCATATGAAACCGATATGTCAATCGTTTGAAAATTATTAATCATATTTTCAAGATAAGCAGACTTTCTATTTACCATAAAATCCATACTTGGTCCAAGAGAAACAAAAGGTTCAATTCTTGATAATTTAATCTTCCCCTTTATTCTTGGTGTGATGCAAATGTAATCAAGCTGATCCCATATTCCCTGCTTGGTACTTCCAGGAACTAATTCTCCGGAAGAATTGATGTCGGCAATAATCGTTTTATTATCCAATCCACCCTTTTGATCATAATCCAAATTAATGAGAATATTAAGATATTTCATATTTAAGAATTGACAAAACAATCCAAAATTATAATGTTGATCCATATCCTTCATAAAATCCATTTGAGTTGTATAATTCCATTTTTGAAAAGCATAATTTAATCCTCCTTCTGCGCCAATGCCAGAAATAATTTGAGCTCTAATCGTTACTGACAACAATAATATATAAAGAAGAAAATATTTGTTCATACGATTACTTTCATTTTGCATTTAAGGTTCTAACACCCGTGTTTAGCGGCCTGCCTGCACGATGTTTCATACAAAGGACCTCTTTCTTTGTCCTTTATAAAAAGCGACATTGACCTCCGGCCGTGAGATTTGAATCGGGAATCCGAAGGGATAAATCAGTTTATGCGGGCTATTATAGCAAGAATAAAAACCGTCGGGAAGGCACTTGAGACTTTCCACCTGTTGAAATATCGGAAGTTTTTTTCTTTTTATATCACCCAATGCAACAAGTTATTTTTCTACCCGTTTTTTCTCATTTTTTTCTATCACCTCCGGCTGCGTTTGATGCAGTTTTGAAGCAGTCGGGTTTAGACCTTTATATGAGGATAAAGACTTACAAAGAATGGGAGGGAGTCCCTCTTTCTCCGCATCTATGCGGTAAGGGCCCTTTGCCTTAATCGGCAAAGGGCCCTTTTTTGTTCGTATTTGGCTATAAATCGAAGAACCGCTACTATTAAAAGATAAACGTTGTGTTCTTCTTCCACATGATATTTATTAGAGTGCCTTCTTTAAAGGCAAAAAACCGCTTTTATCTTCTATAGTGCTTCATAACCTCCTTATAAAGGCATGATCGGACACAATGGAAAAAAACCAGTTTTTTACTGAAGAAAATTCCCTCGCCCTCTATTTTAAAAGAATCAGCAAGAACAAGGTCCTTCCTGCCGATGAAGAAGCGCGGATGGCCGTGGGTATCCGCAAGGGTGACAAAAAGGCGCTTGAAAAGCTTGTCACGGCAAACCTGAAGTTTGCCGTGAGCGTCGCCCGCAACTACCAGAACCAAGGCCTGCCGCTTTCCGACCTTATCAACGAAGGCAACCTGGGGCTCATCAGGGCGGCCAAGCGTTTCGACGAGAAGAAAAACTTCAAGTTCATCTCCTATGCCGTGTGGTGGATACGGCAGTCCATCTTGCAGGCACTGTCCGAACAGTCGCGCATCGTTAGGCTTCCGCTCAACAGGGCGGGCACGATCCACAAGATCGGCAAGACACAGGCCATGCTCGAGCAGAAGTACCACCGGGTTCCGAACATCGAGGAGATCGCGCGGGAGATGAAACTTGATGAAGATGAAGTAAAGGAGGCCCTCAGGATCGGCAATACCCATATGTCCATCGACGCCCCGATAAAGCAGGGTGAAGAAGGCAAGCTCCTCGATCTCCTTCAGTACGAAAACCAGGAGCTGCCCGACCAAGGCGTCATAGAAATCTCGCTCCATGAGGAAATCAACCGGACCCTCGACACCCTCACCCGCCGCGAAAAAGAGGTCATCAAGCTTTATTTCGGTATCGGCGAAGAGACCGCACACACCCTTTGGCAAATCGGCCAGCGGTTCCACCTCACGCGCGAACGCGTACGCCAGATCAAACAAAAAGCGCTCCACAGGCTCAGGCATTCCTCCCGGTCCCGGCAGCTTAATGGGGGACGGTTGCGACATTCTTTATCTTCATTGACGTAATGCATTAAACAAGTGTCCATTTCGGTCAGGGCCAACAACCTTTCTATTGTTGTGAACTTTATTATTTAAAGCCGCGACTATAATAGTATTGGGGGAAATTCGCCTGCCATTAAAGAACCTTAATAAAAGGACGCACGCAATGCCCTTGTCCTCACCGCAATCAAAACCGTTTTTCAGACCGTACATTTGCATCTTGTTTGTTTTCTTAATCTCCTTTTCAATATATTCAGACTGCATTGTCGCCATTGACAACTGTACATACGACACCATAGGGACCGATTCCATACTGGCTTCGTGCAAATGCTCTTTCAACGCCAATGTCACTTACACGTCCACCATTACCAAAACCGGCCAATTGCGGGAAATGAAAAAGGAATTCGATTCATCGGCATACTGCTTTCTCGCGGCGGTTGATAACGTCATACGGTTCAGGACCACGCCCAACGACAGTCCCTGCCGCATGTACGACGTCGACAGCGTGCATGTAAAAATCCAAAGGGCCTACAAGGGCCAATCCCTCCATGATTACTGGTTTCTCGATACCATGGCGGCCAGAACATGCGACACGAACCTGCTCATGTGGGTCGAAGACCAGGACCCGGGTTACGGTTCAATCGAGGGTGAGTATTTTATCGCATTCACCAATGTTTTCGGTTCCCTGCGTAAATCAAACGTGGTAACGAACGCATGCTATTTGTCTGGATATTTTATTGATGACAAAGGCGCCATAATAAAAGACGGCTTTCATTGGATCGATCAGCTCCCGTTCCCCGTTAATTACAGCTCGGTCTGGATCAAAATGCCGCTCGACGAATTTACAAATATTATTGCCGGGCCTCAGCACGCCTTTCCTGTAAAAGCCGAACCAGGCATGGACCATCCGATCAATATTATTCAGACCAGGACCATGCTTGCCATCCGGGCACTTAATGAAAAATCCATGACAGTCGCCATTTACAGCCTTAACGGCAAAACGCTCTTTTCTGCGTCAAGGCAATCTTGCAGCGGGCCCCTGTCAATTTCATTTGACAAAAGGACATTATCCTCAGGAATATATATTATAAAAATACGCACTTCCGGAGCGGTAAATACTTTCAGGATCAATGCAGCAAACTGATTGATAAACCCGCCTCACCCCCTTCCCCTCTCCACTGGTGGAGAGGGGAAGGGGGTGAGGCGAAAGTTAAAGCAGGGTTCAAGGAGGATTTAACATGCCGAAGCTTTTTAAAAAGTTCCTGTTTTTGTGCGCTCTGGCCGTAATAGCGGCCCGCCCGTCAATCGCCGCGGATTCGCTTGTTGTCAGTCCGCAGCATCCGACTACATCAGACTCAATATCGTTGAGCATTTTTGCCAAAGACTGGAACTGCTGCACCCAATTTCTTTACGACTCAACAGCCGTCACTCTTCTCAACGGTGCAACAATCACACTCGGCTTTACGGCCAACCTGCCGGTCCCTTGTTGGTGCCCCTCCAACCCTGCAACACGGGTCCTCACCTACAAAAGAGGTCCCCTGCCCGCAGGAAATTATTCCGTTTACGAGCAATATCAGTCGTGCACCGGCCAGGTCTGCTCCGATGTCATAATGCAAGTGCTCATCGGCACGTTCACGGTATCCCAGCGGGCCGCGGATTCACTCGTTGTGAGCCCGGTCCATCCGACGACAACGGACCCGATAAGGTTGAGCATTGTCCACGTGTATCAGGCCTGCTACTGCAACCCTCCCTATGTTCACGACTCAACCGCCGTCACTCTTATCAACGATTCCACAATCATGCTTAACTTCACCATTGATACCCCGCTTACTATGTGCATGTGTTTTGTCGGGCCCCCGTACGAAGAAATCCTCACCTACAAACGAGGGCCTTTGCCGGCAGGAACTTATTCCGTTTACGAACAATACCGGTCTCCCGAAGTCATGATGCAAATGTTAATCGGCACGTTCACGGTCACGCAGCCGGCCGCAGTTTTGTTCCGGCCAAAACCGGTGACAAAGGAGAATATCGGGAAGATGCCGGGGAACGTCCGTGTTTATGACATACGCGGGGCAATAGTGTCCTCAAACTTGACCGGTGCGCGGAAAATGACCTCGGGGGTTTATTTTATCAGGCCGGACAATTGCCCGGCGGTAAAGATTGTCCTAGCAACCAGATGATGACCTGCTGAAAATGCGAAAATTGGGTGACACTCCGATTTTAGGTTAACCGGTCTTAAACCGGAACTAAAAAGGAGTGTTACATGTTGAAGAAGCGAAGAC